>Ga0105092_10000446_pt1 | contig 21449 bp, 17 predicted proteins | sample PPLLak2March2015_FD_87021 | JGI IMG/M metagenome (GOLD analysis project Ga0105092, IMG submission 87021) | Freshwater sediment microbial communities from Prairie Pothole Lake near Jamestown, North Dakota, USA - PPLs Lake P7 Core (1) Depth... | ecosystem: Environmental > Aquatic > Freshwater >... | reverse complement strand
CGCTGTCGGCGGAGGAGCAGGCCAAGGCGGAGCGCGAATGGGTCGAGAGCCAAAAGAACAAGAAGCGTAATTCGCTGGAACGCGAAGCTTTTTTTGGTTTCAAGTTTCAGCCCGGCCGTTACCTGCTGGCAGGGAAGAAGAAAGTCGACGGGCGGGAGTTGCTCGTCGTCGAGTACTACCCGAAGCTTGGCGATTTGGATGACGACGAGGACGGCAAATCCGAAAAAGACGGCGAGCAGAAAAAGCAGCAACCGACCAGGTCGAGCAAAGAGGAAGAGACCGAGGACTACTATGAGCGGATGTTTGAAAAAACCCTTGTGGTCACGATGCTCGTGCTGCCTGGAGAAAACCAGATCGTCCAGATGGGATTCGATAATATCCGGCTGGATTTTCTGCCCGCACGCTGGCTGGTCCGTGTCGATGACTTGAAGGCGGACCTGACGATGCACAAGCCCTTCGAGAACGTCTGGCTTCCCCAGGCGATTCACGCATCCGGCGGGGTCACGACCGCAAACGGCTCGCTGACCATTCGCTATCTCCGCGAGTTTTACGACTACAAGAAAACCGACGTAAAAGTTCGCTTTTGGTACGAAAAACCCCGTCCGCAAGAAAAAAAGCCATGAGACATAGCTGGTTTCGCTTTGGTCTGCCGATACTGGTGATGGTCCTGCTGTCTCCCGCCTGCCTGGCCGAGATCGTCGAGTCGATCCGCCTGCAGGGGAATTTCAAGACGCCTGATGCGGAGGTGCTCCGTCTGGCCGGGGTTTCCGCCGGGTCTGATCTCGGGAACACCTCCCTCTCTGATGTTGAAAAGCGGCTGCTTGCGAGCGGCCGCTTCGAGTCGGTCAGTGTTGCGAAGAGGTATCCTTCGCTGGTCGACACCGAGCGAGTCGTTCTGCTGATCGAGGTGCGGGAAAAACAGACCGTAAAGAGCCGGTTCATGATGATGCCGATCCTCTCGGGCTCCGACGAGTACGGGCTGACTTACGGGGCACGGCTGGCCGCGATTGACATGCTTGGCACCGGAGAAAGACTGTCTTTCCCGCTGACCTGGGGAGGAGTCCGAGAGGCCGCCGCCGAGATCGAGTTCCCCCGCAAGCTACACGGCTTTGCGTCGCTGTTTGCGGGAGGCGGGGTGAACTGGAAGGAGAACCCTCACTTTGAATTAGGCGACTTACGCAAGGAGTTTCTCGGCGGAGCCAGAAACCGGCTCGGCCCGGTCTTCTATCAGGCATCAGCCGGCTGGACCGACGTGGATTTTGGCGATCTCCATGACCGTTTTCTGTCGTACGGCGCGCAGATCGCCCTCGACACCCGTCAAGACCGGAACTTGCCGCGAGATGCCGTTTACCTGGGGTTTGGGTGGAGACGGATGGCGCTCGCCGACATGCGCCCGGACTTTAATCTCTACCGGACCGACATCCGAGGCTACAAGGGACTGTGGGGTCAGGCGATTCTCGCCGCCCAAGTTCTTTACGACAAATCCGACGGCCACCTGCCCGACTACGAGAAGCCTTTTCTCGGCGGCGCCACAACACTCAGAGGCCATCAGCCGGGTGAGTTTGTCGGTGACAACCGGGTCGTTTCCTCCGTCGAGCTGCGCCTGCCAATGACTTCGCCCCTGGCGATCTATCACGCCGGTTTCGACGCTTTTTGGGACTCCGGCGCAGTCTTCAATCACGGTCAGTCACTCGGCGATTCGCAGTTTGAACACGGGGTCGGAGTCGGCGCCTTCGTCCTCATTGCCGGGTTCGGCTTCAAAGTCGATCTCGCACACGATCTGAACGGGTCGTTTCGGGTGCATTTCAGTACGGGGTTTCGGTTTTAATGGAGAACGTGGGACCTAATGGACGAGGTGGACCAAAGCCCTGTCCACGTCGTCCACTGGGTCCACTTGGTCCAAAACTCTAGAACTCGAAACCCCCTCGTCGCTTCCGACGTCTTTCCTCTCAAAATGACGCGATTGATCTTTGGGATGCTTGTCCTTTTCCTGCTCGTTGGCACCGTCCTCCTCTCGGCCGAGCGTCAAGACGTAACGGCCGCTGCCAGGCGGTTTGTTGGTCTGCTCAGCGCTCAACAACAGGCATCGGCGCTGTTCGCGCCCGAAGATGCCGAACGTTTCAATTGGCATTACATTCCAAGAGCACGCAAGGGCGTACCCTTCCGCGACCTCGATGCGGCACAGACAGCGGCAGGTGATGCGCTGCTCCAGGCGGCTCTCAGCGAAGACGGCCATCGGAAGGCGAACGCGATCATGCACCTCGACCAGATCCTTTATGATCAGGAAGGGCATAACCCGATCCGGGATCCCCGAGGCTATTTCTTCTCGTTTTTCGGCCGACCCGGTGATTCCGGTGAGTGGGCGTGGCGCCTCGAAGGCCATCACTTATCGCTCAATCTGACGATCAGGGACGGCAAGATCGTCGGTGTCACCCCCTTTTTCTTTGGCGCCAATCCGGCAATCGTAAAGCAGGGACCGGAGCAGGGAGGGCAGGTGCTGCGCCAGGAAGAAGAGCTGGGGCGCAACTTGCTTCTCTCGCTCGACCAGTCGGAAAAAGCCAGTGCCGTGATCGAAACCCGTGCACCTGCCGACATCATCACCCGCGCGTCTCGACGGCCTGAAATCGGGGCGCCGGTCGGTCTTTCTTACGGTTCCATGACTCCGGCCCAGCAACAACTCCTGGTTCGCCTGCTGCGAGTCTATGTCGATCGGCTTCAGCCCAACCAGGCGGAGTCCGAAATGGCCCTCATGAAGCACGACGGCCTCGATCGGCTCTATTTTGCCTGGGCCGGAGAAGACCAGCCGGGAAGACCCCACTACTATCGAATCCAAGGCCCGTCTTTCGTTATCGAGTACGACAATACACAGAACAACGCCAACCACATCCACTCGTCGTGGCGCAGCTTTAGAAGTGACTTCGGCCGAGATCCTCTCCGCACCCACTACGAGCACGATCATACAGGCCAGCACGCCGATTAGCTTCGTTCACAACCGCGCTCGAGTCGCGTTACAGAGCCGCGCACGCAGTGGAGGGCTGCGGCTCTGTAACGCGTTCATTCAATCGCTTGGATATTGATCCAAGTTATTGGCGAAGCTCCTCTCCGGGGAGCCATCCCCGATCCCCCTACTGTCCGCCTTTTTCTCATGTGTTTCTAACGACTTAAACCAGTCGGCCCACTCTTGGTACATCAATTGCTATTCGAGTGAATAACTCACTCTTTGTTTACGTCTCGAACATAAATCCTTCCAGACAGAATCGATTTTGTTTTGTCTGTCGGTTGTTTTCACGGAGGAATCGCGAATATGCGAGAGAAGTCTTATTGGCTAGCACTGGGAGTGGTCTTCCTTTTAGGGAGTCTGATCACTGTTCCAGCCCAGGTCTTAACATCGCAGGTCACCGGCAGGGTGGTCGACCAGACAGGCGGAGTATTGCCAGGGGTGACCGTCACCCTGATCAATCTCCAGACAAACACTTCCGAAACTGCGGTCACGAGCGATGACGGGGTGTACACGTTTCCACAAGTCCAGGCCGGATCGTACCGGGTGAGTGCAGAGAATCCCGGCTTCAAAGTAGCGGCAGTGGAGCCGGTGCGAGTCGAAGTGCGCGTCCCGGCAACTGTTGACCTCAAGATGGAGGTCGGCGGCGTGACCGAGGAGGTCGTCGTTACCGGGTCCCAAGCTCAGGCGGTCATTAACACGGTCAACGCCGAAATCAACACGATTGTAACCCGCGCCCAGATTGAGGAGTTGCCGCTTAACGGTCGCGACGTCACACAATTGGCACTGATGCAGGCAGGTGTTACGGGCGCGGGCGATATCGCCCGCGAGGCGTCAGTCAACGGCATGCGCGGGACTTTCAACAATCTGACGCTGGATGGAGTCAACAACCAGGATAATTTCATCCGCACGGACGCTTTCTTCGGAGTGATTCCGTTGCGGGAAAGCTTCGTGCAGGAATTCAATCTCACGACCAGCAACGCCGACATCGATGCGGGAACCGGCGGCTCTCAGACGATGATGGTCACCCGCTCGGGCGCCAACGACTTTCATGGTCAGTTGTTTTACTACCACCGCAACGATGCTCTGAACGCTAACTCTTTCTTCAACAATGCGGCCGGGCTCGAAAAAGAACGGGTCCGCAATCACCAGTATGGCGGCAGCCTGGGTGGGCGGATTATTCCCAATAAACTATTCTTCTTCGTCAACTACGAGCAGGAGAAGGACCCGGCGACGGTGTCGGTTGCGCGCATCGTTCCCACGCTTGCTGCCCGCCAGGGAAATTTCAGCTACCTCGATAATTCTGGAACACTGCAGAATGCCAATCTCTTCCAGTTGACCGGGATAACACCCGATCCCCAGGTCCAGTCCTTACTCGACCTGATACCTGAACCGAACGATCCCAGCCTCACGGATGACCCCAATCTTTCGGGCTTCCGGTTCAACAGCCCGGCCAAAAGCGATCAGGACTGGCTGAATATCAGGGTGGACTTCGAGCCGTGGAAGGACCACGCCTTTACTGCTGCCTTCCACCAGTTTCGTTTCGATCTACCGAATGATCCCTTCAACGACTTGGACGCTCGCTTTCCCGGTCTCCCCGGCATGGGTCAGGAATCCACTCGCCGTTTAGGGTCTGCGTCATGGAGGGCCAATCTGACACCGACAATTACCAACGAGGTGCGGTTCGGCGGCCAGTGGGCCCCGGTCGACTTCACGACTCAGGAGACGTTTCAGCGCGGTCACCAGATTCTCTTCTCGGATGCCGGCCTGGGCGAAGTAGACCTTTTCGAAAACCCGATCCAGAACTTCATGCCGCAGGGACGAAACGCCCCTGTCTACGACCTCCTGGAGAACATGAGCTGGGTCAAGGGAAATCACACGTTCAAGTTCGGCGGCAACTATCGCCGGCTCAGCGTGGATCAGTTCGACGAGGGCGGAACGGTCCCGGCGTACATTCTCGGTTTTGGAACGGGGAACACCGACCCGCTCACCGCCGGCCTTTTCCCTGGTGGGATCTCGGGCGACGACCTGGCCACTGCCTCCGAGTTGCTCGGCATCTTGGGCGGCTTCATCCGCACGTCCGAACAGACTTTCAACGTGACGAGCCGAACTTCAGGGTTCGTGCAGGGCGCGCGGGAAGACAGGCTGATCAAGCAGAACTTCTTCGGAATCTTTGCCGGCGACACGTGGCGGCTGACCCCGAATCTAACCGTGAATTACGGGCTTCGCTGGGAATTCCATGGAGTGCCGACTGAAGATCAGGGTCTGGCTCTGCTCCCTGTCGGCGGGGCGGAGTCCGTGCTCGATCCTAACGCAGTCGTGGACTTCGCGGGAGAAGGCACCGGGCGAAACTTCTTCAATAACGACTCGAACAACTTCGCACCCAATATCGGTATCGCCTGGCGCCCGTTCAGCAACACGGTCTTTCGCGCCGGCTATTCGATTGCGTACGTGGTGGACAACAACATAACCACCGTGACGAATGCACTCGTGGGAAACGGCGGCCTCAGCCAGGATATGGTTGAGAACGGATTGACGGGGACTCTCAATGGCGGTGTTCCCGCTATTGTCACCCCCGAATTCAAGATTCCGAGGACTGCGCTCGAAGGGCTGCAGGCCGATCCGGCTGCCGCGCTTTTCACGATCAATCCCAACCTGCGCGTTCCTTACGTTCAGCAGTGGAATGTCGGGATACAGCATGAGATTCTGCCCGACACCGCTCTCGAAGTCCGCTATGTGGGGAATCACGGAGTGAAGTTGACCAGGGCGGTCGACGTGAATCAGGCGCGTTTCCCGGCCGAGTTCGTCGCCGACTTCCAGCGAGCCCAGCGCAACCTGGCAGCCAACAATAACCCACTGATCGGAGAGGATTTGACGTTCTTCCCTCAACTGGGAGCGGCTGCCGAGTTTTTCATGGGCAACGCAACAGTCAGATCCTGGATTCGTAACGGAGAGATCGGGAATTACGTAGGCAATCTCATGGCTCTTAACCGGGATCTGTTCTTCTCTGGTTTCGGCGGGGAAGAATTCGGCTCCACGGTGACCGCGGATGCCTTCCTGCCGAACCCGAACACCTTTGTCGCCGACATTGTCGACAACAACGCTTTCTCCAAATACAACGCCCTTCAGGTTGAGTTGCGCCGTCGTTATCGCCAAGGCTTCACCGGGCAGTTCAACTACACCTTTGGGAAGGTGCTGACCAATTTCGCCGGCAGTCAGAGCAACTTCCGTGGATATTTCGACAACGCACAGCAGGATCTCGAGGTCATGAGACCCGACTACGACATCACGCACACGTTCAATGGGAACTTTGTGTGGGAAATCCCGATTGGCCGGGGTCGGGCCTGGGATACCGCAGGATTGCTGGACACCCTCATCGGTGGTTGGAATATCGACAGCATCGTGAGAGTCCGTTCGGGAGAGACGATCAACATCGTCTCCGAGCGCGGGACAATCAACCGCGGCGGAACCCGTGCCCTGACCAACACAGTCAACTTGGTGGGGATCGATATTGAGGGCTTGCAGGAGCGGACGGGTGTTTTCCGCGATGAAAACGGCCGCGTGCTGTTGTTTGATCCATCGTTGATCGACCCGGCGACCGGCCGTGCCAATCCTGAATTCTTCCAGAACCCCGGACTTCTCCAGGCCGGAACCCTCGGCCTGTCGCCGGTCAGCGGACCTTGGTATTCGACAGTCGACATGGGCATCCGCAAGAGCTTCAGGCTGCCGATTACGGAAGAATCACGAGTTCAGTTCCGCTTCGACGTTTTCAACGTGTTCAACCGGACTAACTTCGCGGTCCTGACGCAGCCCTCGACCGCTCGCGGCAACGACACCTTGGGCGTACTCAACCGGCAGAACATCAACAGCACGTCATTCGGGGTGATCGACGACACGTTCGACGCTCGTCAAATGCAGGTCGGATTGAAGATCGTGTTCTAAGGTTGGTCCTCAGGGGGCCAGAAAGAACCCGGGGCGGCTTTGAGAGCCGCCCCTGTTTCCCAACACGGCGAGGTTAGGTTGTGGAAGGTTCGATTAAGAGACTAACCCCGCGTTACAAGCTTCTGCAAAACAATTTGTATATACCAAACTGCATGTTTTTTTCGGTGAAGAATAGGTGAATGGACTGACCGACTGACGGCTGACAACTGACCGACTGACCGGCTGACCGGCTGACCGGCCTGGATGATCCGACCGGGTGCGCGCGGCACCAGGTCGGTTCATCGAGGCCCTGTCAGTGGTCAGTCGGTCAGTGGTCAGTCGGTCAGTCGGTCAGTCGGTCAGTCGGTCAGTCGGTCAGTCGGTCAGTTGGTCAGTTGGTCAGTAGAACGGATCGGTTGAGCTGACCCGGGGAGCAAAATGCACCCGGTACTCGGGGTGATTGATCACGCCGATCTCGGCCCGCTTCTTTCCACCTTCGGTCTCGTACGCGAGCAGGTAGACCATTTTCAGAGCATCTCGAACGACCTGCAGCTTGCCCATCACCTCTGCCGGCGAATAACTGATACCACCGGTTTGCTCCACAACTTTCTTGCGCGCCATTTGATCGCCTCCCAGGCCGAGGATGTCGCCGGCCTTGTTCGGGAAACTGATCCCGAAGAAACGGGCGCCGGCCATCTCGAGGTGATCGAGCGTACCCAGTCCAATGGCGCCGAAGCCGGCCGAAATCACCAGGATCACTTTGGTTCCGTATTTCGCGCGTTTCAGCTCGAGAAGGGTCAGATCAACCGCTCTTCCGGTCCTGCTGTCAGTTCCTTTGAGGAGGTCACGCAGGAACGATTTCTGCTTTCGCCGGGCCGCGATATTCCACAAGCCGTCGACCAGCTCCTTGCGATCGGAGGTCGGACCGGACACTAAATGAAAGTCTTCATCGTAACAACCGAGGAGGATCTCATCTTCGCGGTCAAGCAAATGGATCAGCTCAAAAACCATGTCTCGTGCTCGTGAGACATAATCGTCAGACATCGTAGAGCCCGTATCGATCAGGATTCCCAGGCTCAGCGGGACGGATTCCTCGCGACGGAAGAAGATCACCTTTCTCGTAGCGCCGTCTTCCCTGATTTCAAAGTCCTCTTGTTCAAGATTCGGGACCGGCCTTCCCTCCTGGTCGGTCACTCTGACTTCCAGCAGACCTGCGTAGGCTTCGGCTTTGAAGTGCGGCTCCTGGGGCTTCTGTTCCTGGCCCTGAAGGGGAGGCAGCATGCAGCCCAGGAGAGCTAATGCGATGACAGGGGAAAGCGTACTCTTCATGGTCTATCGATTAGAAGGGAGAGACAGGTCAAACCGTTCAACTCCCTGTGCAGATCGCTGTCAACTCCGAAAACACAACAGAAATCTCTCGGTCCCCATCCCGCTGACCAGGAGTCGCTCTTTTCGGTCGCTCATCAGCTTTTCGGTCCAGTCGGTGAAGCCCCCGTCGATCAGGAACCACTCCCGCCCTTCCGGGTCCTTGACATTGATCTGAAAACCCGCCCACAGGTAGTAACCGCGGCCGGTCTGTCTTTCCTCGTCCAATCCGAAGCTTGCCTCGCGGTGGCGGCCACGCAGCGGCGTGATCACATCCCGTTCAAGCACCTCGGCTTGGCCGCCGGCGAAGGGGGTCATCGTCACCCGGATGCGATCAACCCGAAAGCCGGCGCTGCGGGACTCGACCAGAAGGCGAAGGTAAAAATCGACCTGCTCGCAAAGCGCATCGATCTCAAAGCGGTTGTGGCCCCGATCCCGGCCGGCAGTGCATAGAGTGAGCACACGGAAGTGGGCAAACGATACCGGGCCTTCAAACAGCTGCGCTCGCAAGACCCGGTGACTCGCGCACAGCCTGGTGTCCGCCCGGTCTCTGCCGTTGCCCGAATGCTTTCGTCGGTCCGCGCATTCGAGGGCAAGAACGTTGGTCGGGTCGGCGCACACCTCCGTGTTCCTGGACGTTGCCACGACGTTGTTCTGGTCCACGGTTGCGAGAACAGAACAGCTGCCGAGCGGGGAAACCGGAGAGAGTTCCAGGAGCTCGAAACCCTCGGGGAGCAGAGAAAAAACCAGTCGGTCAAATTCAGCCGATTCCCGGGGTGAGATTTGCGCAGGCCGGACGAACCGATTCTCCTGATATTGCTTAAGGACCGCGGCTGGAGAAATACCGACCGACCGCCTCCGGTACACTTCCAGGAGGAGTGACTGCAGATCGGTCGGGTTGATCCGCTCGGAAAGTACTTCCAAGAGGTCGGGCACGCCGGAATCCCTGACGATTCTGTTGGCTATTCTCGTGTCTCTTTCCCGGTCCTTCATGCGAATCGTTTTAGTATACCGGGGATCTACGAGGTTTTCTCCGCAGTGTCGATCTGCAGCCAGGCCTCAAGGAATGCGCGCAATTCGTCAGGTGGGCGAATCCAGATGTCTGCCGCAGTGGGTCTGAACGCGGGACGGACCAGCAGGCCGAGATCATTGCCGTCCAGGACCCGGAAAGCATCTTCGTCAGTGAGGTCGTCACCCAGGTAGGCGATCACGGTGTCAGAGCCCATTTCCGAACGGACCCTGCTCACCGCATCCCCCTTGTTTCGAGACGGGGCTCGAAGCTCCAATCCTCCGTCTGTTTCCTGGAACGAGAGACCGGCCTCGCCCGCAATTCGATTCCAGTCCTGGTTGGCAATGTGACGAATCTTCTGGGCAAGGACGGGATCCAGACCCCGCAGATTCAGGGCCAGGCAGCCGGGTTTCTCATCGCATTTCTGAAACAGGTGATGTTCGCCGGCCCATTGCCTGGCTCGCTCCAGTCCTTGCCGTGCACGTTCGTCGATCGGCGCGACGTGATACTTTCCATCCACGTAGAGGCGCTCGCGGCCGTGTGATCCCCAGATCTCGGGCTGACGGGTCAACGTTAAGAGGGGCACGATGCTCGCGGTGAAACGGCCGGTAACGAGCACCAGGCGAGTCTTACCGCGTTCGAGGAGGCCATTCAACAGATCGGCCAGGCCGGGATACAAGACGACTGCCTGGGGATCGGGGTGGAACGGAGCGAGGGTGCCGTCAAAATCGAGCAGCAGCGCCCTGCTCTCTGCCTGCTTCAACCGCTCAAAGAAGCCGGGCAGCTCGTATTTGCCGGTTAAATTGCGCATCTGATTCTTCTGCTAGACTGGGCCTTGGGTGGTAAACACATGAAAGATCAGGAGCCGGCGCTGGTTTTCGTTCCCGATCTCTTTTTTCAGTCGAAAATTGTGGCAACGGCCAACGCGACAGGCAGCTCGATTCAGCTGATCGCTTCGCCGGAAGCCTTGATCGAGGAGTGCCGCAGACAATCGGAAAGCCTCGTTATTCTTGACCTTGCCGCCCCCGAAGTAGACATGGTTGGACTCATTCGGGCTATCAAGAACGAGCGGGGGACTGCGCGCCTCAATTTCGTCGGCTTCTATTCACACGTCGACAAAGAGCTCGAACGCCGGGCCCGAGAAGCTGGATGCGATCTCGTGCTGCCTAAATCGGTTTTTTCGAAGCGGCTGCCGGAGATACTCACCGGCTTTCTGTCGATCGGGTAAGTGATCCCTCCATGATGGAACGCGGCGGCCCCTAGACCGGCTGCTTGAGCCGGGCGGTCAGTTCAATCTGGACACCGGCAAGGGCTTTAGAAACGGGGCACCCGGCTTTGGCCTGTTCGGCGTGTTTTCGGAACGTCTCGTCGTCAATCCCCGGGATCTCGGCCTCGGTGTTCAGGTCAATGCGACCGATTTTGAAGCCTTCGTCTGCTTTCTGTAGATGAACCCTGGCTTCGGTGCGAATCCGGGTGGGCTGGAAGCCGGCCTTCCCGAGGCCTGCGGAGAGGGCCATGGAGAAACAGCCGGCGTGAGCCGCGCCTATCAGTTCCTCCGGGTTCGTGCCGGTGCCCTCTTCAAAACGGGAAGAAAAAGAATAGTTGCCCTCCCAAGCACCGCTCCCCAGCTTCATTCGACCGTTGCCGTTTCTCAGATCTCCGTTCCACACAGCTTCAGCTGTTCGTGCTGGCATGATTTCTCTCCTCCTTGTTTTCGAGCTGTCAATCCTCTGCGTTGATTTCCTCGCTGCTTGAGTACCCTTTTCTACACCGGGTGATCAACCCGTCGCGTTTGGGCACTGCGACCCGGAGCTCGTGCCATCCGCCCACGCGGCCAAAGGCGGGTGTGAAAGTGAGAGTGTAGACATACCGCAAATCGTTGGCTATCTCACCGTACACGCCCGCCAGGTCCTTGGCTTTTCTTGGTCTGAAGCTCTTTCCGCCGGTTTCATCGGCCAGCAGCTTCATCTGCTCCTGGGCCTGGAAAAGCACTTCGTCCCGGTGGGGTTCAGGGTCGTAAGGCAGGAGCATGACCGTATAGATCAGGCAGTCATTCTCGCGAACCGCCTGGCGGAGTTGCTCGAAAGTGGCCTTTGAGCCTTTTGTTGAATCTACCAGCTGGTTATCGGCACCATCGCTGAAAATCACGAGCGCCTTTCTTCCGTCAATGCCCCGGAAGGCATCAAGCGCCGTGAGTGCGGCGTCGTAAAACGCCGTACTCCCTTCTGAACGGATCTGGCGGGCGGCCACCTTGACGGCCTCCCGATTGTTAGTGAACGGCTGGACCATGACCGTCTCAGAATGGAACGTGATAAGCGCAACCCGGTCCTCCGGCCTGAGTTGTTCACTGAACTTTGTGGCAGCTTCCCGAATCAGCTGAATAAAGCCGCTGGTGCTCCCGCTCACGTCGAGCAGCAGCAACAGGTGGAAAGGCGCCTCGCTGGCCAGACAGGCGTCGATGGCACGTGACTGGCCGTCTTCGAAGACAACAAAATCCTCTTTCCGCAGGTCGACTACACTCTCACGCTTCCGCGGATCCCAGACCGACGCGTTAATGTATATCCAATCGGCTCTAACCTTTAGCCGATACCCAATATCTATGCTCTGCTTTTCAGCCTCATCAGCTGAATTTGCCTGGCCAAGAAGCGACCAAGTGAGACAGACCAGCGTCGAGGAAGCGAAAACAAAACCTCGACACATGATATGCAATCAGGATAAACCGAATGAGGAAAAACAAGAAGTCAGCAGTCAGAAGTCAGAATAAAAAAGCAGGGGCAAAGGGGCGGAGGGGCAAAGGGGCAAAGGGAAGAAGGGGCAAAGGGAAGGAGGGAAGGAGGGGAGGCACGCTGTATCTAGACCCCGCGCCTCTGAAGTGCGGTAGTTGCGGATCACTCTTTCGGAGTGCGGTGGCCTTGACACCGCTTTGTATTCGCCGGCCTTGCCGGCAGCCTGAAGAGGATCGAAGGTTGCAGGGGGCCGCCGGCAGGGCCGGGACTCCGCAACTACTACCGCACTTCAGAGGCGCGGGGTTTCGATACAATTCGCACAAAACGCGAATCACTCAACCGCCGCTGAGATTTCCCTTTTTCCCTTCTTCCCTCCTTCCCTTCGCCCCTTTGCCCCTTCGCCCCTTTGCCCCTGCTTTTTTATTCTGACTTCTGACTTCTGACTCCTGACTCCTGCTTTTTGAAATACCCGGCGCGGGCGTGAACCGTCAATTCGGGATGTCCCTTCACTTCGACCTTCAGCGTACGCCACCCGGCGGGGACGGCCGGGTCGGGGGTATACGCAAGGGTGTAGATGAAGCGCAAATCCTGTGCGATTTCCGAATAGTGGGCAGGCAAGTCCTCGACTTTTCGAAGCTTGTACATCCTTCCGCCGGTCTCCGATGACAGTGTCTGCATTTGCTGCTCGGCCTTCACGACGGCCGGATGCCGGGCTTCGTCCTCGGTAGCGGGAGCGAGGAAGACGCTGTAAATAAGGCAGTCTGACTGGCGCGCAACGTCAAGTAAGTCGGAGAACCGCGTCTCCGAACCATCCTCCGGGTTGAGGAGTTGATTATCGACCCCATCACTGAAAACGACGATCGCCTTGCGCCCATTAACACGTGCGAACGTCCGGAGCGCCGACACGAGCGCGTCGTAGAAGGCGGTACTACCGTCCGGAGCGACAAAGCGCAGAGCGGTCTTCAACCGGGCGCGGTCATTAGTGGGAGGCAAAATCAGGCGGCTCCCCGAACTGAAAGTCATGACCGCAATTCTGTCAGCCGCGCCGAGTTGTCGGCCAAATCCCAACGCGGAATTCCTCAGAACATGGATGAACGGTGAGGTGCTCGCACTCACATCCATCAGCAGCAAGAGGCTGAACGGAGTCTGAGCCGGCGTACAGGAATCAACCGGTTGGAGAACCTGGTCTTCATAGAGGAGGAAATCTTCTTTTCCGAGCCCAAGCATCGTGGCCCGGTCCTGAGAATCCCGGACAGAGGCGTTTACGTAAACCCAGTCTGCCTCGACTTTCAATCGAAAACCGGTGTCCAGAACGGGCGATTGAGAGAAGTCCGGCGGCGACGCAGGCGCAAACGACCAGACCAAAGCCAAAACCGTCCAGGCGAGCAATACTCGGCGCAACACAAAGCTCTCCAGTTGTGAGGGATAGGGGAATCGGGACTCTACAGGCCGAGATGCGAATCGTCCAAGGCAGGTTTCGGCGAGGCTAGGGCAAAACAGGGCGGAAATCTAGAATGATCGGATCGTGGTCGGACAAGTGCTCTCTTTGGCGGATATCATGCACAACCAAGGGCTTCTGGTCACCGGCCGGGTTGATTCCACGACCCGCAAACCAGTCGAGCTTGAGTGAGCAGCGGCCTTCATTGCCCGTATTCTGCTCGAGCGCCCAGTTGATGAACCAGAAACACCATTTGGGTATCCAGTCACCCATGTTGCGGTTCAACGCCAGGTCTTTGACGTCGTAGTGGAGCGTGCAGGCACCCAGCTGATTGAGGTTGCGGTAAGTATACCCGCGGGATTCGAGCTCCCGAAAAAGGCCGCGCTCGAACCAGCGCTCCGGGTAGGGGTAATGGTTTTTGATGACGTGCCGAACCCCCATCACAACCCGTCGACAGTAGCCGAGGATCGAGTAGGTAGCTCGCTTGGAGTTGTAGGTGGAAGTGTTCCAATCCCCGCCGATCAGCACCGGATAGCGCGGAGTCAGACTCTCGATGTGATCGAGAACAAGCCGCATCTGAAAATGACGATGTCGCTGCGTTGAGTGCGCATCGAGATGCACGCTGAGGGCCCAGAATCGGCCAAAGGGATGATCCACCAGCGCCACCGCCGCCCGCTGGCAACCCAGCCGCTTCTCTTTCCCTCGCATCTTGTCCTTCCCGTTGGGAAGAGCAATCGAGTGGCCATGCAGCAGGGGATAGCGGGCAAAAAGCGCGTTTCCGTGAAGAGCCAGGGAGTTTTCCCCCTGAGTCTCGGACTCGAGCCCGCTTCCCTTTGCGAGGTTCATGTAGCAGGGAGCGAACACGTAATTCAGTCCGAGGGCAGAGGCAATTTCCGCGGCGACCAATCGGTTTTCACTTCGTGCCATGCCGTAGTCGAGCTCAGTCAGGAAGAAAACTTCGCTCGGGGCGAGGAGCGGGTGGTCTCGCAGGGTCGCAATGATGCGGTCGAGCTGAATTCCCCGTTCGATGTTCCAGGCTGTCGCACGTACCGCGCTTCCCAGCAGGGTTTTTAGCGGCACGGGGATAGAGTTCCCCTGAGCCACCCCCCCCAAGACGGCCTCCACGGCCGGTCTGATTTGCTGGTAGAGGGTCGATCGTTCCAGCTCTTTCGTTGACGAGAAACGACGCAACTCAGGAAAGACCTTCGCCAGGTCGTGGTGGAGGGTATCGGTTCGCCGAGCGAGGTCGGTTAAATCAGTTTCGTACTTCACTACGCCATCTCCAGTAACGGGGCTTGCCTAGTTTATTACAGGAGTCGATGTAGTGGACAGAGCCCACCTGACAGCGCGGGCATCTTGCCGGAGGTCCGCTAGGACCTCCAGCAGGGTGCCTGCGGCCCAGTGCAGGCAAGATGCCCGCGCTCCCGACGCATCGCCCCTGCTTGTTGACTGGAGCGGTCCGAAAACGTCACCATTACGCATGCAGTCGCATTCGAACAACCCGGTGGCTTTTCACTTGATGAGCAAGCCAACGGGTCCGCTTTGTAATCTCGACTGCCGCTACTGCTTTTACCTCGAGAAGGAGCGGCTGTACCCCGGCAAACCGCAGTGGGCCATGTCGGATGAGGTTCTCGAAGCCTACGTCCGCGAGTACATTCACGCGCTTGATTTCCCGGTGATCAATTTTGCCTGGCAAGGGGGCGAACCGACGCTCCTTGGTGTCGGGTTCTTCGAGCGCGCTGTCGAGCTCCAGAAGAAGTACGCAGAGGGCAGGACCATCGAGAATGCCCTTCAGACAAATGGCATTCTGCTCAATGACGAATGGGGAGACTTCCTCGCGAGGAATCACTTCCTCGTCGGCCTGTCTATTGACGGGCCGCGCGAGATCCACGACCGCTACCGCGTCGACAAGGGGGGCCGCCCGACTTTTGATCGGGTCATGAAGGGGCTGGGCCACCTGAAAAAACACGGAGTCGAGTTCAATACACTGACCGTCGTGCAGTGCGACAATTCTCAGCATCCGCTGGACGTGTACCGCTTCCTCAAAGAACAAGGCAGCGGGTTCATACAGTTTATTCCGATCGTCGAAAGGATAACTCAGGCGCCGGAGGCGGAAGGCCTTGTCTTGATCTCGCCCGATTCCGCGCGGCCTGCCCGGGTGACCGAATGGTCTGTGGAGCCTCTCCAGTACGGTCGGTTTCTCTGTGAGATCTTCGACGAGTGGGTCAGGAATGACGTCGGCCAGTTCTATGTCCAGCTTTTTGACGTGAGCCTCGAGGCCTGGGTCGGGATGCAGTCGAGCCTTTGCGTCTTCCGCGAGACATGCGGCGAGGCGATGATCATCGAGCACAACGGCGACGTTTTCTCCTGCGATCATTACGTCTACCCGGAGAATCGCCTGGGGAACATCATGGAGAACCCGATGCTTTCGATGGTCACGTCGGCGCAGCAGCACAAGTTCGGCCAGGACAAGAAGGACCGCTTACCTCGCTACTGTCTCAAGTGCGAATTTCGGTTCGCCTGCAGCGGGGAATGCCCAAAGCACCGTTTCATGCGTGCTCCGGGGGGAGAGCCAGGACTAAACTATCTCTGCCCCGCGTACAAGCTCTTCTTCAAACACGTCGACCCTTTCATGAAATTCATGGCCGAGGAGCTGCAGCAGGGTCGACCGCCTGCAAACGTGATGAGGTGGACCCGCGAAAGCGACCTGAAGGCCGAAGGGAAAACGCACCCGGGCCGCAATGATCCCTGCATTTGCGGGAGCGGGAAAAAGTACAAGAAGTGCTGCGGGGCGAGCTGACAAACTGACAAACTGACAGACTGACAGACTGACAGACAACAAGGGCAATGGACGACATGGACGGTGTGGACTGAGTGGACGTGTGGGTCCACTTGGTCCACACCGTCCATGTCGTCCATTAGTGCCGCTGGGATCGTCGCCGACCCACGGAGCCAAAGCCTTTGTCAGTTGTCAGTTTGTCAGTCCTCCGCGCTTTCTGCCAACCTTTTTGGCTGCCGGTTAGTCTAAAGAAGCATACCGGAGGAAGACAGGCTATGCAGCGGAATTCACCGGCCTGGCTCTGGCTGCTTCTCCTGATGTACGCCCTTTACGCCGCGTTCTGGAGCGAGAAGCTTATTGAGTCGGCCTTTCATCCCACAGACGCCTGGTTTGGTTTCAGGCTGCCGTGGATTATCCCCACCATTCAGGCCTTGCTCGGCTAAACGTCACATATTCTGTACGCCTGGGCCAGAGAAGTCAGAGGGTCGCGAGTCGGGACAAACTCCTGGCCGACGAACCCGCTATAACCGGTTTCGACGATGGCCTTCATGATCGCCGGGTAATTGAGCTCCTGGGTCTCATCGATCTCATTTCGTCCCGGCACCCCGCCGGTGTGGTAGTGGGCAATGTAATCCTTGTTCTCGCGAATGGTTCGGATCACGTCGCCCTCCATGATCTGCATGTGGTAGATGTCATAAAGGAGCTTGAACCGCGGCGAGCCGACTTTCTTGACGAGCTGAACGCCCCAAGCTGTGCGATCACACATATAGTCCTTGTGATTCACCTTGCTGTTCAGCAGCTCCATGCAGACCGTCACGCCCATCTTCTCGGCATATCCGGCGATCCTTTTGGCACCAATGACGCAGTTCTCGAGACCCTCTTCGTCCGGCATTCCTTTCCGGTTGCCTGAGAAACAGATCACGTTCGGGATCTTCTCGGCCGCAGCGAAGTCGATGTTCTTGCGCAGTTCCTGATCCCAAAAGTCGTGATTCTCTTTCCGGTTGAGACCGCTGTCTATTTTCCCGGCTCCCCATGTCAGCGCGCAGGTGAGGCCGTAAGCCTTGACCGTTTTGAATTCGTCTGGCCCGATAAGCTCGATGGATTGAAGCCCGATCTTTCGGGCGGCCTCCGAGAGCTTTTCCAGGCTAAGGTCCTTGTAGCACCAACGGCAGACTGATTGTTTGATATTCCCCTGTCCCTTCTTGTCATCCGGGGCGAACGACGTTTTCGGCAAAACACCCAGCGCGGCGGCGCCGGCTCCAAGACTGGTCAGCACCGATCTTCGACTCCAACTTTCGATCCGCATTGTCACCTCCCTGGTCTACACGGTCCTGTTCCGGCGGCTCCATGATATTATTTCGAGTAGCCTATTTCTCCACAAATCCCGCTTAGCACTCATAAAACATGGAGGTGATGATGAATCGGAGAGATTTCGTGAAGGGGAGCCTTTTGTCAGGGGCAGCTGCCGGGTTGACGTCCCGAGCCTCAGCTCAGCCGGCTCAAAAGGCGAGAGTCTCGCCCAGCGATCGGAAGACAGTCGGGGTCATCGGAACAGGGGCCCGCGCACAGCAACTCATGGACGCAGCGCTCGCGATTCCCGGGATCGAAATCGTGGCGGTGTCCGACGCGTACTCCGGCCGCGCGCAGCGAGCCCAGGAGCGAGCCGGCGGTAAGGCGAAGATCCATCGCGACTATCACGAAATCCTGGCTGACAAGGGCATCGATACGGTCATCATCGGGACGCCCGATCACTGGCACAGAGACATGGCGGTGCAGGCGATGGACGCCGGGAAAGACGTTTACATCGAGAAGCCGCTGACCTACACCGTGGATCAAGGTCTCGAGATCATCGACGCGGCCAAAAGAACCAAGCGTATCCTCCAGGTAGGCAGCCAGGGGATCAGTTCGGCCACGCAGCAGAAGGCCCGGGAAATGGTGAAAACAGGCCGCCTCGGGCAGATCACGATGATCCGCGCATCATACAATCGGAACACGGCAGAAGGCGCCTGGCTTTACCCGATCCCGCCGGACGCTTCTCCGCAAACGGTTGATTGGAATGCGTTCCTGGGTCCCGCTCCCAAGAAGCCCTTCAGCCTTGAACGTTTCTTCCGGTGGCGCTGCTTCTGGGATTACTCGGGGGGAATCGCCACCGACCTCTTCGTGCATCTCGTCACCTCAATTCACTACATCATGGACGCCAAGATGCCGAAAACCGTACTGGCGACGGGCGAGCTTTACCGCTGGAAAGAGAACCGTGACGTCCCGGACACGGTTGACGGGATCATGGTTTACCCCGAGGGCTTTACCGTCAATCTCAGCTCCACTTTCAACAACCAGTCCGGCGACTCGGGGATCGACATCCTGGGGACTGAAGGCAGTCTCTCGTTTCGGGGCTCTCAGCTGGTCTTCCGACCCGAAAACGTGCACAGCGACAACCGCTGGGTGGTCGATTCCTGGCCAAAAGCTCTGGCTGAGGCTTATTACAGTGATCCGAAGGTCCAGAAAGAAGAATCGCCGTTCACCTGGGCACCGCGAATGAGCCAGCAAGCCGAGACTTGGGATGAGCTGGGCGAGGACGCCACCATCGTCCACATGACGAATTTCTTCGACAGCGTGAAGTCGCGAAAGCAGCCAGTCGAAGATGCGCTGACGGGCCACCGGGCAGCCGCCTGCGCTCACATGGTGAACGCGTCCCTGCGCGAGAGCAAAGCGATGCAGTGGGATTTTGCGAAAGAGAAGTTGAGCTGACAGGAATCAGAGCCGGGCCTGACCCCTTCTATCGAATGCGGCGGCAGAGGCCCTGCCCTTTATAAAAGGCCTTTACTGCACTCGCTGTTCCGGCATTGAGGATCTCACCGGCGGAGTGGGAGCGTTGGGGTCGGGGCGCCTCTTGCCGGCGTCATTACCTCCGGGCGGCGGCAACGTCGTCGTCCGCGATTCCGCACCCCCTTGCGGACGGTAAGTCGAACGAGCTCCAAAAGGCACCTGCCCGCGGATAGATCGGCCACGCGTTTCACCCTCGAGTCCCCCTGTAGGGGGGGCGGTCGTCGGTGCTGACGGAATAGTAACGATATTCGGTGAAGCAGTTGCAGGCGCCCGGGGCGCCATCCCGGCGATTCCCGGATTCGGGTTCGTCTCAACAAGAGGAGCAGTCAACAGGCGTCCTCGGGTCGCGAAGCTGGGAGCTCCGGCAGCCGGTGGAACAGTCGAGGATTGAGGAACACCCATGGGACCAGGGAGGACTGATGGTGAGGCCGACCTTTTCTGGACTGCGGCAGGCGCCCGCGAGGCCTGGACCTTGATCTTGGGCTGACTCGCCGGCACGTCGACAGAGTATTTCTTCTCCGGAGTCGAGTTCCAGAAAGTCCTGGTCAGCGTCTGGGCGATCACGATGACGCCGATAATGGCGACAATGACGTTTAGATGATTTGTATACTTCACGTTATCAATCCGAACCGGCGGAGCGATGCGCCCGCAAGTTCCCGGTTCCTATTATAGCCGTTGTTTCCCTGCCCCTGCTTTCACGTGTCTAAGCACGCGGCGTCGACCCTCATCCGCATAGACGTTTCGCGAATTGAGCGACACGGCCTGCTGGTAACGCTCGAGCGCGAGGGCCCAATCTCGATTGGCCTCTGCACAGTAACCCAAAGCTGCAAGCGTAAGGTCGTCGCCCGGGTCGATCACCAGGGCCTTTGCGAATGACTGTTCGGCGCGAACGACGTCTCCGGCTCGCGCCCAAGCGGCTCCCAGGTTGTACTGAACCCGGACCTTTCCTGGACTTTTCTCCGCCGCGTCCTGCCACAAGGCAAGATCCGTGCGCCACACCGAGTTCCTGAGAGCAGTCGGGGGGATCATCGCCAAAACCACCAGCCCGATTACGGCGGCAGCAGACAACCGGGTCATCCGCCCCGAAAACATCCGGAACACGGCGGCGAGAATCAGCGCGAATCCAGCGAGAGCCGGGTAAGCCCGGCTTTCGTTAAACGGATCGGAATTGGGCAGAAGCGCCGCCGGGGCCAGAGCCAGGCAGATCCACACAACTCCGCAGACAATCAGAGGATACCGGATTCGAGTTTTCCAGAGCGCGAAGGCCAAACCCACGAGCCCAAGAAGAGCAAGAGCCGGCGGCCAGAGACTCGTCACCAGGAGGTCATGATCGATACTCAGGCCAGCAGGCCAAACCATGGCGCCGATGTATTTCCAGAATGCGACCGTCTGCGACCACCAGTAGCCAAGCGCATGAGGATGCGTCCAACCCATCTCGAGCGGTCTTGCTTCGGATAAGAAAAGGGCGAAGCCGCCAAGATTGGCGAGAGCCAGAACGATCGGCGCGCGGTTTCGATACAGCGCAGAAAGGGTACCACTCAGCCGATGCGGGATACCGTTCGCAAGCACCAGGGGGACCAGAAAAATCAAGCCGTCGGCCCGGCTCCAGATGGCGAGTTGGAAGCAGACCAAGGACAGCCATTGATATCTCGCGAGGAGAAGACTCGCCATCCCAAAGCAGAACATCAGAAGCACCGACCGGGACCAGATATAGTTGACCGCCTGGGTTTGCAGGGGGTGTAACGCAAAGACTGCCGCCGCCAGGAACGCCGCTTTTTCACTGAGGGTGTTTCGCTTCACCCAAACAAACAGGAGTCCTGCAGCAATCACATGGAGCACCAGGCTGAAGGCGTGGAAGCTCCATGGATCCGGTCCGGACAGCCGATAGTTCCAATGAAAAGTCCAAAGGGTCAGCGGACGGCCGCCGTATTCCTTCAGGAAAAGCCAGTAGGAGAAATGCGGCCCGGTCACCTGCGGGTTTTCGAGCATGAGCCCAAAATCATCGAAATGGAATTCGCCGGGGAACGAGGGCAGATAGACGAGCAGAACGAGAATGCCCAATCCCAGGACGAGGATCACCTCACGCCGTGACATACCCTCTAGGATGCCGCAAAACCGGAAAAAGTCGAAACGGCAGGAGCGAAGGGGTGGAGGGGCGGAGGGGTGAAGGAGGGGCGAAGGGGCGAAGGGGCGAAGGGAAGAAGGGGCGAAGGGAAGAAGGGAAGGAGGGAAGGATACCGTAACCCTTCTTCCCTCCTTCCCTTCGCCCCTTCGCCGTCTAAAAAAACCCGCTTGACGGCTGGGCGAACTCGTGCTTATTAGCAGCTTGGTGATAAACTGGCTCTATCACCGGTCTTAAGCGGACTGGCCCTGAGATCGGTTTTGCT
>Ga0105092_10000445_pt1 | contig 21457 bp, 23 predicted proteins | sample PPLLak2March2015_FD_87021 | JGI IMG/M metagenome (GOLD analysis project Ga0105092, IMG submission 87021) | Freshwater sediment microbial communities from Prairie Pothole Lake near Jamestown, North Dakota, USA - PPLs Lake P7 Core (1) Depth... | ecosystem: Environmental > Aquatic > Freshwater >... | reverse complement strand
TCTTTATCCTTTATTTTATTCTTTCCGGCCGGGTCATTAATCTTTCTCCCTTTTGGGCGGGTTCATTATCCCTTGGCATCGTCAGCAGCGCCTACCAGATGGAGATTTTGCGCGGCGCGCTTCTTGCCGTGGGCGGCGGCCAAATGACTGCGGCGCGTGCCATTGGGATGAGTCGTTTGCAGTCCATCCGCTACGTTGTCCTGCCGCAGGCGTTGCGGATTGCGATCCCGCCATGGTCGAACGAAGTTTCCATCGTCTTGAAGGATTCCTCCCTCGTATACGCGCTCGGCGTCCCGGAGATTTTGCGCCGCGCCCAGCAGCTGTCCGCCACGACCCAGGAGCCGTTCCTTGCCTACGGGACGGCGGCTCTCATTTATTTTGTTTTGGTCTTTGCCACCAACCGTGCCCTCGATTATTTATCCGAACGTACGAAACTACCCACGCACTCTTAACGGAGATTCTCATGCCTAATCCCATCCTGGAGACTCGCAACCTGACCAAGATTTACGGCCAGAATATTATTTTTAAAGATATCGATCTCAAGGTCAACGAAGGGGAAACAATTGTCATCATTGGTCCCAGCGGGACGGGCAAGAGCACGCTGCTGCGCTGTATCAATCTCCTGACGTCAAACGATGGTGGGCAGATCTTCCTGGATGGGAAAGAGATCACTGCCAAAGGTTACGATGAAGACAAGCCGCGTCAGCGGATCGTCAATGAAGACAAAGTCCGCCAGCAGATCGGCATGGTCTTTCAAAACTTCCTGCTCTTCAACCATCTGACTGCGCTGGATAACGTCCTGATCGGCCTGACCAAAGTAAAGAAAATGTCGAAAGAACAGGCAAAGACAAAAGCCATGGAGGAGCTGAACCGCGTCGGTTTGGTGGATCGCGCCGACCATTATCCGGGCCAGCTTTCGGGCGGACAGCAGCAACGGGTCGCGATCGCGCGTGCCCTGGCGATGGATCCGCGCGTGATGCTGTTCGATGAGCCGACCTCTGCGCTCGACCCTGAACTCATCGGGGAGGTGCTTGGGGTGATGGCGAAACTCGCGCGCGACCGCATGACCATGCTTGTTGTGACGCATGAAATGGGATTCGCCCGCGAAGTCGCGGACCGGATCGTGTTCATGGAGAAAGGCAGCATCGTCGAAGAAGGCTCGCCCGACGATCTGTTCTATCACCCGAAGCATGAACGCACGCGTGAATTCCTGTGGAAGATCACCGAGCTGTATGGGAAGAAGGAAAAGGGCAAGGCGGACGGGAAATGAGCGATTTCTTCGAGTTCTTCACCCGCTTCCTGCCGGACATGCTGAAGGGGGCGGGCATTACGCTCCTGCTCACCGCGGAAGGGTTGAGCGCGGGCTTCGTGCTGGGGCTGCTCGCCGCGTATACGCGGGTCTATGGCAGCAAGTTCTGGCGCGGGCTGGCTGTGGGCTATATAGAACTCTTCCGCGGCACGCCGCTGCTCGTGCAATTGTTTATTATTTATTATGGCTTGCCGGGATTAGGACTCACTCTTTCGCGCGAACTCTCTGCTTTTCTGGCGCTTGGCTTCAACAGCGGCGCGTACCAGGCGGAATATCTGCGCGGCTCGATCCTTGCGATCGGCGAGGGGCAGATGATGGCGGGACGCGCGATCGGCATGTCGCGCTTCAGGGTGATCTGGCATATCATCCTGCCGCAGGCACTCAGGCTAGCAATCCCGGCCTGGTCGAATGAGCCGGTCTCGCTATTGAAATCAACTGCAGTTGTCTTTTTGATCGCGGTCCCCGACCTGATGGCAAAAGCCAAATCCATCGCCGCGCAGACCTATGACCCGATCGGCTCCTACCTGGCGGTTGCGATTGTTTACCTGGCGATGGTCTATTTGCTGGATGTCGTGCTGCGCTGGCTGGAGAGGGCCGCTCGTATTCCGGGCTTTGAGATGGAGGGCAGAAAAGCCTAATTCCCCCATATAAAAATCGTCGAGACCTATGCCTCGGCGATTTGTTTTTATCTCAAAGCCTGGGCGATCAGACTGCCAAGCAGACCCAGCCAGTAGACAATCGTGTAATAAATGAACATCGGTTGTGCACCGCGCCGCCGGAGCAGGTCGGCTGAAACCAGTGCAAGCAATGCCACTACGGATAAATCCAAACCAATTTCCTCAAAACCGAGATTCGCGAAAATGCCTGCGCCTAGAAACAGTGCATTCAGCGCGAGCAGGGCAAAGTCTGTATTTGTGAGGTTTTCCCGGTGGGGGAAGAGATTTTGGATAAACAGGATTGCGACGTTGACCATCACAAACCCCGTGAAGAAGATCCAATGACTGAACTCATCATCGTTGAAAATAACGATGCGACATAGATCGCTTGTCGGATCTGTCGCACAGAAGCGCTGATGCAGATAATTGGTCACTTCATGATCGCCGTAGCTTGCGGCGAGGAGATACAACCCGACGATAAACACAAGATTCCAGGTAATATGCGTTTTGTTCTCATGCTGCGGGGACTTATATTCGATGGTCTTTTTAAGCAGATAGGATGCCACCACACTGATCAGTGGCAGCACGAGCATATTGTTGAAATCGACCCAGCGCAGGAATTCATTTGGCAGGACATAGTCAAGTGTCCATGTGCCCAGACGATTAATCGACACCAAAATTGCAACGAGTGACTGCACGGCGAGTAAAGTATGAATGCGTTTCATAAGATGCTCCTGCTCATCCTTGCAAAGTTTCCAAACCTTCGCAAGGTTTTTCTTAACAACACGAAAACCTGTACGAAGTAACTCTTATTGTAAGGAATGCGTTGTTCACTTTGTCATTCAAGCAGGCAAACCAAACCAATGTCTGTTTCCAATGCTCAAAGAGCGATCACACAAATCCTTCTGGCGTGGGATATCAACTTGGCACGCGGGAACTCGGTCATATCCACGGCGATCATCTCCTAGATATTCCCTTTCCCAAAAAGGTGCGCGATGAAATCGTGAACGCGGGTCTTGCCGAGCCCCATCATATTTTGCCTGAGACAGGCTGGGTAAGTTTTTATTTACAAAAAGAAGGGGATATCCAGAAGGCGATTGAACTGTTGCGTCGCTCTTATGACATTGCCGTAAAGCAAAAACAGCCGCGCTAGATCCTTCACTTCGTTCAGGGCAAGCTCTTCGCAGATCCTTCCATTGCCTGTTTGGCCAGGGCATGTAATTCACGATCGGCACGGTTGGCAACGATTTCCTGCAAAGCAGGCAGCGCGCGCCGGTCTTTCAACTCCCCCAGTGACCAGATCACCTGTTTCTTTACTTCCCGCTCGGGATCATTCAACATTTCCAGGAGGAGGGGTGTGACACGCCCATCTTTGATGTTGGTCAGCGCCTCGATGGCGTGGATGCGGATCCACATTTCAGGATGACTCAATGCCTCGACCAGTACATCCAGGGCGAAGACGCCAAAACGAGCCAGCGCCTGCGCGGATACCTTTCCCACTTCGTGATGCATGTCGTAAAGCGTGATACTCAACGGTTCGATGGCACGTGCGTCGCCTACTCTCCCGAGCAGGGTCGCGGCAAACTTGCGGACCGTCCCTTCCTTGTCACCCAGCGCTTCGATCAGCGGCTGGACGGCGGCCGCGCCCATCTTTTCAATGGCTGCCAAAAGATCGCTTGCCGCATGTTCACGTTCATACCACCAATACGAATCGTGCAGAGCCTCCAGCAGATAAGGAAGGGCAGCGGGATGCTGTGTGTTCCCCAGTCCCTGGGCTGCAGCCTGGCGGACCTCGATTTTGGGATCGTCCAGTAAAACATTTGTAATATCGTCGAATGTCGAGGGATCCTTGAAAAATCCGAGTGCGAGACAGGCCGCGATACGAACCTCCGCCTCTTCATCCTTCAGCGCCTGAAGCAGGTGTGGAATCGCCCGGGCGTCGCCAATTTTTCCCAATGCCAGCGCGGCGCGCGAGCGGACAGTAAAGTATTCGCCCTGGAGGGCATCCAGTAATACGGGAACGGCATTGCGGTCCCTGCTGATGGCAAAAACTTCCGCCACGCGCCCACGCAGGATGGGATGTGCGGTCGTGAGGGTTTTTGTCAGCGCTGGAGCAGCCGTGGGGATGTGGGCAAGGATCTGCTGGACCGGCGGAAGCAGGTTCGGGTCCCGGCTCTGGAGCGCTTCGATGAGGCTTGGCACTGCCCCTGCGCCCATCCGGATCAAATCCTGCCCGGCGCGGTCACGTTTGGTCGCATCCGCAAGCTGAGCGATGAGTCGTTTTGCCTCGCCTTGTTTGGACCCGCTGAACCAATCCATGATTCTATTTTACTTTCAATTCCTGTTCCCTGAAGACAGGAATTGATCATTTTTCAATACAGTTTCTGGTGTGTTCACAAGTAAAAAGAATGAGAACAGTGCCAAAGGAAAAATATGAATAAGCAACCGGCTCATAGAGTAGTTCATATGCCACTCCAGATCATGGGGCGTAATGATATAAATAAGCAGGTAGATTACGAACTGTGACAAAGGGATGAATAGCGAGAACTTTTCAGCCAGGCTAATCGGGCTTCTTACTCCCATGATCCATGCGTAAACGAATAAGACCACAATAATGCTAAAGGGCCAATCCCCGAGATGAATTAATTCTGAGAGCAAATGAGATGAGATCTGAATATAACGTGCCGGATCAAACAGTTTTGAGACAATTGCGGGCAAACCATTATTTGCAAACAAGTCATTATTTGCGGATACAAAGACTTTGAACAAAACGATGCTCAGTAAGGGCAAGGCTGTCCCGGCCAGGAGAAAAAGAAGATTCGTGCGTGTCTGTCGAAGACGAAAGATGAATAGCGTGCAAACTGCCATAATTAAGAGAAAAGGGAGACCTTCGTTTTTTGTCCAGGCGGCCAGGCCGGCCATCAATCCTGAAAGAAATAAAAGGCCCTGATTGTTCTTTTCGCTGGCCAGGATCAACAGGCTCATGGATGCAATCAAAAAATATGTAAGAGGAATGTCTGCTGTTTGAAACGTCGAAAAAAGCAACAACGTGGGTGTCGCCAGTAAAATGATCACCGCCATCGCGGCCTGCGAGACCGAGCGTAAATATGCTGTTGCAGAAAAGACAATACCTGCCATACTGAACAAGAACAACACTGACAACACTGCGGGAACCCGGAGAACTTCGCCACCCAGGGTGTTCCAGCCGCCGACCACGCTAAGAGGGATAAGAAGTGGATAATCGATATGGAAATTTCGATTGATCAGCGGTGAGAATGCATTTTCCCAATTGTCAGCAGAGCGATAGATGGAGCGGGCGCGTAGATTCCAGATGGCCTGGGCATCATAATCGCCGTGAGGATATATACGCGCGAAAACGATCCAATAATAGGCTGATATCCCCACAACGAATACCACAGCCAATCCAAGAACAACCTGAATGGGCGATATTGAAAATCTGTCAAAGACTCGGCCTGGAGAAAACCTGTTCTTCCAGAGAAGCGCCAGGATGACGCATCCTAAAAATCCAGCCTGAATGAGTAAATAGCCTCCCTGGCCAGGAAACAGCAGCAACCGCAGGAAATATAAGCAGGATGCAATCCCCAGTCCGGCACCTGTACCCAGGAAGACTTTCAACGCAACCGCCCAGCGATCCTTACTGTCCCAGATCAAATGTATCAATCCGACCCCGGCGGCAAGCGCCAGCCCAAATATGGCAAAACTCTGTAGGATCATTTTGAAGTTCTGTGAATCAAATACATACCAAAGCCAAGTTCGATGATCTCATAGGAGGGCAGATTTTCATCCAGCCAGTCTCTAAATCCTGGTTTGGTAAAGTTACCTATGATCCACTCCTGGTCTAGCCCGGGTTGGACTGCACGCGGTGCCAGAGTATATTGTGTCAGTGTGTACTCATTCTCCTGGTCGATCAGATCGTATTCTGTATTCGGTATATTCCAATCTGCTGCGTAGCCGAGTACGTTAACATCGCCCGGGACGTGTTTTAGCACGGATTTAACGCGTTTCTCCCATCTGGAAACTGAATCCTCAAGTGACTGATCCTGCTTCCAGCTCGCATGGGCGCGTATTCCGTTATTAATCGTAACGAATAAGCTAAATATGATCAGGCTGGTGATTGCCATAATGCGTAGATTTCGCATAAAACTCCAAGGGTTAGACTCATGATGTGTTGTTTTGCCTCGCCTGGTTTGGACCCAATGAGCCAATCCATGGGTCTATTTTACTGTGAAGTGGAAGGCATGGGAAAGAAATTTGATGAAAAATCTCTGATATAATCCACAATTGCAGAGTGGAAAGGACATCGTGGCGCTTGTAGCGCCATGTTATTTTGTCTGTACATGGCTATCATAATTTTGGGAGCAGAGATGAAGAAGGACCAACTAGTTGATTTGTATCATCAAATGGTGCTGATCCGCCGCGTGGAAGAACGCGGCGCGGAACTCTACCAGGCCGGCAAGATCGGCGGGTTCATGCACCTGTATATCGGACAGGAAGCTGTCTCGACGGGTTTGATTGCAGCGCGCGAGGAGCGTGACCGTGTCATCACTGCATATCGTGATCATGGCGTCGCCCTCAATTGCGGAATTCCAGTGAACGAAGTGATGGCTGAGTTACTTGGTAAGGCAACGGGGATGTCGAAAGGCAAGGGCGGTTCCATGCATATGGCAAGCGTCGAAAAAAATATGTGGGGTGGACATGCCATTGTTGGCGGTCATTTGCCAATCGCTTCGGGCCTGGCATTGGGCGATCACTATGCAAAAAATGATAATGTAACAATTTGTATGTTCGGCGACGGTGCGACCAACATCGGTTATTTCCATGAAGCGTTGAATCTTGCAAAAGCCTGGGGTTTACGCGTGCTTTGGGTATGCGAGAACAATAAATATGGGATGGGCACGACCGTGGAGCGCGCTTCGGCAGTTCTGGATATCCAGCAGAAGGCGGAAGGGTACGGCATGAAGAACAGCCAGGTGGATGGCATGGACGTGATGAAGGTCTATGAGGCTGCGAAAGAGGCGATCGATTACGTCCGTACAAATAGCCAGCCCTATCTGCTCGAAGTGATCACCTATCGTTATCGCGGCCATTCCATGGGCGATCCGGAACGTTATCGCAAGCAGGAAGAAGTCAAGAAGTGGCAGGAAAACGATCCGATTGGAATTTTCCGCAAGCATTTATTGGAAAAGAAAACCGTGAGCGCAAAGGCTCTCGATGAGGTCGATGCACAGGTGGAAGAGGAAGTGAACCAGGCGGTTGAATTTGCCGAAACCTCCCCGGAGCCCGCGCTGGAAGAATTATTCAAGGATGTTTATGTGGAATGAGGAAGTAAACAGATAAACGGGTATACAGGTAAACAGGTATACAGGTATACAGGTACACAATTTGGCACTTGTTTACGTGTCTACTTGTGTACGTTTGCTGCAACACACAAGGAAACTAGAATCTATGGCTAAGATAACCATGCGCGAGGCGATCTCGCAAGCCCTGATGGAGGAAATGGACCGCGATCCGGCAGTCTTTATCCTCGGTGAAGAGGTGGGTGTCTGGGGCGGCACTTATGCAGTGACCAAGGGCTTTTATGACAAGTATGGCCCCGACCGTATCAAGGATACGCCGATCGCTGAAAATGCGATCATCGGCGCGGCGATCGGCGCGGCAATGGTGGGACAGCGTCCCATCGCGGAATTGATGACGATCAACTTTGCATTCTCCGCCATGGATTACATCGTCAACCAGGCGCCCAAGCTCCACTACATGTTCGGCGGGCAGTTCCAGGTCCCGATGGTGATCCGCGCAGTCGGCGGTGGCGGGCGTCAGTTGGGCGCGACCCATTCGCAGACGCCCGACGCGATCTTTGCGCACTTCCCGGGTCTTAAGGTCGTCTCGCCCGGGACGCCGGAAGATGCCAAAGGATTGCTCAAATCCTCCATCCGGTCGAATGACCCGATTTTGTTCATCGAGCACGCGACCATGTATCAGGTCCGCGGCGAAGTCCCGGACGGGGAATATCTCATCCCGATTGGAAAATCGAAAGTGCAGCGTGAAGGCAAGGATGTCACGATTGTGACGTATTCCAAAGGCCTCGAGCTTTCCATGAAGGCGGCCGACGAACTCGCCAGGGAAGGTATCGAAGTGGAAGTCGTTGACCTGCGCACATTGCGTCCGCTTGATATGGAACCCGTGCTTGAATCGTTCAAGAAAACGAACCGCGCCGTCCTGGTTGAGGAAGGCTGGAAGTCTTACGGTGTGGGTTCTGAGGTCGGGAGTCGGATTTACGAAGAGGCGTTCGACTACGTCGACGCGCCGATCATCCGTGTTGCCCAAAAAGAAGTTCCGCTTCCCTATAACCGTACGCTCGAACAGGCTGCACTCCCGCAGGTGCCTGATATCGTCGCGGCGGTAAAGGAGGTCTTGAAATAATGGCAGAAACAATCTCCATGCCCAAACTGGGCTTCGACATGGCGGAAGGCACCCTCATCCGTTGGGTGAAGAACGAGGGCGAGAACATCAACAAAGGCGATATACTCGCCGAGATCGAGACGGACAAAGCCACCGTTGAAGTGGAATCTTCCGCGAGCGGCGTGGTCCGGAAATTGCTGGTGGAAGAGGGCAGCGTTGTGCCTGTGGGTGACCCGATCGCGGTGGTCGGTTCTGCAGATGAAAAGATCGAGGAAACGCCGACAAAGGTTGTTGAACCAAAAGCAGAGAAGAAGACTGATGAACAGGGCGGGGAAGAACTGAAGACGGAACCTGAGAAGCCCAAAGAGGAAAGCAAACCTCAAAAAGCGGAGGAAAAGCCTGCGCCGAAAACGCAGCCGACAGCAGCTCCCGCTGCTCAAGCTGCCGCCTCCGCCCAGGAGGGACCCATCAAGGCTTCGCCGCTGGCGAAGAAGATCGCGCGTGATAAGAACGTGGATCTCTGGCAGGTCCAGGGCACAGGTCCCGGCGGACGCGTGGTCCGTAAGGATGTGGAGGCTGCGCTTTCGAGCGGTCAGCCGTTAGCGGTTAGCCGTCAGTCCGCTGCGACAGATGTCCCTGTTTCCCGCGCAGACGAAACAATTCAACTTACCAGGCTGCGTCAGGCGATTGCGCGCCGCATGACCGAGTCGACGACCAGCGTGCCTCACTTCTATGTGACCCACGAATATAAAATGGACGCGCTCATGGCGCTGCGCAAACAGATCAACGACTATCTGGGCGAAGACGAGAAGTTGTCAGTAAATGATTTCATCATCAAAGCCGTCGCATTGGCACTGCGCGAATTCCCGAATCTCAACGCCTCCTTTGCAGGCGACAAGGTGATCCGGCATGGCGCGGTCAACGTAGGTGTGGCGGTCTCCGTCGAAGGCGGCTTGCTAACCGTCGTCAGTCGGAACACGGACCAGCAGCCCTTGCGCGCGATTTCTTCGGAAGTCAAACGCATGGTCGCGGGGGCGCGTGAAGGCAAGGTCAAACCCGATGATATCCAGGGCTCCACCTTCTCGATCTCCAACATGGGCATGTTCGACGTGGAAAACTTCGCTGCGATCATCAACCCGCCCGAAGCAGGGATCCTGGCGGTGGGTTCAGCACGTCAGGTGCCCGTTGTCGAGAACGGTGAGGTCAAGGTCGGCTGGCGCATGAAAGCGACCATCTCTGTGGATCACCGCGTAAGCGATGGGGCGGAGGCAGCCCAGTTCATGCAGAAGCTGGCAGAATTCCTGGAAAATCCAGTGAGGATGTTGGTCTAGAAAAGTAAAACTGCGACATTTTGTGTCGCAGTTTTTATTTGGAAAGATCATGGGAACAGTGGAATCCATTGCCCGAGAAATGTGGTGAGTTTCTCCGGGGAAAAAATGAGCGTTAGACCAACAACTACCAATCCTCCGCCAATGAGAATGCAGAGAATGCCAAATAGGCGATAACCCACATCGCGCGCGTGTCCCAATAGGTTACGTGCCGCAGTTGCACCGCCGGCCAGCAAACGAGTCAAGCCATAAGTGGCTGTGAATATGCCGAGGACGGTACTCAAGATGCCCCAACCCAGCGGCGTCGCAAATGCCTGATCGACGATCGCCAGCGCCTGTCGGGGTTGGAACAGACCAGCCAACGCCCCAAGGACCAAGCCCAGACCAAAAAGCACAAACATGAACCCCCAGAGTTGTGCCGCGCAACCGGAATAGTTTTCAGAGCCGATGACATGGTTGGCACGTCTGATGTTGAAGGATGCCTCGCGCTTCACAATGACTTCCACGCCAACGACCAGTCCCAAGCCGCCGAGAGACATGACTCCCAGGAAAAGGAGGGGCGGCAGGTCAAATCGCTCGCCGGCGAAAAAGAACAGGCAAGCCAGGGCAAACAGAGCAATTTCCAGCCAGAAGAGGAATTGTTTCATGTTGAAATAACACGTTCTGGTAGGGATAAGGGGGAATAGTAGCTTTTCAGGCTAAACTTCTTTCTGCCTCCAGATTTGGCGTTAACAAACTATAGCAGTTTTAAAATGTGACAGCAATCCCCCATAATCTCCTATTAGGCGTCACAATTCATGCATAAGCTGGCAGAGTTCCTGGAAAATCCGGTAATCATACTGGTGTAAGAAGCAAATCTCCGAGTTCTTCAAGAAACTCGGAGATTTTTGTTTTAATCTGGTAAATTGGGTCCAAATTGAGTCTTGACATTCCAGTTGCTGGAAGGTGTAGAGTAGGAGCATGACCATGCAAATTCAGGAACTTGCGAAAATCACTGGCGTACCCGCCAAAACCATTCGATATTACGAGTCCATTGGTTTAATGCCGCAACCAGACCGGGCAGCAAATAATTACCGTCAGTATTCGCCTGCTGCAGCAGAGCGACTACGATTCATTATAAGCGCACGCAGTCTGGGGTTTACGCTGGCAGACATCGGCGAGTTCCTCGAAGCGCGGGATAACAACGCCTTGCCCTGCCGCCGGGTGGTGGATTCCCTTGATCAGCGCATCGTGGATATCGACCGACGCATCGCGGACCTGCTCGCTCTGCGTGACACGCTCGTCAACATCCGTGATATCGGCTCGACCCTGCCTGTTGACAAAAAATGCGATGAGCAATGCTTTTGTTACATCATCACTACGGACCTGGAGAGTGGTCAAATCATCATTCAGCGAGAGGAGAAAGTGTAATGTCAGATCATTGTGGCACTGTTACAGAGGACGGATATGCTGTTTGTACGCCATCAGCTTCAGGTGAGGTATGCAGTTGCTCAACCTCAACACAAATTGTCCCGGAAAAGGATCTTTCAATCCATTCCGGGGAGGCATCCGTGTGGAAGAAAATCCGCAGCGGCGTGATGTTCGGGATCGCCTGTGTTGCCAGCCTGTGTTGCACCCAATTATCGTACCGATTGGACTGGTTTTACTGGCAGGCACGCCGGTTGCGATTTGGGCATCGGCGCATATCGGCTGGGTATATGGCGGGCTGACACTGTTGTCTGTGGTCAGCCTGGTGTTGGGTTTTCGCTGGCTGGGGCAGAAATCCAATCCCAGGCATTCTGTTGATACCAGGTCAAAAGCCGGCATACATACAACCCATTCAAGAAGTCACTCATTTATAGGAGATAAATATGAATACCCACTTGACCGAGGATCAACCTTTAGCCTGCGTTCCGAACGCCGTTGCCCCCGATCAACAGGAATATTGGGTGAAGGAAATCGTCCCGAAACTGTATAAGGCGGTGCAGGAAATTCAGGAGTTACCCGATGGGTGGGCCTGGCGTCTGCCAAGTACCCCGGAGGTGTTGCTGCTCGTGGCTGAGGACCTCAACATGGAGCGGCTGTGTTGCCCGTTTGTGACCTATATACTGGAGATTGAGCCAAACCGAGGACCTTTCTGGTTGCGCATGACAGGTGGTGAAGGAGTTAAGGAGTTTTTGCGGATCGCACATGAAGGAGCAAATTACTTCGATGCGCAAGTTGCCAAGGCTGCCGGATTTGACATCTCTGCCGGCCCGGAAATGGATTCGGTGGAGACTGCTCTTGAGGCTGTTGATAGGCTTAACGAGCGCTATGCCAGGACGGCTGGTTCCGGCTAAACTGCGGAAACCGCCGAACGATGTTTTTATAGGAACCAATTACAATGAATACCAATTCGACAGAAACACAATCCCTCGCCTGTGACCTGACGGCGATCCCATCTGACGTGCGTGAGGAGCATGTAGTCAGTGCACCGCAGCTCTTTGCCGCTGCGCAAAAAGTGCAGGAACTCACTGACGGATATGCGATTCGCTTTGTGAATGACCCGGGGAGATTCATGTTGATCGCGAAGTTTATCGAGAATGAACGGCTGTGCTGCCCATTCTTCCACTTTGGGTTGGAGGTTGAGCCTAACAGCGGCCCGATCTGGCTGCGGCTGACGGGTGCGGAGGGGGTGAAGGAAATTTTGCAGAACGTTTTGCTCGAAAGCCGCGGCGATCTGGCGGAACTCAAGAAAGCGATCCACACCGGTGATGACCCCAAACTGGATGCGATCATTGCAGCGACATCCTTTCCTGTTTTGCCAGATGTAAACCAAAAGGATTCCCCGGAGCAGATGGGCAAATTATAGAATATGAAAGTGGATATTTTTTAAAGGACAAAAAAAGCCTTCCAGGTTTCGAAACCTGGAAGGCTTTTCGCGTCAATTCCTTCGCGGGATAAAACGGCTGACGAGTTCAGTCAATTGCGAAAAACTGATTGGTTTCAACAAGACCAGTTCCGCCTGCGACTGGAGCGCCTCCGCAAAGACAGCATCCGCGGTGGCGAGAATGACATTTACTTTTGCGAGCCTTTCATCCGCGCGAATCTCAGTCAGGAGGATATTTCCATCAACGTCCGGCATGTGCAGATCCAATATAACGATGTAGGGCACGACCTCTTTCAGCCGCTTCTGTGCATCCGTCCCATTGTGAATGGACTCAGTAGCATAACCCGCCTTGATCAGCGCCATAGTGAAGACCAGATTCTGGTCTTCATTATCCTCGATAATCATTGCAAGAGGTTTTGTATCCGACAGCTGTTTGTTCATCGGCCCTCGCTTTCCCGGATGGGAAGAGACACCGTAAACGTGCTTCCCTGTCCGGGTTTGCTCTCGACATGGATGGAGCCTTGCATGGCTTGCACCAATTGATTGGCAATCGCCAGTCCCAATCCCACCCCGCCGTATCTGCGACTCGTATTTTCATCTGCCTGGCGGAACGGTTCAAAGATTTGTACCTGATCCTCGCTGGCAATGCCGATGCCTGTGTCTGTCACCTGCATGCTCCAATGAGAATTGCCATCTTTGAACACGCGGACTGTGATCCCGCCCTTTCTTGTGAACTTGATGGCGTTGACAACCAGGTTCGATAAGATTTGTTCGATGCGGGCGCCGTCGCCAATGAGCGTCTCGGGCAAATCAGGGGCCGCCTCCAGCCGCATGGACAATCCCTTTTCGAGAGCCATGGCAAGATAGTTCGAATGCACCTTTTTCGCCAGCGTCTGCGGAGAAAAGGGTTTTTCTTTCAGGCGCAATTGCCCGGACTCGATTTGCGATTGATCCAGAAGTTCTGTGAATACCTGCTTCAACTCCTCAGCATTGCCAATAATGCGCTGTACAATGTCCAACTGGGCCGGAGTAAGCGTGCCGTAAACACCATTCTGCAGCATATCTGCCAGGCCTAGCAGAGCACCCAGGGGAGTCCGCAACTCGTGGCTGATGCGTGCAATGAACTGGGACTTGAACTCATTGGCTTCGTTTGCCCTCTTCGCAATTTCCTGCACTTCCTTGATCTCAACGGTGTAACGCCCAACCGCAACCTGCAGGGCGCCGCGGATTCGTTCCTGCTCGGCAAGAATGATTCTTTCCCGGGCCTTGATAAACCCCTGCATCGCGTCGATTTGGTAACGACTGATAATATCAAGTACCGGCACCACATCGTCACCTGTGAAGTGAGTTAGAAAAAACTGACGCGTCACGTGGGCCAAGCCCATTAATGTCTGTTCGCTGATGCCCTTCTCGCACAGCCTGGTTCCATACTCATGGGCAGAAAAAGAGGAGTCGCGCAAGTAAGAAAGCAGTGATAGCACCTCCGCGGCGGCGATGGACTGCAACGCGCGAGGACTCATCTCAGAACGATTCGTAAAGAGGGTCTGCCGCAACGATTCGCTATAGAGATTTACCAACTCGGCTTGATTTGCCCCCACAACTTTTAAAAGCTGGGGCTGCAGGCTCAAGGACCGCTGGAGTTCAATGTTTGTCATGGTTCACACTTGCTTTAGACGTCGCCGCGTTGATGAAGACTGTTGAGCACTCGCTCCAGCTTGCCGCGCTCAATTTTATTGGCATTGTCAATACTTTGGACGAAGCCCTCGATGGTCGCCATTCCGTAGGCATCAACGACTTCCAACATGGAAGCGAATTGATTATCCTCCAGATGATTGAGCAGGAACTGGCGTGTCACCTGACTCAATCTCAATAGGGCACCCACATTAAGACCTGCCTGATGCAGCTGTTCGCCTCGCCCTGCGGCGGAGAATCCTGGCTGTTTTAGAAAAGAAAGTAGAGCGTCGGCTTCATCGCTCGCAATTTGCTTGAGCGCGCTGGGGCGCAGTTCGGCGCGACTTGCAAAAAGTGCCTCTCGCAGGACACTGAGATAACGGCTGACTAGGTCGTCCCTATTTTGCTCGATCGAACGCGCGAGTAGATCCATTAATTCCACGGGCTGCGTTGAATTTGTGTTTTCCAAATGGTCCTCTTCCCGCCGTAAATTCCGCCTGTGTTACTTGTGCAGGTAGGCGCCATATCCGCCGCCCATGGGTCCGAAAGCCCCAACATCCTCTTTGCTCAATTCGGATTGACTAAAACCATTCCATTCCAATAGCGGAATAAAATCTGCTCCTTCCAATTTCCAGGGCTGGAGCAATTCCTTTAATTTTTCCAGCGAGTGAAAATTTAGACGCGTCCCCATTTGCTCGTAAATCTTCATTGTCGTGATGGTGGCAGGATCTTCCAGATTCATGCTAGCTCCTTGTGCGTTAAATGCCAAACAACTACCCGGGGCAGACCAATCATAAAGGTACTTGGCAATGTGGTTGATTTCTTCCTCCTTGAGGAAAAGGCTGACGCCCCACACCACGAAAGCTACCTTTCGCCGTCCCCCCAAAATCTGCTGGACCTCAGGACGATTCAGCAGGTTTTCAGGCTGACGGGCGTCGCTGTCAAAGAAATAGGTATTTGTGGCATCCTTCAGAATATCATGGGCATACTCAACTACCACCGGATCATAGTCCGAGTAGATGACCGTCGTGCCCGGTCGGACATTTTGATGAAGATGGTCATTGGTGGGCAGGCCGGATGCAAAATCAATGATTACATCAAACCCCCGTTTTTCACTTAGCTCTACTGCAATATCTTGCAGGGGCCAGCGCTGCAGCCGCAGGGTTTTTGGCATAAAAGGCAGAAGCTTCATTACCTGTTCTGCTGCCTGGCGATCCACTTCAAAATTATGACTCCCGCCCAGAAAGTAATCATACATTCTTCCTGCAGAGGGCTTGCTGGGGTCGGCAATATTATCTTGAGACATAGCTACTCCATGGTTGATAGTTGTCTGTAACCGAAGATGAATGACCAATTAATTATACAAAGAATTACAAACAGCCAACCTTTCTAAAATGCAAAGTGTCGCTGTTCCGTGCCAAGACAGCATCCGTCGGTGGATTTATTGTTACTGAGTTATTTCACTGCTTCTATGGATTTTAGAGCAAGTGGAGGCAAATCTTGCTCAATCGTACTGCGCCCGGATTCCAGCCACTCGGGCAGCTTAAGCGCTTCGCCAAGCCTGGCCACAGGTTCATCGATGGCGAAGCCCGGGGTTTCCGTGGCGATCTCAAACAGGACGCCGCCGGGTTCATGATAGTAAATGGAGTGGAAGTAACTGCGGTCGCGTACAGGCGTAACGCTATGACCTGCCTTACGCAAAACAGCCTGGTACTTCAATTGCACCTCATCCGTTGGGACGCGGAAGGCGATGTGGTGAATGGACCCTGCGCCAAATACTGCTTCATCGGGCATATCTTCAGGCTGCATGGGGCGATGCAGGATATCCAGTATGTTGGCGAATGATCCCGACCCGCCGGCAAAACGATGGCGGTTTTCCTCCTGTCCCACAAATGTGTAGCCCATTTGATCGATCAGCAGATCTGCGGACTGCTCGATTTCCTCGAGCCACAGGGTAACGCTATGAAAGCCATTCAGCGCGTGGACCTGGGGGATGGGCCCCGCTTCCCAATAACGGATGTGCGCCTCCGCCTCGGACGTGACCAACTCGATGCGCATTCCATCCGGGTCATCGAAGGCTACTACCTCCGCACCGAAGCGCTGTTCCAGCGGCTGAAGGTTGACTCCTTTCCCCTTGAGATAATCCTGCCAGAAGCCGGTCGAACCTGCCGGAATGTTATATGCCAGGGCGGCTGCTTCCCCATTTCCGCGAACCCCGCGCTTCATATTGTGCCAGACAAAGAAGGTCAGGACGCTGCCAGGGGTACCGATCTCATCAGCAAAATAAAGGTGATAGGTATCAGGGGCATCGAAATTGACGGTCTTTTTCACCAGGCGTTGCCCCAGCACATTTCGATAGAAGTCCACGTTCAATTGTCCATCACGGGTAACAGCCGTCACATGGTGCAAGCCCTGAATTGGGTCCATTTTTATCTCCTTTACACTACCTGCCTTATTGCGGCACCGGTATGTTTTCACACAGAGTTCGATATTCCTGATTGCCAAACAGCGTATGCCATTGGACTGTGTTGAAATTCGCGAGCAGGCGTGAACAAGCCGCTGTAATAATGTCATTCCTCCCAATTTGCTGGATGTTTTCGATATTCCAGAACTGAAGCACTTTGGAGGAGGCGGTTGCCACGATCTTTCCATCCGCTGAGAAAGAGACGCCATTGACAATCCCAACGTGTGGGATGCGGGCGATCTCCTCACCGGTATCAGGATTGATCAGGTGCAGATTTTTTGCCGTGCCAACGGCAAGTACGTTCCCTCCCGGAGTGAATGCCATGGAAACAGCCTGTTCTTTGACAAAAGAGGTGGTTGCTGTGAATTCGCCGTTTTGATGCTTCCAGATGTTGATCTGACCCGACGAATTAGTGGAAGCAAGCAGGGAACCGTCCGGGCTGAACACGAGCAGCGCATTCTCTCCGCGCGCTTCGAGCTCCGGGAGCGCGCCCTCGCCGTTGATGACCGTAATCTTATCTTTTGACCCGATTGCCAGAAGCTCCGGGGTGGTGGCAAAGGAAAGCACCTGTGCATATTTTTCATCGGGCTGATCGATCAATTGAGCGGTGGATACACCCCAGGCCTGAAGATTGCCAGCGATGTCGCTGGCAATCAACTGCTGGCTATCGGGCGAAAATGCAATGGATCGTATAAGACTGGAAACCTTGAAGATCCTCAGGCTGGGATTTCCGACGTTATAGAAAGCGACCTCGTTTCCCTCCGTCAGGATGCCCAGGAATCTGGAGTCGAGGCTGAAGATAAGATCCTTCACTTTCGACTTGAACGTGAGGGTTGGGGTGCCCTTTGGATTCACGGTCAGGCTGGATAACGGGTCGGGGTCAAGTACCCAGACCCGATTCTCATCGGAGGTGGCCAGCCGGTCACCGGAAGGGCTGAACTGCACATTTTCCACGAGCCCACTGAGTTGCACAGTCTTCTCCGCGGCAGCCATCACGGAAATATCCCAGATGTTGATTGCACCCTGCTGGTCACTGGAAACAAGATATTTGCCATCATTACTAAATGCAAGTTCGGCCCCATCGGCGTTCAGAGGGATTTGGAAGATTTCTGTGCCTGCGGCCGCATCCCACACCCGGACTGTATTGTCAGAGCCTGTGGTTGCGATCCATTGCCCGTTCGAACTGATGTCCACCTCGGTCACGATACTGGCTTGCAACATGCCAAGTCGTTCTTTGCCGGTGACTGTATCCCAAACCCTGATCCTTTGATCGTCTGAAACCGTGACAAACCACGAACCATCCGGGCTGAAGGCAATATCCCTCACCCAGTTCCCATTGGAAGCCCGGAGAAGTTCCTTTCCTGTGGCAACCTCCGAGACAATTGCGAGGTTATCCTTCCCGCCCGAGATCACAATCCTGCTGTTAGGGCTGAACGCGATGGCAAGCACCTCTCCCCGATGGGTAGGGCCGGCGGAGATTCTTCCATTGCTCAGATTCCAAAGGGTAACGCCGCCTCCGCTGGAGCCAACAGCCAGCCAGGCGCCATTCGGGCTGAATGAAGTTGCACGGGGCGTACCGGCATGCTGTAAGTTAAAACCTGCTTTACGTGTTCTGAGGTCAACCAGAGAGATCTTGCCATCCTGGCGCGCAACCGCCACCAGGCGTCCATCCGGACGGATATTCACCTTGCGAATCGCGACGCTGTATTTGAACTCGTTTTCCAGCGTTCCTGTTTCTGCATCCAGGATCTGGACAAGTCCGGATTCGTCGCCTGTGATGAGCAACATTCCATCCTGGCTGAATGCTGCGTCATTCACGGGCCCGGGGCTCGTCGCGCAAAAAAGCTTTTTTCCATCTTCCACATTCCAAACGCAGGTTGTTCCATCGACACTGGCGGTGACAAAACGATTCCCGTTTGGACTGAACTCCATCGAATTGATCTTTCCTGATTGCGAAAGGTGTGCGACAGGAAGAGGCAAAAGACTGATGTTTCTGCGCAGGATTTCCTCTGCTTCTGCAGACGGAATACTTTGCCATGAATCAATGGCAAGCAGTGTACTCGTGTACAGTTCCCCTGGTGTGGATTGATAGATCTGCGCCCTGGCTACGCCGCGCTGGGCTTCGGCGATCTTCTTATTTTCTTCGGCAATGGCTCTTTGTGCCCTGGCTTCCTCCTCGTTTGCCCGCGCCAGCCTCTCGTTCTCTTTGGCAACCTGTTCGTTGCGCAGGGCAAGGGCTTCGTTCTCCCTGGCAAGCTTTTCATTTGCGATTGCCAGGCGAGACTGTTGAATAGCAGTGTACGTCAAAACCGACAGCATGAACACGGTGATCCCGGTGGCGATCCAGGCAAGGGTTCTATTTCTCTCGTTTCGCCTGCTGTGAAGAATGAATGTCTTCTGCAGGTCGGTGGGGGTGGGGTCTTTGGAGGTTGCCGTTTCGACCATGCGTTTCGCATTGCGCAGATCTCTGCCGTGCAGGAGCAGGCTGGTGTCCTTTTTGCGGTGCCACTCCAGGGCGCGGACCTGCAGACGGCGATGCTCCTCCAGCCAATCCAGGTCAAGCTCGATGGCTGTTTTGACTTTTGCCAGGCACTCCTCGAAGTTATCGGTCTCCCGGCCGAACGTCCAGTTCAGTTTGCTGATGCTCTCATGGCAATCTTTCGGATGAACATCGCGCAGGACGATGGGAATGATCCGCTTGTTGTTCTGCGCCGCCTTGTTGATCTCCACCTTGCAGACTTCGGAAGCGATGGAATCCGGGCTGATGAGAAAAATGAATGCATCGGCTGCTTCGATGCCGCGGAAGATCTGCTCGAGCCAGTCCACAGCTGGCGGGATGGATTCCCAGTCCACCCAGACATCCTGCTCGATCGACCGGAACGCCTCGATCAGCTTTCGAGCTGCAACCGAGTCTCTTCGCGAATAGGATACGAATAATTTCGCCATGTTTCACCTGGTATTTTGTGCAATTCTACCTGATATGTCGGCTTATCTTCGTTTCGCTTTTATGATAAAACGGAGCCGGTGTAAGACAAACCAATTTCCCCAGATGCCTGGGATGCGCGTATAAGAGGAGAGATCAAAACGTCTCGTTACATGACGGAATTCTAGGCAAAAGGACTCACCCTGCGGAACCAGCCCAAGCCGCAAACGTACTTCGAGCGCCCGCTGGGGTGGGGAGGCAAGTTTAGCGAAATCCCACCTGTCTTGGTTGTGCGTTTTCGGAAATGGTAAGGGTGACCCGTTGTGGGCAGCCAGGATTGCTCAATCGCGGGGATGGTTGGCAAAGCAAGACGATAAACCAGATTGGCGGGTCGTCCTTACCAACGCTGCCAGGATAATAAAAAAGGTCACGCTGCAAGCGTGACCTACTCTTTATCCGTATAACTCTCTTCGAAAAAATTCAGGCAGCGCAAACGCTGCACTGTGAATTCCGGGGTTGATATAGTTATTCAACCCGGGCGGATAGGGAGTCTTCAATCCATTTTCCCAGGGAGTATCCGAGACATACATGAAGCCGATCCCGCCGCCGGGATAGGTGGGGATGTTGGCATAATAATAGGCGGGATTCTTCGTCAGCGCGCAGGCGGATCGGTAGATCTGCTTGATGAGTGCGGTGTCGAAGAAGGGCTGCTCGCATTGCGTCGCCGCGGCTCCACCGGGGGCGAGAGCGCGCACCATCAATTTGTAGAACTCATCGGAGAACAGGCGCTCTGCCATGCCGATGGGGTCGGTCGTATCAGAGATGATCACGTCGAACTGACCGGGGTTTTCCTCGAGATAGCCAAAGGCATCGCGCACCAGTAACGTGGCGCGCGGGTCCGCCCAGGGGTCGCCGAAGGAGGCGGCGAAATACTGCCGTGACAGATCCACAACGCGCTGATCCAGCTCGCAGACGACGGCTTCCTCCACAGATGGATATCTCAACACCTGTTGCAGCGAGCCGCCATCCCCGCCGCCGACAATCAGGACACGTTTCGGCTGTCCTACCGCCAGCATAGGCACATGGGCGATCATTTCGTGATAGCCCATGTTGTCGCGCTCGGTCAACTGGATGATCCCATCCAGGATCATGGCGTTGCCAAAAAACTCGGTCTCGACAAACTGCAAATGCTGGTATTGCGTCTGTTCGTCCGCAAGGACGCGCTTGACCCGCACGCCTTTGCGGTAATAAGGATGTAATTCCTCAGTAAACCAGATACTCATAAGCGAAGCAATCCTGTGGATAAGGGTTATACAGAAAATGGAATCTTTTCCACTTCGGCTTCGCGATCGATCTTGCGAAGTGAAAAATTATCGGCACCAAATGCTTCTTTGATGTGCTGGATCAATGGGATCATATCCTTGCCGATCGCGCAGGTAAAAGGTCAATTGCACAGTAATCGTATTCGGGCCAGGCATGCAAACTTGCATGCGACTCTGAGAGCAGCAAAAAACAAGTAAAGCCATGGGGGCTGAACTTGTAAAAGCCCTCATCCACAACCGTCAAGCCGCTTTGCCGCACGGCTTGCGCAAACAGCGAGTATGCCCGCTCGCTATCCATGAGGATCTCATGGTTGCAGTCGGAGAGATCGAAAATGAAGTGCTCTCCCAATTTCAAAGTCGCGTTCACTCACACCTCCAGGGTTTAAAAATAGAAAGAACCCATCCGAAAACACGCTCTTTTTATTTCAAAACGATCCGCAAGATGTGTGCCTTGCGTAACGAGTGAAACAGTCTTCGGATAGACTCTAGTCGGGCATTTATACTATGTCCTGTCAG
>Ga0105092_10000444_pt1 | contig 21459 bp, 16 predicted proteins | sample PPLLak2March2015_FD_87021 | JGI IMG/M metagenome (GOLD analysis project Ga0105092, IMG submission 87021) | Freshwater sediment microbial communities from Prairie Pothole Lake near Jamestown, North Dakota, USA - PPLs Lake P7 Core (1) Depth... | ecosystem: Environmental > Aquatic > Freshwater >... | reverse complement strand
GCTTGAAGCTCGTTGCTGACTTAGCCCGGGGCTACGCAAAAAGCGCTCCGCCCCGGGCTACTATGTCTCGGCCTTTCAGGCCGAAGGCGATCGCAGCCGGCTGAAAATGTAAAAACTCCAGCGGTGGATTCTGAAAAGCGAATCCGCCGCTTTTCGGCCCGGTTGGCTGGCGTGAGACCCCGCGTAGTTCGCTGGAAGCGCTCCCCGAGCGGCTGCCCGACAAGATCGGCGCGGTGGGTATCATCCGGGCACTTGCGCGCCCTCCTTCGAAACCCACCCTACCGGGACGAGACGTCCGCTCTATTCTGCCTTGCCGGATGACAGGGCCTTGTAGTAGTCCTCGACCTGCTTTCGGTACGCCTCGGGGACTTGTTCGTCCTTGGCCAGCCGCAGGTTTTCCCTGCCAACCAGGCTCTGGAGTTGTTTGCTCAAGTCCAGCTCCACCTGCCGGAACCCTTCGATGACGGTTTTCTGAAGCCGCTCCAGTTCCCCTGCGTCGGCCAGTAGTCGACCCGGAGGCATCTTCCTCATACCCTCCATCAACTGCCTGACTTGAGAAGCGAGGTCCGGTCGGTTACGCATCTGGTTGGCCAGATCCCGTGCTTCCTGGTACCGCAGCTCGAACTCTCTTTCCAGCTGTCGAAGCTGTTCCCCGGACACACGGGGCGCTCCTCCAGGGTCACGATCGCCGAAATTCACCGCATCGCGTCCGCCCGCTGGTCCGCCGGCGTAGTTGCGTTCAGTTCCGCCCATAGGTTGGCGGCTGTTGCCATCGCCGTTACCCTCTTGTCCCCGTTGCTGACCTTGCCCTTGCTGTCCCGATTCTCCCCGTTGGCCTTGTTGGCCTTGCTGTCCCTCTTGTCCCTGTTGTCCTTGCTGTGCCGATTGGTCGCCCGGCTGCTGACCGGACTGGCCTTCGCGCTGGTTGCTTTGCTGACCGGGATTCTGATTCTGACCTGGCTGCTCCCCATTTTCTCCCTCGGCTCTCTGTCCCTGGCTCTGCTGGTCCCGTGATCCGTTGCGCGGGTTATTCCCGCGCTGGCCAGAGTTCCGTTGCTGCTCTTCGAGCCGTCGCCGGAGCGACTCGAGATTTTCAACCAGGTCGCCGGTCTGATTGAGAGCTTGTCCCAGCCGATCCTCCGCCGAGGAATTCGGGCTGGTACCTAAACTGCGCTCGGCCTGGGCAATTCGGTCTCGCACACCATCCAGCGCGCTTTGGATCGTCTGCTCGCGCTGTTTGGCCGCATCGAGTTGGCCCTGCCTCAGCCATTCCTGTGTCTGCTCGATCTTCCGGGAGACGCTATTGTCTTTTAGCTGATTGCCGGCGGCCTGGAGCTCGCGCGCGCTTGGCTTCTGTTTCTCGCCGGCCGCCCGGCGGGCTGCTTCGAACAACCGTCGCTCGAGCCCTTCGACGTCTCGTCGCAGATTTTCCTTCTCCTGGCCAACCTGAGCCCGCTCACCCTCGCGCGACCCGGTTTGGCCCTGGCTCTCGCGATCACCGTCGGGCTGGTTCCCCGACGCCATCTGTTCGACTCGCGAGCGAATGTCTTGCTGTCGGTTAGCCAACTCCTGGGCCTGTTGCTGGAGGGAGTGGATTTCCTCCGACAGATTGCCCTGTTGGCGGCGGTCCATCAGGCGCTGCGCGTCTTTCATGCGACTTAAGGCCTGCAGTCCACGGTTTTGCGCCGCCTGGCTGCCCGAGTTGGACGGGTTCTGGCTTGAATTCGCCATTTCCCGGGCCGCTTCTTTCAGCTGCCGGGCGGCCTCCTGCAACTCGGGATCCTTCGCTTCCCGCGACAGCCGCTCGAGTTGCCGCGCAAGCTTCTGAACCTGGTCTTGGAGGCTTTGGGAATCGGAGCCTGATCCGCCGGACCGAGACGCTTGCTGTCCCTGCATCGGACGCCGCCTCGCTTCGTTGGCCTGCTGCTGCCGGCGAGCCAGCTCCTGGAGCTTGCGTCGAGCTTCATCGACCTCTTCGTTTGTCTGTTCGGCCCGTTGCTGCTGCAGGGTTTCGTACTGGTTTTTCAGCTGATCCAGCTCAAGCTCGAACAGGTTTTCCAGCTCCTCTGCGCTCGATTGACTGTTTCCCTGTCCGGAGCTGGACCCGAAGGCGACCTGCACATCCCGGAACGACGCCTCGGCCCTCAGCAGGTGTTGCAGAGCGGTTTGCTCGGGACTAAGCGCCTCGTTCGGCTTCTTGTCCGAAAGGAACCGGTGGGCGGGTGTCATCGAATCGACGGCTTTGCGCAGGTTCTCGGCCAGTTTGGCCACTTCCTCGCTTCGACCCGGAAGGGCGCGCCGCTGGATTCGTTCGGTCAACGTGCGTGCTTCCTGCTGCAATTTCAACTGCGATCCGGCAACGAGGCGAAGATTCTCCGCGTACTGAGAAGCGTTATAAGCCTTCTTGTCCTTGACCAGTCGCCATGTCGCAGCAAGGATTTCCTTCTGGCGGGCCGACAACACCGAGGCTGACTCTCCTCCGCCGCCCTGCATGCCCGCGGTTTGAGACTGGCTGACATCCTTGCCAAAGGGGCGAATTTCGAGGAAGTAGATATCGCTTTCCGTCGTGTTGAAAGCGTCCTTGGCCCGTGCGTAATAGGCGATGATGTCGCCCGGTTGGAGGTCATACTCTTCCATGAAAAAGGTATGGGTCCCGGAGATCGACTTTGAGGTACCTTTGCTCCCACCGAACAGATCGATCGACTCCTCTTTACCGCCGTTGACCGAGAAGAGCAGTTGAAGGGAGCGAACCCCGAAATCGTCGTCGGCCTTGGCTTCGGCAAGAACTTCTTCGAGTTTGGTTACTTTGCGGTCACGTCCTGGCTTGACAACCGCGACCTGCGGCGGTTGATCTTCGACCACGGTGATGGGGTACTCAAGGGATTCGCTGACTCGGTTCTTCCCGACGTCCGCCAGTTCTATCTTGTACCAGGAGTCTTTCCGGACCTTGATTGCCCCGGTGAACCGGGTACGGTCCTTTTTCTGCATCGGGAGACGGGTTCCGTCCTCGAGCACGATCGTCGCTGAACCTGCCTCGACGTTGGTCAGGGCCGCGACGTCAACCTGGGTCCCGGCGACTGCGGTGATCTCGCCACCGTCTTCTTCCTTCTGACTCGCGAGCCCGGTGTACCCGGGGAAGCGGTAGGTGAGATCGATCCGTTCGACCTGCGCGATGTCTCGAACGCGGATTGAGAACTCTTCGGACCTGACGTTTCCCGCCTTCACGTAATAGCGGGCATCCTCACGCAGATCGAGGAAAACGAAACCGTAGCTGTTTGACTCAGGTTTCGGCTCCATGGCGCCCCGATCCCAGCTCTGGCTTGTGTGATAGCGCGAAAACAGCTGAACGTCTTCCGATTCGAAGCCGACCAGGCGGGCGGAGATCGGCTGATCCGCACCTTTCTTGACGGTCGTGCTCCCGGGGAGGACCTCGACGAAATAGATCGGGGGCTTATCGGAGTTCATCCAGTTCGCGTAGAGCTTCGAGCCTCCGTAACGGAGGTATTCGGGTCCCATGACGAACAGCAGGACGGCCGCGACCAGCAGGACTGCCGCTATCAGCGCGGATAGGCGTGGCTCTCGCGGGTTGAAGAGTCTCGGGACGTCTACTTTGCGGACGTTGATGAAGGCATCATGGATCACGGCGGGAAGCAGAGGGTTGGGCTCGCCCGCGTGTTGGCTTGCCTCGACTGCGGTGATCAGCCGCTCCTGGAGTTCGGGGTTTCGCTCCTCGATGTAGCGTGCCAGCTGGGCGTCCGAGACCTTCCGAAGCAGCGGCCGCACCAGGAACCAGGCCAGCAGCGCGAGAATGACAAGCAGAGAAACGAGTCTGACCTGCGACAGGGCGGCAGCCGTGTAGTTCCAATGGTCGATCAGTAGTATCGCCACTCCGACCACGACCAGAGAAAGCCCGAGGAACAGAGCTGCCCCACGAGCCAGAGCAATGGCGCGCATCCTTCTACGCACCTGGTCGATGCTCCTCTGCAGTTCCATGTAGTCCCTGGTCATAACAATCTCCTTACCCGCAGGCTCCATCGAACCTGCTGCTCGATCTATGATCTCAAGCCGCCGTTTTGGCGGTCTTCATCCGATTAGCCAGCCAGCTTTCCGCCAGCAGCAGGCAGGCGGCGGCGATGATCAGGTACCACCAAACGCCCTGGCTGCGTTCCCATGCTTGCCGCTCCTCGGCCGTTGCGCCCCCTGCGTCGTTGCTCGCCCGGTGATCCGCGGTCCGCTCGATCATCTCGTTGAAACGAGCCGGGTCCATCCCGGATAGATCCGACTCTCCGTGCGGAAGGTTCACGGCGAGCGGGTAGTTGAGGTTTCTCACCTCGGTTTTGTAAATCCCGGGTTCCTCGACGGTAAATACGTCCGATTCCGTTAATCGCTGCCTGTCCAGCTCAATGCCTTCACCCGATGGGCTGCGCACTTTCCAAGTCTGGCTGAAGGAGTCCGTGAGTGCGGTGACTGCGCGCAGGGCGCTCTGGAGGTTCGGGTTCAATCTCCCGATCGGGATCTGGTCGCCCACCCGCGGCTCGTCAGAATCGGCATCCAGCCTCATTGCGTACTTCAACAGCTCCTGCACGAAAGGCAGGAATATCGAGCGCAACGGAAGATCGTTCCATTCCATATCCAGAGAGGAGGCAAAAAGCAGGGCGCGCCCCTTGCCGACGGTACGTTCGAGAAGCAGCGGCTTTTTGCCCTCAAGGTGCATCAGGACGGCTGTTTTCGCGGCCGGGCTCACTTCTACAAATCCCCGGAAAGGCGTTGTCAGGAAGTAGGACTGATGAACTGCCTGAAACAGTCTGAAAATGGCGTGCTGCCTGTCGATGCTGGCAGGGAAGATCTGCCCTCCGTCCTTCCTCACATGAGCCGCACCGAAGGTCCCAGGAAGGAGTTCCTGCAGCGTGTCGGCGGTCTGGCGGCCGTTGGTTCGATGCCCAGCCAGGAAAACCACTCCGCCGCCCTGTTTGACGAACTTAACCAGGCCATCGGCGAGCTTCTTCGGAACGACGGAATCGTTGATGATGACTGCCCGGTATGCGGCGAGATCTGTCTCGGCCGTAGCACGCGTGGCCTTTGTTTCAACCGTAAAGGGGACCGAAGGGCCGGCCCGCAATGCTTTCAAGAGATAGAAGCTCCCCCCTTCGGTCTCCGTTCCCCCACTGTTCAATAGGAGGACCCGACCTCGCTCTTCCTGCGTCAGGACGAAGTGAGCCGTGTTGTCTTCCGCGAGCGAGTCGTCAAGATCCACCACGACCTTGCCTTCGCTGATGCCGGGCGGCGCGGGGAGCCAGTCAAATTCGACGACGGTCGACCCGTTGTGAGCCAGCGAGAATGGCTTCGTCTGGACGCCTTTGCCGTTCACCTCCAGCCTGGCCGTCCCTTTCGCCGCAGGCAAACCGGCCGAGCCCACTCTTGCCGTAATTCTTGCCCGCAGGTTCCGGTCATCGCGTTGTTCCGCGACCCGCACCTGACTGATGAACGCATTGCCGGTTTCGCGCGCACCCACAACGTGCGGGACTAATTTCACGTCCTCTCCGATTGCTACAGGGCTTGCGTCGTCTGCCCATCCAGACTGCTGGAAATCAGAGATGACGTGCACTTCCTGAATTCGGTTTGGCATCGACGCCAGAAGCTGGTTGGCCATTCGAAGGGCAGCCCGGTAGTTTGTCTTCCGGTAAGAGGGTTGCACGTCGGCGACCATCGCCGGCAAAGCGGATCTGTTGTTCAGGTACTGACTGAGTACCTGTACTGAATCAGAAAACGTGGCCAGGTGGACTCTGTCTCCCGTCCTCAGGCCGGCCAGCACGGACTGGGCCTCCTGTTTGGCAGCCTGCAAGCGGTTGCCCTCGCGCATGCTTAGCGAGTTGTCCAGCAGAATGACCACGCTCCGGGCGTTCGACTGCAACCCGGGCATTGACTGCGATTCGAAATAGGGACGCGCGAAGGCAAACACCAGGAGAAGCACTCCCAGCACCCTCATCGAGAGCAGGAGCAGGTGGCGGAAACGTCTTCGCCGCCAGGAGGGCTTCGGAAGATGACGGACGAACATTAGCGAACTGAAGACCTGCTTCCTCGACTCCTCGCGCCTGAATAGGTGCACGAGAAGCGGTCCCACGACGGCCAGTGCTCCCAAAAAAAACAAGGGATTAAGAAAACTCATGGTTCTTCCCAATTCACGGGCTGTTGATTACTAACGCCGAAGGCGTTGCGTAGCAAAGCCCAGGGTTGGCCGCGTCTTTTGCGGCCTACCCTGGGTCCACGTTTCGTAAGTACCCAACCCTGAAGGGGTTGCGTATCGAGCGCGGTACGCAACCCCTTCAGGGTTGAACGCCCCACCGCCCGCCGACCCAGGGTAGCCCGCAAAAAACGCGGGCAACCCTGGGCTTTGCTACGTGACCCCGTTGGGGTCAGGCACTCCGCACTGGGCGTGTAGAAAGACATACCGTTTTCCTCAACCTCGCTGCGTGCGCGGCTCCGAAAGAAATAACCTGCAGAGCGCGCCTCACACCCTCTCCTCTGCCGCTCACATCGACTGCTGACGGCGATACAGATAAGCGTACAAGGCATGGTCGAGCGGCTTGGCTGTGTTCAGCATTACATAGTCGATACCAAGGGCTCCGCATTCTTTCTTGAGTTTTTCAAGATGCCCGTGAACCAGCCGCAGATATTCGTCCCGTCCTTCTCCGGCTGCAATGTCTACTTCTTTGCCGGTCTCCAGGTCGCGCAGGCGGATGCCCGAAAACTTGAAGTCCAGCTCCTGTGGGTCGACCACGTGAAAGACGACGACGTCATTCCCCCGAAAACGAAAACCTGCCAGGCCCTTTACGATTTCACCGGTGTCGGCATAGAGGTCGGAGATCAGAACCACCATTCCCCGTCGACGGATCGATCGGGCGAGCGATTCCAGGGGGCGGCGAAACTCCGTGCTCGCAGTGGTTTGAACGCGGTCGAGAATATGAAGAATGCTGGTCGTGTGTGTCGGTCTGCATCGGGGAGGCAACCGGTCGACGACCCGATTATCAAATGTCGTCAGCCCAACGCTGTCTTTCTGACGCTGCGCGAAATAAGCCAGCGAAGCCGCCAGATAGGAGGCGTACTCGATCTTCGAGACTTCGCCGGATCCATAGGCCATGGAGGCACTTACATCGAGCATCAGGTGAACGCTCGTGTTCGTTTCGCCCTCATACTCCTTCATGTAGAAGCGGTCGGACCGGGCGAACACCTTCCAGTCTATCCGGCGAACGTCATCGCCGGGCATGTATTGGCGGTACTCGGCGAAATCCAGGCTGAAGCCCAGATGTGGCGAGCGGTGAAGACCTGAAATAAAGCCTTCCACCACCGTGCGCGCGACTAGTTCCAGGTTCCTGATCCGCGAGAGCACAACCGGGTCCAGAAACCGAGTCCCCGGAGTTGCGGTATTTCGCGATCGAGATGAAGTGACCATAGCGTTACCACTGACGACTGCGCACTGCCGACTGCCCGCTGCCTACTGAGGGCGTCGAATAAGTTCTTAAGGCCTGAAAGGCCGGCACATAATAGCCCAGGGCGAAGCGTGCTTTCGCGTAGCCCTGGGTCAACACGGTCTCGACCGTGAAGCCCTGTAAGGGCGTAAGATCCTGATAATGTTGCCGTTCTTGCGCCCTTTAAGGGCTTGTCTCCGCCTCTACCTTAGACCCAGGGCTGCGCACAAAGCGCTTCGCCCTGGGCTAATATGTGCCGGCCTTTCAGGCCTTACGAACTTTCTCGACAGCCTCTACTGCCCGCTGCCCACTGCCCGCTGCCCGCTGGCTCTCAGATCCCTGATTTCGGCGCCGGTACGGCCTCAATCAGCTTCCCGATGATCGCATCGGTGGACACCTGCTCCGATTCCGCCTGAAAATTCGTCAGGATCCGGTGACGAAGCACCGGGTAGGCCAGATGACGGATATCCTCGACCGCAACGTTGTAGCGCCCTTGCATGACCGCTCGCGCTTTAGCCCCGAGGATCAGGAATTGCGATGCGCGCAGGCTCGCGCCGTAATTGACCCAGGACCTCACGAAGTCCGGAGCGTACGACTCGCCCGGACGCGAGGCTCGCACCAGTTGCACCGCGTACCGCGTCACCGAGTCGGCGACCGGAATTGAGCGCACTATCCTTTGGAACTTGAGTATGTCCTGCCCCTCGATCAGTCGCTCGAACTCGATCTCCCGGTGCTGTGTCGTGGAGTTCACCACGTCGATTTCCTGGTCTTCCGAGAGGTAGTCGATCACGATGTTGAACATGAAACGGTCGAGCTGGGCCTCAGGTAATGGATATGTGCCTTCCAGCTCGATGGGGTTTTGCGTGGCCAGGACGAAGAACGGGCGCTCCAGATCATAAGTCACGCCCTGTACGGTCACGGAATACTCCTGCATCGCCTCGAGCAACGCCGACTGGGTTTTCGGCGGTGTCCGGTTGATTTCGTCCGCGAGCAGGATGTTTGCGAAAATGGGCCCTTTGACGAAAGTCATCCGCCGGTGACCGGTCGCACGGTCCTCCTCGATGATGTCGGTGCCCGTGATATCCGCCGGCATCAAGTCGGGTGTGAACTGAATTCGTTTGAATTTGAGGTGCAGGGCATTGGCAATTGTCTTGATCAGCAGGGTTTTGGCCAGGCCCGGAACGCCGGTAATCATGGAATGCCCGCCGACGAAGAGCGATACCAGCACCTGATCCACGACCTCGTCCTGTCCGATGATCTCCTTGCGAATTTCACGCACGATCAGCCGGTGGGCTTCCTTCATCTTCTCGAGCAGTTCCATCTCCGGGCTGTCCGTCGGCTGCCACGGCACCAGGTTTGACTGAATACCTTGTCGATCCGACCCATTGTTTCTAAACATGCCTTTTCCTCTTTTCCTGTTCAGCGATCAGTCACTTGCTCAACTGCAGCAGCAGCTCCTGTGCGGCTTCGTACTCGGGTGCGATTTCAAGAGCGGCGAGCACTTCGCGGCGGGCTTCCTGGGGACGGCCGAGCTGCGTGAGTGTCTTTGCGATATTGAAGTGAGCGCCGGCTTTGTCCGCCTGGTCAAGTGCCAGCAAGACACGGTATTCGCGCAGTGCGGTCTGATGCTGGCTTTTCTGAGACGCGAGCTCGGCGAGGACCTGGTGCGTTTCCAAGTCAAATGGATAAACGTAGAGCGCGTCGGTCAGTGCAGTGATTGATTCGTCCGCTCTTCCGGCTTCCTTCAGCCACAGACCCAGGCGCTTCATCGACTCGAAGTTGTTGGCGCTATGCGAGCGCAACCCCTGTAATTCGGCGACAGCCTGCTCGAGGCGTCCTGCCTCTTTGTGGATGTCCGCCAGCTGTCTGTAAGGGTTGTCCGGTCCGTCGTACTGGGGGTACAGCTTTTTGGCTTTCTCGAGCAGCGGGATTGCATCCTGCTTCTTCCCTTCTTCGACCAGGAGTTTCGCCGAGGCCAACGTGCCAAAGAAATCGTCGGGATTGGCCTCGAGCCAACGACTCAGGGCGGACTGATCCTTCAGCAGTTGCTCCTGCTCGAGGATCTTCACATCCACTGCGCGGACGGTCGATCCGTACTTTTGGTCGAGGTGCGCCGAGAACCTCTTGTCAAACGCCTCGGTTGTAAGGCCGAGCGCCTGTTGGAGTACCTGGTCGAGAGACTGCCCGCTCTTGTACAAACTGAGCATTGCCAAAATCTTGGGAAAACCAAACTCCTTCTCGATGAATTCGCAGACCTGCCCGGCCTGAAAGTACGCAAAAGGAACCTGCCCCGGATAACGAGGACGCGAAAAAGCTGCGTTTAGTTCCCCGATTGGCAGCACCTTCTTCTCACGAAGGAGCTTTACAATATCGACCGTCAAGGCATCGCCCCACCCGGGCCGTGCCCGATGCTCTTCCATGACCGATATCCCCTCGCTGAACCAGCGGGGGATGCGGTGATCTGTCATACCGAGCGTGATGACGTGTGCGAACTCATGCCACAGAGTGCTTCCCCAGTTGAACGTGCCCTTGGGGCGGGCACTGGGAGAATCCATAACCATCCCCGTCCCAAAGCAGACGCCGAGAGCGCCGAGCCCGGGCATGCCGAGCGTGCGGACAGCGAAGTCCTCGTGATCGGGGTACATCTCGAGATAAATCGTCCCATTGGGCCGATATGAGTACCGCTCGCCGAGGGTTCGGTTGACCTCGTCGAGCAAACCGGGTGCGTACTGGCCGAGCACATCCGCTTCTTTCTCATGAAGCTTGATTCGGAACCGGCCCTCGTTCACCTGACGAAAGTTCTCATAGCTGTCGATCAACCGAAGGGTGTTTACCGTCCAGACGTTGAAGGGATCGTTCTGATACGAGGTTTCCAGCGCCTCGCGCGCCGCCGCCTCGTCCCCCAGTCGAAGCAGGTTGATACCGAGCGTCGAGTAGGCGCTCCACAATCTTGGGTTGAGCTTGACGGCTTTCCTGAAATAATCAACGGACTGCCGATAGAGCCGCTGCGAGACCGCGAAGTTGCCCAGGGCCTCGTAGACTTCCCCCCAGGACGGGTTCAAAGCGAGCAGCCCTTTGATTTCCGTGTCGACACCGGCCTGATCCCATCGCGCCTGGCGAAGCACTGCCCGCAGCGTAAGTGCTTCCAGAGACCTCGGGTTCACCCTGAGGACACCGCCGATCTCCTGTTCGGCCTCCTCGTAGTCTTCCTCGTCGATAGCAATCTGGGCGAGCAGCAGGTGAGCTGTTTCCAGCCTCGGATTCGCGCCCAAGGCCTTCTTGATCAGCATCTCGCACTTGATCGGCTCGTCCTCCAGCATTACGGTTGCGAGCCCCGCCAGAGCCTCGGGGTGATTGGCGTTTATCTTCAGTGCGTCCTCGAACGTTGATGCGGCGTTTGCCTTATCGTATTTTTCGAGGAACAGGTTGCCCCAGTCGATCAGGGCCGCTGCGTCGCTCGGGTTCTGAGTGGTCGCCTCCCGAAACAGGTTGTTAGCGTCCTGGAATTTTTCCAGCTGCTGGGCCGCGAGAGCCGCGAACCGCGGTTGGTTCTGCTGGCTGGCCTGGTTGTAAAGCTCGGTGAACAGCGAACGCGCACGTTGCCAGTCACCGGATCGTTCGAGCAATGACGCGAGATGGAAGCGCGCCTCAAGACCGGCTGAGCCCTGTGCGGGCAGCCCGGCCTGGAGAGCCTTGGTCGCCTCGGCGATTTTGCCCGTTCGGGCCAGTACCTTGCCGAGGAGCACCTGGATTTGAGGGTCCCCCCCGGTCTGCAAGTACTCGCGTGCCAATGTTTCGGCGCGCTCGTAGTCACCGGTTTCCAGGAGCGCCGTGAGCAGTCCCTGGCGAGCTTCTCTTTGAGTGGTTCCTGGCGCGGAAGCGTATTCTTCGAAGGCGGCGATCGCTTTGCCGTACTCACCTGAGCGGTAGCTGGACCAGGCGCCCTCAATCGTATCGGCCCGTATGAACCCAGGCAGGATGGCTGCCGCAATCAGGCAACAAAAAGCCAGGATCAAAATCAGCCGGCTCGGCCGGACAAATCCTCGGCTTCGGCCCGATGGCGCTCCTCTGGGCGGGGTTCCATAATGCCGGTTTGTTTCGCCTGAAAAACGCATGGTTCTTACTCCGAAGAGGTCTTTAGCTCCCGGTTGGTTTTGGCCAGCTCGAGTAGCAGGCGTTCGAGCATGGTTTGGTACTCTGTCGCCGGCATTGAATCCTTCTTGTACTTGAGGTCCGCGATCTCGTCTTCCAGTTGCTTCTTGCGTGCCAGCAGCGTGCTATTTGCCGGATTCGAGGCCACGGTTCGTGTACGAGCCGTGTCTCCGGCAACCGGCGATCCAGGCGCAATCTTCTGTGCCAGCAGGCCGTCCCCGTTCTGTGGGGAAGGGATCGGCGAGCCTTTCCCGTCGCCGTTGTCTTCCAGCAGCGAATGCTCGGTCGCCAGTCGCCCCTTTTCTTTGTACCAGGTGTCCACCTTCTGTCGTGCGAACAGGTAGGCCTCGGACACCGACACTCGTTTGTTCTTGTCCGAGTCCGCCGCCCGCCCCTCGAAGGCTTCGACGAAGAACTGTGGGAATATGACCTGATTCGTCTCGAATTCGCTCTTGGTAGCCGTGAGAATCACGGTCCCCTTGGAGCTCAGGGATCTTGTCAGGCCGCCGCTCGCCGGAGTCCCGGCAACCAGGACCACCTGACGTGAACCCAGCTGATCCAGGTGCTTCCGTATTTCGGTGCCCGTGAGGTCAGGGCCGACGAGGTTGAACTTGTACTCGGACCCATCGAAGCTCGCGTGTCCGATCAGGAAGACGAAGAGCAAGTCCGGCTTCGCCTGCCGGGCGGCGAGTCGATCGAAGACCGACGCAAGGTCTTTCTTGGTGGATCGTGCGGTGACGATCTCGCTCTTGCCCGCCTCTTCGAAGAGCAGGAAGATGTTCTCGGCCGGGAAACCGAGATCCGACTTGAGCGCGGCATGCATCCTGGTTGCCCAGTCCCAGAACTTCTCCTTAAACTCGGGCTCGCCCGCCGCGCTGGTCACGACTATTGCGTAATTGCCCCCTCCGCCCGGCTGACTGTCGTTCGCCTGGCAGAGGACCGCCGACAGGCAAAGTGCGAGCGCAAATGCGACCTTCCTCACCGGTGCCTCCATCAGACTGCCCCCGATTTTCGGCGCAGAGACCATTCGCCAATCAGTAATGCCAGAAGGATCAACAGGAGCGCGGGCATATCCCATAGCGCCAGGTTCTGTGGCACCGAATTGGACCTCTCCTGGTAAAGGAGCTCTTCCGGCAAGTCGTAAGCGTTTGACAGGCTGTAGTATCGGCCGCCGGTCTCGCCGGTGATGTGCTCCAGCAGCTGCCGGTTTTGCGCCGGGCTGTAGAACTCCTGGTTCGATTCAGCCGTCAGCACCGCTCGCTGGGAATGCCCTATCTCTTTGTCGCCGCGTTGCGCACTGACGCGGATGTTGTGTACTCCCTTTTCCGTTGGCTGGAATGCTGCCCGGTAAATGCCGTCTTTCTGCCCGTTCCACTTCAGAGGAAGCTCAAGTGCCTGGCCGCTCGGCGATGTGACGGTCGCGGTTACCTCGGCGTCGTTGAGCGGAACGAAGCTGGGATCGTTTACTTCGACATCGAAGCGAATGGTGTCGTCGTCATGGAACACAGTCTTGGGCAGTTCGATCCCCACTCGATCGGGAGCGGAGCCGACCAGCCAGCGCAGGGTCTGCCGCCAGAACACCTCGTGCGAGTCGTCCGTGTGCGGCATCTCCATCCGCCATCGCCACGAACTGTCCGGCGTAAATGCGATTGCACGGCCGCGTCCAAAGCGATGAGCCGCCAGGACGATCATGCCTGCCTGAGGGCCGTCGGCAACAGTCGCAAGGACCGTCGCGCCCGGTTTTGGCGTCGACACCCAGTTCAGATCACCGATCGGAGGCAGAGCGCCCCAGCGCCGCTCGTTTTGAGCCGCATCGGCAACCAACCGGGTGACGGGGTGATTCTGCCCGTAAGATGTGAGACGAAGTCTCGAAAGCCGCGGAAGGTAAGACGATTCGGCGCTCCGTTGGCCAAGCACCACAGGCAGAACATCCGAGATCGGCGTGTTTTTGTAGTTCCCCGCGTCAAACGATTTCTTCCCACCCAGCATCATGAACCCGCCCCCGCGTTGGCTGACGAACTCGGCGATGACCCGCTGCTGTTCCGCAGAAAAGAAGCTGCTCTCGATGCTGCCCAGAAGCAGGGCCTTGTACTCGAACAACTCTTCCTTAGCGGTGGGAAAACCGGACGCGAGATTGTCTTCCTTCTCGATCCCCTGGCGATAAAACTTGTTCCCCGAGGTACGAAGGAGAGTGACCAGCTGAAGCGCCTTGTCTTTTTCGACCGCCTGGCGGATGAACTTAAACTCCCAGCGTGGAGTGCCCTCGAGGTAGAGGATCTTCGGCCGCGTGTCCTCGACGTTAAGCAGAAAGCTCTGCGAGTTGTTCTCCCGGATGGTCTCCCCCGGCCGGGGGGCTACCGATACCGTGAAGTTCTTCAGGCCCTTGCCACGCGGCTGAAGGTCCACCTCCACCATTTGGGGTTCGGGACCGCCTTCCAGCGTGATTTCGCGGGAGTTCACCAGTTTGCCCGCGTCCCTTACCTCCAGGGTGACCTTTTCCCCGGCGAAACCGCTGCTGCGCAGCGAGACAGTGGCCTGTATGACGGACTCCGGGAGCACCGACTGCGGAGCGGTCGCCTGGATCACTTCGATGTCCGGTGTCACATCCGTCTTTCCCAGCCCCACCGCGTTTATCGAGACCTTCCGGGCTCGATACTGCCCGAGCAGTGAGCTCAGGTCGCGAGACAGGTTGTCGGCCCCGTCCGTCAACAGAACGACTGAAACCAGTGGGGAGGAAGCCAGTTCCGACATCACGCCCTTCAACGACTCTTCGAGATCCGTGCCGGAGCCCGCGGGTGCTATCTCGGTCGGCGTCCGCATGGCCTGGGTCTGTCGCGAGAATCTGAAGAACCTGGTCTGGAACCGGGACTGCAGCCCTTCCAGGAAGCGGGAATCCTTAGCCATCAGGCGTTTCATGTCTTCGAAACGAGTCGTCGCGCCCCCATCCTTGACCGTCATGCTTTTGGAGTCGTCCATCAGGACAGCCACGATGTTCTCGTGAGGCAGGAGCGTCGAGACAACCAGCGTTGGTTTCGCGATCGCGAGGAGCAGCAGAGCCAGAACTAACACCCGGAACACGACCGGGAGGATATTGGGCCAGCGTCCCCACCGGGGATCGGGCGGCATCGAGAAACGGCGCCGGCTGAAGAATATGATCGCCGCGACCAGCACGATTCCTATCGCGAGGATCAGGATCCCCGGAAGGTTCGAATCGAAGACGATCCGCCCCTTCTCGTACAGGAAAGGTTTGTGTTTGAACAGCAGTTCGAAAACTCGGTCCATCAAGCGAACCCCGCAATTGAGAATTCCGGGCAGCCAAAAGCCCGCGGATCCAGCCTTTTGCTGCCCGGAACGGAGTGAGGACGAACTAGTGAGTCATCGAATAGATGATGTAGTTAATCCCCAGGCGATATGCAGTCGACGAGTACTTTTCAGGATACGGAGGAAAGTCGGCCCATTCCCAGGCATCCCCCAGGTCCGAGTTGAAGTTGATCATGACCATCAGCCGACCCGACTCGTCGAAAATCCCACGGAAGCGAGCGTCGTAGCCGTCCCTTTCAAACTGTCGTCCCGTGTACAGGTACTGGATGCCGGGCACCTGGATCAACTCTTCGACGTCGAAGAAGCAGTGAAAGATCGGGTGAGACAGGGGGACCTCTTCGATCCGGCAGTTGGGAAGAACCGCTCGAATCTGGTTCTCGAAGTTCGACCATTCGTACGTGCCGTGGAAGTCATCCACCACCAGGAATCCACCCCGCAGCAGGTATTCGCGTAAGACCTGGGCCTCTTCCGGGGAAAGCCTCAGGTAGCCGACCTCGACCGCGTACAGAAACGGGTACTTGAAGATCTCCTTGGAGGTCAGCGGGATGTAGAAGGCGGAGTCCCGAACATCCAGGTTTGTCAATCGCTTAATTCCTGCCACGAAGGTTACGTCGGCCTTGGGCGCGTCCGTCGTCCAGCTGTCGTATCGCCATCCCGTGCCGCCGGAGTAAACCAGCCGTGCAAACGTATACTCATTTTTCGGGGGTCCGGATTCAGGTGTCTCGAACTTGTCGGTGTCGTAGGAGGGAAGAGTCGGGGGAATCCGGCGGCCGCGGCGCCCGCCCCAATCACCGCTCTGTGCGAGGGCTACTACGACCATCAAGGGAATACCAAAGAGGGCGACGGCTTTTCTCAGTTTAAAACGCATTTTTACACTTCTGAGCTAAGGAACCAGACTGGTATACATTCATTGTAAGTCAAAGAGACGTTCGGGGAAAGGAGGGGGGACCGACGGAAAAAACGACATCCAGGACGGTAGCGAACACTGGGATGCCACGGCTAAGCGATGGATGCCTCTCTCTTTATTGCCCTGAGCCCCGTCGGTGGCATTGGGGTCCTTGCGGTCCTTGTTCCCTGCCTGCGGATGCACCGGATCGCCTCCTGGCTCGATTGCCTGTTTCTGACCGGCGATGTATCTTTGATTCATTACACGCTCGCCAAGGAGATTTGTGCCCATGATTTGTCCGAAATGTGGAGCCGACTACTCGAACGACCAAAAAACATGCCCCGAATGCGGCGAAGTGGAGGGCCGCTCCACGACCGAAACCCCTGATCCGTATCTCGAGTTGGTAACGGTTTTCACGACTGGTGATCCGGCCGATGTCATGGTCGCAAAGTCGTTATTGGACGGCGCCGGGATTGAGTATTTTGCCAAAGACGAGGGTGTGCAGGATGTCTTCGGCGCGGGTCGGATAGGCTCCGGCTTCAACGTCATGGCTGGCCAGGTCGAGATCCAAGTGCGCCCGGCGGACGAAGAACCGGCGCGACAACTGCTCTTGGATTTGGACGAGGGAACCAGCAGCTCGCGGGAACCGGGCGAATTCGACCCGGGCACCTAGCCACGGTTCATTCCACGTCGATCTGCGGCAGGTAGTCGGGTTGGGCTGGTGTGGTCGGCAGCTCGGGCGAGTATGCCGCTTCAAGGATTTGTCGCAGCCACCGGTAAATATCGTAACTGCGCACTCCCTCCCGCAACTTGTTCATCCTCGCGTGCCGCTCGTCGAGTGGCATGTGAAAGGCATCTCGGATCGCGTTTGCGACCCCCTCGATATCGTAGGGGTTGACGAGTAGTGCCGCGTCCTGCATCTGAGCGGCTGCACCGGCGAATTCACTCAAGATCAGAACGCCGTTTTCGTCGACGGTTGCGGCACAGTACTCCTTTGCCACCAGGTTCATGCCGTCTTTCAGCGGCGTGATACACGCGATCTCGCATGCGCGATAGTACGCGAGAAGCTCTTCTTGCTTCAGATTCCGAAAGATGTAATGTACGGGAACCCACCCGGATCGCGTGAATTTGCCGTTGATCGATCCGACGAGCCTGTCAATCTCGGTCTTCAGCTCTCGGTATTGCGGAATTGTCTCCCGGCTTGGCACCACTACCTGAATAAACGAGACAGCTCCGGTTAACTCCGGAAAGCGCTCGAGGGCATTGCGAAAGGCTCGGAAGCGATACGGGATTCCTTTCGTGTAATCGAGGCGATCGACGCCCAGAATCAGCTGCCGGTCGGGCAGGTTCTGCCGAATGTGGGCGACCTCGGTGTCTACGTCCGGGGCAACGGCGTTCTGCTCGAAGTCCTCGAAATCAATGCTGATTGGAAAGACTCCCACGCGGATTGTCCGTGAGCCGGAGACGATAGCAGACACCTCGCCGTCGCCCTCACTACGTGCGTCGGGAACCAGGCGCCTGACGCACTGGAGGAAGTTGCGGCGATCGCGCAGCGTCTGAAAGCCAATGAGCGAAAAATCAAGAAGACCGCGAAGCACCTGCGAGCGCCAGGGCAATTTCAAGAAGATATCGAGTGGCGGAAACGGGGTGTGCAGGTAAAAGGCGATCGGGGATTCCACGCCCCGTTCCCGGAGGAACTGCGACACGGTAATCAGGTGGTAGTCGTGGACCCAAATGTAGTCGTTCGGCCCGCATACCTCGGCGATGGCGTCGGCAAACTTTTCGTTGACTCGCTGGTATGATCGCCAATACTCGGGTTCAAAATTGCAGAGCGATTGCAGGTCATGGAAGATCGGCCAGATGACCTCGTTTGAGAAGCCGAGGTAGAACTTCTTGTACTCGTCACGGGTGAGAATGACCGGAAAAAGCCGGTACCCGGCGGCGTTACCAACGTCGTTCAGGGCTTGGTTAAAGCCCGCACTAAGGCGGTCCTCGGTGACGCCCGGCCAGCCAATCCAGACCCCTCCACGTTCCTGAAGGATAGGCAGCAGTCCGGTAATCAGTCCGCCGGAACCCGGTTTGATCTTCCACTGATTGTCGACGCGGGTGAGAACGATGGGAAGGCGATTGGAAACGACCACCAATCGGCCCTTAGCTTGGGTCATACGACCATGTTAGCGGGTCGCTTCAGGCAACCGAAGCGATTGCGGATTGCGGATTTCGGATTGCGGATTGAAAAGGCGGATAGGGAACGAATCCGCGACGAATCCGCAATCCACAATCTTCATTCCGCGATCGGTAAGGTTGCCCGATTGGTCAATCGCAAATCCTGAAGAAACCAGCTGAGGTAGTCGTACTTACGAATCCGGTTCTTCAATCCGAAATCCGCAATCCGCAATCCGCAACTCTTCAGCGGTCCCCGCCGATGAGGTCGCCCAATCCGCCGAGCACGGACCCCTCGCCCTGCCGTTTGCCGCCGGCCGAAGGGGCAGCCTTGTAAATGCGGTCAGCCAGGCGGCTCAGGGGCAGCGACTGCAGCCAGACTCTCCCAGGGCCGGTAAGGCTTGCGAAGAACAGACCTTCCCCGCCGAACAGGGCGGTTTTGATCTTCCCGACGAACTGGATATCGTAGACGACTGATGGCTGGAGTGCCACCAGGCATCCGGTGTCGACGCGTAACGTCTCTCCGGCTTGCAGATCGATCGTCTGGATGGTTCCTCCCGCGTGGACGAACGCCAATCCATCCCCTTCCAGCTTCTGCATGATGAAGCCCTCACCGCCAAACAGGCCCGCTCCGATTTTGCGCTGGAAAGCGATCCCGATCGACACCCCGCGGGCCGCGCACAGGAAGGAATCTTTCTGGCAGATCAGCTGCCCTCCAAGCTGGGACAGGTCCATCTTCAGTATCTTGCCCGCATAGGGAGCCGCGAAAGCCACACGATGCTTGCCCGCTGCCTGGTTCGTGAAGACGGTCATGAACAGGCTCTCCCCGGTGAGCAGTCGTTTGCCCGCCCCCATGAGGGCTCCCATGAAGCCGCTCGCCTGCTGGCCGCCCCCATCTCCGAAAATCGTCTCCATCTGGATCCCCGGAGTCATATACATCATGGTTCCGGCCTCGGCCACCGCACTTTCGCCCGGGTCGAGCTCGATCTCGACAAATTGCATTTCCTCGCCAATGATCTTGAAATCGATCTCATGAGCCCGCCGAGAGGCCGCGGCGGCTCCAGCAGGGGGCTGGTAGACCGGGGTGGCGGCTGCCGGTGGAGCCGGAGACGGCCGGGTAGCTACTCCCAGATGGGTTGCGAATTGCGGCACTTCCCGCAACGGTGTCCAGTTGGTCATGCCGCCCGTAAAAATCAGCGTGTTCGCGTCTATGCTTCCGTTGACGATATTGTTGATGATTTCCTGCTCCGACACGGGGCCTACCTGCCGACCCCCGATGGCCATGAACCACTGCTGACCGTTTGACATTGCTCTCCTCCGCTCGAAAGGTTCACTTACCGCTAGTACTGGCCTGACTCACTGGCGATCCGTGCGATCGTCTCTTGCTCCAGGGCGGAGGTCGTGACGACGTCAAGACCGAGAAGATGAGCCAGCTGTGCGAGGTAAATCTGTTCGGCGCCGGAAACTCCCTCATCGGCGCGGGTAATCGTATAGGCGAGCACGTAGAGATCCTTCTTCTGCTGCTCGGACAGAGGGCCTTCGACTATTTCAGTCAGGGGTCTCGGATTGCGAAGTTCCGATTCGACCAGGTGCTCCGCTCCCGCGTCGCGCGCACTCTCCTGGATTTGCTGGATTTCCTCGGGCGACAGCTCGCCGTCTGCCCGGGCCGCCGAGATGGTGAGCCGGACGAGCCGGACGAGGTCGGCGGGAACCGCCTGCGAGGAAGGCCCCGCGGATTGTGGAATTCCGGGAATTGGCGGCGGGTTCGATGTTGATCCCGCCGCTGATTGGCCGGGCCAGGACCCGGGAACTGTTGTCTTTGGCTTCATTGTCTCGTATAGGCCCCAACCCACTCCCACAGCCGCCAGAAGGGTGCTCGCGTTCAGAAACGAGCTCCTCCCGCCGGTCAGGAACCGGACGGCGTTGTTCTTCCTTTTCCCCCGCATCGCCCCACGAATCAGCGAGCCAAGAAGTCTCTCAGCATCCACGGCGGTTCCCTCCAGTTTGTCGACGAGAATAGCACAACTGACTCTCCCCGGCGATGCGGCCGCATCACATGCGGCCGCATCTTAGGTTGGCGCCTCCCGCAATCCAGTCAATGGGGAACCAGCTAGGGCTCCTACAGAACAAACGGACGGAACCGGACAGCCGGTGTCCGGCCAGGGATCTATGATGTTTTATCGGTCCGGGGGGAACCGATATGAGAAAGACTATGAAAGCAACGAAGAAAATGGACTTGATTCGGGCCCTGCGAACGCTGGACGCCGACTCGGTCCTGCTGGACAGGGAAGGAAAGGCGTGGACGGCGGAGGATCTCGAGTATACGTTGCTCGAAGACGTCCGCGACCTGACCTGGAACGGTCAAGTCGTTCAGGTCAGCAGTGAGGGCATTTACGGATTGGATGAGACCGGCACGCGAAAAGAATTGCTCTACCTGTTCCCCGAATTGATCGATCGCAAATCCTGAGAACCGAACTCGGACAGCCGAGTTCAAAGTACCCCTCGGTTACTCCAAAGTCCAAATCCGACATCCGCATCAAGAGGTCGACCCAGAAGACCAGCTGCTGAGCCTCCACGGCATTCTTCGGGTAATGGGAAAGGTCCACCCGAAGGCCGGGGCGGCGACCAGCAGACCATTCGGCCGGCGCCTCCGAATGTCTTCTCCCGATCGCCCACTATGCGGATTCGGCCATGCCGGCTTCGATCGCTCCGTACAGGTCTTCCTGGTACCGGATCGCTCGCATCACATCTTCCCGGACGGTGTCCTTGGTCGATTTCTCGATCACGTAGATGAACACCCGTTCATGCCGGCCGGACGACTTCTGATAATCCACGCGGCATCGTTCCCAACCGGACCCTGACTGAGCCTTTGAAATTGAATGGAACCGGTTCCCCGAATCCTCAACTGCTTTCTGAATCGCATCCTTGAATCGAATGGTTTCCAACATGTGAACCTCCTGTCACCTCACTGAGAACTTCCGAAGGGAAGTAAAATTCCCTCCTGATGTGTCCGATTGTATCGGTCCTTGCAACCCTCTGTTAAGAATAGATTTGTCCGTTTTTTCTGTCAGTATTTCTCCGGCGATTTGTAGGACAATTTCGGAGATGTGAGGTGAAAAAGGGAGTTGGACTGACGAGGAAGGGGCAGAGGGGCAAAGGGACAGCGGGCAGCGGGCAGCGGGCAGAGGGCAGAAGGCAGACGGGAGAAAAGCAAGGGGTAGAGAACAAAGGTCTCCCCACCTTTCCCTTTGCCCCTTTGTCCCTCTGCCCCTCTGCCCCTCTGCCCCTCTGCCCCTTTGTCCCTTTACCCCTTTGTCCCTCTGCCCCTTTGTCCCTTCTTCCTCACGATTCCGTGACCTCGTAGGGCTTGCGCTGAGGGCGCGACAGACGGCTGTTGGCTTCATCGTCGTTGACGAAACGCTCTTTCGCTGGATCCCAGGTCAGTTTGCGGCCCAGCCTCATCCCGATGTG
>Ga0105092_10000443_pt1 | contig 21460 bp, 14 predicted proteins | sample PPLLak2March2015_FD_87021 | JGI IMG/M metagenome (GOLD analysis project Ga0105092, IMG submission 87021) | Freshwater sediment microbial communities from Prairie Pothole Lake near Jamestown, North Dakota, USA - PPLs Lake P7 Core (1) Depth... | ecosystem: Environmental > Aquatic > Freshwater >... | reverse complement strand
GTCGATGGTAGAGTAGATAGCTGCAGACGGCTCGGTGCTGGTGCTTGCCAGTTGGGTGACGACTTTGTTATCCGGCCCCATCACGTACAGCGTGCCGGCACGTTTCCCTGCCAGGTACGGCTCGCCCCAGACTTCGAGTCCATCACGCCCGACACGCTCGTCCTGGCGATAACCCAAGCGTTGTTTTTCTTCCAACTCTTCGGGTCCGATCAGGCTCATATAGCCGACTACATGTGGAGCGCTTCCCTCGTAATAACGCGTTCTAAACGGCTCCAGGACAACTCCAGAATAGCTCGATAGAGTGCCTTCGTAAGGAGCAATGGCATCCGCGGACATATCGGTGATGGGCAGATACCAGCCGCTGAGGGCATAATTTTCTATCTGCGGTCTCAACACTTCGGGACGGATCAGATTGTTGGTCATACGGGCGATGGTTGAAAGGAGCCCGTCGATATTCTCCATGTCTACTTGGGCGGCGTCTATGCCGATCGCAACTGCGTCTGTCTGGGAGGCCAGAGCATGCCCATCACGGTCATAGATGTTTGCCCTGGCAGGGATAAGGTAGTCCATCATTAAATAGTTACCGCCGCGCAGTTCGGGCATGATCAATCCCTCATCCCACTGAACCCGCCAGTTCCCTTCTTCCATCGACAGGTTCATGACAGTCTCCCGGACGATGTCTCCGACCAGTACGCTGTGCATCGAAACCCGGTAGCTGACCTGAGCACCGGTTGGACTGTTGATCAGTGCTGAGAGTATCTCGTAATCGATCCCCTCTTTGAGCGCTGCTACCGCTGATACCTGGTGGTATTTCGTTGTGAACGCTGCCTCATCGATCGCGTCGCGGCTGATCCTGGTGAGCAGAGTATACATAGAAGCGTAATCTTCAGCCTTCCAGGCATTCAAGTAGGTCCGGGCAGCACTTTCGGGGTCGGGTGTGCTGGTGGTCTTTATAGAAGCAGAAGGCAGGGTGCTGGTTGTTGAAAGCGTGGCGGTGGGCGTTGTTTCCGGATCCTGCGGGCCACAGGCGCTAATAAGCATGGTTAGTATAAGCAAAGCAAATAAAGCACGGTTTTTCATGATTTACTCGCGGTTTCCGTTTTCTTTGAGGATGTCAGGAGATATGTGGCACTGGTAAGTGTTGTTATTGAGGCATTGAGCTGCGAGAACAGTTTGGGGAGGGATGCCGAAGTTCCTGAGAGTGCGGGCGACATGGCAGAGAGGCAGCCCAACAACATTGGAGTAGCATCCATCCAGGTCTTCTACAGGGTGGAAGCCTTTATGCTGGATAGCATACGCCCCGGCTTTGTCCATCGGGTCGCCTGTAGCAATGTAAGCTTCGATCTCTTCATCCGTGTAGTTTCGCATGGGTACATCCGTGATACATAAGTCGGTTTCCATTTTCCCATCGGTAGTTCTAAAGACGGAAACAGCGGTGTATACCTGGTGGACGCGGCCTCTCAACTGCCGGAGCATACGCCTTGCGTCCGCTTCATCGACAGGCTTTCCAAGGATTTCCGGTTTTCCCGTCTGCAGGTTATCTTGGACAACGATTGTATCTGCGCTCAAGATAATGCTGTCCTCGGGTACTTTTGATGCGACTGCCTGGGCTTTTCCTACCGCTGTACGCAAGGCATAATCCCGCGGGGCTTCTCCTGGGATTGGGGTTTCGTCAACATCTGCGGGAGCAATTTTGAATTGATACCCACCAAGTGCGAGCATCTCGCGGCGCCGGGGTGAATTGGATGCTAATATGAGCGGTTTGTCCTGAGGCAAAGGAACTCCTTGTGGCGATTATTCTAACACATCACAGTTACCCCTGGTTCAATATGGAATCCAGAAGTAAAATCAAAGGGTTATCCAGTCATTAAAAATTCATGGAGGTCGAGGTAGCGTATGGAAGCTTTAAAAGATCGGATTCGCCGCGATGGGAAGAACCTGGGGAACGGTATCTTGAAAGTGGATGGATTCATCAACCATCAGGTAGATCCTAGGTTGATGGATGCCTGCGGGATAGAATTGGCTCGCAAATTTGAGGATGTAGGCGCGACCAAGGTGCTCACGGCAGAGATTTCTGGTATTGCACCAGCTCTGACAACAGCTCTTCATCTCGGGCTGCCCGTCGTATATGCACGGAAGCACAAACCCATTACAATGCCCGACCAGGTTTTCCTGACGTTGACCCCTTCTCACACGAAGGGCCGCGTCGTCGAGCTGATCATATCCCCCGAATACCTGGCTGGCGGAGAGAAGGTCCTGATTATCGATGACTTCCTGGCAACCGGTGCAACGATCCAGGGGTTGGTGCGGCTTGCCCAAACTGCTGGCGCTGAGATTGTAGGGATTGGTACACTGATTGAGAAAATATTTGAGGGTGGGCGAAAAATTATGGAATACCTCAACGTTCCAATCATCTCTCTGGTGTCGATTGAGGCGATGGAAGGGGATAAGATCGTTTTTGCCAGAGAGGAGTAGGAATTTTCGCAGCCATGGATACGATCGTCGTACTCGATTTCGGATCTCAATACGCTCAACTGATCGCACGCCGCGTCCGGGAAGCTAAAGTTTACAGCGAGCTTTTTCCCTGGAATGCCCCACTGGAGCAGGTGTTGGCGCTGGATCCCAGGGGTTTCATCCTTTCTGGTAGTCCTTCTTCTGTATATGAGGAAGGAGCGCCGCAGGTCCCCGATTATGTTCTGCAGAGCGGTCTCCCTGTGCTTGGCATTTGCTACGGGATGCAAACCCTCACTTATGCCTTAGGAGGAAAAGTAGCAGCATCCGTTTCGCGAGAATACGGTATGGCTCGCGTGGAAACGATGATCCCGAACGGTTTGATCCCAACCGGTGAGCACCAGGTTTGGATGTCGCACGGCGACCGGATCGAGTCTGCGCCAGAGGGTTTCACCAGCCTGGCTCGCAGCCCCAATTCACCGGTCGCTGCTATCGGAGACCTGGAACGGCGCTACTTTGGGGTGCAGTTCCACCCGGAGGTACGCCATACTCCCATTGGACCCGAAGTTCTGCGCCGCTTTGTGGTTGAAGTTTGCGGTGCCAAACCTGAATGGACGCCTGAATCGATCATAACCAGCAGTATCGAGCGCATCCGACGGCAGGTGGGAAACCAGCGAGTGCTCTCTGCAGTATCCGGTGGAGTGGATTCGAGTGTAGCGACCGCGCTTGTACAGAGGGCAGTGGGCGATCAGTTGGTTTCGGTGTTTGTTGACAACGGTTTATTGAGACTGGACGAGGCCTCTCAGGTGATACGGACGTTTCGAGAGGAACAGGGGGTCGAGTTAATCGCCGTCGACGCGGTCGGGCATTTTATGAAACATCTGCAAGGTGTAACGGAACCTGAGCAAAAGAGAAAAATCATCGGTGAGCAGTTTATTCGTACCTTCGAAGAGCAAGCCCGTGCGCTGGCAGCAGGGGGTGCACCGCCAAAATTCCTGGTCCAGGGCACTATTTATCCGGACGTGGTTGAATCGAGTGCGCCTGACCGGGCCCAGGCTGACAGGATCAAGACACACCATAACGTGGGAGGGCTTCCGGAAGATATGCAGTTCGAGCTGGTGGAGCCGCTGCGTTACCTGTTCAAAGATGAGGTGCGGTTGGTTGGTGATGCCCTTGGGCTTCCAGCATCTTTGGTATGGAGGCAGCCCTTTCCCGGGCCGGGATTGGCTGTCCGCTGCCTGGGGGAGGTTAACCTGGAGCGTCTTGAGCGGCTTAGGGGAGCAGATGCTATCCTGACACAGGAGTTGGGGGCTGCCGGGTTGTTAAAAATGGCCAGCGTGGACGGAGAAGTAAACGGAACTGCCCAGGCCTTTGCAGTCTTGCTGCCTGTCCGGTCAGTTGGGGTAATGGGCGACAAGCGGACATACCAGGAAACGGTCGTATTGCGAGCGGTAACCACCGACGATTTCATGACTGCAGATTGGGCCCGCTTGCCGTACGACCTGCTCGCGAAGATATCGAACCGGATCGTAAACGAGGTGAAGGGCGTAAACCGGGTTGTGTACGATATCACCAGCAAACCACCTGCCACAATTGAATGGGAGTAGGTGGAGGTCCGTTTATTTGAACAGGTTCTTCGGAACAGCAATCCAATTGTGCTACAATTTATCTATGGATAGACCTGGACGCCGGAAAACACGGCGTTTCATTCCCTTTTTGCTTGTCCTGCTGCTCTTTAATCTCTCAACGGCATTCGCCCAAGACGGCGCCAGTGCTGTTCTTGCCCAACCTCAGATCGACGAATTTCCAATTATTCAAACATCCTTGATCGTGCGCGATGCAGACGGAGCATTTATCGGTGGATTAACACCCTCAAATATTACAGTTGTCGAAAACGAACAGAGGTTGGAAGTTAGCGAGTTCACCCAGCTGCATCCTGGCGCCTTGTTTGCAGTCGCTCTGAATCCGGGGCGGCCTTTTGCTATCCGAGACGGGCAGGGCATCTCTCGCTATGACAACATCCTCACCGCACTCCGGGCCTGGGCTGAGGCGGAACCGGTTGGAAACGGAACGGATTACGTTAGTTTACTGATAAATAATGGACCTCAAATTATCCACACTCAGGAGCGAAGCGATTGGCTAACAGCGCTGCTGAGCTACCAGGACAATCCACGCGATGCTTCGCCCACTCTGGATGTGCTTACACGGGCAGTCGAAGTTGTTTCAGATGACGCACCCGATGCAGGTATGGGGAGGGGTATCCTATTCATTACTCCGATCCCTGAGGGGGATATGAGTGTGGGCTTGCAGAGTCTGGCTGGTTTAGCCAACCAGAACAGTATTCGCATTTCTGTGTGGTTAGTGGCTTCTCCGGATGCGTTTGAATCACGCGGGGCGGTTCAACTACAGGAATTAACAGAGCTGACAGGCGGACAATTATTTGCATATTCCGGAACAGAAACTTTTCCCGATCCTGAACAGTACCTTGCGCCACTGCGTGATATCTACGTGATGTCATACCGGTCTCAGGTTGCTTCTGCCGGGGCAAACACGGTTTCAGTCCAGGTTCAAAAAGACGATCTCTCCCTTGTGACAGAAACCAAAACATTTACTTTAAACCTGCTGCCTCCAGTCCCTGTGGTCGTTGATCCGCCAGGTTCAATTCTTCGAGAGAATCGAGACACTGAGGAAGACGAAGAAGCCCAGGCTAAAATGGCACCAGAATATCAGGACCTGGAGTTGATGATCCAATTCCCGGATGGAATCCAACGCCCAATTGCTTCTTCAACCCTTTATGTTGATGGCATCCCAGCCCTGGTTCAAACCGCCGAACCATACGACCAGTTCAGGTGGGATTTACGCAGCTACCTGAATACCGCCGATCACTTGATCAGAGTTGAGGTAGTCGACAGCCAGGGAATGGTTGGCACGAGCGCGGATATCCCTGTGCGGATCGAGGTCAACAGCTTCCTGCCGAGTGCAGTAAGGACAGTGTCACGGAATCTTCCCTGGTTCGCAGGTTTTTTCGTACTGCTTGCAGGATCGGTTACTTTTCTTGTTCTCATCCTCACGGGAAGAATCAGGCCGCGCATCCCGGGGCAAATTGCGGGCATGAGCTCGAAAGCCCTCTCTCGCCAAAAAGGGAACCGTCTTCGGACCGGAGCTGCTGCCGCGCAAAACGAGGCAAAAAGTGAAAGCGCTGTCCTGGAGCGTGTGAGCCGGTTCGCGAAAATCCACTGGCCAAAGCGGAGGGTGATCAGCAGCACGTTTGCACATCTTATCCGTCTTACGGATGATGCGACGGAAAGCTCGAAGGACCCGGTTCCAATAACCAGCGGCACGATGGTCATTGGTATAGACAGGCTGCGCTGCGACCTGGTCCTTGATGATCCTTCCGTTGATCCAGTCCATGCAACCCTAATGAAGGATGGTAATTCGCTTTGCCTGAAGGATTCGGGTTCAACTGCGGGTACCTGGGTAAACTACAAGCAAGTACCAGTGGATGGTACCGAACTGGAACATGGGGATATAATCCATATTGGGCGGGTTGCTCTGCGTTTGAAGCTTCGAGAACCAGCTCGCATCCGGAAACCGGTTGTCATTCGTGAGGAGCTGGAATCGTGATACCTGCAAAGCGCGCTCATATGTTCGTTGCTGCAATTACGCATCCGGGTATGCGAGGGAAAAACAACGAAGATCGCTATGGTGTTTCAGCCTATATACTCGATCAAGAAAAACAGATACCTTCAGTTCTGGCAATTGTAGCTGACGGAATCGGCGGTCACCGGGCAGGCGAAGTAGCCGCACAAATGGCTGTCGATATGATCAGCCAGGTGGTGGCAGCGAGCGACGGCAGCGAACCGGTTGAGACGCTCAAGGATGCCGTAATCCAGGCAAGTGAAGCAATCCGAAGTCAGGCTGCCAGCGATCCTACGAAAAGGGGGATGGGAGCTACCTGCATTTGCGCCTGGGTGATCGATGACAGGCTTTACACGGCTTCTGTAGGAGATTCGCGCCTCTACCTGCTTCGGAATAAAGCTATCCGCCGTTTAAGTATCGATCACACCTGGATTCAAGAAGCGCTTGAAGCAGGCGCTATTAACCCGGAACAAGTCAAAGGTCATCCAAACGCTCACGTCATCAGGCGTTACCTTGGCTCCCCACAGCAGGTCGTTCCTGACATAAGGTTGCGTCTGAGCACAGCCGAGTCGGACGTTGATGCAGAAGGGAACCAGGGTCTCAGGCTGCTGCCTGACGATATTCTTTTTTTGTGCAGCGATGGTCTTCATGATCTGGTGGAAGATGCTGAAATCCAGGAAGTGATGTCAAAGGGCAGGCTGGAAGAAGGCATGGAAACCCTGGTGAATATGGCAAACGAGCGGGGTGGTCATGACAATATCACCATCGTTTCCTTGCAGATGCCCAAAGTTGGGTCGACCCAGGTATTTCCAGCGCCTACGATTACCAAAACAGACCGCGTTGTCGAAGTACCGCAGGATATTACGCAGGAGCTTCGTCCAGCAGTCGCGGCTACTCCGGCTGCCTCAACAGTACCTGCCGCCGCCTCCAGATCTCGTGCCCAAGCAAACCGCCTGTATTTGGTTACGTGTGGTTTGCTGGCTGTCTTGCTGGTTCTGACTCTGAGCGCTCTGGGATATGCCGGTTGGATTTCAACGCGCCCGACCGCAACCATGACCGTTACTGCAGCTTCTACAACTTCCCCAAATGTAACCCTCACTTCCACGTTAAGAGTGTCACCATCGCCTGCTGCAACAAGGACCCCTCAGGTTTCGACACCAACCCCAACTTCTGGGACCCCAGGAAGCCCCTTTATCCCCCTTCCGGTTAATGGAGCACCTACCATAACTCCCTGGCCAACGAACACCCGACCCCCAACGACTCCATAACATTCGGACGAGGAAATAGAAATGAAAGCTCCTTAGATTAATCTATCTGTGGTGCTTCGTGTTTGCCCATGGGCTATATCACTCCAAATTGGGATGATGGGCTGGCTTCAGGCCAACCCATCATCCCAATTTGGCAGTATTACGGAAGCATGGTCATGTAAATCTGGTTTTTAACCGCCAGGAAGAGGGTATGATCGGGGTTGACGGTAAAGGCTGTTGCGACCTCATTTCCAAGAGATGTTGATGGCCTGTACTGCTCCTGTAAAGCAAGCTGCAGGCTGAACAGGTAAACGGAATGATGAACGGGATCGAGCATATACAAGGAGGGATTTGGCGGCTGCGAATAGAAGATCTGGGTGAAGCGAGCGTCAAGAATGACAGGTGTATTGCTCCGCCCAGGGCGGCTGTCATCATAAGCCATCGGGTCACTGCAGCGCGTCGGGGCAACATCTAAACCGCTGTAGGTACATTGTGATACATGGCTGTCTTCATGAAGCAGGTACAGGCGATCTCCGCTTACTGTAATATCGATAGCTGCAAGGATAGAATCGGGGACATCGTCGCCAAAGAACAGGTGGGGTTGGCTGCCGGTGTTCATACTCCGATAGAACCAGACAGATTTATTACCCGGATCTAATATATACAGGCTGCCAGAGTCCAGGGTAAAGCCGACCGGGTTTATCCAGCCAAGCTGCGGGGCAGCAGGTGCGGTGAAGCTGGCTGGCTTGCCAGGTGAACAGAATACGAGCTGGTTGTTAATATCCAAACCGAGCAGTGTAACTGTTGAGGTGGCGCTGTTGCTCCTGGGTAAAAGAGCGATATCTTTGATGGGTCCAATAATAGGGTTCGGACCGCACTCGAAGTTCTGATCGATTTCATAATTACTTCCCATCAGTTGGGCTCGATATACGCTTCCGCTGTTCGCGTTAAGCATGAACAGGTCAGTGCTGGTCGCAACCATCCGGGTAATCAATGCATCGGCGCCCAGTCCGCCTACCAGCGCAGGTTCGAAGTGGAGACGGCGAATAGCATCCAGCTCATCGAGGGCATTCAGGGCAGTGGTGTGTAAATTCTGAGAATCATCCGTAATTTGATATCTCTGAGCCTGGTCGAGGTAATCGACGGTCGCTTCCCATGCCAGACGTACTTCGGCTGTATCGGTTTGTTCCAAGGCATGAGCTGCATTTTGGAGAGCCAGCTCATAGTATTTCTGATATTCAATCGCTCTGCCACGCTGCCAATAGACGGTAATCCCGGCGGCGGACATCATCACGGCTATGGCAATTGCAATGAAAGCCATGGTGGGGGCAGGCATGGAAAAAATGGTTTCGTCGGGTAGGATAGTTTTTAGAACTTTAACCGTTAACCCTGCAGCTGCTTTTCCGGTTGTTTTCGCCGCATTCCCAACCGGAGCCAGGACTTTCCCAACTGGAGTAAAGTCAATATTCGGGAGCTTGAGTTGCACCGGTTCTGGTTTATTCTCCTTGGGTTCAGCTGTTGGTAGAGCTGCCGCAGCGGTCGAAGATTTCGTATCAACGGGGGGCTTGATGGGTCGAATAGGTGTACCGGTCGGTTTGTGCTCTTTCACTTGAGGAGGATCTACCGGTGTGGGAGGCAAAGTGCTTTCTTCCTTGTGGGAAGGTCCGGTTGTATCCGCTCGTAGTAGCTGTTCGATATCTTCCGGCAGCTCGATGACGGGCTGCTCTTTCACAGGTTCTTCCGGAACTGCTGCCTGCGGTACTTCCGGTCGTACGGATGTGGAAACCGGTGGAATATCGGCTTTTGGTGTTACTGGCTTCGGTTCTTCCCTTGGCCTGGCTTCTTCCTGCACTACAGCTCTTGTGTCTTCTTTGACCATCTGGGCAGGTGGTTTTGCCCGCATCAGACGCAGCTTGCCGCTGCCTGGTACGGGTTGGATCATCAGAGCCGAAACATTCTGACCTGCTTGAGAAAGAAGCTTGCGGCGCAGGCTTTCAATCCCCTGGCTGAAAGCGTTTTGCAAGGAGGAGGGAGTCCAGCTGGACGGGAGCAGTGGGCTGATGATCAGGTAGCTGTTGGGAGTAAGCTCAGCCTGGAAGAAGCGGACACTTAATGCACGCGCCAATCCCATTCCGCGCCCCGAGGCTTGTGGATCGTACCAATCCAGGGTCTCTTGAGATGAGAGGAGGAACGAATGGATTGGGCCGCAGGTACCCAGCGTGAACTTCTGCTCGCGCAGCACACCCATTGCCAGTAAGCCGATGCACTGTTTACCTCCGCTGGAGCTTTTCAGATTCCGGTCCAGCAGGAATTGGTTCATGACATCTGCAGTTGTTCGGAGCGCAGACGTGACGGAACCAGCTGTCTTGTAATAGGTCCGTGCAAGCTTGCCCAGGATTTGATCGATTTGTTCACGGCTGAGTGGAGAATTCCCCTGCATGCTGAAGTACAGGATCAGCCGGTCTTCATCGCGTCCTCGAGCTGAGCGCTTCGGCGGCGTGACCATCAAAAGACCAGGTAAATCATTTTGATCTTGCCCATCCGTTCGGACAAGGGGAAGCAAGTTGAGATCTAGGTTAGTTGGCATAGAGCATCCAGTAGTTGAACTTGGAGGGCTTTAAAGAAATTATACTGGTAAAATCCAATAGAGGGAAATCTAATCTGAGCTGAAGGTATTCCCCAAAACAAGCCCAAACATGTAAAAAGGACGGAGCATTCATGCAGTTCAAAGCAATCCGATCGGTATCCGAATTGGAAGCGCTTTCCAAAGAGTGGAATTCGCTGTTAGATAAAAGTGCAAGTCACGTGCCGTTTCTCAGAAACGACTATCTTACCTCGTGGTTTAGGAATCTGGGGGGCGGGGAATGGGAATCAGGCGAGCTTTTCACGGTTACCGCCTATGGGGAAGATGGCAGTCTGGTTGGCATTGCACCTATGTTTTTCACCAGGAATCTGGATGGGAAACCATCCCTGATGTTGTTGGGCAGTATCGAAATTTCGGATTACCTGGACGTGATCGCAGCGCTGGAAGACCTGGACCCTTTTATCGACGGCTTGCTCGAGTTTCTCGAGCGAGGAGATGTCCCAGGCTGGGAACTGCTGGATTGGTATAACCTGCTCGACTCCTCGCCCACGCTGCGTGCCCTTGAAAAGGCCGCTAACAGGAGAGGCTGCAAATTCATCCAGCAGCCGCTGCAGCACTGCCCGTTCATCCCTCTCCCGAATGATTGGGAAAATTACCTGGCTGGAATTGATAAAAAGCAGCGCCATGAAATCCGCCGGAAACTGCGCCGTGCGGACGCATCTGAAACGCCCGTGAACTGGTACATCGTCGATGACGAAAGCAGTCTGGATGATGAAATCGAAACGCTTTTTGCACTTATGGAGACCGACCCGGAAAAAAAACAGTTCCTTACCCAAGAAATGCGGGCACAGATGCGTGCGATCATCCACACTGCTTTCCGGAACGGCTGGCTTCAACTGGCAATTACAACTGTGGACGGAAAAAAAGCAGCGGCTTATTTGAATTTCGATTACGAGAACCGCATCTGGGTCTATAATTCCGGGTTTGATCCGGATTACCGGGATCTTTCGTTGGGGTGGGTGCTGCTTAGCTATCTTATCCAATGGTCGATCGAACATGGACGCAAAGAATTCGACTTCATGCGCGGTGATGAGCAGTACAAATACCGCTTCGGTGGTATCGATCGCCGGGTCGTAAGAGCAACCCTGAGTAGAAGTCTCTAGGCATAAACCAGCGTGACCATTTCCATCCGAAGAATCTTCCAGACCTGGTGGCCACTGGCAGCCAGTTGGCTGCTCATGTCGGCGGAACTGCCCGCATTGAGCGCGGTGGTTGCGCGCCTGCCCGATCCCGAAATTCACCTGGCTGCTTATGGTGGAGTCGTTTTTCCGGTTGCCTTGCTCATAGAATCTCCGATCATCATGCTGCTCGCAGCTTCGACTGCCCTGAGCAAAGACTGGGCAAGCTACGTTAAACTCCGCCGGTTCATGATGACTGCTGGAGCCGTCCTTACCGCATTTCACGCCTTGTTGGTATTCACACCGCTTTACGATATCATCATCGTCGGGTTACTCCATCCTCCCGAGGAAATCATTGCACCGGCACGGATCGGGTTAATCATCATGCTCCCGTGGACCTGGTCTATCGCCTACCGCAGGTTCCATCAAGGAGTGCTCATACGTTTTAACCGGTCGCGTACGATCTCGGTAGGCACCATCATTCGGTTGATAGCTGACCTGGTCGTCTTGATGGTTGGTTATTCCTTACAAAGCGTTCCCGGAATCGTTGTCGCTACCAGTGCTGTTGCAGCGGGGGTGATCAGCGAAGCTGTTTATGTGGGCATTGTCGTAAGACCTGTGCTTCGTAATGAGCTCCGCTTTGCAAAACCGGTTGAGGAACCCCTGACAATGAGCTCGTTTATGAGCTTCTATATCCCCCTCGTTATGACTGCCTTGCTTTCCCTGCTCATCCAGCCGATGGGAAGCGCCGCACTGGGCCGGATGCCCCAGCCTCTGGTATCCCTGGCTGCATGGCCGGTCGTGAATGGATTGGTATTTTCGCTGCGCAGCCTGGGGATTGCATATAACGAGGTCGTGGTGGCGTTACTGGATGAGAATGGCTCTTCACGAAACCTGCGGCGTTTTTCCTGGATGATGGCTGCTGGAACGACCGCGCTGCTTTTCCTCATTACAGCAACCCCACTCGCAGAAATATGGTTTGTCCAGGTGACTGCTGTCAACCCAGACCTGGCACAACTGGCGAAGAGTGTCCTTTGGCTGGCTTTACCCATTCCTGGCCTCACTGTTTTTCAGAGTTGGTACCAGGGCACGCTCTTACACAGCCGTCAAACGCGCTATATCACCGAATCCGTGGTCATCTTTCTGTCGCTCTCGGCTGCCTTGCTTGCGTTAGGGGTTGTTTGGGGGGGAATCCCGGGATTATATGTTGTGATGGGTTCTTTTGTCATCAGCACTACCGCGCAAACAGGCTGGTTATGGCTGCGCAGCAGAGGCGCGATCCGGTCTGTTTTTCAGCGGGATCTGGCTTTTGAACGAAACGGGGTTACCGAATCCTGCTGACCATTCTCGGCATCCCAGGTCCCATCAAGCGGACGGTCTCCGGTTCGCTGGTCCAGATGCCGGGGATGTTTGTCCCGCACTTCGGGCAGGTACCCAGAGCTGTAATCTGGTAATCCAGGATTGTATAACCGTAACGCTCGATTACCTTTGTGCTGCACTGTGGACAGTAAGTGTTCTCGTACTCATTTACATGCCCTGGCAGGTTGCCTGCATAGACATAATTTAAACCCGCTTCTTGCCCGATCTCAGCCGCACGCAGCAGAGTCTTGGAGGTCGTCGCGCTGGGATCGGTCATTTTATAATCCGGGTGAAATGCTGTCACATGCCAGGGGATATCCGGTGATACCGAATAAATGAAGCGGGCAGCTTCCATCAACTCTTCCGTGCTGTCGTTGAAACCCGGGATTACGAGGGTGACGACCTCTACCCACAACCCGAGTTTGTGTGCAAGTTGGATACCTTCCAGGACATTTTTCAGCACGCCTCCAAGCTGGCGGTAATGCTTATCCTGCATCGTCTTGAGGTCAATCTTATAACCGACAATATACGGGCGCAAAAACTCGATCGCCTGTGGGGTCATGTTCCCGTTCGAGACAAAACCGCACTTCATCCCGGCTTTGTTCGCAAGGCGGAATACATCCACAGCCCACTCAGAAGTGATCAACGGCTCATTGTATGAGGAAACAACGACCTTTGCGCCGGCTCGAACCGCATACTCTACCAACTGGTCAGGCGAGGTTTTGCGGGCATACTGCAGCGAAATGTCTGAGTCTTTGTTGCGCCCAGCCTGTGAGGTGACCCAATTTTGGCAGTAGCTGCAGTGGAAATCACATCCAAGCATCCCAAAGGTCAGGGCGTCGCTGCCAGGCAGAAAGTGGAAGAAAGGCTTCTTTTCCACCGGATCAGCCTGCAAAGCCGCCACGTAACCCCAGGGAACCATCAGCGTGCCTTCATTGTTGTACCTGACCTGGCAGATGCCCCGTTTCCCTTCACGGATCAAGCAGCGATGTCCGCAAGCCGTACAGCGAACCGCATTGTCAGGAAGCTTTTCATATAAATGACCTTCTATGGTCATCTTATCTAACACATCGAGGATACTGCTCATTTCAAATTCTCCAATTCTTATTAACCTTACCACTTTTTTGACGCGATTTCAATGAAACGGTGAGAGGGGGATATCTGGTCTATGGGTGGTTATCATCTTGGCTGAACACTTATGATTATAATAATGGGAATGGAAACCACAATTATTGTACAGGCAGGCGGTGAATCGAAGAGGATGGGACAGGACAAAGCTCTGCTTCCATTTCTGGGAAAGCCGTTGATCGAACGTGTGATCAGCCGGATTGCTCCGCTTGCCGGTGAGCTGATCGTCATCTCCAACGACCCGCAGAAATTCGCATATCTTGGCCTCCCTGTCCTACCCGATCTCGTCCCAGGTCGCGGCGCTCTTGGAGGCCTGTTCACAGCTCTCTCAGCCGCTAACAAATCACTCGTAATCCTGGTTGCCTGTGATATGCCTTTCGCAAACCCGGGCTTGTTGGCTTTTGGGCGTGATCTGCTCATAAAAGAAGGGTTTGATGCTGTCGTACCACGTACAGACCACGGCACCGAGCCCTTCCATGCGATATACCGGCGTGAGACTTGCCTGCCATTGGTGCAAAAAGCTGTGCAGGCCGGTTTCTGGAGAGTGGATTCGTGGTTTGGGGAGGCGCGGATGCGTTATTTGATCGGCGAGGAGCTTGCGGTGTACGATCCTGCCGGGATGGTATTTATGAACGTCAATACACCGGAGGAGTTGGCTGATGCGCAAGAGTTGGCGGAGAAAGAATAGGGGATAGGGGATATAGGATAGGGTTTAGGTATATAAAACTTGGCAAGTTAAGCAGGCTTAACTTGCCAACTGTGATTCGGAATCTGATTTCTGACTTCTGTCTTCTGGCTTCTGTAACCGGTCGTCGGCTAGAATCCTACACCCGTATTCCCAACGCTTGATCCAGGGCATTGAAATCCAGGTACTTATCTAAAAGCTCCGAAAAACGGTCCAACTTCTCGGGCTGCTGGAAGCGGCTGCGGTCGAAGTACTTTTCACTTACTTCAATCGCGCTCAGAGTATCCATGCTTGTCAGCAGGATGGGTACACCCTGCTCTTCGGCCTTGCGGATAACGACGGGATTCGGGTAGAGGTTACCAGTCAAGATCAGGCAGCGGGTAGAGGTCTCCAATGCTGCCATTTGGATATCAGCCCGGTCACCACCTGTGATAACGGCTTTATTCGCTTTACGCCGGAAGTATACAAGGGCACTCTCGGAACTCATCGCTCCTACCAGCATATTCTCCACGAGCTTTGAAGTCCCTTCCTTACAACACAGTACTTCTGCCTGCAGTCCCTCTGCAAGCTCAGCCACTGTCGGCGCAGCCAGCACAACATCCCGGCGGATAGCCCCGAAAACGGGAAGTTGGTGTCGATTAAGATAGGGGATGACGATATCGGTCACGTAATCCACACGAGCTTTTGGCACGCCATTGATAATGACTCCTAAAATCGTATCACCAAAGTAATACTTTGCCGTCAAAGCCCGGTCGATCATCAGGACTTCGTCGAATTTCAAAACCATCACGACTTTAGCGTCGAAGATATTGACGACCTTTTTGGGATGTAATCCAGCAACGTACCCCTCACGCAGGCTGCGTCCGCCCTCCATAATGATAATGTCTCGATTGTCAGCTATCTTTTGGTAAGCGTGGACCATAGTAGGTTCGTAATCAACTTCTGGTCCACGGAGCTGCTGTTCGAACTTACCTTGTGTAAGTGCCACCGGGCCAATAATTTCAACAGGTTCTGGCATCTCGAAAACCTGTTTCGCAAAAATAACATCTTCATCATAAGCGCTGCCTTCACAAAGCTGGCAGTTAATATTGACCGGCTTCATATAACCGACTTTGAGTCCATCTTTACGGAAATGCAGCCCAAGTCCGATACACACGGCAGATTTGCCAGAGAAAGTCTCACCGGAAGTAATATAGAGATTTACCATGACAGGATACTCCTTGTTTTTGAAAAAGAAAGGCGAATAAGTTAATCAGATCTGCAATCCGAGGCGCATGTCCAATCCCAAAACACCTTTTCCGGACGGGAAAACCAGCAGGGGATTGATGTCCAGTTCAACGATTTCAGGAAAGTCGGTTACTAGCTGAGAGATGCGCAGCAAGGTATCTATTATTCCTTCAATATCCGCGGCGGGTTCGCCTCGTACACCTCTCAACAGGGCATACGAACGAATTTCGGTCACCATTTCGCTCGCTTCCCGCCGGTCGATCGGCGCCACCCGGAAGGTCACATCTTTGAAGGCTTCCACGTAGACACCGCCTAACCCAAACATCAGGAGCGGGCCGAACTGTGGATCACGGTTGACGCCGATGATGGTTTCTCGCCCGCCCTTGACCATCTGTTGGATCTGGCAGCCCCAGATATTGGCGTCCGGCATATGGCGGATTGCCCGGTACATGATCAGGTCGAAAGCATCCCTCACCTCGGAGGCAGATGTCAGGTTAAGCTTCACACCACCGATATCCGTTTTGTGCAGGATATCTGGTGATGCGATCTTCATGACAACCGGATAACCGATCTCTTCCGCAAAAGCTACAGCTTCTTCCGCATTGGTTGCGAGGGCAGTCTTGGGCAGTGGGATCCCGTACGCTTCCAGAACATCTCGAGCTTCTGCATCACCGGCAGTTGCCCGCCCATCGGCTCTTACCTTGTCCAATACATTACGGACGACCTCTTTATTCACATCGAAGGTTTCGATTTTCTGTTCAGGTAAATTCGTCCACTGGTTATGCCGCCACATGGCAGCCATCGCAGCTACAGCGCGTTCCGGGACCGGATAGTTCGGGATGCTGTATTCCGTCAATATCTCTACAGCCTCACGGATAGCAAGATCACCCATAAAAGCTGCAAATGCTGGTTTCTCGTATTTGCGAGCCAGCTCGCCCAGCAGTTTTGCCGTCTCGGGTATTTGTGTAGATGTCTGCGGTGTGAGGACCACCACGACCATCCCAACGTTCGGGTCACGCAGGGCTCCATCGATAGCAAGCGCATACCGGTCAGCCGGGGCGTCTCCGAGTACATCGATCGGGTTGACGACACTGGCAGCAGCAGGCAGGGCAGCCCGCAGGCTTTGTTGAATCTCTGGTGTCAGTGAGGCTAACCTCATCCCGGCACGCTCGATCGCGTCAGATGCCATAATTCCAGGACCGCCCGCATTCGTAACGACTGCAACCGCATCTGATTTGGGGATGGGTTGGCGGGCAAATGCTTGCGAATAATCGAATAATTCCTGAACAGAACCTGCCCTGACGATCCCCGACTGCTTAAAGGCAGCATCGTATGCCTTTTCCGAGCCTGCGAGAGTCCCCGTATGAGATGAGACGGCTCGCGAACCAGCACTGGTTGTCCCAGACTTAATGGCTACGATCGGTTTGAGTCGGGAAACCTGGCGCGAAACTCGCATGAACTCAGGACCATCCGTAATGCCTTCCAGGTAGGCTGCGATCACGTTTGTTTCGGGGTCTTTCTGCCAGGCTTTAAGAAAATCGATCTCGTTCAAGTCAGCTTTATTGCCAATGCTGTAGAAGCGAGAAAAGCCTGTACCCTGACCGAGTGCGAAGTCGAGCACGGATGTACACAGGGCGCCTGACTGGGACATAAAAGCAATATGACCGTGCCTGGGCATACCGGCTGCAAACGACGCGTTCAGACTCGCCACTGTATCGATAATCCCCAGTACGTTTGGACCGATCAACTGCATGTCGTACTGGTTGGCAATATCAATCAACTGCTGCTCGAGAGCTTTGCCCTCCTTGCCCACCTCTCGAAAACCAGCGGTGATGACAACAGCTCCTTTTATCCCCTTCTGTCCGGATTCCTCCAGCACGGGTGGAACTGCTTTGCTTGGCACCAGGATCACAGCCAGATCCACAGGGCCATTAATCGATGATACTGTTGGATAAACTTTCAAGCCGAGAATTTCATCGGCTTTTGGATTGATGGGGTATACGCCGCCTTTGTAGCCGTACCGGATGATATTATCCAGTACCTGGTAGCCCAACTTTTCTGGGCTAGCAGATGCGCCTACGACGGCAACACCGCGAGGGTTGGTAAACATTTCTAGCATTTTTTTATTGATCCTAACTCTGGTTTGTAATATTGATATTTTATTTCCAAAGTACTTTTTAATATTTATTTAAAATCTAGACCTGCCAGCACTTCTTTGGTTCGATTCTTGAGGTCATCCTTCCGCAGCGATTCTTGCCAGGGCAGCTTCGAAACGGGAGATTTCCTCGAGCGTATTGTAGTGGACCGGGCCGACTCGCACCATCCCGCCGCTTTCCTCCAGGTCCAGATGCTGGGTAACCGCCAGGGCATAGTAATTCCCGTCCCAAACATAAATACCAGCCTGGTCTAACCGCTCTGCAACTGTATGCGGGGTCATGTTATCGAGCGTGAAGCTGTATGTTGGGACACGTTCACTCAGACGCCCCTCATCCTGAATCCCGTAGATATGAACGCCGGGGATACGCTGGAGGGCTTGAAGGGTAGCTTTGCTGATCTCAAGCTCAAATTCATTCACAGCCGACATAGCTTGTTTTAGTGTTTGCCGCCGCCCGTAGTAACTGGTGTAGTGGTTGGCGAATTTTTGCCCAAAGGTGCTGCCTACCCATTCGAAATACTCGATTGCGCCTAATACTCCTGCAATACCTTCGTGATTAAGGGTGCCTGTTTCAAACTTACCCGGTGGTTCATCGGGTGCAGGGCGGACTTTATACGGCTCCAGTCGGTCGAGCAGATCATAGCGGCCGTAGAGCATGCCAACATGCGGGCCAAACATCTTATACGCCGAGAAGACCAGGAAATCACAGCCCAATTTCTGGACATCGATCACCCCGTGCGGGGCATACTGTACGGCATCTACGTAAACAAGAGCTCCAGCTTCATGGGCCATTTCTACTATTTTTCTGATAGGGTTGATCGTGCCCAAGGCATTCGAGGCATAACCTACTGCGATCAGCCGTGGTTTCCGTTCTATGGCAGCCTGCATCTGTGCCATATCCAGGGTTCCATCCTCCCGGTGAAAATCGACCCAGATCACCTGGCAGCCGCGATCTCGAGCTGCCATCAGCCAGGGGGAGATATTTGCGTCATGGTCGAGTCGTGTAACAACGATCGAATCGCCGGGGTTCCAGGTGCACGCCAATGAGCGGCTGATTGCAAAGGTCAGCGTGGTCATATTGGCGCCAAAGATAATTTCATCGGCTGATGCGGCATTAATGAATGCTGCTACCGCACCGTGAGCCTGATCGAGAATCACATCCGATTCGCGGCTGGTAGCGAATACACCTTGATGATTGGCATTGTGATGGTGAAGGTAGTTGACCATCCGATCGAGAGACGGTTTGGCTATCTGTGTTCCCCCTGGGTTATCCAGGAAAATTGCAGAGCGGCTGAGAGCAGGGAACCGGGAACGAACATCGTTGCTGTTTGTTGGCATTTTATCTCCGTACAGTTATTGAGTGTAAAAGAAAAGAATTTGTGCGTCAATTCACAAATTACATAGATTAAACATGACGGTTATCCGTCTTTCTTGTCCTATTTTAGATCAAAATTTGGAGTTAGGGGAGAATTGAATACGCTGCGGACCGGCCCGAGAAATTTTCGTGGTTCGCTGCAATTTTTCGCTTTTCGAGATTACCACCAAATGCGGAATGAAGTGCGGGTTATTTCTTCCAGTGAGTCGTATGAAGCGGTAATAAATACTTCGACGATACCTAACTCATGCTGATGAACAGGGAAGGTAAGTGAGCTGATGCCGTTCTCACCGGTGGCTTCCATTTCCGTGCTTAGCTCATAACCAGAAGGATATCGGATGGTTGCGATGAGTTGAGCTTTTCCAACCGGTACTAACTTTTGATCCTGGACGATGACATATAATGTTTGGCTGCCGCGAGCCGGTACAACTGCGTCAACGAAGAAACCACGTACATCCAGGTGGGTGATTATTCGCGGCAGGTTCCCACTTTCAGCAGGAAGAAGCCGCCGGGTGTCTTCTTTATGGGCAACGAAGTATTCTTCGCCCAATCTCGCCAGCATGACCCGATCACCAGGAGGCATCTCAGGATGCCATTCGAGCCGGGCTCGCTGGAACCACTGTACAATCCGACCTTCACGAACCTCGACATCCGATATTGGAAAACCAAATTGTGCGACGCCGCCGTTCGATTTGAAGAAATCTAAGAACGCGTAGCAGACCTGGTAACCGGTTTCTGAATAGGTTTCGCAAGCGGGGAAATTGGGTGGTATAGGGATTTCCTGACCGCGCTCATAAAGATACTCACCCAGGAGTGACCAGTGGACTCGCAGCTCGGGTGGATTTTCCGGCCGAATTTCGAAATGGGCGCGCTCGAAATATTGTACGGATCGGGTTGTGGTTGGATCGGGGAATGGTTCAGTAATGGGGTTCCCGAAGATCATTTCGGGGTCAGTGACGGAAGTGTAGGACTCGTAGTAATCGCCAGAGACCCAGTGCCCGGTCTCTTCGAAGTAGCGACCATTCTCTTCTTGAGCGACCGAAATGCCCATGCTCAATGATGTTACGAGAATGACTGCTGAGAGCAGAATGGCTACTATTAACTTCCTTCTCACGTTATTAATTATATACCAATATTTTTTTAATACAAGTGTTTTTCGGATAGTCATATGCGTATAAACCTATAAAAAAGCGCCAAAAAGCGGGTTTTTATAGGTTTATACGCATGATAGTTATACGAACTATTGGACTTGTTCTAATAAACCGCGGGCTGTCTCTTCGTCTGGGGCAGTGATCCAGAAAGTTTCCTCTCCATTTAGAGTAAACAGCGTAAAACCTTCTTCCGTTTCCCAGGATGTTATTCCACCTTCATTGGATAATGGCGCTCCGTAACGTATATTCGCATGTTCCAGGAAAGCCTCGGCATACTGGCTGGCTTCGCGGCTGCTTTCCCATAGATAATGAGAAACGAGAACTGTGGACTCGAGTTCGTCATGATACAAAATTTCGTAGGCATCTCCGGCCCATCCTTCAGCAGCTGTCCGCGCTCGAGAATCTGAGATTCTAGCTTCGGGATCGCTGCCTTGAGCCAGGATCAAATAGGTGTACCACTCACCGATTACATCTTCAGAAAGGCTTCTCCATCCATTTCCAAGATAAGAAGTAAGATCGGGGAGCTCGACGGGTACAGGTTGGTCATCCGGATATCGTTCAGGATGCAGGATTTGTTCCGTTGAAACCGGAGGGTTTAGGTAGGCAGCATCGATGGCTTCCCATCCACCTTCTTCATACAAGTGCTGTACAAACTCCATCCCCGTCTGGTATGGGAAAGCCTGGTCTTCTAAAATAAAGGGGGGGTCCGATTCAGATGTTGGAGGTTCGTAGTTTTGGTAAAACTCTTGAATTTCCAGAATATCTTCTTCGGTAGCGTATAAGCTCAACCAGGCAATCTCAACAAAGGAAGCTTCTCCTTCAATGAGTGCCTGTACTCCTGCGCACTTTTCAGAATCTTCTTCGCAAGATTCCTCATTGTAACCAAGGTCCTCATCGATATTATAGTTTTTGTCCTGAAGCACATGAGCGTATTCGTGTGCATAAGTGAGGCGTTCGTTCCCTTCGAATCCTACTCCCTGAACAATATACATTTTTTCTTCTTCGAGGTCATACGAGCCTAGGATCGATGTTGACAGGAGATCGAGATAGAAATTGTAGAAGTCAAAGCCCGGCTCGACCAGCCCCAGTACAGCCAGCTCTATGGAGTCATCACTAGCTTCTTCTTCGGAATAATCCTCCTGAAAATCTTCCTCGGTCTTCTCTCGCAGCTCGTCTCTGGTAAGGATTGTCCGATCGACAGGATCCTCCGTATCGAGTCCGCGAATTTCAACAACCTGCTCCTCGATCTCCTCCATCTCATCCAGGATCACTGGATCAAGG
>Ga0105092_10000442_pt1 | contig 21461 bp, 17 predicted proteins | sample PPLLak2March2015_FD_87021 | JGI IMG/M metagenome (GOLD analysis project Ga0105092, IMG submission 87021) | Freshwater sediment microbial communities from Prairie Pothole Lake near Jamestown, North Dakota, USA - PPLs Lake P7 Core (1) Depth... | ecosystem: Environmental > Aquatic > Freshwater >... | reverse complement strand
GAGGTATTGCATTTATGCTTTTCAACATGATGGGTGCCTTTCGCTTTGCCATGAAAATGGCCTCACCCATTATTTGTCGCGACGAACGCTTTGCCAAGATGATGGATCGCGACCTTTCCCGGACTACCCTCGAATCCTTCCTGCTTTCGATTGCCTCCCTGCGCCGGACGGACCTGCGCCCGATGCTTGGGCAGATCAAAGTTCCTGCCATGGGGATGTTTGGCGACCGCGATGTGATCGTCCATCCGAGGCAATGGGAGCCGATGAAGGCAGGAATCGCACACGCGCAGATCGAGCGGTTCCCGAATGCAGGTCATTTCATTATGCTGGAAGAGCCTGAAAACTTTGGGGAACGCCTCAAGCTCTTTCTGGATGCGCAAGAGCCGGCTCCTGCGACAGTCATGCCCGCCTCCTTAACGCCAACTCCTTCCGTAACCCTATGATTCCCGATACCCAGTATTACTATCCAAACCGGATGGGGAGGATTATCCTCCTGTCCATGGAAGAGGTGATCGGACGCACTGGGATCAATGCGGTGCTTAATCTTGCCTCCCTTTCGGCGTTCATCGAGAATTATCCTCCGGACGATACGAACCTTCACTTTTCCTTTTCAACAGTAAGTAACCTTACCGGAATGCTGGAACAGGTCTATGGTCCGCATGGCGGCCGGGGACTCGCTCTGCGCGTTGGTCGCGCTTGTTTCAACTATGGTATCCGTCAATATGGCAAGCAACTCGGGTTGACGGACATGGCTTTTCGCCTCCTGCCTCTCCCCAAGAAACTCCAGGTCGGGGCAAAAGCCTTTGCCGGGCTCTTCAACACGTTTACGGATCAGAACGTTAAGATTGAAGAAGAGGATGGCAAGTTGCTCTGGAATATCGAGCGTTGCCCACTTTGCTGGGAACGCAAGACGCACGAACCTGTTTGCCACCTGGCTGTGGGAGTGCTACAGGAGGCACTGTACTGGCTGAGTGGCGGCAAGGTCTTTCATGTGGAGGAAAAAACCTGTATTGCGGCGGGGGATAAGGCCTGTACCATTGTGATCGATCAAACAGCCATTTTCTAACGGTTTGTCCATCCAAACAGTTTTGCAATTTGCCGGCATTAACAGCAAGTTCCTGCCCCTGTTTTATCGATTTTGTGGAATAATTGCTTTTGATATGCTCAAGGTCATTCTCAACGCTCCCCATCCACTCACGCCGTTCAATGAGCCTGCACGGGATCTACGCATACAAAATACCCCCCTCTGGTTACATCAGCGCAATGTGCTTGCGTCCTACATAACACGTGAAGTTGAACTGAAACCGGGCCAGCGCTTCCCACAGGAGCGCGATGAGATGATCGTCTACCGGGATAATTTATTCTTCGACGAAGAATATATCAATATGTTTATTGGGCTTGCCCGCTCGAGGAAGCGTGCCTGCCGGGCAGCATTTTCCGCAGATGACTCGGCATTCAAGGAGCATGCTCTGCCACTTTCCGCCTCCTATACCCCGGCCGGTCAACTATTCCTCGCCGACTTGTGGTATTACCCAGATGGGCCTGTAGCCGACGTTGAACCGCTGGTGATCGACCTCGAGGCGCGCGAACTCGGTTATTACCATGTGCCCACCTATATGGCGGATCAGAGCGGTGATCTGACGTTTCAGGTTCCCCTGCGCACCCTGATTGCGATCGATTCATGGGTTCATATCTTTATTGTCGACGTGGTTTTTGGTCTGTTCTCACGCGGCGCCCGTTTTGAAAAGCGCCTCAACGAAGATCTGGCATATAAGCTAAAAGTCTTTGCCAAGGCTTTATATGAAGGGAGACAGCTTCTTGAGTGCTCGGAATTGGTCAAGATCGGCAAGAACTGCATTATTGACCCAAGCGCGATCATTCATGGTCCGACCACCATTGGAGACAGTGTGACGATCAATGCCGGCGCGGTGATCGAGAACTGCATCATCGGGAACAACGTTAATATTTCGCAGGATGTTCAATTGATGTTATCGGTAGTGGGGGATGGGACCTTTCTGCCTTTCCGGGCTGCCCTGTTCATGACGACTGTGATGGATAACAGCATGATCGCACAGAATACCTGTCTGCAAATGTGCGTCGTTGGACGAAATACCTTTGTGGGCGCCGGTTCCACCTTTACCGATTACAACCTGATCCCCGCACCGATCCGTGCGTTGGATGGAAACGGCAAGTTGAATTTTTCCAACCGCCCTGTGCTTGGCAGCGCGGTGGGACACAACTGTCGCCTGGGCGCGGGGATGATCGTATACCCGGCCCGTACCATCGAGTCCGATGTGGTCCTGGCAGCTTCGAAAGAGCGACGTGTCATTGATCGGAATGTCAACTATGAAGATAGCGATCACCACAAGCTCAAAACCGCCAGCCTGCACCGGCGTTTATATCCTCGCCCCGGCGAGAATCAACTGGAATCATGGTAACCCTACGTGGATACTTTCGCATTTATTATTCATCCCATCGACCCGAAACGGGATGTGAGCCGCAAATTTCCTTTGCTCGGACGGGTGTTGAATGAGAGGCAGATTGACTTTTTCTCCACCTTCTTTCCGCCGGTATTTATTTCTGAGATCGAAGGGATTAGCTCCCAGACGACAGGAAAGGAAATCAAAGGCTGGTTTATTGCCTGCCCTTACACACCAAGGCGAATGATGGAACTGCCAGAACGCACTGTGTACCGTAAGATCATTCAGACAGGCCGCATGGCTGAAAAACTGGGTGCTCAAATTCTCGGACTCGGCGCGTTCACGTCTGTGATTGGAGATGCAGGTGTTACAATCGCGAATGCACTCGATGTGCCTGTGACTACCGGAGATTCGTATACCGTCACTGTCGCGGTCGACTCCATTCGGGAGGCCGCCCGCGTCATGGACATCCCCCTGAGCGGGGCGACGGCCGCCGTCGTCGGCGCGACAGGCGCGATCGGACAGGTGTGCGCCGAACTCCTGGCGGAGGATGTCGAGCGGCTGTATCTGATCGGTCGCAGACAGGCAGCGCTCGAGGAACTGCGCGACAGGCTCCAGGTCCGGGCAAGAGCCGAGTTGATCGTCAGCACGAAGATGGATGTTCTGGCAAATGCCCAGCTCATTCTAACGGTAACCAGTGCAATTCATGATGTCATCCGCCCCGAGCATTTACAGCCGGGCAGCGTGGTCTGTGATGTAGCCCGCCCCCGTGATGTTTCTGCAATGGTGGCGGCGGCGAGAGATGATATATTAGTGATTGACGGAGGAATGGTCGATGTTCCGGGCTCCGTTGATTTCCATTTTAACTTTGGTTTCCCGCCGGGAAAGGCATACGCCTGTATGGCTGAAACAATTGCCCTGGCTTTGGAAGGACGTTTCGAGGACTATACATTGGGCAAACATCTAACGAGAGAACGTGTGGAAGAGATTGGTGCCATGGCAAAGAAGCATGGGTTTCGCTTGAGCGGGTTTCGTTCGTTCGAGCGAGAGGTAACGCCACAACATATTGAAACTGTGCGCCGCAACGCAAAGAATGCTCTTCATTTGCGTGCGGTGCACCCGTAATTGGAGGCTGCTTATGGGAAAAGCCCGCCTGTTAGTTGTAGAAGACGATATTGACATCGGAAACATGCTGAAGATTTACTTCAGCGGCATGGACTTCGATGTCGATGTCGCCGTGCGCGGTTCGGATGCGCTCGAAAAGACCAAACAGGTCCTGCCGCATTTGATCGTGCTGGATATCATGCTGCCCGATATCGATGGCTATGAGGTGTGCCGCAATTTGCGCACCAGCATGCGCACCAGCCACATCCCTGTGATTTTCCTGACGCAGAAGGACGAGCGCAGCGACAAGTTGCAGGGACTGGAACTGGGAGCGGACGATTACATCACCAAGCCGTTCGATATCGAAGAGCTCAAGCTGCGTGTCCAGGGCGCGATCAGGCGTTCTGAACGGGAGAGCTTGACCGATCCCCGTTCCGGGCTGCCGGCCGGGCGCCTCATCGAGGATCAGCTGCGCCGCATCATTCGGCAAAAGGACTGGGCGCTGCTCGACGCGCGGGTCAACAGCTTTGAGTCGTTTAAGGACGTGTATGGTTTTGTGGCTGGTGATGATGTGTTGCGCTTCACTGCCATGATGATCGGCGAAGTTGTGGATGAGGTTGGAACGATATCCGATTTCATTGGCCACGCAGGCGGGGACAACTTCGTCATCATTACGACCGAGGGGAAGGCGGAAGCCCTAAAAGCGCGCCTGAAAGAACGATTCGATAACGAGGTGCAAACGCACTACAACTTTATGGATCGTCAGCAGGGGTTTGTGCAGGCGCCTGCCGCGGATGGCACAACCACCAAGGTTCCGTTTATGACCATGTCGGTCGGGATCGTGTCACCCAGCATGCAATCGTTTGCCGATATCCGTGAAATCACGGAGCTTGCCGCGGAAGCCCGCCGTCAGGATGGCGCGGCTGGCGGATGAGGTGATAATAGAAAATGTCAGCCGGGCTGGAAGTAGGCCTCGCGTTGGTTGTCTTCGCTGTCGTACTGGTTCTGATAGTACTGGCAGTGATTTTGCTGCGCCGCTTGCCGGGTAATGCCGCGGCTGCCGCGGAAGCCACTTCACCCTTTGTCTCCCCTGATACCTCAAATTTAAACGAAGCGATACTGATCGTCCAGTTCGGTGGACGCGTTGAGTATATTAATGATCTGGCACGGGAATGGTTCGGTTTACGCGAGGGTGAACCCGCCGACCTGGAACGCCTGGTCCGTCGGGCGCGGCCTGCCGAAGATATTCTCACTCTCTGCGCACAACAGGGGCACAAAAGATTGTCGGTGGGTGGCCAGCTGGTAGATGCGACCTCCTATCAGGTGCCCGGGCCCTATCCGGTGATGCTCGTAACCATGCGGAGCGTGGAACTGGCCGTGAGCCTGGGCGAGACCGGCGCCGATTCATCCGTGCTCCAAACGATCTCTAATTTCGGCAAAAATATTTCGGCAAGCCTCGACTTGGATGACACAATATATGCCATCCTGTTGAATATCTCTCAGCTTGTGCCGGCCGATGTGTTGGAAGTAAAAGTCTGGGACGAAGCAAGCCAGTCGCTTATTCCATATACATTGGAATCCTCCGGCTCTTCGCATCTCGTACGCGCCTCTCTTTCTCAATTTGGTGAGTTAACCACTGCACTGCACACCCGGCAAAAATCCCTCCTGATCCCGGATACGCGCGTTCCCGATCTGAGTCTGCCCGAATTGAAAGGCAGTTCTCTCGTCCAATCGTATTTGGGTTTGCCCCTCAACGCGGACGGACAATTAATTGGAACGTTGGAGATCGGTCATCTTTCTCCCAATGCACTCGGTCAACACGATCATGACCTGGTACAGCTGGTTTCCACACAGGCTGCTTACAGCCTGCGTAACGCGCTGATCTTTGCCGGCGAAAAGAACCGCGTGGCAGAGTTGAACAGCCTTGCCGGCCTTTCACAAGTCTTTAGCGCCTCCCAGGATTACACCAACCTGCTCAGTCGTCTTGTGGAAACGCTTGCGCCACTGTTCTCCGTGGAAATTCTTGGGTTCCTTTTATATGATGAAAACAAACGGACTCTGGAGGGCCAAATCCCGTTCCAGGGTTTACCGGAACACATCGTCGAGATTTATCGCACGACCATTCAGCCGGAAAGCGCGGCGGAGAAGCTCTTGGAGGAGCGCAAACTGATCGTCACGCGCAACGCTGCCGAAGATCAAGCCTGGCGTGACCTGGGGTTGCAGAATCTTTCCCAGGCTGCCAGTCTGCGTGAATCGGTGCTCGTGCCTTTGGTTGCAGGGGATCGTTTTGTTGGCTACCTCCAGCTTTCTAATCACACTCAGGCTGCCGTTGAGTTTTCTGGCGCTGAGTTGCGTTTGATCAAAACAGTTGCCGATCAGGCAGCCGGGATCATCGACAGTTCGTTCGTGGTGGAAAGGACCCGCCAGCGGGCACTGCGTTCTGATGCATTGCGCCGCATCGCAAGCCTGGCAGCTTCCACAGCGACCCTGGACGAAGTCCTTCGTTTTTCCGCACAGGAACTCGTCAATTTATTTCAAAGTGATCTGGCGGCAATCTTCCTACTGGATGAACAGATCGGTGGGCTGGAACTGCATCGTGATTCAGCGGCAGGCGCCTCCCGCGATGCGGTGGAAGTGCTGGCGCGCCTGCATCTGGATGAACCTCAATATCACAACACCGTTTCGGGCAGCCAAAAGCCTTTCGTTTCAGGGCACCTGAGTTCGGATCGTCGTATCGTTCCAGTGTATCGCCAGTTGGTGAACGTCAATGTGGAATCGGCGATTGTTGTGCCGCTTCTGGTCCACGACCGCAGCCTGGGCGAGTTGATGCTTGGCAGCCGAAAGTCGGAGTTCTTTAACAACTATGATCTTCAAGTGATCCTGACGGCAGCCGGTCAGCTGGCGACAGCCATCGAAGATGCCAGGCGTTCCACACAGACGGATGAAAATCTCCGTCGCCGCGTGGAACAACTTACCTCCATCGCGCGTGTCACCCGCGAACTGAACTCGATGGTCGATCTGAAATCCCTGCTCGAAGTGGTGCATGACGAAAGCCTGCGGACGACGCGCGCGGAGTGTGGAACAATCATCCTGTTTGATACGACCGCGTCCTCCATCCCACCGCCAGTTACCCTTTCCCTGGGCTGTCCCTTCCCCGAGGCCTTTTCAGCACTTGCGAAAAAAGCGATTGTGACAGGCGAGCCAAAAGTTATTGTTGATTGTTCATTGGATGATGAAACTCCGATACATGAAGGAGTTCGCTCGGCCCTGATCGTTCCCATCCTCAGCCAGGGGAAAACAGCCGGTCTGATCCATCTACATTCCGGGCGAACCGGATTTTTCGATCAAGCCTCCCTCGAAGTTATCCAGACGCTCGCTGCACAGACGGGCGTGGCGCTCGGCAATGTCCAACGCTACCAGGATCAACGTCAGCGCGTCGAGCTTTTGCGGCGCCGTGCTGAAACACTGACCAAGCTTACCGAAGTCAGTTCTGTGTTGAATTTCGAACAGCCGCTCGAACAATTACTTCGCACCATTGCCAACAGCATCCGGGAAGCTACCTCTTTCCAGGCGGTGCTGTTCAGCGTTTATGAACCGGATACGGGTCTGCTGCGCCGTGTTGCGGGCGTGGGCTTTCCTGCTGACAAGCTGGCTGAACTGATGGCGCGTAAACAGCCACTGACCAGCATTCAGCAACTGCTCAAACCGGAGTTCCGGATCAGTCGCTCCTATTTCATCCCTGTGGATGAAGCGCCGATCATCCCGGCGGATGTCCACATCGTGACTCTGGAACGGGATGAGAAGGCTGGGAAATCCGCCAGCGCCTGGGACGCTGCTGACCTCCTGATCATCCCGCTGGAAGATGATGATGGCGCGCCGCTTGGTTTGATCAGTTTCGACTCGCCGCGTGATGGCTTGCGGCCCGATCGAGCGACCATCGAGGCGCTTGAGATTTTTGCCACGCAAGCCGCGCTTGCCATTGCGAATCATGGTCGTTTTGCCGATCTGCGCGTAAAAGTGGACTCACTCTCCTCGGGCCTGGAGAGACAGCAGCGTTTGATCAGTTTCTCTCAAAATGATCTGCCGATTTTGCTCCGTAAGGACCTGGACCAGACCATCGCGATCCAGAACCTGGACCAACGCGGACAACGCGTCAGGGCGGGGCTTGCGATTACGGAGTCGGTCAGCCGCCAGCTGGATGCCTCCTCGGCGCTGCAGGCGCTAGGACGTGAGACTCTCACACAACTGGGTATGTCCGTTGCCATGATCGCGGAAGCAAGCACGGAAGGTCCACGTTTGATGCATGTGCTGGGGAACGTGCCGCGTGCCACCAGCCCAGAGGCACTCTTTGGACAACGGAATCCGCTGCGGGCTTGTTTGCAGAGCGGCGAAGCCATCCTGATCGCGAACCTGGATGAAGACCTGGAATGGCGCGAAACGCCGCTGCTTTCGGCGCTGCGCACCAAGTCGTTGATCTGTCTTCCGATCCGGATCGACAAGAGGACGGTTGCGGCGATGCTGGCAGTCAGCCCGGAACCCATGCCGCTGTTCACCGACGAGGATCTGCAGGTCTATCACCAGATCGCCCGGCAGACGTCGGTCATTCTTCAAAACATCTCCCTGCTCAATGAAACCCGCCGTCGCCTGCAGGAAGTGAATCTATTGCTCGATTTCAGCCGCCAGTTGCGCGGCTTGGATTCGGAACGCATCGTCCGTGCTTTGCTCGAAAGCGCCAGGCGCGCCTTGTTTGCCGCCCATGCCGGCGTGGTGCTGATCTGGGACGAACATGCTGGTCAGCTGCTGCCGCAGGCTGTTTCAGGCTATGCCGACAACGCAACGATGGAACAGATCGGCTATCGTCCCGGCGAATCCCTGCCGGGGCAGGTATTCGAATCGAAGCACCCGCTGCGCGTGGACGAAGTCCAGTTTACGCGTGATTACATCTTCTCCACAGAAGGACTGCTTCTTTATCGTCAGGCAACCGGCGGACGTTTGCCCGTTTCGAGCCTGATGATCCCCATCCAAACGGGCGAACAACCTGTCGGCGTGCTGGTATTGGACAACTTCAATACACCAGGTGCTTTCACTGCCGAAGATGAAACCCTGCTTCTGTCCCTTGCCCAGCAGGTTGGGCTCTCGCTCCAAAATGTTCGTTTGGTCCAGACGACCCAGGAACGCGCTGCGCAATTGGAAGCGCTCACCAATGCCGCCACAACCCTCACAGCCAGCCTGCAACGTGACGAATTGATCGCCACTCTGCTCGACCAGCTGGAGCCGGTCATCCGTTACGATACCGCCATATTGTGGCTGCGTGACAAGGATCGGATCACGGTCGCGGCGGCGCGCGGCTTCCCGGACACGGAACGCCGCCTGGGCTTGACGAGCGCGGTGGAAGATAGCGCTCTCTTCAAGGAAATGATCCGTACCGGGCAGGGCATCCTGGTTGGAGACGTGCGTCAGGATCCGCGCTTCCCGCCGTTGGAAGCGCCGCGCCTTTCCTGGATTGGCATACCTTTGATCTCCCAGAATGAAGTGATGGGCGTGCTGGCGCTCGAGAAGTGGCAGTCGCATTACTATAACCGGGAGCACATGCAGGTGGGCACTACCTTTGCAAGCCAGGCAGCCATCGCTCTGGAGAATGCCCGTCTATTCCAAGACAGCCTCGGCCGCGCTTCGGAACTGGATCAACGTTCGCAGCGCCTGGGCCTGCTCAATCGCTTCTCCTCCGCGTTGAGCGGCTTGCTCGACGAAGGCAAGATCCTGCAGCTAACCGCACAGGAACTGATGGATGCATTGGATGCCCCGAGTGCTTCTGTGGTGATATTCGAGCGCGGCGAACCCATCTGGAAATACGCCCTGCCAAAACCGAAGTCCAAGCTTCCGCAGCGCCTGCCGGATGCACCGATCTTCCATCGTCTGCAGGAGTCGCTGGGGGTGTTTGCGACCGATGCCGTGGGCGCAGAGCCGGATTTGGCATTACTGGATAAATTCCTGGGAGCGGGAACGAAATCGCTTCTGGCGCTGCCGCTTGTGAGCGGAGCAAATCTGCGGGCATTGATCTTTATCTATCAGACCGAAGCGGTCCGCTTCAGCCTGACCGAGATCGAGCTTGCCCGAACGCTGACCAACCAGGCTTCCATTGGGATGGAGAACGCCCGCTTGTATCAGTCCTCGCTCTCTACGGCGGAGCGATTCTCCATCCTGAATCAGGCAAGTTTCCAGGTCAGCGCCAACCTTGATCCTGAACAGATCTACATTGCAGTGCATAAAGCTGCGCAGCGCCTGATGCCGGTTGAATCGTTCGTCATCAGCCTTTTGGATGAAGACACGAACGAGATCGAGGGTGTCTATCTGGTGGATGATGACAGGCGGGCGCCGGTGACCCGCATCCCGCGTGATCAGGGCTTGAGCGGGCAGGTGATCACTTCCGGTCAGCCTCTGCTCCTGCATGGGGAGGAGACTACGGATACCGGTGGTGTTCCCTTTGGAAAGTCTGATACGCCGCTCTCGATCCTGGCGGTGCCGATGACATTGAGCGGCCGGACCATGGGCATGCTTTCTGCGCAGAGCTATGAGCCGAACGTTTATACGGAAGATGACCTGCAGATCCTCAGCACGCTTGCGAACCAGGCGGCTGTAGCGATCCAAAATGGACGTTTGTTCAACGAGACCGAGCGCCTGGCGCGCGAATTCGAAGTGCGCGTGATCGAGCGCACGGCGCAGCTGCAGCGTGAACAGCAGAACACCGAAACACTCCTGCGCATTCTGACAGAGGTCTCTTCGAGCCTTGATCTTGACCGGGCCTTGAACCGCACGCTGGCATTGCTGAATGATGCCATCGGCGCAGAGCAGGGGACGATCATGCTGCTCAATGCCGAGGACAACCTGCTGCATTACCGCGCCGGCTATGGTTATCTCTCGGATAAAGTTTCCGGAGAAGGTCGCGGGTTCAAGCTCAAGATCGGAGAAGGCCTGGCTGGCTGGGTGGTGGAGCACCGAGAGGCGGCACTCATCACCGATCTGTTCACAGATCCGCGCTGGGTGAGAGCAAGTTCCTCCTCCCATGAGCATCGCAGCGCGATTGCCATGCCTTTGCTGGTGGCTGATGATGTGATCGGTGTCTTGATGGTCTTCCATCGCAAACCTGAGTACTTCAGTTCGGAGTTGCTGAATCTGGTCAAAGCCATCGCCGGACAGGTGGCGGTCGCGATCAATAACGCTCACCTGTATGAACTCATCCGCGATCAGGCGGAGCGCCTCGGTGGTATGCTTCGCCGTGAGCAGGAGGATGCCAGTCGTTCACAAGCCATCCTGGAAGCGGTGGCAGACGGAGTCCTGGTCACGGGTCAGAACAACCGGATCTCCTTCCTCAACCAGTCTGCTGCGCAGATCCTGAGCCTTGAACCGGGCAACGTCATCGGGCAATCCCTGGATGTCTTTGGTGGGTTGTTTGGAAAGTCAGCCGGCTCGTGGATGGAGACCATCCGCAACTGGTCGGAGGGCCCGGTCGCCTATGAACCCGGTGACACCTTCGCGGAACAGCTGGATCTGGAGAACGGCCGGATCGTACTGGTCCATCTCGCGCCTGTGATCCTGCTGAACGATTTCCTGGGCACGGTCTCGATCTTCCGCGACATTACTCATGAAGTGGAAGTGGACAGGCTCAAATCTGAGTTTGTGGCGACCGTTAGCCATGAGCTGCGGACACCCATGACCTCCATTCGCGGTTACGTGGATGTCCTTCTCATGGGTGCGGCGGGCGCCGTCAACGAAAATCAGGCGCATTTCCTGAGCATCATCAAGAACAACACGGAAAGGTTGAACATCCTGGTGAACGATCTGCTGGATGTCTCGCGCATCGAGTCCGGACGCGTGACGCTTTCGCCGCAGGCAGTCGATCTGCGCGAGATCGCGGAGGACGTGATCGAAGATGTGTTGCGGCGCTCCCAGGAGGAGAACAAACCGATGGCACTTTCCTTGGATATGCCAAAGAAGCTGCCGCATGTCTATGGCGATATCGAGCGGGTCCGCCAGATCCTGGGGAACCTGGTTGACAACGCCTATCACTATACCCCCGAAAACGGGACCATCCTTGTGCGGATCCACTGCCTGAACGGCGGCAACGAAGTGCAGGTGGATGTGGAGGACAATGGGGTGGGGATCCCGCTGGAGGACCAGAGCCGCGTGTTCGAACGATTCTATCGAGGTGAACATCCGCTGGTGTTGGCGACCCCGGGTACCGGATTGGGCCTTTCCATTGTTAAACAGATCGTGGAAATGCATAAAGGCCGGATCTGGATGAAAAGCTCGGGTATGTCGGGTGATGGCAGTACGTTCTCCTTCACCCTGCCCGTCTACGAACAGCAATGAGGATTCAATGGCTAAGATTTTGATTGCAGAAGATGAACGAGACATTCGCGACCTGGTTGCTTTTACACTGCGGTTTGCCGGTCATGAAGTATTCGCAGCAACCAACGGAGAGGAAGCTGTCGAAATGGCTCCAAAGGTAAACCCTGACCTTGTCCTTATGGATGTTCGCATGCCGCGCATGACCGGTTATGAAGCCTGCCGGATCATGAAGGCAAACCCTGATCTCAAGGATATTCCGGTCGTCTTTCTCTCTGCGAAAGGACAGGAAAGTGAAATTCAACAAGGTTTGGAGGCTGGCGCAGAGGAATATCTTCTGAAGCCGTTTGCCCCTGACCAATTGACCGATCATGTGAAAGCTATTCTTGTGAAATTTGGGAAGTAATTTTGAGCGCAATTCTTCTTGATGGTTCCATAGTACATTACGAGGTCCTGGGACGCGGCCGGCCGGTCATCTTTTTGCATGGCTGGGTGGGCTCATGGCGCTACTGGATTACCTCCATGCAGGTGACCTCCACGTCCTATCGCGCCTACGCCCTGGATCTCTGGGGTTTTGGGGATACCGCGCAGAATGTTTTGAATTATTCACTCGAACAGCAGGCGACATTGGTGGATCGTTTCCTGAACGAAATGGGAATCGGCAAGATCGCCCTTGTCGGTCACGGTTTGGGGGCCTTGGTCGGCATGACCTTCGCCACACGCTTCCCCCAAAGCGTGGATCGTATGATGGCGGTCAGTTGTCCTTTGGACTACCAGGCTGTCAATGCCCGGATGCGGACCGCTTCGATGACCGAACTGACCGACTGGTTGTCCAGCCGAACCCCGGAGGCGGTCACAGCCCTGACCGATTCCGGCAAAGCGGATAGTCAGGCGATCGCCGCCTCCATGGTTGGATTGCAGGCGAACAATACATTTGGTCTTTTCCGTAATCTCAGTATTCCGTGTCTGTTGGTGTACGGAGATAAGGACCAGGCGATCACCGCTCCCTACGAGGAGAACGCCCTTTCCACCATGACCCACCAGGTGTTGCTGGACAATTCGGGCCATTTCCCCATGATCGACGAGACGATCAAGTTCAACCGTCTGCTCACTGATTTCCTGGCGCTGGATTCGGGGTTAAGCCCGCGGGAATTGCAAATGAAAGAGGAATGGCGCCGCCGCGTAAGATAATGCTCACGCCGCCGGGGACGGCGGCGTTTTTTTGAATTGACAGCCTGAAAATTTCGAGTATATTTGTGCCTGACAATTGAACGGGGCGTCCCACGCTGCGGGACTGAGAGGAGCGAGCCGCGCTCAACCCGAATTACCTGATCCAGATCATGCTGGCGGAGGGAACATAGCTTTTTTAAATCAACCATCCTCCGCCGCGAGGATGGTTTTCTTTTGGGACGTATCCTTATCTTTGCCAACGGCGAATTGCCTGACCTCCCCAAAGCCCGCCTGCTCCTGCGCAGCGCTGATACTATCATCTGTGCTGACGGTGGTACGCGTCACGCGCGGGCTCTCGGTGTCAAACCGGAAATCGTCATCGGTGACATGGACTCCGCGGATAACAGGCATTTACTGGAGCTCAAAAAAGAAGGCACGTCGGTCGAGTTCCATCCCCGTGATAAAAACGAGACGGATCTCGAGCTTGCCATCCATCGTGCGATCGGACTGAAGCCGAAGGAGATCATCATCGTTGCTGCGCTGGGCGGAAGACTGGATCAAACTCTTGCCAACATCACCCTGCTCTCGGACCCCCGGCTTGCCAGCCTCGACGTGCGCCTCGACGATGGAGTGGAGGAAATCTTCCTTTGCCGGGAGCGGGCTCAGGTTCGGGGGCGAAGCGGGGAACTCGTCTCGTTGATTCCCTGGCAAGGCGCGGCCTCCGACGTCCAAACAGAGAATCTGAAATGGCCTCTCCGAGGCGAAACGCTTTACCCCGATAAAACGCGCGGCATCAGCAACGAAATGCTTGGCGAGACTGCTTCCATTTCCATTGGATCAGGATTGCTGCTTGTCGTTCACCGCCGCCAATCGTAAATCGTAAATCGAAAGGTTTCCATGAAAAAACTAACTCTCTTTCTTTCCACTTTCTTCCTGCTTCTCGCGGCTTGCGCGCCGCAGGCTACTGCCACCCAGGTTACCGTGCCTCAAAGGCTTGTCGTGATGACCCATGGTTCGTTCAATGTCAGTGAAGAGGTTCTCAAAGCCTTTGAAGAAGCCAACAATGCCGAAGTTGTCCTTTTGGAAAGCGGTGACGCAGGCGCTGCTCTCAACAAAGCTGTCCTGACCAGGGATGCGCCGCTTGCCGATCTGTTTTTCGGTGTGGATAACACATTTCTCTCGCGTGCCCTCGAAGCCGATATTTTCGAGCCGTATGATTCGCCGCTGTTGAACGAGATCTCCGAGGAGTTCAAGCTCGATGATTCCAAGCAGGCCTTGCCCGTGGATTACGGCGACGTGTGTATTAATTACGACAAGGCTTATTTCACCGACAATAACCTGGCTGTGCCGCAAAGCCTGGACGATTTAACCAAACCTGAGTACGCAGGCTTGCTGGTGGTTGAAAACCCTGCCACTTCGTCACCGGGCCTGGCATTTTTGCTGGCAACCGTTGCCCACTACGGCGATTCGTTTACTGAATATTGGCAAGCCCTCAAGGATAATGATGTCGTCGTCGTGGATGGCTGGGAGACGGCATATTACACCAACTTCAGCGCCTCCTCCGGGCGCGGGCCTCAGCCGATGGTCGTTTCGTACGGGACTTCGCCGGCGGCGGAGGTGATCTATGCAGAAAAGAAATTGGACGATGCGCCCACTGCCTCCATTCTCGGGCCCGATACCTGCTTCCGTCAAATCGAGTTTGTCGGCATCCTCAAAGGAACTGATCAGCGCGCTCTTGCTGAAAAATTCGTAGACTTCATGCTCGGCAAGCAATTCCAGGAAGATATGCCTCTGCAAATGTTCGTCTATCCTGTGAACCCCAGCGCCGCCCTGCCTGATGAATTCACCAAATACGCACAGGCTCCCGGGCAGACCGCCGCACTCTCTCCGGATGAAATTGCCGCCAACCGCGATCAATGGATCGAAGCCTGGACAAGTGTTGTCCTGAAGTAGCATGCAGCAAATTATTAACCACGGAGACACGGAGACACGGAGAAATCAGGGAATCTCCGTGTCTCCGTGGTTCGTTCGTATTGGACTCTGGCTTATTCCTCTCTCGTTTCTCGTTGTCGCCTTCTTCTATCCTCTTTCCCGCATCCTTGCCCTTACCCTTGATCCGAAAACCCTCACGCCTCAGAACCTCCTTCACGCTTCTGACGTCGTACTTTTTACTTTTTACCAGGCGGCACTTTCGACCCTCCTCACCCTGCTCCTCGGGCTTCCCGCTGCATATCTCTTCGCGCGCTATGACTTTCCCGGCAAATCCCTGCTGCGCGCGTTGACGGCTGTCCCTTTCATGCTGCCCACGGTTGTCGTCGCAGCGGGGTTTAGTGCCCTGCTGGGTCCACGCGGATTGGTCCACACATTCTTTCCTCTTTCTTCCTTCCCGTTCATCGGCACTCTCTGGGCAATCCTCGTCGCGCATGTTTTCTACAACACGACCATCATCATCCGTGTGGTCGGCAATGCCCTCGCGAGCCTCGACCCCAAGCTCGAAGCCGCGGCGCGCTCCCTCGGCGCGGACTCGTTCCACGTCTGGTGGAACGTCATTCTGCCGATCCTGCGCCCGGCGCTCCTTGCCTCCTCCGTACTTGTGTTTCTTTTTGATTTCACAAGCTTTGGCGTTATCCTTTTGCTGGGCGGCTCACAGTTTGCCACGCTCGAAGTGGAAATTTATTTACGGGTTCTCAGGCTTCCGAACCTGCCGCTTGCCGCGCTGCTTTCCATCATCCAATTGATTTGCACGTTGATCATCTCGCTCATCTATACTCGTATCGTGACTCGCTCGACCATCCAGACTGCACCTCGTTCTGCGGAATCCAATATTCGTAAGCCAAAAACTCTGCGAGAAAAGATCCTCGTTACAGCTTTCGCCATTCTTCTTGCTTCTTTCTTCTTACTTCCTCTTTCCGCACTGCCGCTCCGTTCCTTCTTCCGCCTCGAAGCGGACCGCGGTCAGCGCGGCGAAGTTCAATATGGGTTTACAACTGATTACTACAGGGAGTTGTTTATCAACCGGCGCGGCTCGGTGTTTTACGTACCCCCGATCCGGGCAACCGCCAACTCGCTTGGATATGCCGGGGCAACGGTCCTGCTTTCCCTTTTGCTGGGTTTCCCCGCCGCGTTTGCGCTGGCAAAACCAACCCGCCTCGAGCGGATCCTCGACCCGCTCATTATGCTGCCCCTCGGGTCGTCGGCGGTCATGCTCGGGTTAGGGTTCATTATTTCCTATGGCGCCTGGCTCGTCTCGCCGCTGCTCGTACCGTTCGCGCATACGCTGGTCGCATTGCCATTTGTCATCCGTACCCTGCAGCCTGCCATTGCTTCCATTCCCGAGCGATTACGCCAGGCGGCCGCCTCGCTTGGCGCCTCTCCGCTCGAGGTGTGGAAGAATATTGACCTGCCCATCCTGCGGCGTGCCACGCTTGCCGAGGCGACGTTTGCATTTACAATTTCCCTGGGCGAGTTCGGCGCAACGCTTTTGATCTCGCGGCCCGAATATCCCACTATCCCGGTTGCCATCGAACGTTTCCTTTCGCAGCCTGGCGGCTTGAACTACGGTCAGGCGATGGCAATGGCGACCATTCTGATGCTGCTCACTGTGGCAAGTATTTTGTTCATCGAAAGATTCCGTCTTCCCGGCTCGGGAGAGTTCTAATGCTCGAAGTCCATCACATCTTCAAGACCTACGAAGGCAAGCCGCTTCTCAACGATATCTCTCTCAAGGTAGACACAGGGGAGACAATCTGTTTGCTGGGCGCCTCCGGCAGCGGCAAGTCCACCCTCCTGCGGATCATTGCAGGGCTGGAGGAATCCGAATCTGGCTATATCTCGTTCAACGAGCAGGATCTCACTGCCACTCCGGCACATCTGCGGGACTTCGGCCTGGTTTTTCAGGACTACGCACTCTTCCCGCACCTCAACGTCCACGCGAATGTCGCCTTTGGTCTGAAGATGCGACGCCTGGCACAAGGCGAAATTGCTGAGCGTGTAGCCAACTCACTCGATTTGGTTGATCTGAGCGGATTTGAGAACAGACGGGTCACCGAGCTTTCCGGCGGTGAGCAGCAGCGCGTAGCACTGGCAAGGGCGCTGGCAACGCGTCCACGCCTGCTGATGTTCGATGAGCCGCTCGGCGCACTGGATCGGACTCTGCGTGAGGATCTGCTCAATGAACTACGTATGATTTTGCATCGCACCAATATCCCCGCCATTTACGTCACCCACGATCAGGAGGAAGCCTTCGCCATCGCGGACCGCGTCCTGATCCTGCACAATGGCGAGATCGTCCGGGAAGGGACGCCCGCGGACGTGTGGACGGATCCAGGGTCCGCGTTCGTGGCGGGATTCCTCGGGCTGGGGAATATCGTTGAGGGAAAAATAAGAGGAAAGAGGAAAGATGGCAGGTGGGAAGTGGCAGGTGTGCCCGGAGTTTTTTCTGTTAGCTGTGAGCATAAGCATCAGGAGGGGGACAATGTCCATTTGCTGGCGCGCCCCTTGCCGGTGGAGGGGGAGGTGAGTGCCATCACAGGCGTTGTCACCGATGTGGTTTTTCAACAGGACCGATTTAAGGTCACACTGGATAATGGTCTGTATGTGTATTTGCAAATTGCGCCGAAGGCAGGGGAGGAAATCGAAGTGCGGATTAAGGTAGAATGTCTCGCATGAAACTCAAGGTGCAGAAAAAGAATCCCGCCGGTGAAGTGATCTATGAATATGAAGCCGTATTGTTGAGCCGTGACGATACTTCGGTTACGCTCGAAGCGCTGTTCGACCGCGCCGACATGCCGTTCATGGATGTTGTTTTCAAAATGGGAGACCGTTTTGTCGAATACTATTATACAGATCGCTGGTATAACATCTTCGTGATCCACGATCACGAGAATGGGAAAGTAAAAGGCTGGTACTGCAACGTTGGCAAACCGGCGGTCATCGAAGATGGCGTTGTTTCGTATGTCGATCTTGCGCTGGATCTCTGGGTGTCAGCCGATGGCAAACAGACTGTTTTGGACGAAGACGAATTTGAAGCGTTGGAACTGGATGAAGAATTAAAGGCTGGTGCGTTGAAAGGATTGGATGAATTAAAACAGCTTTTCTTAAACGACAAACCTCCGAGTTGACTCGGAGGTTTGTTGCTTTCAACGGATTTATTTAGAAGCCCAGCGCCTGCATAATCTGGTCGCCGTAGACCCAGCCGCCAGCCAGGATGGCGCAACAACAGCACAGCACGACGACTGCCACGACAATGATGATGATCGTGGTGTTGTTCTTCTTCGGTTCTTCAGGACCAGGGGTGATCGGCGGTGTTTCCAGTGGGGTTTCCATGTATTCCTCCAAAAATGACAAAATGATTTGCTACAATGTGCAGATTATATCAGGTAGTTTCCCTGTTGGCGCGTTTGTAAAGCCAGTAAATGATGAACGCCGCAAGGATGATCAGCAGGGTGCCGATCAACAGGGGCAGGAGGATCGCCAGGAAGGATACAACGGTCGAGACAACATCTTCCGCGATCGAAACAGGGATGTTCCCCGCGCCGCCGGTGGTGGCGGTCACCACGGGGCGCAAGGCCCCCGCCTTGGCGACATGCACGGAACCTGCCACAAGCAGACCGGCGGCCAGTGCCAGCACCGGGCTAACATCGGTGACGACATTGGCGCTGGCGGCGAAGGCAATGGCTCCCGCCGCCGGACGGATCAGGGTTTGGATCAGGTCGTTGACGTGATTCACGGCTGGTACTTTGTCTGCGATCATTTCGATGATGACCAGTACGCACAACAGCAGAATGATCCATGGGCTGGCGAGCGTATCCCAGGGTTGGTTGAGATGGATCAAGTCGGTATAGCGCGCCAGCAGTCCCACAAGCAGCAGAGGGATGTATGCGTTCAACCCCGCGGATGCCGAGAGTCCAAATGCGGTGAATATGCCGGTGAGTAGTTCCATAGTTCCTCCAATTTTTTCGCGCTGAGTAGCGTGACGCTTCAGCGCCATGTAGCCGAAGCGCGAAACATAATGTAAGAATCAGCCCAGGGGGAAGCCTCCCCAGGTTCCGGTGAGTCGATAGCGAAACAGGTCGATCGCAGTGATCATCAGAAAGGCGAGGGTTGTCCCTGCGAGGAAAGGCAGCCACATCTGTTTGAGGGATGTGAATTCGTTTTCCTGTCGCATTATGAGGATCCAAACCATGCTAAAGACCATGATCAATAAAGCGAGCACACCCAGCACACTCAGGATCGCAATGGGATAAAGAGCGAGGGGACTTTCGGTCAGGACGGCAAGATCAGCCAGCAGAACAATGCCGATCAGGCTGCCCAGTTTCTTCCAGTCGAGGGCGCGGCCCGGGTCTGAATCTTTCCAGGCGCTCTGGTTGAATGCAGGATAAAGAATGGAAGCCAGCGCGATGCCCATGCCGCTGCCGGTGAGCAGCCGCAGGGTGTTGTTCGGAATGTAAAGGTTGGGGATGTTCTCGAGCCCGCCAGACGTTTGTTTCAGCAAATAAAGATAGGAGTTGCTCCCATCCAGTCCAAAAGCGATCAGGAAGAGCAGCAGGGGCGCCCCAAGTTTCCATCCAGGGCTGCCGCTTTTCTTCGGGCTGACGATGGCGAAAAAGATCAGCGAGATCCCGGCTGCGAAGAATTCACCCGTGCAGCGTGCACACAAGGGTAATTGGCGTCCTGCAATTTGAAAAGAGCGCTCGTCGATGCGATGGCAAATGGCATAACCGACCGCGTCCGCCTTGCCGAGCAGACCGGGCGGCGCAAAGCTAAACCAGACGGCAAGGACAAGAATGGCTGCCAGGGGCACGAAAATGCGTGAAAGATTTGTGAAACGTGGCTTTTCTGTGACTTTTTCCATTGCATTCATTATATGGGGATATACGATGGAGTGCAAGAAAGATTGCGGGAGTAGGGTATCATTGATTTTGTAAGGAACCCTATGGCTTTCTCAAGGTCCGGAAGAGCCGCATATTTTGTCCGCTAATTTTCGCGAATTGGCGCTAATTCGTAAGAGATCCGCAAAGACATCGTGCCCGCAGGGTATTGGCGTGAATTAGCGGACTCATTTTCGATGTTGAGAAGACCATATAAGGAACCCTGAAAAACCTTGAACCTTTTAAGGGAGAAAACAATGAAGCGAATTGGAATTTTGACGGGTGGAGGTGATGCACCCGGGTTGAACGCCGTGATCCGGGCTGCGGTCAAGACCGCGATCTATGAGTACGGCTGTGAAGTGATCGGCATCCGTGATGGTTACGACGGATTCACAGATGACGAAGGTGTGATCCCGCTGCGGATCGAAGATGTGCGCGGGCTGTTGCCGCGCGGGGGCACCATCCTGGGCGCCGCGAATCGCGGCAATCCCTACGCCCGCAAAGTGGTCAGAGATGGGAAGGAAGTCACCATCGATGTTTCCGACGAGATCGTCAAAGGCATCCAGCGGCTCGAGATGGATGCCCTGCTGGTCCTGGGCGGCGACGGGACCCTGCACAGTGCGCATGAGTTGTCCCGGAAAGGCGCGCCGATCATCGGGGTTCCAAAAACCATTGACAACGACATCGGCGGCACGGAAGCCTGCTTTGGCTTCGACACCGCGGTCACGACTGCCACCGAAGCCATCGATAAATTGCATACCACCGCCGAAGCGCATCATCGCGTGATGGTGCTCGAACTGATGGGACGCGACGCGGGCTTCATCGCCTTGCACGCGGGGGTCGCCGGGGGCACCGATGTCATCCTCATCCCTGAAATTCCGTTCACGTTCGAGGCGGTGACTGCGAAGATCCGTCAGCGGGTGGAGCGCGGTTACCTCTTTAGCATCATCGCCATTTCCGAAGGGGCGAGGCCGCTCCGCGGGGAGCAGGTCTTTTCGCGCCCAGGGGACGAAGTTTATGTCCCCCGGCTGGGCGGCATCGGTCAGCGGGTGGGGGAGTATATCGAGAAGCAGGGCTTTGAAACACGCGGGACCGTGCTGGTGCATCTGCAGCGCGGCGGATCCCCGACACCGTTCGACCGCTGGCTGGCGACCCGTTACGGCGCCGCGGCGGTCCGTTTGGCGGCAGAAGGGAAGTTTGACCGCATGGTTGCCTTGCAGGCAGGCAAGATCGTGGACGTTCCTTTGGCAATTGCCGAGCCCAGGCGTGTCGACGTCAATGGTGATGCCATTCTCACCGCCCGCGGCATGGGCATTTCCTTTGGGGATGAGCGATCTGCATCGTAGAGATGTTCACCGGAATGTTCACCGCGAAGAGCGCAAAGAATCTTTGCGTTCTTCGCGGTAAAAAAGAGTTTCAAAAGGAATTAAAACCAGAATGCCACCCCTAGGGGTGGCACTCGTGGCGCGCTGTGGCTTCCTTCTTAATTGAGGAGGGATGCCACAGCGCTGGGTTTATTGCTACTATCCATTTGAGACATCACCTCCTCCTT
>Ga0105092_10000440_pt1 | contig 21506 bp, 15 predicted proteins | sample PPLLak2March2015_FD_87021 | JGI IMG/M metagenome (GOLD analysis project Ga0105092, IMG submission 87021) | Freshwater sediment microbial communities from Prairie Pothole Lake near Jamestown, North Dakota, USA - PPLs Lake P7 Core (1) Depth... | ecosystem: Environmental > Aquatic > Freshwater >... | reverse complement strand
CGGTTGAGTGACTCGCCGTCTTTTGGCGACTTGTATCGAAACCCCGCGCCTCTGGAGCGCCGCAGTTGCAGCCGCTTGGCTGGGGCACAATTACGGTGCTCCAGAGGCGCGGGGTTTCGATACAACTCGCCGAAAGACGGCGAGTCACTCAACCGCCGCTGAGCTGAAAGCCAGTCAGTCAGCTGTCAGTCTGTCAGTCTGTCAGTCTGTCAGTCTGTCAGTCTGTCAGTTTGTCAGTTTGTCAGTTTGTCAGTTTGTCAGTGCCCCTACGCCTCTCGCGAGGGGTACTTGAACAGCGGCTCCGTCTTCAGCCCCTGCTGCTTCAGCGCTTCGGCTTCCTCAGGCTTGAGCGGATTAAACTGCGCCGCCAGCTCCAGTGCCATGCGGAACAGGTTTTCATCCCCCGGCGGAATGGCGGCCGTCACCGGGTGCGAAAGGGTGAATCTTAGCCCTGCCATGGCCTGTTCCCGATCCGCGAGCGGCTCGTACCAGCACTTCTCGAAGGATTTCTTCTGTCCCTGTTGGATCCGCGTCTTGGCCATCGCTTTCAAAGCGAGTATCCCCATTTGTTTCGACTTGGCCTTCTCCAGCACCTGGGGTCCGAAATTGCCTGCGTTCCACGTCGCAAAGTTGATGGGGAACAGGATCGTGTCGAAGTCGAATCCATCCATCAGCGCAAGCGCTGCCTCGACGGAATGAGCGGAGAACCCGATAAACCTGATTTTGCCGGCTTTCTTGGCTGCGACGAAAGCCTCGAGCGCCCCGTTTGGCCCCAGGATCTGTTTTACGTCCGAGAGTTTGGTCACCGCGTGCAGCTGATACACGTCGAAGTGATCGGTCTGCATTTTCTGAAGCGAGCGCTCCAACTCGGTGTTGGCCCCGTCCCGGCTTCGCTCCTGGGTCTTGCAGTTCAGGATGACGCCTTTCCGGTACGGCTTGAGGGCCGGCCCCAGCATGTCCTCGGCATTGCCGTAGCTGGGGGCGACGTCAAAGTAGTTCACGCCGCGCTCGATGGCTTCGCTCACCCGCTGGGCGGCCTGCTCCGTGGTTGCGTTCATAACCACGATCCCGCCGAAACCGATGATCGACAATTTCTCGCCCGTCTTTCCCAGGGAACGCCGCTCCAACTTGCCCGGGATAGTCGCTCGCTGAATGGCTGACAAATCAGCTCCAAAGCACTTAAGCATGGCTGCTCCTGCTGCTGCATCACGTATGAAATCGCGCCGGTTCATAGCTCCTCCTGCGTAGAACCTTATCAGGAGTCGAGGTCAACTTAAAGCTGGTATGATTATTGACTGGAGTGTAAATACGTTTCCTTATATACTCAAAATTGGGAGATTGGGGTTTATGAGTATTGGAAAAAAAGTGCTCCAGCTTCGTCTGCAATCCAAAATGACGCAGCAGGAGATTTCAGAACTGACCGGCCTGGCGGTCTCGTATCTGTCCCGGCTGGAAAACGAGAGAATTACACCATCGATCAGGACGCTCACCCGGATTTCCGATGCGTTTGGGGTGCCCGTGACCCGTCTCCTTCAGGCCGAACCGGAACATAAGGGCGGAGACCATTGTCCTGTCAGCCCATCGGGGCGTTGCCTGCTGAATCAGCTATCGGTGGGTAAGGGACGGCGGCCGCGAGTCGAGACGGAGAGCTACTCGCCCTACCAGCTGGAGATTCTCCGGATGTGCAATCTCTTGCTTCAAAGCGATGATCGGGAAATCATTGATTCTCTCTCGACCGTCCTGAAGTCGTTGGTCACCCTGGCCGGCTCAAGAGAAAAGGTACCGGTGCACTGAGGAGAAGGATGAAGGATGAAGGATGAAGGATGAAGGATGAAGGATGAAGACGGAAGCGTGAAGACCACCTTTCTTCATCCTTCATCCTTCATCCTTCTTTTCCGTTTCATCCTTCATCCTTTTTTCCCGTTCCTTCTCCCGTCAGGAACCTGACCAGCCCTCCCCAGCGGCGGTCGACCTGGAATCCGCGGGGCAGGCAGAACTGGCGCAGGAAGAAGTGGGTTTTAACGACCCTGACGTTTTCGGCGGCCATCCTGAGACAGAAATCATCCAACAACGCGGTTCCGATTCCCCGGCCCTTGAGCGGCTGGCTGACCACGACGCCATCCAGGTGCACGACGTCTTCGTCCTGGTGCCGATAGCACACTCCCCCGACGATCTCTCCTTCTCGGTCCAGGCAAACCAGGTATCGGTCCTGCTCCGAGATCACCTTCGGGAAGTCGGCTCTGAAAAGAAGCCGGTAGAGCTGGCCGATTTCCGCCGGCTCCAGCGGAGCCCGGACGATGTAATTGACTCCCCGCTTATCGGCAATCTCCGATCTGACAATCACGTGCCGGTGGTCGCTTTCTCCGATCGTCAAGACTTCGATGTTCTGGATAGGTTTGGCCTTGGGGAAGACCATGCGGCTGAAAACGGCGCGGTCGGTCGGGTCACGAAGGGTCGCCTGAAGATCGGACAGTTCCTGCGTTTGGGTTGCCAACACCGTGGGCCGTGCGAACATTTGCTGGAGCAACTGGTCAAAAGCCTGGACGGTCTCGGTGCCGGCATGTCCGAAGAACGTATGCCGGTAGAGATGGTAACGCGCAATATCCGGGAAACGGTCGATGCGGTAGAGCTTCTGGAGCTCGTCGATGATCTGTTCGCGCGCTTCGGCAGTCGGCTGAGGCGCGGCCTGTTGCCATTCGTCGTACCGGTCGATGGCCGACTGGACGGGTAACGGGAGGTGATAGGTTTCGTCGAGCCGGCAGCGGAACTTATGAAGGCTCGTTCGTAGTTCCGCCGTATATCCCTCGACCGGCTCACGGCTCAGCTCGCGGTCCAGACGGTCCAGGAACTCCTTGGCTTTTGCGACTCCCAGTGCTTCGACGCATCCGTCGAAGATCCAGCAGTAGTCAAGATATTCCCTGGTCCAGGGGTAGTGCGCCATCGTGTACTCGTAGAAGTTGCGGACTACAGGCTTCACCAGGGACAAGGTGTTCCGGTAGGGGGTCCAACCGGTCAACGAGAGGACCGAGGAACCTTGTCGGAAATCGGGTTCGGGGACGACCACGTTGGCAGGCGCCACCGCTCCGGGGACAATCCGGAAATCGCTGTTGCGCCAGGCCCGGAAGATCGCGCCGGAAGCCCTGATGAACAGTTTCCGCCAATCCCGCACTCCCACGTGCGACCGCTTGGGTTGAACGCTCGTGAATTCACGGATCCGTTCCCAGACAGTCAGATCGCTGACATAGGCGACGGTCATGGCGCCAAGCTCGGGCCGGGCGCAGCCGAAGCGGGGCAAAACCGGCGAGCCCTGGGCATATCCTCCGATCGCGAGCATCCAGAACATCGTTTCTCGAACCGACGGCTCATCCAAATCTTCTCGGAGAATCAGCTGCAGGTCGAAGTGCTTGCCGGAAGTTGAATTCACGGTGACCCGGTAGCGGATGTACTGATGACGGGACACGACGCGCGTGACCCAAATGCCCCCGGGCGGCACCTCGTGGATATCAAAGTCCGGCTCGTCGAAAGTCAGCATGATCGCCTGTTTGAGCAGCGTCGTTCGGAAGAGCACGCTCTTCAGGATCGCGATCTCGCCCGCCGACAGGCCGTCTTCAAAGGTCACTTTCAACGCCCAGTCGACGTCCTCGCTGTCCCGTGACAGGAGTACGGTGCACCATCGAGCCATTTCATCGAAGTAGGCTTCTGCCGCCGTCGAGAGCGCCGGATCAACTCGGTGGAGCACCCACGCGGCCAGCTCCTCGCGGACTGCCGCGTAGGCCTCCGGGTGGTAGCGGGCAAAATTGACCAGGAGTTTGAGCAGGTTCTTGAATTGCTCCCTGACGAGGTCGTTGGCGGGCCATTGCAGTTGTGTCCGGTAGACGTGTAGGCGCTGGCGCAGAGCTTCCAGGCGCCGCTGCTCGAAATGCGCCTTGGCAATGGACTCGATCGACTCTTCGTCGAGAAAAGGCAGGCCTGACTGGATAAAAGCCGGGAAAACTCGGCTGTAGTCTTGGATCGGCTCGTCGAGGAGTAAGCTCCGATAGGCGATGGCCCGCGTCTTGATGTCCGGGTGGCGAGCCAGAGCTTCGAGCCGTCGTTGGATGACTCCGGCGACCCTGTCATCCGAATCTTCGAGTACCTCGTTCAGCTGTTCGACTGCCTTTACGGACGTGGGACCGCGACCGAAGAGTGCCTGCGCTGAGAGAGCGTGCACTCGCTTCAGCCTTTGCTTGTGCACCAGGGGGAGTGAGAGCCCAGCGTCACCGGGCGGGTTGTGAAGCGCCTCCGGCCTGCCCTCCGGCAGGCCGACCTGCGGCGAAATCGACTGCAGCGGAACATCCCAGCCCTCACGGCAGGGACAGAAGCCAGCCAAAGCGGGGTTGCCGACCCAAAGCCTCGGCTGCCTCGTGAAAAGCCCCAGGTCGATTTCCGGATCAGGGACGTAGTATTCGAGGTCTCCGATCCGAAGTATCGAATCCGCTTCTCCACGGTTGATCGGCAGAAAAAGGTTGCGCCGCCGATTAAGCAGGCCTCCATCGGCAACGACAATGTCATCTTCGACAACGCCCAAGTCGCGGAAAAACCAGCGGGGAATCCGAACCCGCAGGTCCGAGACCTCCAGTTCGATCTCCATCTTCCGGTAGAGATCATCGATGATTCTCGCGAAATGCTGCTCGATCGCCCGCCGCCGGTAGGACGCTTTCGCGGTTAGCTCCCCCATCGAAACCTCGAAATCGCGCTCGAGGATGGCGAAATTCACAATCCTCTCGTAGGACGCCAGGTCTTCGTTGACGGCTGTCACGATTTGCCGGAAGTATTCACGAATGTGTTCCTCGGTCCCCGTGCTCTGAATGATCGGGTCGGAGTGATCAGGGACGATGAGAAGGACGTTATACGCTCGTCCATCACCGACCAGGAAGGTCCGCTTGATCCCCGGGACATCCGTAAACCGCTGCTCGATCCGGCGCGGAGCGATCGTCTGACCTTTGCTGTTCTTGTAGATGTCCTTCAACCGATCGACGATTTCGAAGTGCCCGTTTGGCCGTTTCTCGAAGAGGTCACCGGTTGGCAGCCAGTATTCCGCCCCTGGGAGCGCAGGCATCCTGCCTGCACCGGGGTCGCCGGCATCCTGCCTGCGTGTGCCCTCGGCGTCATCGACTGTATCTGTCGCTTTCCCGTCCCCATCGTCCAGGTAACGGCCAATGTAAGGCCCGCTGATCAATAGCTCTCCTTCTTCCGAGAAGCGGGTCGTCACGCCGGGAAGCGGGATCCCGACGCTGTTGTCGAAGTATTCTCCGGGAGGCGTCATTGTGATGCCTCCGGTCGCTTCGGTCATTCCGAAGCCGCTGCACAGATCCACGCCGTGACGATTGAAAAAATGGAAGACTTTCGGGTCCAGGTAACCGGCCGCCGACAGGCCCCAATGGAGCCTTTCCCCGACCGTCCGTCGGAAGATCGCTTCCTGCTGGCCGACGCTTGCTGCCTGGCTCATCTTTTCCAGGCAGTGATCCTTCAGCTGCATCCACCGGAAAGGGATCCCGATCAAGCCGGTTGGCTGGACCTGGCGCAGCCGGCTCACGAGGGTCTCGGCCGACGGATTGCCGGCAAAAACGTAAGTCCCTTCCCAGTAAATGCTCCCGAGCATCTCGAGATAGCGGCCGAACGTGTGGTAAAGCGGCAGATAGCAGAGAAGCGTCTCTCCGTCACCGACACGGGGCAAAGCCGCACCCCGTGCAAAACGCTTCGAAATCAGGTTGTATTCGGTGAAGGAAATGCCCTTTGGAGCTCCGGTGCTTCCTGACGTGAACATGACCGTGGCGACGTCCGACAACGAGCGCCGAGGACGGGCATCCAGGATCTGCCGGATCTCCTCGTCTCCCATTCGGGCGCAGGCCGCCCGCAGAAGTGGATTGTCTCCGGCCGGCTGCTCTCGCCAATCCCCGATGAGAAAGAGTCGAAATGGAGTCTTCACCTGGTTCCGGATCAAGGCGAGACGGCGGAGATTCTCCTCAGTGTCGGTTACCACGACGTTTATGTTGAGGCGGTCGAAAATCCAGGCCAGTGTCTTCGAGTCAAAGTGGACGCTTAGCGGAGTGTCGAAGATGTCGTAGAAGAGGCAGGCGAGGTCGGTGCAGGCGCTGTCCACGCTGTTCTCGGCGTAGATCGCCACCCGCGGTGGCTGCGTGTTGGCGCTGTAGAGGACAGCGGCAATCGCCTCGAGCCGCCGGGCGACCCGGGCGTAAGTCCAAAAATGCGCCTCGTGCTCGTCCAGTTCCTGGAACAAAGGTCTGTCGGGATGCTCTTCGACGCGCTGGCCAAACATCTCGAGCAGGCCGAAGTCAGAGTCACGGATAACGTCGAAAGTGATTTCGGCCCAGCGGTAGCGATGCTCGCGGCTGGGCAGGCTCAGGAGAAACCGAGGACGGGAAGTGATCTTCAGGAAGCGATGCCAGGTGTCGCGGCTGACTTGTTCGAGCTGGTTTGCGGCTTTCAGCCCGTCTGCCACCTCCAGGACTTCCTCGGCCAGCTGCGGAGGGGGGATTTCCATCAGCCGCGGCGATCCCCACATGGGCAGCAGCTTCTCGAGCAACTCCGCCGGATTTGTCATCGAAGTGGACACGAAGACCATTGTACGTCAGACGTGTTTAGAGAGCCGGTCACACGGTTTTTTGGAGTGCGGCGGCAGAGGGAGGCCGATGCTTTATCAGGCCTACCGGCGACGCCGCTTTGGTATATGCAACATCGCTGAAATTCGGCACGATGTTGCACATACCAAAGCGGTGTCGCCTCGAGTCCTTATAAGGCGTCGGACTCTCGTTGCCACCGCACTCCAAAAAGGCCTGAACGGCTCCGCACGTGCCGCTTCGTGCGCCTTTCCCCGTTTTGCGCTACACTGCCCAATCGGATGGATCTGGGCGTCGTCATAGTGAACTGGAATAGCGGGACTTACCTGGCTCGCCTGCTCGCTTCGCTCGAGCCGCTGCTGCCGGAACTGCGGTCGGTCATTGTCGTCGACAACGCCTCGAAAGACGGAAGCGCTGAAGCAGCTTCCCGGGTTGCCGGCGTCACCCTCGAGCAATTTCCGACCAACAAGGGGTTTGCGGCTGCTGCCAACCAAGGGATCCAACAGTCTGATTCCAGCTACGTCCTCCTACTGAATCCTGATGTCGAGGTCCGGGCGGAGACTGTTCGCGAACTGTACCGTCGCGCTGGGGCCAGCCAAACGCTGGCAATCGCGTGTGGGCGGCTGGTGAACTCCGACGGTTCGCCGCAGGACAAGTTCCAGCTGCGCCCTCTGCCTGGCTTCTGGGACGTGATCGCCGATGTCTTGTTCCTTGACGAACTGATCAAGCCGATCCCAGGGCGCTCGGCTTTCGTCCCGGAATCAGCAGCCGGCGTCCGCGTTGAACAACCGGCCGCAGCTTGCTGGCTGCTCCGAAAACAGGCATGGGCCGAGCTTGAGGGATTTGACGAATCTTTTGTTCCAGCCTGGTTCGAGGATGTTGACTTCTGTAAGAGGCTCCAGCTCACCCGGTGGGAGATCCGCTGGTTTCCCGACCTCGAATTCATCCACCGCGGGGGGGTGTCGCTCGACACTCTGAAGTATTCGGATTTCCTACGCTTCTACTACGGTAACCTGCTGCAATATCTAAAGAAACATCACCCAATCTGGTACCCTTTGCTTTGGCTCCCGGTTATGGCAGGGAGTCGGACGCGAATGCTCTTGGGCAGAAGATGAACGCAAATCCGCCGGTCCTTGTCAGCATCGTCACCTTTAATGATGCGATCTGGCTCGCAGCCTGTTTGGAATCCGTCTTCGCTCAGTCAGTGCCCTTGAAAGTGACCGTGTTCGACAACGGTTCCGAGGACAGCAGCCGCAATGTCGCCCGGCGTTTCCCGGTGAAACTCGTTGCCTCGCCGCAGAACCTTGGTTTCAGCGCGGGTCACAATCGGAATATCCTTTCCGACGATTCGCCGTATGCCCTGATCCTGAACCCCGACGCGGTCCTTGACCCCTCGTTCCTTGAAAGTCTCCTCGGTGTTTTCCGGGAAGTGAAGCATGTCGGAATGGCAGGGGGCAAGCTGCGTCGCCTGGATCCGGCGGGGGGGACAGCGGCGAGGGCAGGGTTTCCGATCCTGGACAGCACGGGGGTGTATTTCACGCCTGCGCAACGTCACTTCGATCGGGGAAGCGAAGAACTTGACCGCGGGCAGTATGAGAAACGTCAGCTGATGTTCGGGATTACCGGGGCTGCTGTCCTCTACTCACGCGAGATGATCGAGGATGTCCGCGACGGTGACGAGATGTTTGATGAGGATTTCTTTGCGTACCGGGAGGATGTGGACCTGTGCTGGCGCGCCCAGCTTCGGGGGTGGAAGGCTGTCTACGAGCCGCTGGCGACAGCTCTGCATCACCGGTCGGTCCTGCCTTCGAACCGCGCAGCGGTCGCGCCTCTGCTCAACCGGCATTCGCTGAAGAACCGCTTCCTGATGCGGATAAAGAACATGGACGCGGAAGTGCGGCGGCGTTGTTTTCCATACATGTGGCTGCGCGACGCCGGAATCCTCGCTTACGCACTCGTTCGAGAGCGCTCTTCGCTGCCCGCGTACAGCGAAGTCAGAAGGCTGCGGCCGAAGTTCGAAAAGAAGCGGGAGTTTGTTCAAAGCCGCCGAACCGTCCCGCCCACCAAAATCGCGCGCTGGTTCGCGTTCAAGCCGGTGGCGCACGACATTGACTGACGACGCACCGGCAAGCGCAAAGTTTAGGACGCGTTACAGAGCCGCTCCGATCCGCTCCGAGGGTGTTGAAAAAGCCCCTTTAGGATATGGAGTGCGGCGACCTGGCGCCGCTCTAGGATTTTCGGAAGCCATTGAAGGGTCAAGACATCCTAAATTCCTAAAGCGGCGCCAGGTCGCCGCACTCCATATCCTAAAGCGATTTTTTCACACCTCCTCACCGCACTCCTTATCCTAAAGGACTTTTTCAACGCCACCCGCTGCCTGCGCAAGGCTCTGTAACGCGTCTTGAACCCCATGCGCCCTACAACACCCGCAAATTCGGATCGGCCGAAATGTCCCAGGGATCGCGTTCGCCGGCCTTTGCTCGAAGATAAGCCGCAGCGGCGATCATGGCGGCGTTGTCGGTCGTCAAGGACGGTCGGGGGAAATAGACGGGGAGGCCCTTAGTCGCGAAGTGTTCGGTGGCGCGTCTGCGCAGCTCGTTATTGCAGGAGACCCCGCCCGAGATGTGAATTGAAGCGATCTCTCGCTCTTCCAGCCCTCGCTCAATTCCTCGAAGCAACTGATCGATAATGCTGCTTTGATAGCTCGCCAGAAGATCCAGAAGGTCTTTCGGCAGGGTTTCAGGCTGATCGACGTCCGCCGGACTTCGCGGCTGAATCCCGTGCGTCTGGGCATGGCGGACCGCCGATGATTTGATCCCGCTGAAGCTGAAATCGCGGCTTTCGTCAGTAAACTTCGGAAGCGGGAACCGAATCGCCTTCGGATCGCCCAGGCGGGCGAGGCGCTCAATGACCGGACCGCCGGGATAACCAATCCCAAGAAATTTCGCGAGCTTGTCCAACGCCTCGCCGGCCGCATCGTCCCGAGTTCGGGCCAGTTCTTCGGGTTTAGAGGGCGCTCGAAGGTGATAAACGCTCGTGTGGCCTCCGGACACCACGAGGGACAACGCCGGCAATTCAGCCTTGGGATGCTCAAGGAAGACCGAGGCGATGTGTCCCTGGAGATGGTTGACGGCGAGGAAGGGAAGCCGCAACGCGAAGGCCGCTGATTTCGCATACGTGAGGCCAACCATCAGGGCGCCGATCAGTCCTGGACCGCGTGTTGCCGCAATAGCGTCGAGATCCGTCCAGGTGATAGGGCGTCCTTTGGAGCTCGCCTCTCGGAAGCAGGCGTCAACCACCAGGCAAATGTTGTCCACGTGCTCCCGGCTTGCCAACTCGGGAACTACGCCGCCAAAGGGAACGTGGACTGCAATCTGCGAGGCCACGACGCTCGACAGAATCGTTTGTCCGTCTTCCAGCAATGCTGCCGCTGTTTCGTCGCAGCTTGATTCGATACCGAGAATGAGCAAGAAAAGCCTCCACTGATCACTGCCCGCTGCCCGCTGACCAATTCGCGGGCTGCTTTATTATAGAAGGAGCAGGGCTTTTGATGTCAGGTTCCCCCTGGGAGCGCAGGCATCCTGCCTGCTTGTGCCGTCAGTACAATTGATCTTGCGTAGGGCACAAGCAGGCAGGATGCCTGCGGTCCCAGTGCAGGCAAGATGCCTGCGCTCCCAGGGGGCGGTGGGCAGCGTACTATGAGCAAGGGCGATGTTTTGATAACCGGGGCGAGCGGCCAAGTCGGCTGGCATCTTTGTCGTTACCTGACCCGGCAAGACTACCGGGTGACGGGGACCTACCATTCCCACAAGCCGGACTTGGAGGGCGTCGAGCTCTTGCAGTGCAACCTCGAGGATCCACGCAGTTTTTCAGAGTTGTGCGGCCGGGATTACAGGGCCGTGATTCACGCGGCTGCACTCACCCACGCGGATCGTTGCGAGAAGATGCCCGATCTGGCTCGACGGGTGAACGTTGAAGGGACGAAGGCGCTGGCCGAGACCTTGAGGCCAGAGGCCCGGTTTGTCTGCATTTCGACGGATCTCGTATTCGATGGCGGGAACGGCGGATACCGGGAGACGGACCCGATAAACCCGGTCAATTTCTATGGTCAAAGCAAGGCGGAAGGTGAACAGGCAGCCCTGAATCGTCCGGGAGCGGTAGTTGTGCGACTTTGCCTTTCGTATGGTCCGGCGACGCCCTTTTCGGCCGGCTTCTCTTCCGTCATGAAGAGTCTCCTGGACGCCGGACAACCCGTCCGGCTATTTGTCGATCAGTACCGCACCCCGATCTATGTCGGAGACATCGTGAAAGCGGTGGAAAGGGTCATTGAGCAGGAGCCTCGGAATCGGACGTACCACTTGGGTGGCGCTGAACGTCTGAGCCGGTGGGATTTCGGCTGCCTTTACGTTGACGTCTTCGGCTACGAACGGGCATCATTGCAGCCGGTCACCGCGGACAGCGTGGGACTGGTGCCCAGGGGAAAGGACTGCTCGCTCGACTGCACCCGCTTCGTGACCGAATTCGGCTTTCGGCCGTCCGGCGTTCTCGAGGGCCTGCAGAGAATGAAGCAGGGCGTGTACTGAGGGCGTAAGGCCGAAAAGCCGTCAGCTGTCAGTCGGTCAGTTGGTCAGTCGGTCAGTCGGTCAGTTAGTCAGTCGGTCAGGCTGTCGCCCGGTTTTCGGAACAAACAACCATGCTGATCCTCGGTCTTTCGGCCTTCTATCATGACAGCGCGGCTTGTCTGGTTCGCGATGGCCGGATTGTGGCGGCGGCGCAGGAAGAGCGGTTCAGCCGAGTCAAGCACGACAGTTCCTTCCCCGAGCATGCGATCAAAGCCTGCCTGCAGATCGGCGGATGCTCGATCAACGATCTCGATCACGTTGTCTTTTACGAGAAGCCCTTCCTTAAGTTCGAACGTCTGCTCGAGACCTACCTTCGACGCGCGCCGCGCGGCTTTGAATCGTACCTGAAGGTCGTCCCGCTCTGGATCAAAGACAAGCTCTGGATGAAGCACTCGATCCAGCAGCAGCTGAACTATGAGGGTGAAATCCTTTTCAGCGAGCACCACGAGTCACACGCGGCTGCCGCGTTTTTCCCTTCGCCATTTCAATCGGCCGCAATCCTCACGGTTGACGGGGTCGGGGAATGGACGACCACCGCATACGGCAAGGGGCAGGGGAATGACTTGGACCTGACCTGGGAAGTCCGCTTTCCGCACTCGCTCGGCCTGCTCTACACCGCCTTCACTTATTACCTGGGCTTCAAGGTCAACTCCGACGAATACAAGGTCATGGGATTGGCTCCCTACGGCCAACCGGTTTACCGGCAACAGATCGAAGACAGACTGATCGATCTTAAAGAGGACGGCTCGTTTACCCTCGATCTTGATTATTTCAATTACGAGACGGGCTTCACGATGACGTCCGAGCGATTCGATCGTCTTTTCGGCGGTCCGCCGCGGAAATCCACCGAACGGCTGGATCAAAAGCACAAGGATCTGGCCGCTTCGATCCAGGCAGTGACCGAACAGGTGATGCTGCGATTGAGCCGACGCGTCAGATCGGAAACCGGTGAGGATCGGCTCTGCCTGGGAGGTGGTGTCGCCCTCAATTGCGTGGCCAATGGACGAATCCTCAGAGAGGCCGGATTTCGCAACATCTGGATCCAGCCCGCGGCAGGGGACGCGGGCGGCGCAATTGGCGCTGCACTGGCTGTTTACCATCGATTCCTGGGGCAGCCAAGGGCGGCCGACGAATCATGCGATGGCATGCAGGGAGGGTATCTCGGACCGCGTTTCGAGAAGGAAGAGGTACGCCGGGTGTTGGATCGCGCCGGCGCCCAGTACCAGGAACTGCCCGAAGATGAACTGATCCGCCGGACGTGCCGGGAACTTGAGGGCGGGGCCGTTGTCGGCTGGTTCCAGGGGCGGATGGAGTTTGGTCCCAGGGCGTTGGGGAATCGAAGCATCCTCGCCGATCCCAGGCGCCCGGACATGCAGCGGAAACTGAATCTGCGGATCAAGTTCCGGGAATCGTTCCGTCCTTTTGCGCCGTCGGTCCTCGAGGAAAGGCAGACGGAGTTCTTCGATTCGAAGTGTGCGAGCGTCTACATGCTGCTGGTCGCCCCGGTGACAGCCTCCCAGCGCGGCTGCATTCCGGCGGTCACGCACGTCGACGGTTCGGCTCGCCTTCAGACGGTTAACGAGCAGCAAAACGGGCGCTACTACCGCCTGATCCGGGCTTTCGCCGAGACGACCGGATGCCCGCTTCTCGTCAATACGAGCTTCAACGTCCGCAATGAGCCGATCGTCTGTTCGCCGCAGGATGCTTACAACTGTTTTATGAGGACGAACATGGACGTGCTCGTCATGGAGGATTTTTTCTTGACCAAGAAAGGGCAGGCATGGGAACGGCCCTGAAGAAGCTGAAGGATTTCGGAAGGCCCTTCTACCTGGTCTGGATGAGATTTGCCCGCCTGCTCGCGCGGGTGAATACCTTTCTGCTCATGGGGTTCTCTTTCTATGTTCTCGTGCTGCCGATCGGTGTGATTCGCCGCCTGGCGCATGGCGCACAGAAGCCGGACGGGTGGATCCGCCGTGAGCCGCTGGCGCGCGAGCACTACCGGAAGCAGTATTGAGGCGGCATACCGTTCAACCGAGGGCCTTTGCCCCCTAAGGGCGGATGTTTATAGTCTCTTTTTTGGAGTGCGGTGGCAACGAAAGGCCGACGCTTTATCAGGCCTTGAGGCGACACCGCTTTGGTATGTGCAACATCGGGCCGAAACACCCAGGGGTCTGCCACCTACCAAAGCGGTGTCGCCTCGAGGCCTGGTAAAGCGTCGGCCTTTCGTTGCCACCGCACTCCAAAAAAGAGACTATAAACATCCGCCCCCTGCGGGGCAAAGGCCCTCGGTTGAACGGTAGTGTCCCCTCTCTATAGGAAATGCGTAAGGATTACCGTTTGCTGCCCCATTCCGGTCCGCGTTTCACGGCGAATACATGGCCCAACTTGCCCACTATTGATACAATTCCCCAGAATGTCCGATTTCCATAGGCTTTATCCGTACATCCGCCGGCATCTTCATCTTCTCGTCATATCGATGTTGTTGCTGATCATCAGCGGCGTGCTGGAAGCGGGAATAGTCCTGATGCTGGAGCCGATCTTCAACAAATGGTCGGCGCCCGCTGCCCCGGTCCAGGGGACCCAACTGATCAGGCACCTGCTCGAACCCCTCCGCCGTTTCGGAATTGACTACCAGAGCATCCCGCACATCGCCTTCCTGCTGGTCTTCTTTTCGTTTTTCAAAGGCATCTTCCTTTACTTCGCAGAATACGCGATGAGCTATAGCGGGCAGCAGGTCGTCGGGGCGCTGCGCAAGGATCTTTACAGCCATCTCCTGGACCAGTCGCTCGCTTTCTATTCAAAGAATTCGACCGGCAAGCTGATGGCTCGGGTCATTACAGACACGGAACGGATCCAGGAGACGGTGAGCAAGACGCTCACCGACTACGCTCGACAGAGCATCCTGCTGGTCGCCTTCCTTTTCATCATTTTCTCGCTTGACTGGAAGCTCTCGCTGCTGTCGCTCCTGATTGCTCCCTTTGTCCTGGTCATCACCTTGCGTTTGGGCCGCCGAGTCCGGAAAGCCAGCACCGGGAGCCAGGAGAATCTCTCGGAGATTTCCAACAATCTCCAGGAGACGATCGGGGGCCAACGGATCGTCAAAGCCTTCGGGATGGAGCCTTACGAGAAAAGCAAGTTCGAGAAGGCCGTCGATCAGTTGGTCCGAGTCAACCTGAAGGTCGCGCGGACGAGCGCTCTCAACTCGCCGCTTGTGGAATTCGTCGGGTACTTTGCCTTCGTTCCGTTTCTGATTTACGCCCACTACCAGATCAGCCGCAACGCCTTGACACTCGGGGCTTTTGCGACTTTTGTCATCTCGATTTTTCGACTCTGGGAGCCGATGCGTAAGCTCTCACGAATGCATCTGCACATCCAGCAGGCGTTCGCCTCTTCCACCCGGGTTTTTGAGCTGCTCGAGACCCGCATAGAAATCGTCGATTCGCCGGAAGCGATTCAATTGCCTCCCTTCGAATCCGAAATCTCCTTTGACGACGTTTCTTTCGGATATAAAGCCCATACCAGAAGCCCCGTGCTTCACCATATTGACCTGAAGATACGGGCCGGAGAGGTGGTAGCCCTGGTTGGACCGAGCGGGGCGGGTAAGACAACGATCGCCGGCCTGATCCCGCGTTTTTACGACCCCACCGAGGGGCAGATCACGATCGACGGTATCGACATCCGGAAGGTCAAACAAAAGTCGCTTCGCAAGCAGATAGCGATGGTCACCCAGGATACTTTTCTCTTTAACGACACCGTTCGCAGCAACATTTCCTATGGCCGTGAGGACTGCACGCTCGACGAGGTGATCGAGGCAGCGAAGGCGGCTCTGATTCATGATTTTATCTTCAGCCTCCCGCAGGGCTACGACACGATTATCGGGGAACGTGGTCAGTTGGTTTCCGGCGGCCAACGCCAGCGCCTGGCCATTGCCCGCGCCATTCTGAAGAACGCCCCAATACTGATCCTGGACGAGGCGACTTCTTCCCTCGATTCCGAGTCGGAGAGGCTGGTCCAGGAAGCGGTTTATAACCTCATGCAGCGAAAGACCACTCTGGTTATCGCACACCGGCTGTCGACGGTCAGGATCGCCGACCGGATCGTCGTGATGCAGTCGGGGAGAATCGTCGAGGTCGGCAATCATGACATGCTGATGTCCCATTCCGGCGTGTATCGAAGACTGTACGACCTGCAGTTCGCCCAGGAAGGGAGCTTGAGCCACGGGTAACGATAATCAGGATTGCACTCTTCTTTCGGAGTGCGGTGGCCTTGACACCGCACTCCGAAAGAAAACGTACAGGCACTGATAACCGCTGACAAGAAGGAACACCAGATGCGAAGCATGACAGGGTTTGGCCACAGCGAAACGACAGTAGGAAATCTGACGCTATCTGTAGATGTGAAATCCGTCAATGGCAGGTTCCTGGACATTAACGTCCGGCTCCCGCGCGAGCTGGTCGCGGTGGAACCGGAGCTCAGGGCGGAAATCCAGACCCGCCTGGGCCGCGGGAGGGTCGACCTGACGGTAACAACCTCGTATGCGGCCGGCCAGCAGGACGTCAACGAACCGGCCCTGGAGGCTTACGTCGCCGTCGCGGCGAAACTGAATGCCCGCGGGATCCCCGGGGAACTGAATATCGGCACGCTCCTTCAGCTGCCCGGTATCACCAGCTCTCCCCAGGCGGATTACGCATCTCCCGAGTTGACCTCAGCGATCCGTGCGGCTGCCGGGCGGGCGCTCGAGCAGGTGCTTGCGTCGCGAAAGGCCGAGGGAGCGACGTTGCGCCGCGATCTCGAAAACCGGATCACCGTTCTCAGGAACGCTGTCCAGACCATTGCGTCACGGGCATCCGGGACCCGCGACTATTATCTGGAAAAGCTCCAGCAACGATTGGACGAGTCTCTTAAAGACCAGGCGGTCGACCAGAGTCGGCTGGCCCAGGAGCTCATCTACTACGTCGAACGCTCGGATGCGGCAGAAGAGATCACCCGCCTGCTTTCACATCTCGATCGCTTTGGCCAATACCTGGAGAAAGCGGACTCAGAAAATGTGGGAAAGCAGTTGGATTTCCTCTGCCAGGAAATGAACCGGGAGATGAACACGATCCTCTCGAAGTCCCCATTTGCGGATGTCGCTCAGATCGGTGTCGAGGGCAAGGCGGAAATCGAGAAGATCAGGGAGCAGGTTCAGAATGTCGAATAGAGGGAACCTGATCGTCATCAGCGCTCCATCAGGGTCGGGGAAGAGCACACTCGTCCGCGGCTTGTTCGACCGGCTGCTCGAGACACCCGGGCTTGTCTTCTCAGTCAGCCACACGACTCGGAAACCACGTGCCGGCGAGCAGAACGGAATCGACTATTTCTTCGTCTCGAAACAGGAGTTCAAGGCGATCATCGAGGCGGACGGGTTCCTCGAATACGCGGAGGTGTACGGGAACCTGTACGGAACGAGTCGAGAAGCGGTAGAGGCTCAGCTGCGGGCCGGGCATGATGTCCTGCTCGATATCGACGTACAGGGCGCAATGAGCGTGAAGCAGGCACTACCGAATGCCATCCTGATCTTTGTCCTCCCACCCTCCTTCCGGGCGCTGCGCGAGCGCCTGTTGAAACGCGGCCTGGACGAACGGGATACCATCGAACGCCGCCTCCGGATTGCCCGGCAGGAAGTCGGTTGCTACAGCAAGTACGACTACGTCATCGTGAACGAGGATATCGGAAGATCTCTTTTTGAGTTAAAATCAATTATTTCGGCTGCTCGCTGTACGACCGACAAGCGACGAGAGCGAGCCGAGGAGATTGTGAAGACGTTTGCGGAGAGCTGACAACTGACAACTGACAACTGACCAACTGACCGACTGACCGACTGAGCGACTGAGCGACTGACCAACTGAGCGACTGAGCGACCGACCATTGAGCAGTAACTCATGCCCAACGTCCAAACCATGGTCAGTTAGTTAGTCGGTCAGTTTGTGCCAAACCACAAAACGAGGAGAAACAATGATCATCAAAGTCCCACCGGAATTCGACAGCAAATTCCGGTTCATCCTGGTAGCTGCCGAACGGGCCAAGCAGATCCAGAACGGAGCCCCGCCCAAGATAGACGTGAAATCTAACAAACCTGCCTTCATCGCCCTCCGCGAAACGGAGCAGAATCTGATTGCATACGAAATCCTCGAGGAAGCCGTCGAGGAAGAGGAAATCATCGAGGACGTAGAAGGCCAGCCATGAACGTTGTCCTCGGGGTGACCGGCTGTATCGGTGCGTACAAAGCCGCCATCATTCTGCGGTTGCTGCAGAAGAGCGGTTGCGAGGTCTACCCGGTCATGACCGCCCACGCCCAGGAGTTCATTTCAGCCCTCACTCTCGAGAAGCTGTCGGGACATTCGGTGGTCACCGAACTGTTCCAGGATCACGACACGTCAATCGAGCACATCTCATTGGCCAGGCGGGCAGACGTCTTGCTGGTCGCTCCGGCGACAGCCAATATCCTGGCGAAGTTCGCCCGGGGACTTGCCGATGACTTCCTGAGCACGCTCTACATCTCGACGACCGCCCCCGTCATCGTTGCGCCCGCAATGAACGTCGAGATGTGGCGCCACCCGGCCACTCAGGAGAATGTGAAGATCCTGGAAAGCCGGGGCGTCACGATCGTGCAACCGGAAAGCGGTTACCTCGCCTGTGGCGAGGTAGGGGAAGGCCGCCTGGCCGAGCCGGAGTCAATCGCCCAGGCCGCTTTGACGGTTGTGAAGGGCGAGCAGACGCTCAGAGGGCGGAGAGTCCTGGTGACGGCCGGACCCACGGTCGAGGACCTCGACGCCGTCCGGTTCATCTCTAATCGTTCCTCGGGAAAAATGGGGTATGCAATCGCAGGGGAAGCGGAACGCCGTGGTGCGGAAGTCGTCTTGATCTCCGGCCCCACACAGCTGGAACCTCCACCGGGAGTGGAATTCATCCAGGTGCGATCCGCCCGCGAGATGGCAGCCGCGGTTTTCGAGCGGTTTCCGACAACCGATGCAGTCATTATGGCGGCCGCTGTGAGCGACTACCAGCCGGCCGAGTTTTTCGACGGAAAAATCAAGAAAGACTGCCAGGCTCTTCAGCTGTCGCTTGTCCCCACTCCCGACATCCTTAAGACGCTGGGGCAACAAAAACAAGGCCAGGTCCTGGTCGGGTTTGCGGCTGAGTCGACGAATCTTCGCGAATATGCCCTTCGCAAGTTGAAGGACAAGCGCCTGGATCTGATCGTTGCGAATAATGTGTCGGGCCCCGACGCTCCATTCGGTTCTGACTTCAACCGAGTGATTTTCTTGACGCCGGACAGGGAAGAGGAACTGCCCGCCTTGTCCAAGAAAGAAGTGGCCGGAAGACTATGGGACCGGATCCAAATCCTGCTGAACAGCCGATAACCAAAGCCGGGTTCGTGGCTCTCGTCGGCCGCCCGAACGCCGGTAAATCCACGTTGCTCAACCTGCTGATCGGCCAGAAAGTAGCGGCCGTCAGCGACAAGCCCCAGACGACGCGCAACCGCATTCTCGGCATCCGCAACCAGGGTAACGCCCAGTTCATTTTCGTAGACACGCCCGGCATCCATCGGCCCGGCTACCGGATGAACGAACGGATGATGGAGACGGTCTACGAGGCGGTCAAGGACGTCGACGTCGTCGTCCAACTTGTTGACGCATCCGAGCGCTTCGGTAAAGGCGAGCAGTACGTCCTGGACCTGCTGAAACAGGCTGAAAAGCCGGTTATTCTCGCTCTGAATAAGATTGATCTGGTCAACAAGGGCAGACTGCTTCCAATGATCCAGTTCTTCTCTGAGCAGAAAGACTATTCAGCCATTGTGCCGATGTCAGCGTTGACAGGCGAAAGCGTGGAAGGCCTGCTCGATGAAATCGGCCGCCTGCTTCCCGCCAGTGAGTTCCTTTACCCGCCCGAGTATGTCACCGATCAGCAAGAGCGTTTCATCGTTTCGGAGATCATCCGGGAAAAGGTTTTGTCTCATACCCGCGAGGAGCTCCCTTATGCGACTGCGGTTCGGATTGACGAGTTTGACGAGAGCCAGCGAGCTGATGGCTTGGTGAAGATCTTCGCTTCCATCATTGTCGACAAGGATTCGCAGAAGAAGATCGTGATCGGACGGGCCGGGCAGATGATCAAGCAGATCGGCATTGAAGCTCGGGAAGGAATCGAGTCTTTCCTGGAAGTCCGCAAAGTCTACCTCGACCTGAACGTCAAAGTCGTCCCCGACTGGCGCAATCTGGATCAGTTGCTCGACGAGATGTGGAACGCGTAGGGGACGAACGGGGGGCGGCGTTTTATTGTGGCCGGACTCTCCAGAGTCCGGCAGCCGGGCGGGAGCCCGGCTAAAGCAGCGGATTTCTTCCCCACTTGCTTGGTTGCGGGTCGCTCGTTTCCAGGCCGGACCCTCCGCGGGTCCGGCCGCCGGACTCTGGAGAGTCCGGCCACAATAAACTGCCTCAAAACGCCGTCAGATCGTAACCACCCTTCTGAACTCCCTGCTGGCCGTGATAGGTTTTCACCGCTCCGGTTTGGGTATCCGTGAGCGTGATCGTGTAGCCGACATCCGACAGGGCTCCGTAGAAAAACCAGAAGTGGCCGTTGACTCCCCGGCTGTCCAGCAGTTTGACCACCAGCTCGATGTTTCCCGCGGAGAAGAACCAGAAATAGCCGGAGTCTGAGGTGAGGGCCACGCCGGTCGCTTCTCCTGTCGCGCCTCCGGGCGCGCTCCATTGGACATTAACCGTGAACCGGCCGCCCTGAAGCTGGAGAATCGAAGCCTGCGCTTTGGGGATGAGCGACAGTGGGCCTTCGCGCCGGGCGCGCTCAAACAGAAGCTTGAACGTCTGCGTTTCCTGCTGGAGACTCGACACGACGCCTGCCGGCACTACCCCCAGATCCGAGAAGGCCGCCGTATCGTTCTTTCCTGCCTGGACTCCGGCCGGATTGTGGTAGGTGCGGACAGCGCCTGTCTGGGAATCCGTAATGACCAGGTCGTACTCCACGTCTGTCAGCGCTCCATAGAAGACCCAAAAATATCCGTTCACCCCCCGGCCATCGAGGACCTTCATCAGGATCTCGAGATTCGTTGGACCGAAGAACCAGAAATAGCCGGAATCGGATGAAAGGGAAACCGCCTGGGCTGCGCCTGAGAAGCCGCCCGCCCGCCAGACTAGGTTGGCCTTGAAACGAGCGTTGTTCATAGGCAGGAGGTTTGGCGAGCTCTGCGACCATTCGGCGATATAGGACGAAGATTTGCCGCCGGCCTGCAGGAAGTAGCCGCCGACGTAGAGGCTGTCTTGTGGGTCGAGAGCCAGACAGTATGCCTCGTAGTCCAACCCGCTGCCCAACGCGGACCAGCTGCTCCCGTTCCATTTCGCTATGCTGTTGGCCGGTACTACGCCCGCGGTGCTGAACCAGCCTGTCGCGTACATCGAGCCTACTGAATCGACGACGATACTGTTAATCCAGCCATCCACTCCTCCTGCCAGGTCCGTCCAGCTTGTCCCGTTCCAGCAGGCGATCGACGAAACGTCTGTATTACCGGCACGCGAGAACCAGCCGCCCGCGTAGAGCTTCCCACCAGTGCGGTCATAAGCTAGTGTCCATACGGCGTAGTAGCCGATCCCGGCGCCCAGACCGGACCAACCCGTTCCATTCCACCTGGCAACATTCTTTATGTCTAGCCCGCCCGCGGCAGAGAACTCGCCGCCCACATAGAGATTGCCAATGCCATCGGAGGCCAGGGCCCAGACATCACCGTCGATCCCCGCGCCAAGCCCTGTCCATGTCGAGCCATTCCATTTGGCAATTCCGCCGATTGCGTTCCCGTCCACATGAGTGAAAGTGCCACCGGCATACAAATTCCCCGACGAGTCGAAGGCCAACGTTCTCACGTCACCATCGAACGACCCGGGCAGAGCGGTCCAGGATGAGCCGTCCCAAACGGCGATGTTGTTTTCGCCGTTGAATGTGATCTCGCCTCCGGCGCAAACGCGCCCGATTGAATCGACGGCGACAGCATAGGCATAGCCAGGCAAGCCCGCGGTAGCCGACCAGGTCCGGCCGTTCCATTTGAAGACGCCTCGGTCGGCTGCCACTCCGCCGGCACTGGACATCAGCTCGCCGGCGGCGAAGATGTTGCCTGCCTGGTCGGACGCCATGACCGTTATGTAGCTGTTCGCGCCGCAACCAGGCCTCTCCGCCCCCATGGAGACCCAGGCGCCTGACCGAACTCGGGTCACGTAGT
>Ga0105092_10000439_pt1 | contig 21513 bp, 22 predicted proteins | sample PPLLak2March2015_FD_87021 | JGI IMG/M metagenome (GOLD analysis project Ga0105092, IMG submission 87021) | Freshwater sediment microbial communities from Prairie Pothole Lake near Jamestown, North Dakota, USA - PPLs Lake P7 Core (1) Depth... | ecosystem: Environmental > Aquatic > Freshwater >... | reverse complement strand
CGATTTGCAGCCAGGTTCCCACCTGAGAAATCACCTGACCAGTCCAGTAGAGTCGGAAATTCCGGTACCCTAGAGCGCGAAAAACTTGAGGCCACCGGTTGGGTTTGATCAATGACTCAGAGGTTGGTTTCAATTAAGCCCTCTCTTTCAACCAACCGAAACAACAGCAATGCCATCTGCAAGCGGTGTCCGTGGTGGAATTGAACGCTGCCACAGTTCTCTAAGAAGCCAAAATTCATCGCGTTGGCTGTTCTTCAAGATATACGCACGATCCTGGGAATAATTTGGAAAACGGATTACTGCCATGATTAACGCATAGAGCGTAAAGGGTATTAATCCCAGTGCATAGATAGTTTTCTTCATCCAACCCATTGGCAGGGTACGCAGCTTGACGATTGAACCCATAAAAATCAATGGAAGGGTGAGGATAAATTCAACGGTATGCATGTTTTTATAGAATGTGATGAAGCGGTTGCGAGTAACCAGATACGCCATGCGGAATGTCTTTTTATTCATTGAAGTTCGGCGGGAGGGAGCGCGCTGGTGGTAGCAGGGTGCTGATGAAACGTATAGAATTTTGTAACCCAGATTGTTAATCCTCAAGCCAAGATCGGTATCTTCGTTATAGATAAAGTAAGTTGGGTCAAAATAATATTTCAACTGATCAAATATCGCTGAATCAATCAAAAGGGAACCACCTGCTATAAAAAGTGTTGGGACCCGGTCTCCATTGAGCTGTTTTTCGGTAAAATCGACATACCCATAGCGCGTAAGCTCACACATTACGCCACGCTCGATCGGCTTTATCCTTTCGTTATATCCACCGAAGTTCAACGGAACGCCTGAAGGGTGGCATGCTTTTACCAGCGGGTCACTTTCAATCGCTTTAAGCAGCTCGGGCAGCCATCTCTGGTGTGCCACGGTGTCTGCATTTTGAAAAGCAATATATTTCCCGTGAGCATGTTCAGCAGCCCGGTTGTTGCCTTCTGCAAATCCATAGTTCTTATCGAAACGAACCACTCGAACTTGCGGAAATTGCCCAGCAACATAATCCGCAGATCCGTCTGGGGATGCATTATCTGCATAGATAATTTCATAACTGTCTAAAGACATATCCTGATCGAGAAGTGAAGACATGCAAGCATCTAAATATTGTTTATCGTTATACCCTACAACAATTACACTTGCGATCAGTCCGTTTGTTTCCCTCATTTCACCAGTTTCCTTTCCATCAACTGAGCTTTGGCTTTCTCGACAAGGTCTACCGCTTCTTGAGTTCGGACCCACTCTATCAACTCGTCCATTCCATCTTTGAAAGACACGCGCGGCATATAACCCAACATCTGTTTGATTTTGCTGATATCAGCATAACAATGGCGAATATCGCCTGCCCGGTATTGCCCTAATATTTGCAGTTCTAAGTCAGGAGCCAGTCGGTCTCGCAGCATGTTTCCAACCTGGCAAATTGACATTTGCGTGCCGGTTCCAACATTGAACATCTCGTAATTTGCCTCTTCCTTTTCCAAAGCCAGCAAGTTTGCCTGAACAATGTCGCTGATGTGGGTAAAATCTCTGCTTTGATTCCCATCTTCAAAAACGATCGGCGGTTTATGATTCAAGTACCGGGAGCAAAAGATTGCGGATACTCCAGTATAAGGATTGGACAACGCCTGGCGGGAACCATAAATATTAAAGTATCTCAGCGCTACCGCCGGGATATTGTATGTCCGGCCAATATTAAGAAATGTTTCTTCGTGATCTCGCTTCGTGATCGCATAAATGGAAGTCGGAAAGAGGGGTTTCTCCTCATTGGTCGGCATAGGCAGCACGGTCTTTTGGCAGTGTGGGCAGCGCATCTCCCAATCTCTGCTTTCCAATTGAGAATTTGTCCTCAGTTTTGGGAATACAACTCCACAGTCAACACACTGGTATTGTCCCTCACCGTAGATCGACATCGAGGATGCTACGATCACCTTTTCCACGGAATGCTTTTCTTTCGCCAGGATATCCAAAAGAACGGCACCGCCCAGGGAATTTACAGAGACATATTCATAGACCTCATACATGGACTGGCCAACACCAACCGCAGCAGCCAGGTGATAGACAGCGTTCACCCCTTTTAGAGCCCCTTTGAGTGCATCTCGATCCCTCACATCTCCTCGAATGAACTCAACTTCCCGAGTGAGGTAATCCGGCAATTGACTGTTTGTTCCGTGCACTTGTGGAGTCAGGTTATCAAAAACCCGCACCTCATGACCTTTTTCGAGAAGGGTGTCAGCCGTATGGGAACCCACAAAACCTGCTCCCCCCGTTATCAGAATTTTCATGGTTCCCTCCTATCAAGAACCATCTCAGGGATTTTATTTCCGTTATTGCTATCTGAACTCTCGCCGGGTCTTGGGTATGTTTTAAGGACCCTGGCAGGTACTCCACCAACCAGGGTATAAGGTGGGGCATCTTTCGTCACCACAGCCCCAGCAGCGATCACTGCTCCCTCATGTACTGTAACGCCAGGTAATAAAATGGATCCTGTGCCAATCCCAGAATTGCTCTTCAATCGAACCGGATTAACAAACCCATGCCGGGATTGGAAGCTTTCACTTCCATCCGCACTGTGAGTAGATTTCTCCGCAACGTCATCGTGACACATAATGATCACATGCCGGGATGGTCCGCTGTGATCCTCGAAGAAAACCAGCTCCGGAAACTGATCTTCCAGATAGCAAAACATTTCCACAACGCAATCCTCGCCGATATTTATGCCCATCTGGCGGTAGAGCCAGATGCGGAGGCCGCGGTGCAATGTGGTGCGAGCGACCATGTTGAGTATCTTCTGTTTTGCCAGCACAAGCAGGCTTCGTGGTCGTAATCTTTCATATTCATCACGCGCCATGGGCATTCTGGCTAGCATTTCTTCATCTGGTGGTTTTACTGGTTTAAACATTTTTTCATTCCTTTCTGAAGAAAAGATCTTCTTAACGAAAATTTCTTAACACCCCCAGGATGCGATCAAAATCATGATCGTTCAAATAAGCATGCGTTGGGATGGTTAACAGGCATCTCGCCAACCGAGATGCACCAGGAAAGTCTTTGCCATTCGATGGAAACAGACCAGGAAATAATTCCGGGATCGTTCGCCAATATGAACGGCTCACCCCAATACCACTTCGTGAAAGGTCTTCGAACAAGCGGTTTGCACGCTGCTCATCTTGGACAACAAAGGGGAAACGCAGAAAAACTGGAGCAGAGTCAGGAGCGATCGCTGGTATCTGGATGAATTCAAAGCCAGCTAATAATGCCACCAGCCGGTCTGCATTACGGCGCCGCACCGATTGGATTTGTTCCTGTCGAGCCAGTATCGATGAGCCGATACCAGACTGAGTACCAGATAAACCGTGTAAAGATATAGGGGGCAGCGTCTCAGCATCCATGCCCGCATCGGCGGGATTCCAATGGGAGCGGGCAACAAACCACCAACCAGAAGGATGGGTTGCGATACCAGATCCCAGATAAAGCATCAGAGTAGTTAGATCCAACTTTGGTGGTTTGATAGCAGAATTTTGGATAACCCCTGAAATCACATTGGCGCATTTATCGTCTGAAACAATAATCCCACCATGGCCTACAGGAATACATTTGCCTCTTCCAAGGCTGTAAAAACCAGCATTGGCCAAATTGCCAACCATTCGTCCACAGAACTTTGCACCATATGCCTGCGCGGCATCTTCGATGACAAAGAAGTCATACTGCTGTCCGAGGCTAACAATGTCCCTGAGATCCTGCGCCCATCCATACAAATGAGCGGGAACCACTGCCAGTAAATCCTCATCGATGAACCGGCTTAGAGCAACAGGATCTAAATTCAGGGTTTGGGGGTCAACATCACAACAAACCGGCTCAAGACCAGCTTTGAGAACAGATTGCACTACAGTGGGGCAAACATATGCAGGGATACCCACCTTTGTACGCCTGGATAAATGCTTCAAGCTTTCTAAGATCAATGCCAGTGCTGCTCTCCCAGATGAAACCAGGAAACAATTCGGGTTGCCTGTTTTCTCTATCAAAGCAGCGCGGAATTTCTCCAGTGCGTGATCCTGGTTTACACTGGCAGTCAGCCCATGCCAGAGATCACTCCCTGTAACCATAACTGCAGTTGGCGGTGTGTGCCGAAATAAAGGTTTTTGCCCTGGCATCATTCTCAATCCACTGTTAAGAAAGCTAATTTTCGCCTCTTCAGCATTTCTGTGATCAACCAAAAACGTCCTCTACAACAATGCTGAAGGATATGACGCCGCTGCTCAAGGAAGTTCGGGAAACGGATAATTGCTGAAAAAAATGAAAAAATTGTGAACGGAATAAGTACCAGTGTGTAAAGGGTCTTTTTTGGAAAATTGAGTTCCAGAGACCATACTTTTGTAAACGATCCTATGAATAAGAGTGGTAATGCCAGGAGATATTCAAACGAATACATGTTCTTAAAGAAGGTAATGAACCGGTTACGGATAACCAGGAAAGCTCTTTGGAGGCCTTTTCGATCGATATTCAGACGCCGTGAAGGGTTTTGCTCGTGATAAATGAAGGCTTTTGGTACAAAAACCACCTTGTACCCCAGGTTGTTGATGCGTAATCCCAGATCTGTGTCCTCGTTATAGATAAAGTAGGTGGGATCGAAATAATATTTCAACTCGCCAATAATCTCCGAGTCAATCAGGAAGGATGCACCCACAATAAACAGGGTTGGGATCAGTGAACCATTTAGAGAGAGGAGTCTTTGACCTACCATTCCGGTGGATGTGAGTTCGCAAATAAAACCCTTTTCAGCGGGGATTTCGCGCTCATTGTGACCACCCAGGTTTAGGGGTAATCCGGCAGGGAAACAAGCCTTAATTTGAGGGTCGCTCTGCATGGCTTTAATCAATTCAGAAAGCCAACGCTTGTGAGCTTCCGTATCAGCATTCTGAAAAGCAATATACCGGCCGCGAGCCGCTTCTGCTGCCATGTTATTTCCTAGCGCAAAGCCGTAATTCCGATCGAGTCGAATGACTCGTACAAGAGGAAAATGCTCTTCCACATAATCTGCAGAACCATCCGTGGAGGCATTATCTGCGTAAATAATCTCGTAATCCTCAGCAGGCAGATCCTGATCAAGCAGTGAATTCAAACATCCTTCCAGATATCTTCTGTCGTTATAGGCCAGGACAATGACGCTTGCGATAGGTTTTTGACTATTATTCATTCGGTGCTCCAAAGCGAAATCGAAATACGGATGTACAACTTATTTATGTTTACCCAAAAGGTTTCCATTTCCGCAGCCACGGTCCAACCTTCTCTGTTATCGTTGAAGGAAGATGCCTCCAAACATTCATATAGACTTTATATTGGGTATTTTCTGAAATCCTATCCCCTACTAACGGAGGTTTTTGAACGCCATTCAAGTAAATAAGTTGAAACAACGGCTTCGGTTCCGCACCCCAGTTCATTTTGAATTTGAATGTTCCGGATTCCCAGGCACTTCTACCAAAATCCAACTGCTTGTACCCACTCTCTGCAGAATGTTTCATTGTCTCCCAGTACAATAAATGGTTCGGATAAAGGTGATAGTATTGCCTCATCATCCCTCCCCACGAACAAGAGACCATGTCCTTGAAATAAAAAATAAACCCCCCTCCCATCATGTGTTTGTCATTGCGAATCGCAAATAAGTCAATGTTTTCCGAAAATTGTGCAACAACCTCTCGGAAGAATTTGAGCCCCAATGTTGGCGTTCCTTTATCAGCCATTGACCTCGAGTAGGCAGGATAAAAACTTTCCAGGTACTCGATACCTCTCAATACATCAAGATTGGCTTGAACCGCCTTATCTACCAATAGTTGTGCACGCTTATTAATTTTTGAACGGATTTGATTTAAATCAGAAGACAGTTCAACAGTTAAGGAGAAATGATCACAATTTATCGTGAACTCAGGCAGTTCCCATTTGCGCTGGCAGTCACGGAGAATCAGGTACTGCCCTTTCTCATGCTTGAGAAAATCCTTGGCCTGCTCACATAGGGCAGAAGCAGCCTGATCCGTATCGGCACACAATCCTCCCGGAATGGATGTGAAATAATGGCCAAAAATCAAACCCTTTACCTCAATGAGCGGGAGAACGCCAATTACCTGGTTATCTTCAACAGCATATAGATAATAAGTCTTATATCCATAGACATTGGTCATCACGTCTCTCCAACCCGATAAATGGTTTAATGTGCCCAATGGAGAGCCGTAAACGTATTTATCCCATTTATTTTTATCCTCACGAACCAATTCTCGAATGTCCATATCGAAGGTTTATCGCTTGTTGTTTCTGATCATCCAAAAGGCATGCGTTTTCGGATCTGTGGTCCCAACACTTCAGTCAAACCAAGGGGAACCTTGTTCCATACGGCAACAAAAATCCTGTATTTCAAATCTTCTTTCATTTCCTCACCCACGGAGGGAGGCCGGTTGATACCATTCAGGTAAAACTGCTGGTAGAGAGGCTGGACTAGACCGCCAAAGCCTTTCTTGAACTTGTATCCGCCAGAGTTCACCCTGCATCTACCCATATCCACACATTGGTATCCATTCCGGTGTGCATAATTGATCATCTCCCAAAACATGAATGCAGGTGTTTGCAGAGCGTAATGTTGCTGAAGTAACCCCGACCATATACCGTAAACAGTCTGTTTATAAGGGGCAACAATGACTCCACCGACTATCTCCCCCTCATGATACAAAGTGATTAAGTCTGCCCATCCCGGAATGTGGTTCGCAATACTTCGGAAGAACTTTACTCCGAGCGTAGGATTCCCAAATTCACGCATTGCTTTCGAGTAGATTGGGTAATATTCACTGAGTTTTTCCAACCCGTAAATGGCTTTAAGACAATTATTACTGGCTTGATTGACATGCTGTCGCGTTTGCCTTTTCATTGCGCGCTTCACCAAATCTAGATCTGACGGAATTTCAATCGCGAAGGATACATGCTCCTCATCCGTTGTAAGGTCGGTTAAATCCCACTTTATACGGCTGTCCCGAAGGATCAGATATCTGAAGTTTCCTGCTCTAACAAATGCTTTGGCATGCTCCAACAATTCTCCGGCTGTTCCATCATCATCGGCACACATTCCCCCAGGAAGAGAGGTGATATATTTTCCTGCTACCAGGCTGCTGATACTGATAAGAGGCAGTACACCAGTTATGTTTCCATTTTCTTCTGCCAGTAAGTAATGCGTTTTGCTCTTAAAAACTTCCTCCATCACCGATTTCCATCCATATAGATGTCGAGGCGCGCTGAACGGGTTTTTGCATACATATGCGTCCCATCGTTCTCCCTCACCCGGTTGAATTTCTCGTACTATCATTTTCCCTTACCAAGAAACACTGGATAGCAAACTAGATAATGGTCCAAACTTAAAATCTTGAAGCAGTCGGATAAATTTTGCCCCCAGGCCGGCCCGACCATAATAGTGCGTGATTCTCTCACGTGGTGTCACCTGGTAAAAATGCTGCCCCATATCAAATTCCCAGGGATGGAAATATAAAATGGCAGGCTGTCTCTGGTGATTGATATGATGGATGCCTGCCTTCAGGAGAGTATAGGGTAAAACCCTGCCGTAAAAACCACCGGCAATAGGGAAAGTCATTCGTAAAAACCGTATTGTTGATAGGGGAAATTCTATGAACGGATCGTTCTTCAAGGGATGATAAGGAAAGCGTGAGGCACCGGGAATACCATAATATAAATTGCGAATTGGGAAAATGCTCGAGTCATAACGGAAACCCATCTCACACAGCTCATCAAAGACCCAGGTCGTTGAACGATTGATTGAGAACATTGGTGCCCGGTAACCCAGTACCAGCGCTCCGCTTGACCTTTGAACTGCATCCAGAGCCCTGGCTATGTCCTCCCGAAATTGGCTCGGGGTCAGGGTATGCACTCGTTTGTGATAGTAGCTGTGCAAGGCAATTTCATGGCCTTCGTTTGCTACCTTTCGAATGATTTCAGGTAGATGATCGGCCACATAACCTAAAACAAAGAAGGTAGCTTTGACCCCAGCTTGCGAAAGGATCGCCAGAACCCTGTCCGTGTTCGCCGCGATCCTATTCTCATAATCCGGCCATCGATCGATACGCCAGCTCGTACTGGTTAATCCCTGGTACCAATCCTCGAGGTCGATCGTTATTGCGTTGAGCATAGTCAACCCTTTTTGTTAATCAACACCAGCCTGATGAGAGATAGATTTTTTATCGTCCGTCTGCTGAACAATGGTGTCAAGTTCCCTACCATCTTTGCTTTCGCAAAACCGGTTCAACTCGTTCTGATCACCTTCTATAATCGCAATCTGTTGGGCTACATCTTTCATCTGGGTGCTCAACTTAGACAATCTCACTGAATAATTTATCAGGATGAGGATGATGAAAAGTAATCCAAAAAAAATAAAGGCGGTTATCGTATTCGTAATTCCAAAAAAGGCAGAGATATTGGCAATAAGGTCTGGTTTTATAGCCATGATCAGGTAGAAAAATGCGGCTGCGAGCCACAGCCAACTATATTCTTCCCGAAGTCGGCGAAGTCGAACCAGATTTAGGACCACGCTAAAAATCAGAACAGCACTTATGAGCACAAGTACCTGTGTCTTCACCATGGGTACCCCCTCCCAGTTGGTCTTCATTCTAAGAAAAGTTCATCCCCCAGTGTGGAGAATCTTATCTTGATCCCGTTTTTGACTCGATAATGCCTGATTTTTGATTTGAAAAGAGCGATTGTGAACTTTGCTGGACCAGCCTTCGATCATCTCTTAACAGCGTCATGGTGATTGACATCATCATTTTCATTCCATAGTAAATCGGTCTGATGATCCCCCCATGCATAGATTGACCGGTATTATTGAGGTACATAATCACGGGAACCTCTTTTACTCGGAATCCCGATTTACCTAACAAAATGATCATATCGGCATCAGGATAGTCAACCGGATATACTTCTGTACAATAAAACTGAACTACCCGCCTGCTGAGTGCTTGAAACCCTGTTGTTGGATCGGTTACTTTATGTTTCGTGATCCTGCTTGCTAAAAAGCCAAAGAAAAATTTCCCAAATTTCCGCAGCAGAGGACCTTTGTATTCGATCAGGCCAAGCCAGCGCGAGCCTAATACGATATCCGTATCAGGTTCCTGGACAGCCTTCAGTAAATCAGGTATACAAGCTGGCTCGTGCTGCCCATCCCCATCCATCTGAACCACGTAGTCATAGCCCTTGCGACAGGCATATTTAAAGCCAGTCTGGCAGGCAACACCATACCCCATGTTAAACGGGTGGGATATTACACAGGCCCCTGTTGATGCTGCCAGGTAAGCTGTCGCATCTTTAGAACCATCATTTATCACCAGAATGTCTGCCTCAGGCATGTGATATTGAACGTTTTTGATCACCTGGACAATATTCTTCGCCTCATTGTAGGCAGGTATGATGATCAAAATGCTGGAAGATCTGTCGCAGGTATCGTCGACGGATGTCTTATAGTAGATATCTTGGTTTAGCACCATCACTCACACTCCCCATAACAATAATGCTCAAAGAATTTATTTATTAATTCACATAACCCAACGACCGCAGCACATCAGCCAGGATCGCTTCTTCTTGTTCACTAAGCCCGTTTTGCTCTAGATTTTCTCCCGATGGTTTGTTTTCCTGATAATGAACCAAATGCTTTTCACGAAATTCATCAGTGAACAGTTCAAGCAGGATCTTTCCATCCATTTCGACTGGGATTTTTTGACCCAGAAGATAGAGAATTGTCGGCGCCAGGTCAATGATTCTCGCATTCTCGATATGGGTATGTTCCCTGACAATTCCCGGCTTCTTACAAATAAGGACACCGTACATCCGGTGATGCCCGCGGGCACCGAAAACTGGTTCAAAGACTTTATTAGACGAAAAGTCAGAAAGTCCCATTGCTTTATATTGCATATTTTTCGTATAGAACACCAAATCAGGAGCTCGATCCACATAAGTACCCTTAAATATTTCGTCTCTTCGCATTATTCTTTCGATAACTGGCACTCCATTGTCCGGGTCAACCATGGCTGATAATCTATGTATGAGATCGGCGATGACCTCTTCGTATTCATCCCCCTGCGATACGATTCCCAATGGTTCACGACCCTTCAAATTCACAAAAAGCTGTCCAAAGTTGCCTATAGAATACACTTTGCTTTTTGACCAATCGACGTCATTAAGAGATAAAAAGATCTTGCGCTGCCAATCTTCGCGTTTGGCGCGCCCCATCCTTACAGATTGCTTGCCAAGCCCAAACTTTAAAACCCAGTTTCCCAATACGTTGTAGTTGAACCCCAGTTGGAGAAGCTTATGACGAAGGAATGTACCAGGGGTATTTTTCAGGCAAAGCAGACCCTGTTCAAGCAGCCAGGTATTGAAATTGATGAATTTATAGATTGGTCCGAAGCCGTGATCCGACATGACGATAACTACCGTTTCATCATCCAATAATTTCAACATCTTCCCAACTGCAGCATCAACTTTAATAAAGAAATCCTCCACAACATTGCCCAGACGCTTAATTTCCTTCGGGTTATGGTCGGGATGATTTGGATCGAGCATATGCCAGAATTCATGCTGAACTCGATCTGTTCCATAAAAATGGACCATAAAGAAGTCCCATTTTTTATGGGTCAAGAGGTACAACGCTGCTTGAGAATTATTCTCCAGGTTCTCGTAGAGCTCTTTTATAAATGGGTATGGGTTGTTCGGCCGGTACTTCTCATCTAAACGCAAGTGATATTCACCAAGTTGAGACTCTACTTCCTCCAATAAATCCACTGGGTAGGTAAAGTCACGCCTTCCGGGTGGAGTCAGTAACCCGGTGATCATAAATCCGTTTACCGGCTCTGGTGGATAAGTTAACGGGACACCCATCACTCCTACAGATTTTTCTCCGTCGCTTATGTGTTTCCACAAAGATTTCCCATCAATATCATATCGATGATTAAGAATCTGGCGATATGTTCCTTCTTGCCGGCGAAAGAACTCGAGCACACCGTGCTGAGCTGGGGTTTTACCCGTCATGAAGGAGCTCCAGGCTGGTCCGGTAAGCGGGGGATAAGTGGATAAAAGCGAACCAGATGTGCCTTCCTGAACCAAACGACTTAACTCTGGCAGCTTCCCCTCCTGCATCCAGGGAAGGATCAGGTCGAAAGTTGCCCCATCTAAGCCAATGACAAATACTCTTAGTCCCATTTAGCTCCCCAATGTTCAACCGTTGATGCTTTTATGTTTTCACTTCAATGCTCAAATCAAAATTGTTTCACCAACTACAAAATAGCGAAACCGGCACCAGCGTGGCCGGTTTCGCTATTGGCTCCCCAAAGATCTTCCCAAGAAATGACAGGGAAAGCGACCAGGCGAAATCTTTGGATCTACACCGCCACCCGAAAACAATAATCCACCTGCTATGATGAACCACGAACTCCAAAAATACATCGACGAAGGCTTCTGTAAAAACCACAGAAGACAAGAATGATGAATTACAGATTATTTACAACTTAATGCTATCGACTTGATAACCTGTAAAACCTGAACCTGGTATTTTGTTAATCTACCTTATATCGTTTACCATCCGAGCCCAAATTTCTGCCGTGCTGATCGGAGATTTATGAAGCTAAGGTACAACCCAGGCTTGGGCTGGGAATAACAGCCAGGCAGACCAGTTACTTCCAGGGAATTGGCCTCCCTCAATATCACCACAAGTCACAACCCAGGCTGTTTCCTGGACCCCGTATCGGTCGAATACGTTGAGGTGGATTGCAATATAAACATCTTCCTTAAACCCTTCAGGATCGATAGTGACCGGGCCAAAAGTGTTTACACATCCCCCAAATTTGATTTTGGTATCAAACTGCCCTGGTATCGCGCCTCCATTATTCTGTGGAAAATCGTCCACTGAGAGACCGGTATGTATAGCAGCGTCCGTCATGCACCAGTTTTTTAACAATCTAAAATTAAGCGTCAGGTCCCCGTTATCTTCTGGGGTAATATCTACGATTCCGGCAAGTTGCGTTTGTCCTGCTATAATTTTGAAGCTTAGTGTGGTGCCTGCGAGTGCTGTGGACATGACCATGGAGGTCAAGATTACAGCGATAAATATTGAATATAATATTTTTTTCATTCGTACTCTCCCCTAAGAGAAACATCTATTACTCTGGTAATCAAGTGTAGCTTGATGATCTACACCCCTCTGAGAACTTATCTTGTGCTCGCTTGCTGGCACCTCCCTCCTATAATTATTGGTTTGTTAAACATCCAACGGGTACAAAAAATTTAATAAAAATAGCGAAAACGACCTGTGGCCGGTTTCGCTATTGGCTATCAAAGACTATCCCCTCTTTCTGGTCTACCGTAAAAATGGGCTAGCGACCAACTACAATCCTTGATTAAACGCCTCCACATTAATAACGAATTATTCAGTTTAATTAGAACTCGTTTACTGAAATTTTGATTTTACACCCCCTTTGACAAGCCACCGGTATTATCTGTTTCTAAGTGTAAAAAATAACTATCCTATGTGTATAAATTATATATGAATAAATATTAAAAATCAATAGGTTTTATTAATGTTTTCCTCAAATTTCGGCCTCCAGATACCTCTTTCAGACAATTCCCAATTTTTATAATCAAGAAACGGAGTGAAAAGCTTCACGCTAATGTGCAAGCAACGGCAAATTAACTTGATAACTCAAACCTCCGTTGATGTTTGACATTGCCCAGGAGTAAATCTCTTCTATCAATGTTTCTGTTTCAGGAATATCATAACCGCTTGGAACATGCAGGTTGCAGGTTGGTCCTGGTGGTGTCCTTGGGTCGGTTATGCATACCATATTAGCAATGGAGTTCGAGCCTGGATTATGTTGGAGGATAGCTTCATGCAAACGATCGAACTGCAGGTTTGCGTGTATGGATGCATCTCGTTCATTCCAAACAAAATAAATTGGTTTATCGAACCCTGACTCGACCAATCGATACGGCTCATCTACTGAAAATTCAAATCCTATTCTCTGTGCAAAAATTTCCATACAAGAAGTACCACCATCAGGACAAAAACAAGGGTACGAGTTTCCAAAAACCGAAATGCCATCATAACAGGCATCACTGATAGCAGAAAGATCTGCAGCTTGTGAGTCCATGATGATCGCAGCTACATTCTCTTGATCTTTGCCCACATAAAATGCCCCTGCTGCTCCTGCTGAACCCCCATATGTAATAATTTGTTTCGTATTAAACTGCTGCTGCACATAATCCACTGCTTCCATCGAAGCCTGGTAACCCCAGCGGGCATATCCATCTATCTCGTTATACTCGCCGTTCCCATGATACAAATCGTGTGAACAGTAACTGGTCACAACAATTCTAAAATCCTGATGTTCCCTAAATTTTTTTGTCACCCCGCCGCCGTATTCTTCACTTAAGGATGTTCTGAAAAACATATTCCGAAAATATGCAGCGTTTAGCAGACCAGCGGCAAGCACATTCGGGTAATACACTCGCTGGTTGTTTTCGTCTATGTACCAGAAACCGACTCCACCTCCTGGAAACTTCGCAAATAAATTCTTCGGTTCGCTGGCTGCGTTCGCATAATCTAAAACCATAAACTGGTGATAACCTTCTGCACCGCAAGGATACCGAGTGTTCTCGTAAATCCTGTAGTAATACCCCGGGATAATTGTTAAACAATCTCCGGAGGGTGGACATGGGATTTCCAAATCATCACTCCAACCTTCTTCAACCAGAGTAATATTCCCATTATTTGGCAGTGAGGTACCCTGTGAAGAAGGTTGCGGAGTTTGTGTTGCAGATAGAGCAGCTTGCGGCGAACAAGCTTGATGAAACACTTCTACCATTTCTTGATTAGCTGCCGGAAATTGTTCGACGCTTCCATAGATAGGTGTTATGTAGATACCATCTACCAAATCAACGATTGAATCACGGTATGCTAGTAGTAGATCAGCACTTGGATTATTCTCACCTTCCACACCGATCCGCTGCAACCCCAACTGAATCCATATTTTAATATCCGGATTCGCTGCCCGAATCCACCCTACCCAACGCTCAACCTCAGCTCGAAACTCATCTCCAGGTGGATAGACCCGTTGGGAGAGTATCGGGCGTATCGCGCCATCGTCCAAGCGCCAGTATTCATCGGCTGCCTGGATCATCCAAACATCCCCATAAGGCGCCAGCATAGCTACAACTTCCGAGGGATCATTCCAATCATAGCCTCTCTCTTCGGCTTCGAGATGCAGCTGCCTGGTGCTGTAGCTGATCATTAATGGTTTATCCCACTGATCTGCAATCTCTTTAGCCGTCTGCGTAGCCCACGGTAAATTGTATTTTTCCTCATCCGGGACACCTCCCAGGCGTTCCGGTCCATAAGAAAGATAATCATAGTCTATGCCTTCTGTTTCTGCCCGCCCTGCTCTCGTTTTTAGACAGTCGTGGGAATTACAAATAAAGATACGATCCCAACCAACAAATTCATCAAAGTATTCTGCGCCTGGTTCATATGTCGGTGTGCCTATAAATCCGGAATAGCCTTCTGAATTCAAACTCTGAAGATATGGTATCGTTGTTTCACCACTGGTAGTTTCAGTGAAGAGCATTGATCCAAGACGGCTCGAAAGGCAATCCGTCGTACTACTCGGAGTGTTCGTTACCATTGGCAAGAAAACAGTTGTGGCTTCATTATTCTGAGTTTGCTGCTGTTCAGTAGGATATATTGGTGCTGTTGATGTAATATTTCTGCCTCCATATAAACAGGAAGTCGTTAACAGGATTATAAGAATTAAAGAAAAATGTTTATGCCCCAAAGTGGGCTTATGGTAGTTGTTTATCATACTATGTACCTGCTGTCACTTTTCATTCCCCATTTGAATCGCCTGTTGATACATAGATAAAGATTGAAGGTAATATTCGTGATCTTCCGGGTCGTCTGAATTTTGACAGGGCTGTGAGGGCATTACATAAATTCCATTAACTCCCGATTTTGTCAGTGCCTCTCTGTAAGTCAGTATATATTCTGGTGGCTGAGGAGATAAACAGTCTTTTATTATGGGATCATAGGCTCCAATCCCTAACTGTGTCCAGACTTCCGAGCCTGGATTACCTGCCTTTATCTGTTTTACCCACCAACTTACCCAGGAAGAAAAATCATCCATAGAATAAGGGTTCCCTTCATCATCACGCCCTGCATCGGTCCAGCGTTGATATTTCGCAAGTTGAATCACCCATATATCTACATAGGGCGCTACGCTGGATATCAACCTGGCTAATTTGTCCTGATCTGGTTGATCTGCTCCATCAGATGTAGCCATTAACTCATAGTCATTCACTGCAGGGCCGTAAATGAGGCATTTCCCTGTTGTCTCTGCCAGTTCTTTTGCTTTCGGAACCCAGATCAACGGTTCCAGGGCCTCAGAACCTGCCTGGTGAATGCTTTCTGGTCCATAAGCTATGCATTCATACATATCTTCCATATCGAATAACGTCGCTGCTATATGGATAGAGCCCAACTGCTCATATGTCCCCCGAATAAATGCTCGTGTCCATCCTGTCAGCCTACCGAACCACTCGTCTCTGACAAGATCAGAAGGTGCTCCAGCTGCAACCAATCCTTTTATTCCTATCTGGTCGTTGGCAAAGATCATCACGTCAGCAGGTGTAATCCAATCGCCTGGGTCAGCATCGATAAGTAATGTTCCATAACTGAAGGATGTGCAGCACTCATACGTTACCGTAGGCAGGTAAACATAATGATTACCTTCAGCAGATGTTGTTACCGCAGGTTCAATTTCATCAACGATGGTTTGTGTTGCGACTGTTGTTGGAGGAAAACTACATGCGGTGTAGAAAGACACCACAAATATGATCAGGCAGCTCAACGATAATGAGCGCTTCTGGAAAAACACGTGGTAAATGTTCTCTGAGTTCAATGCCGGTTGCCCCCTGATAATAACCAAAGCACCATTACTCTATTAACTATTGTAATCATCTATTTCGATAAGTCAATCTTCTGTTGTCAACCACCTCCTTGAGAATGTGATAGCAAAACCCCGCCTAATCACAGCGGGGTTTTTCAGAAATTTCAGATTAATAGCGGCTGTTAGAACCGCCTCGGCCGCGGTGTTTTGGACCGTTCTGGGTGCCGCCCCTACTCGGGCGTTCTTCTCGGGGTCGAGCAATATTCACGGTTAAGGGACGATCTCCAACCGATTTCCCATTAAACATGCTGATAGCGTTTTCAGCCTCAACCTGGTTTTCCATCGTGATAAAGGCGAAACCTTTGGGTCTACCTGTATCCCGGTCCTTGATAATATCGACCGTACCCACTGTGCCAGCCTGGCTGAACATCGTGCGGAGATCAATCTCGGTCGTGTCGTAAGACATATTGCCAACGTACAATTTCGTTTCCATATTTTCCTTATTTTTTCTTTATTGCGATTCGTTCCAGCGTCCGTATATTATTTACGGACAGCCGGAATACCTGTACGGGCTTCTTGTTTCATGCGCCGTATATGTGTACGCTGCCCTTTGGGCAATCGTTTTAATATAACCTTAGTTTTCTTTTCAGCCATGTTGTTAGCTACCTTTTTCCTTCTTTACGTTAGAACTTTTCGCTGGGGTAAGCACAGAAGAAATTGCTGTTACATTCTCTTTCTTTTTATCTCGCTTATCCGTCTGCTTTTTCTTTTTTTTCTCTTTGTTCTTCGGACTCTTGTCACCCATTGCATTTCTCCTTCATGATTTGAACCCAATCTTACTCATAGAAGCCCATCAAAAATCAGTTGAGCTTGAATATGCCAGCATCTCCTCCAAATTGAAATAGGTTCTTCGATTATTCGGAAAGTACCGCCGGGTCTTGGCCGAGATCTGGCGATCGGTCATCTCACCGTCAGGTTGGATGTCAACGATTTCGTCTTCGAGCCCGGCGCGTATTAAATGTTTTTCAAGCTCATTCTTCGCCTCCCCTGGGCCAAAGATTAAAATGGATTCGGCATCCCGGATATTCAGCACAACTCTTTGATAATACTCGTTGAGTTGGTATTCAAGCTGCTTTGACTGGATCTCTTCTTCCGTGCAATCAATAGGCAACCCGGCTAGAAATCGGGTAGGTCTGTCTACATCTGACTCGATTTGCTGTGTTACTTCACCTTTCAAGGTGAGGGTCACGATCACAGCTTTATGGTGATCAATCCACAGACCAATTTCTTTTTTCATAGAATTTTCTCTGCCTAACCTTTATCCAGGCTCTTCATTCATCGGATCTTGCCCCAATAAAAATCTTGGACATTCAGAAGGGTAGCTTGAACCAATAAAATCAATGGAGAGGATGTGTTGAGCAACTAAGAATCTGCTCGAACATAAAACACTTCCTATTGATAGGATTAGCGGGATTATTCGATTGGCTGACCAATGACGAAGGGAGAATTGTCAGTCAAAGAATGCCTGCTAGGCGGAATATCCGAATCTTATGTGATTCGGTAGTAGAAACCAGGAATATACCAGATCATGACCCACGCTGTTCAGCGTCTATACATCTGGGTTGTATATCACTTTAATCTACCTCACTGGATACAGAAGGTAATTATACCACCTATACTCCAATTTACCGCCGTGAATATGTGTCATCCTATATGTGGTATACTCCTGTGTCTGATTCTTTTCTAGACTATATAAGTCCATTTTAGACACAGATGAGCAGTTATACGTAACAGCTCAATTTTTTGGTTCAAAGGATATTGTTTTGACTTTTCAATCGTTTTCTTTTCATCCCCAGATAACCGCGGGAATATTCGCGGCTGGTTATACTACTCCTACTCCTATTCAAATGCGAACGATCCCACCCATCCTGGCAGGACGGGATGTCCTTGGGCTCGCTCAAACAGGTACTGGGAAAACCGCCGCTTTTGTGTTACCTATCTTACAAAAACTCTTACACGGGCAGCGTGGACGGCTGCGTGTTCTCATACTTTGTCCAACCCGAGAGTTGGCCGAACAAAACCATACAGCCATTATTAACCTTGGTCGAAAGACAGGTGTGCGTAGCCAGACCGTTTACGGTGGTGTCAATGCTCAGTCCCAAATTAATGGATTGAAGGCTGGCGCAGAGATTGCTGTAGCCTGCCCAGGTCGTTTGCTGGACTTAATGGGACAGCGAGCTGTAGATTTGAAGAATATAGAAATCCTGGTTTTGGATGAAGCTGATCAGATGTTTGATATGGGTTTTCTACCGTCCATCAGGCGAATTCTCGCATCACTGCCCAAGTCGAGGCAAACTCTCTTGTTTTCTGCTACGATGCCGGGCGAGATCCGAACCTTAGCAAACGATTTTCTTCGTAACCCTATAGCTATCGAATTAGGAATAACCAGGCCAATTGAGACGGTCAGTCACGCCGTTTATCCAGTGAAACAAACACAGAAATTGGATTCGCTCCTGACTATTCTTCGAGATTCTGGTAGTGGAAAAATATTGATCTTTACCCGTACAAAATATCGCGCCCGATCACTATCTGGGCAGTTGATTAAAGCCGGGTTGCCAGCCACATCTCTGCAAGGGAACCTGTCTCAAAATAAACGCCAGGCAGCGATGGATAGCTTCCGCAGTGGTAAGGCAAAAATAATGGTCGCCACCGATATAGCTGCTCGAGGCATTGATGTTTCGCAGATATCCCATGTCATTAATTATGATATGCCCGATACTGCCGAAGCATATATTCACCGGATTGGGCGTACAGGCCGAATGACACACCTGGGCACTGCCCTCTCTCTTGTAACAGAGGATGATCAGCGCATGGTTGGGGTAATTGAAAGACTTCTGGGGCAATCCTTGGAACGTATGAGACCCAGTTTGTAGGAAGTCAGGCCGAATAATTCATAATTCCGACGTGAGCAATCATATTTAGTGGTATAATAGATATACTTGATTTAGGATCTGTGGATACTTCTAGCCAGTCCTTTAAAGGGCTGGCTCGATTTTTTTTCATCTCCACAATTTGAAATTGCCAGAATTCCTTATTTTATTCTCCTATAGAAACCAGGCGTTGCAGCCGGATGCCTCTTATCGTGCTTTATAAGCGTCTTGTTAATGGTGAGAGGAACCGGACGAGAAGGAGAAAAACCGATGATGGAGTATAAAGTTGGGGACACAGTTATTCACTGTTCCCACGGCATGGGTGAGATTATCAAAATGGATGAGAAATTCATCCACGAGCGAACGATGCTGTGCTATGTCGTTCGCACTCATAATCTAACGGTTTGGGTGAAAGCCGATGAGCAAGGCACGTCGAGTATTCGACCGCCAACGCCCGATAAGGACTTTGAAAAGCTATTTGACATATTATGCAGTCCAGGTGAGCCTTTACCTGCAGGTTGGCATGAACGCAAAATCGCGCTCTTCGAGCGAATGAAAGATGGAGATCTGACTTCAATCTGCCATGTAATTCGAGATCTGACGTCGTATCGTCGGGCAAGGAAATTCAATGACAGTGATAAAACCATTCTGGACAAAGCTGAAAGTTTGCTTATCACAGAATGGATGTTTTCGCGATCGGTCTCATGGGTAGAAGCTCGTGATGAACTGATGCGATTATTGGAGTAATTATCAAAATGAATACAAAGCTATACATAGGAAATTTATCACCGATCACTACCGCAGAAGATTTACGTTATTTGTTCAGTTCTGTAGGAATGGTGGTATCCGTTGAATTGATCAAAGATAGAAACACGGGGAAACCAAAAGGCTACGCTTTCGTTGAAATGGTTAGCCAGGGGGATACCGGGAAAGCGGTGAGCGAATTCAATAACTACAACCTGGATCAGCGTCAGATTAAGGTGAGTGTAGCCAAGACGAACAGTCCGCAACCCAGGCACACTTCCAGGTATGTTGAATATAAATCCTACAATGAGAGTATTAATAAATCGTCCTAAGAAAAATGCATCATTTTTCTTAGACGAAATATATTCATAGCGCTGGCCCATATCGCATATTGGGTTAAATTACCGATAGCGAATAAATACATTTAAGTACATTAAGGCAAGATGATTTTGGCATCTTGAATTCTCTTCGTTTCATCAGTAGTCAGTCCAGGTTTATTTTGCTGCCTCACGAATCGATAGATTTGCCAGGTGTTAAATAGATTGTGATAGAGTATGTAAAAGGTAGGTCCCATCGCCACCAGCGGGTTCATAAAGGTCAGAGCAATCCATATGGCGAACGAATTGTTTTTCTGGCCGAGAGCCTGGCTTGTCTCCAACCGGTATTTCCGGCCTCCTAAGAGAGCTCCGGCCACAAAATTGATCACACAGAGTACCAGCGAAATCAGTGCAATCTGCGCCAACATCGACAATGAGCCGGAGTTTTTATAGCGTATGAAATCAGACGCCTTGGCACTGATGATGAATAAATTTAACACCCAGATCGGGAAAGCAAATCGTTTTCCGGCTCGGATGACGGTTAGAGACCGGTGTGGCAAGCGACCTGCCAGGCGTGCCAGGATCAGCGGGACAAACATGGTGATAAGAACTGGCTGAAGCACATCCAGGGTGGAAATCGAGGCGCTCTCACCTAGCAGCACAGGCAGCGCCAGCGGTACAACGAGTGCAATCCCGATATTGGTAACCAGAACCGCTGCCACCATGAAATCCACCCGTCCATGAATAAAACCGACGATGACAGTGGAAGCAATCGCACTAGGCGCAATGGCTGTCATGAACGCCGCCAAAGCCAGCTCGCTGCTTCGGGAAGCGAGTACCATATATGCACCAAAGGCGATGCCCACGTTTGCCAAAAATACCCAAACGATACCTTTCTGAAAAGACCGGGGATTAATTTCGATATCCAGGAAGGCCAGGAACAGCATCACGATGAGCAGGTACTGCACCAGGAAAGACAGGTTACTGGCCTGCGGAATCAGTGCTCCCAAAATCATCGTTACAATTAGCGACAGCACCTTCCCGTAGGTATGCAGGAGGGTGCTGATTGGTTTTAAGTGGGTCATTTGAAAAATACGCTCTGCAGTGAGTATACCCGTTTTCTAACGTGTCAGCCAACCGCCGTCCACCGGTATAATAGCACCGTACATGTAATCCGACGCAGCCGAGGCAAGAAATACGACCGCACCCTTTAAATCATCAGGTGTACCCCAGCGGGCGGCAGGAATACGGTCGAGGATCGCCACCGAGCGCTCCGGGTTTGCCCGTAAAGCAGCGGTGTTATCGGTAGCCATATAGCCGGGAGCAATCGCATTGACATTGACACTGTGCTGAGCCCACTCATTGGCAAGGGCTCGGGTAATCCCGGCAATGCCGCTCTTGGCAGCAGTGTAAGAAGGCACGGTCACCCCGCCCTGAAATGAAAGCATGGATGCAACATTAATGATTTTTCCAGACCTGTGCGGTACCATGACACGTGCAGCCGCCTGT
>Ga0105092_10000438_pt1 | contig 21541 bp, 27 predicted proteins | sample PPLLak2March2015_FD_87021 | JGI IMG/M metagenome (GOLD analysis project Ga0105092, IMG submission 87021) | Freshwater sediment microbial communities from Prairie Pothole Lake near Jamestown, North Dakota, USA - PPLs Lake P7 Core (1) Depth... | ecosystem: Environmental > Aquatic > Freshwater >... | reverse complement strand
TCTTTCAGATACCGGAAAACCTCGCGTGGAACAAGTGATTTCCATTCCCGGCCAGCACGAATTTTTGCCCTAATCTGGGTAGCGGAAAGCCCAAAATAGAGGTTATGCTGGCGGACCTCAACAGAGATGCTTTCCATGCACCTGCGCGGCCAATCATTCATAGTATAGACAACAATATTTTTACTGCCAACTATATCAACGAGCTTTTTAGCCCAGGCAGTATTATCCTTAAGGTCTGGCAGGCCGAAGATTCTGAAATTTCTGATTCCCTCGCACTTAAGAGTTTTCTCGATCATCTCGCGACGCTCAAAAAATGTGAAGGGGTTGTCCTTTGTAGAGAATTCCTGCATAGAGCCAATAACTATTGTAAACTTCCCTTCCCGGGCTATCCTTTTTATTACCTCAATATGGCCTTTATGTAGAGGCTGGAAGCGGCCGACAAAAACTGGAGGCTTTGATTGTCGTAGTGCCATAAATTGTAAGCAATTAAAAACAACCGTTTCGTGTATATCTACAAACCCTATACAATTTATGGCGAAATTCGGAGTCTGCGCGACGACAGTGCTTTTTTTCCTTTGCGTAGCTATCAGCATCATCGCATGGGATTCTCCGGATACTGAAAAGATATTTGACAATTACGGGTATTCTACAGAAAACCTTCTTGACGGGAAATATTATGTCATAATCACATCCATCTTCCTGCATTCTGATTTGAGCCATCTTATATCCAATATGTTTGTCCTGCTCATTTTCGGCCTTGTGCTTGAAAAGGAGATTGGCTGCCGCAATTATTTGCTTGTTTTCTTCATGGGGGCATTTTTTGGAGACTTTTTGTCGTCCCTGGTCTATCCCGTATCTATACCTTCAATCGGGGCATCTGGAGGCATCTTTGCGCTTATTACCGCCACTATGCTGATTAAGCCCGTTCCAATGGAAGGCTTTATGCCGCTGCCGCTTGGAGTGATTGCCATAGGATATATATTCTATGCTATCATCGGCCTCTTAACAAACTATCCTCCGCATGTCTCACAAATTGCCCACCTTGGCGGCGCCCTGATTGGCATGGTCTATGGCTGCCACAGGCAAGGGCTAAAGAGTACGCTGAAGATACTGATAGTATTTACTCTTCTCCTGATACTGCTTCCCTTTATATGGGATTTCTGGGTGTTCTTATCCAACTACATTGTAAGCATATTCTCCTAACGCAGCCAGCGCAGATGGAGTATATATAGTTTTTAAAACAAGTTCAATTGTAATTATAACATGGCGGAATCTATTAATCTTAAGGTAGGGGAACTGACAAATCGCGAGGAGTTTGGCAAAGGCATTGCAAGGCTTGCAACATCCTATATGCAAAAGCTCGGCCTTCGGGAAGGAAATTATGTCGAAATTGAAGGAGCCAAAAAGACTTACGCAATTGCAGTCAGGTCTTACCCGTCAGACATTGGCCTTGATGTTATCAGGATGGATGGCATAACAAGGAAGAATGCAAGTACCGGCATTGGAGAGATGGCCTCAGTAAAAAAATCAGATATCAAGGAGGCGCAAAGGATTACATTGGCTCCTGCCCAGGAAGGAATGATGATTCACGTTGACCCGGATTATATGAAGCAGAACCTATTCAAAAGGCCATTTGCAAAGGGAGATGTTGTTGTGCCTAATCCCGTAGCAAAAAGAAGGCAGGCGGATGTTTTTGACGATGAGTTCCCCGAGTTTTTCAAGTCAATGCTTGCCCCTTTTGGTGAAATCCGGCTGGATAATCTGTTTGGAGGCATGAAGTTCATTGTTGTTGATATATCTCCAAAAGAAGGTGGATATGTGGGAGAGCGAACCGAGCTGGAAGTTTTATCCAAAGCTGTGGAGATAAAGGAAGAGCAGCAGCTATCTGAAGTTACCTATGACGACCTTGGCGGCTTGAAAGACGAGATTGCTGCGGTCAGGGAGGTGATTGAGCTTCCAATGAGGCATCCAGAATTATTCCAAAGGCTTGGAATTAAGCCGCCTAAGGGAGTCTTAATGCATGGCCCTCCAGGCACAGGAAAGACTTTGCTTGCAAAAGCTGTTGCTAACGAAAGCGGCGCAAATTTCTTTTCAATTGCCGGCCCTGAGATAATGAGCAAGTATTACGGCCAGAGCGAGGAAAACTTAAGGAAGGTTTTTGATGACGCTGAGAAAAATGCCCCTGCAATAATCTTCATTGATGAGATTGATGCTATTGCACCTAAGAGAGAGGAAGTCACGGGAGAAGTTGAAAGAAGAGTTGTCTCGCAGCTCCTTACCATGATGGACGGCCTTAAGTCAAGAGGCCAGGTCATTGTAATTGGCGCAACAAACCGGCCAGATTCCCTTGACCCTGCTTTAAGAAGGCCTGGAAGGTTTGACAGGGAAATTGAAATAGGAGTTCCTAATAAGGAAGGGAGGTTTGAGATTTTGCAGATTCATGCAAGAAACATGCCTCTGGCGGAAGATGTGGACCTCAAGTACATTTCAGAAAAAACTTACGGTTTTGTTGGTGCTGACCTGGAATCTTTGTGCAAAGAAGCAGCCATGCACACCTTGAGAAGAGTGCTTCCCGATATATCCAGCCTTAAAAATAATGACAAGCTTCCAAAGGAGACTATGGAGAAATTGCTTGTGACCCAGGCAGACTTTGCAGATGCTATGCAGAAGGTTGAGCCTTCAGCAATGAGGGAGGTTTTAGTTGAAGTTCCTAATGTCCACTGGAGCGATATCGGCGGGCTCGAGGCAGTTAAGCAGCAGCTTGTTGAAGTTGTCGAGTGGCCGCTTAAGTACCCAGACAAATTTGATAAATTAAATATCCGGCCCCCAAAGGGCGTGATTCTGTACGGCCCACCTGGAACCGGAAAGACATTACTTGCCAAAGCAGTTGCCAATGAGAGCGGCGCTAACTTTATCGCAATTCGCGGCCCTGAGCTTTTAAGCAAGTGGGTGGGTGAGAGCGAAAAGCGCCTCAGGGAAGTTTTCAAAAAGGCAAAGCAGTCTGCGCCGTCAATAATATTCTTTGATGAGATTGATGCTATGACAAGGTCACGCGCTGCCGGAGGAAGCGGAACAAATGAAGTTGTTGACACGATTGTTTCCCAGCTTCTTACTGAACTAAGCGGAATCGAAGAACTTAAGGGAGTCGTAATAGTTGCTGCGACAAACAGGCCTGATTTGATTGATACCTCACTGATGAGGCCAGGAAGGTTTGACCGGCACATTCTTGTCCCAACCCCTGATAAGGAATCAAGGCTCCAGATTTTGAAGATACAGACAAAAGGCGTTCCTATGGATAAGGACGTTAATCTTGAAGAGCTTGCAGAAAAAACAGATGGCTACTCAGGCGCAGACATGGAAGCGCTGGTAAGAGAAGCTGCAATGCTAACCCTGCGTGATAGTATACTCGGCAATAAAGAGCCTAAGAAAGTGACAAAGAAGCAGTTCGATAAAGTCCTGGGCGGAATTCGGCCATCTGTTCCAAAGAAACTTTCCAAGTGGTATGAGGACTTTGAGAAATCTGTCATGACTCCTGACGAAGAGAAAAAAAAGATCGTAGAGCCAGAATACGCGCGATGAGGCCAGTCTATGTTGAGCAAAGGTTCTGTTGCCTCAAAATTTGTAATTATTAACCCTCTTAAATAGTTATATGGATAAGGCGATACTCATTACCGGCGTCGCAGGTTCCGGAAAATCCACCCTCTGCGATGAGCTGAATAAGCTTGGCTACAAAACATTTGGAATTGAAGATATTGAAGGGCTGTTCCAGATGATTGATAAGAAAACTGGCAAGGCTTTAAAGGCCTGGGATAATGATAATTTGGAATTGGTAAAGGACCTGGGATGGGTATGCAATAAGAAAAAATTGCAGCGCCTTATGCTCAAAAATTCCAAAGGAATTGTATTCTATTGTGGGATTGCCTCTAACCTTGATGATTTACTTCCTCTATTCGATAGAGTGTTTCTGTTAAAAGCAAGCCAAAAACTGATTCGCGAAAGACTGACTACCCGTACAAATAACGACTATGGGCGCACCCCAGAAATCCAAAAATGGATATTTGGCTGGAAGAAGCAGTGGGAAAATCGTATGATAGATAAAGGAGCCATAGTAATTAACGCAGGCCTCCCGCTTGGAGAAAAAGCAAAAATTATTATTGAACGAAGCAACTTCTCCAAATGACATATCTCAAGAAGAATGTTTTATGCTCGCAGCGGAACTACTTAATTGCTTGCTCTTGGAATATTCCCATGAAACAGAATCTTGAGAAAATTTTCTAAACCTCGTGCTTGATGCTCAAATCCTGTGTCAGCCTCTGCATCCTTACGATAAACCTTGCCGTCTTCTCAGCGAAATCGTCAATATCTTCCCAGTGAAGTTTGTCCTCGCCATGCTCGTATTTTTTCCAATAATTGAAAAGGTCCTGGCTGTACTTTACATACTCAGGCTCAAGAAGCCCCTTATCAACAAAGTGCACCTGCAGGGCTCCCGGAAGCCTCTTTGGTATCGGGGGGGCAACACCTGCCAGGATCAGCGGGGCCTGGCCAGCCTCAGTTACAGCATTGAACATGTGCTCAACAATCCTTGCCTTGAATGAGTTTTCAATATGGCGGACGCGTGATGGCGCCCTTGAAATAAGCTCATGGATTGCTTCTTTTGTCCCAGGGATTTTTCCCTGGGCGAGAAGCTTTTTCATAGGGACAAAAAAGCCTGAGGGGTCATATAGGGGAATTCCTTCCCGAATCTCGCAGAAGGTTGTTGGTGAGCCGTGCTTAATCATATCCCAATAATCAGAAAGTAAATAGAAGCTTGCATGGATATTGATTCCATAGTTTCTGTGGCTTGTTTTCTCAAGCTCCAAAGCTTTTAGCTTGACGCTCCCAATGGTTATATGGTCAACTATCTTTGTATCATCAAAGATTATTATCAGGACTATTGCATCAGCAGATTCTTCAGGAGCAAGCATCCAGATAGTTTTTATCAATGGCTTATCCGCTTCAAGAAGGGCAGAGCAAAATTCTTTAACCGCGCCAAATTGCCTTTCCTCAATTGTGTTTGCTCGGCTATGAACCTGCTCACCTGCTTCTTCCATAATTATCATCTCACCTGTATGGTCGGCCTTTTTCAGCCGCCCCAGATTCATTCTTTGATTTAGTCATCATCTCCTCAAAGTTCTTTGCAAATACGACGCTTGAGTAAATATCCCTTTCGGGAATATCATTGATTTTTCCATGCTCTGACAAATCCTTTAGCCTGAAAAGTTTTTCGAGTATTCCAAGATACACCTGGGAAACCATCCCTGTATCGACAAATTCCTGCTTAAAGGCATCGATTGCTTTTTTGTCAAACTTTTTCATATGGACCGTCTCAGTGCAAAGCCTAGCAACCTGCTCATAGGAAGTATCAATGATTTGCTTTTTCTTGTTTATTTCAAGATGCCCGAAAAGCTCGTCGACCTTGTTTATAAAGTAGACTGCCCTCTCCAGGTGCTTTTTTATCTCCTTGCCGCTTACCCGAGTTATCTCATTATGGGATATTTTTTCAGTAAGCTCAAAAAAGTCCTCGTAGTACTCAACGGACCGAATGTCAAGCATCCCCTTATCGACAAAATTCCTCCTCAGTTCCGGCCCAAGGTTCTTTGCTGCAGGCGGCGCAATCCCGTAGAACATAAGGACGGCCTGAGCCGTCTCGACCATCGCAGACAAAAGCTCAGTTGTGACATCTTCCAATAAGATTCTCCTTGCTTCTCTCAGGCGATATGGAGCCCTGTCCATCAAGGCCTGCGCTTTTTCATGAGTGCCATGGATTCTTCCCTGGCTGACAAGCATGCTTAGTGGGGTAATATAATCTGAAGGGTCATAAATGATGCATGCATCTGATAATGCGGTAACTACCCAAGGCTCGCCTGACCTTAAAAGATCCCACCAGACTGAAAGAGGCTTAGGCGACTGGAAGTGAATATCAATATCCAGCTTTTCCCTTGCCTGCCTTGAAATCTCATCCATTTCTCCAGACATGTGGTCAATGTAGCTGGAAGTAAACTGTTCCGAAGTATCATCTACAATTACAAGCGTATCTACGTCATTTGGCTTATTATCGTTTCTTGCCGCTGAGCCATAAACAAAAATAGCTTTTGTAAGGGGATATTTTTTTACAAGCTCAATTGTTTTTTCATTCAGGTAACTCAGGACCTGTTGGTTCATAAGATATACTCGATTTATATAAAGAATCAATTACAATCGCAATACCTGCGTAGTGAAAGGCTAATCTGCAGAAAAGCATGCGTTCAAAAGGGTCTTTGCATATCCTCTCGCCTGTTCGGTGACTTCAATCGCGACAACGCCCTCTTCCGGCTGGCCATAGAAAACGAGTGTGCCTTTTCTCGCCAGAGCAAGCACTACAAGGACAAGCAAATCCTCCTCACCATCTACCTCCAGCAGGACTTTTCCACGCTTCAGGCCCCGGGAAACCTGCTCCCAGGCATCACAGGTTATTTTTCCCGGCGGGTTGTTTGTGCTCAGGGTCAGGTTAAAGCCTCCCGACTCATATGTGTGGTCAACGGATTTGCGCTCAACCTTGTAATCCACTATGCTGAGCTTTGGAGAAATCCCTTTTTCAATTATATTTTTAGTCACCATATCGCCAACGGTTATGACCAATTTTCCCTTGATATCAAACTGCTGCAATGCCTGAGGCATGCTGTGGTAAATTTTTCCCAGCGGTTCCTTTAGGCGCGGGCGGTATAATTCCTTGATTGTCCTGTTTGGAATTGGTTCTTCCATAATTTAGACAAAATAGATAATGAAGATTTTAGTACTGCCCGGAGTAAAGCATTTATAAGTTAAAGTACTTATATTATAGTGGTTAAAATGGAAGGACAACCTTTGAATACTGGCAAAAAAAGGAGGCTTGGCGCTGTTTCAGCGATAGGTGAAACATTTGTGTCTGGCCTAGGTGGAATAAAGGACATGGGTCTTGATGTTGCAAGTTACGCTGTAGACATGGGATCCAATCTAGCAAAATATGGAAGGAATTTTGTAGGCAAAAATCAACCAATTCTATTTGGCGGGCTTGGAGGCGCAGTCTTGGGATATGGAAGCATTGAAGCAATAGACTATGCTTCGCAATATGCTCACCAGGCTCAGGACGTTTTACCCGCAATCCATATTGATCCTTACACGCAAGCGATTGTTACAGGGTTAGTTGCTGTTTATGGCATTGGCGCGGTTAGAAACAGAAAACCAAAGTCCGAAAGCGAGCAAAAATAACTATCTAATTCTAACCTAATTTAATTATGCCCGTTTCATCCGCACCAGGAAACATCTTTCTATTTGGAGAGCATTCTGTCGTTTATGGCAGGCCAGCAATTATTGCCGCTATTGGCCTGAAAACCACCTGCCAGGCAAAAATCAATCCTTCCGGCAAAATCAGGATTTCTTCTTCTGGCTACGGGACTTTTGAAGCACCTCTGGATAAACTAGGCAGGCCTAAGGAATATGATAATCCCCTTGCTCCAGTTATGGATGTCTGCGCGGCCTTTTTTCAGAAATTTGGCGCGCCTTCAGGAATTGAAATTGAAATTTCCTCTCAGATTCCGCGAAACTCAGGCGGAATGAGCTCTTCAACCGCAGTCATTGCTTCCGTCCTTGACTGCCTGAATAAAAATTCTCCAAAGTTGAAAAAAGAAGAATATTATGATTTCCTCCTTCCAGTTCAGGCAAAAATCCATGGCGGAAAAGCCTCTGGCGCGGAAATATTCTCCTCGACTTTTGGCGGCTATAATAAAATCAAGACTAATCCTGTGCAGAGAGTTGGTCTAGGAAACCTTGAGCTTCCGATCCTTGTTGTAAACACTGGTGTGGAGGCAAAGACTGCTGACACAGTTCCTTATGTCCGCAGAGGATGGGAACTTGATAAAAAATCTTATGAGGAAATTTTTGATATAATTCAGGAAATTGTCGAAGAAGGCGAAAAAGCGATAAAGGCAAAAGACCTTGTGAGGATTGGCCAGCTTATAACTGAAAATCACTTCATCCTGGCAGGAGACCTTGGCGTGTCTCACCCAAAACTAAACAAGATTGTAAAAATCGCGCTGGAAAATGGCGCTTATGGCGCGAAGCTTTCGGGTGGCGGCAAAGGCGGCGCTGCGATAATTCTTGCAGATAAGGCAGAGCAGGAGAAGATTATTGAAAAACTGAAACCAATTGAGGTGCAGGTTTATAGGACTGAGATTGGGGTAAGCGGATTGTAGCAATATTAATGGGAATTATCCGAACGTTTTGTTCGGATAATTGGTGTTAGTTTCAATAAAAAGAAAGGTCTAAATAAAGAGCCGAAGAAAATATGCTGCCTTTTTTGTTTAATTCCTGAGTGAGGGTTTACACAAAATCCTACTAATGCTTGCAAACTTTATTAAGTGGTCATTAACACAGGAGATACTACTCCATAAACTTTCTTCGCAATAAATTCTGCGCCGATATATCTGGGATGAATTGCATCAAGAAAGTGTTCATCCTTCATATCACTTAAGTCTACATAAGGGATTTCTCTTTCAAGACAAAATAATTCTAATTCCTTATTATGCACTCTCCTCGTTTCATTTTCCGCCAAATAATAAGTGTCATCAACAGGCCTACTGCAAACAGGAGGAATATCCTGCATTATAGGGTTATCAACAAACTTACTACAAACAGGAGGAATACCCAGCATTATCATTTGTTTAGATTCCTTTTCTAACAGTTCATAAGCCTTTTGAAAGTTGGATAATATATGCGTAGTAATCTCCTGATTAGCATATTTTGTGAACATCCCAAAATCATTAGTTCCGAAACCAATAACAAAAATCTTGGAGTGACTAAAATTTTTCAGGCCATATTCGACTAAGATGGGGGCAACAGCACTTGGTTCCCCTGCAAATCCTAAATTAGCAACTTCTTCATCCAAAAGCCCTTCTAATTGGTAAGGGTAATACCTTTTAGGTCCTTCCTCAATAATCACATGACGAGTTGTCGTTTTTGGCTCTTTTGGAGGCTCATAATCGTTTGCAAACAGTTTACCTAATTCAGTTATTTCTACGGTACATTCACCATCTTCTTCCTCAGATCCGTATGCTGTTAATGGCAGCGGCCACATTAAATCTGCACCAGTTATACTGTCTCCCACGCAAACAACCCTTATTTTATCTGTTCTCTCTTTTAATTTGGTGGTATCTCCAAAATCCAGGTTTTTTTTAATAAGCATAATCTAAGGCGGTGAATGTTAATTTATGCCTTAATAGTACTCTTAACAGATTAATTATTTACGCAAAGCTTCTCCAAAAGCCCAAGAAGGGCATAAATTATTATTTTCTTCGGCATGGTTTGCTATACGACCTTTCTTTTTACTCTGCTGACGCAGGTTTCCAGAACTTCGTAACTGGAAACGAAACTAACAGGAATTTAGCGGCTCGCCCCTAATCCTCCTAGAGCGTATATCTCAACGCAGCAAACAATAACTTTCTATGGCCGGCCAGCCCCTTTTTAAAACAATTCTTCAATTATGGCCTATAATTTTGAGTTCAACCTCAGAAAGCTTCCAAAGGAATTTTTCGTGGATGTCACCAAAGTCGCTAAAAAGCACAAAATCCACCGCAAGATTGGAGATACCTCTAAAAAATTGGTCAAAAAATTCAAAGTCAATGAAAAGCTGGGCGTACCTCTGGATGACGCTGTGACACTTGTTGAGGACCTGCTTGATGTCTATATCGATAACATTATCGTGTTTGACTCTATAAAAACGGCTAAAACAAAGGTCCTGCTCATTCCACACTGTTGCAGGAAGCATATGGATTCCAAGTGCAAGGCACGCTTTGACGAAAAATATTCCGCTTACTTTTGCCGCTCATGCTCAAAGGACTGCTACGCTAATATCGCCACAAAAATCGGAAAAGAGAGGGGCTATGAGGTGTTTATCCTTCCTGGCGGCTCGTGCATAAAAAAACTGATGAATCATATGAAGTGCGATGCTGTCGTGGGTATTGCCTGCGGCGAAGAGATAAAGCTCGGCAAAAAATTCCTGGATGGAAAGGGTGTCCCAATCCTAGGGATTCCTCTCACAAAAAACGGCTGCTCAAAGACTCAATTTAACGTGGCAAATTTGAAGAAGCTGATGGTTTAGTAATAAATTATTTATTTATTAGTACTAATATTATGGTAGATGAAAATAAGAGGTATGAGGCAAGATTAGATCTATGTCCTTGCAATGAGAAAATAAGGATATATATAAAGTGTCGTTGCGACACTGAAATAACCGCATTTTGGCCAGAAGAGCTTTTTAGACCTGGAACTTCCCTCTCATTTCCCTGCAGCAATCCTGATTGCCCCAATGAATATAATGTTTCCAGGGACCGCTCAACAGGGAGCTACTCCATAAATTGGACAAGGAAGGAAGGCGATCTTATTAAAGTACCGGGGCCACTATTTCAGGAGTTTTTAAGTCATGATTATTGAACCCAAAAGCAAGCCAATTGCAGGTTCTGTTTTTTGAATCTTGGGCTCTGTTTCTATAGACTGCTCAAAGACACAGTTTAGGTGGCAACTTTGAAGAAATTGGTTGTTTAGATTTATATATCTATGAGTAGTGTTATGGTTTCATTAGAATATAGGTGTATCTCTGATGGGGAGGTCATAACCGTAAATGAAAAACTATTGGAATATGTCGATAGATATCCCACACTAGTGCCCTGTCACAAATGCAAGGGGTTGTACTTGTTTAGTGTGCTACCTGGCTGCCCTGGATATTATAAGGCAGAGCACAAAGAACGTCCACTGAAGCCCAATACATGGTTGTGGTAGAAACTCAGGAATCTAATCGGAACACAGCGGGTATTCAGAAGTTTTTATTGGGCAGAAACTATATTTGGGCTTGCTGCAGCCCTTAGAAATGTGCCAAATATTTATACATTCATAGATAGTAATATGAGATATGAACTAAAAAAGAAAATGGAACTTATACCCTAAGAGGTGATTGCGGTGAACCTCTAAAAGATACTGAAGGCAATTATACACTAAATTGCGAACAGGTTAACGAGTGGGCATTCAAAGAAGAGGAGCTTAAAAAAGGTCCTTATTTAAAACATTGCCAAAATAACAACTGCCCGGCAAGATATCTGATTAAAGTAAGATTTGGCCCTGAAGGGGAGAGCCTAGATATACAACTTGTGCCGCCAGGACCTTTAGTGAAAGTGTACCACCCGGTTGTTTAAGGTTTTGTTTTGAAACTCTGGGCATATTCCAGAAAGACCACTGCCGCGCTACTAGAATATTATAAGTGCCGTCCTTGAATTCCATCCGATCTTGGCAGATTATATACAAACCTCAAGATAATTATGGAGTGCGTTGCTGTTTTGGAAAATTTGAATGTTGCGGAGGCTCTCAAGAATTTAGAGGAAGAAATCGCCAGAAATCCGCTTAATCTTAGTCTTTGGCACCAGGTGGCCACGTTATCCTCAAAATTCCCGGAGGAAGCGATAGGATTTTATGAGGACGTTCTTGAAAAGGACCCTGAGAGCAAGAATGCGCGGAATTGTATACAGGATTGTCTTTGTTCAATGGCATGGAAAAGATATTGTAAGGAAGAATATGGAGATATGCTTCTTGTTTCTGAAAAGATTTTGGATAATTTTCCAAATAGTTCATGTGGATGGGATTATGCAGGAATGGCGCTAATTGAGCTTAAAGAGCCTGCAGTGGCAGTACATTGCCATAATCTGGCAATCGAAAAGGAAAATGGCCACCATTCAAACACATATAACTGCCTGGCAAGAGCATATAATATGATGGGGTTGCCTGAAAAGGCCCTGGAAGTTTATGAGAGAATGGAGGAAATTTTTCAGGGATACCAGAACCTCAATAATTGGGGGAATACCTACTGCGACACGGGCGAATTCGAGAAGGCAATAGAGACCTACAATAAGGGCCTTGAGTCAGACCCTTCTGATAAGCTGCTTAGGAATAATAAGGCTGTTGCTCTGATAGGCCTTTACAAAAAGACAGGGAAACAGGAGTATCTCAATGAAGCCCTCAATATTTTTTCAGACCTGGGCATAGAAACATCATATAATCCTAATCCAGATTCTTCAATTTTAGAATAAGAGCCTGGAAAATAATCAAAAATCCAATTTATTTCTCAAGCGCTTTCCTGATTTTTTTGGCTTTCAGTTCCTTGATTTTCCTTTCAATCTCTTTTGAAAGAGTTTTGAAGAATTTTACCTGGTCAGCAATAAATTCTCTCGATGCCTTTGCAGTCTCGTCGCCTTTCTTTGCATTCTTCTTGACAAGAATATCAAGCGCATCAAAGTACTCAATCCATGCCTCAGAGATATCTTTTGAGATTTTGAGCTTCTCTGCATTCCCTTTTCTTTCTGCTTCGTCTATTGCTCTTAGGAGTATTGTGACTTCAGAATCATATTTATTCTCTGCGTCTTTCAGGAGTTTTGTAAAGTCTTTTTTGATTTTCTCTTTGTTGACTTTTGGCGCTGATTTTTTTCCAAGTTTGGTTTTTTGTGACATATTATTTTCTGATGCTAATCCGAGTATCTCCAAGATGATGGTACAAGTTTTGGAGTTTATCATAAAGAGTTGTGGTAGTCGCACCTTCATTTTCAGTAATTTCTATATGTTTTAATGCATCTGGTGCGCGGCGTGCTATCCCGTACAACAATCCTGCTAATACTGCCCTCGCTAATGCATCTTCAGCAGGATATATCCCAGCATATCCAGAGGCAAGATTTGCAATGTATAATCCAATTGTCATATTTACCTCCTTTGGTAAGTTTGGCAGTTTATCTATATCCAGGGAATTAAATTTATTGCCAAAATAATCTATTTTATTTTCGGATTTCACAAGCCCAGCCTCAACCTTATCTGCGAGTTTATCTGTTGCTACCTCCAGCCTAGTTGACAATTTGCTGGCATATCCTCCAATTGCACCTTTAGTATCTTTTAAATGCCCATAAGTCGAATCAATAATTCCACTAGGTAAATAACTAGATTTTCCAGTACCCTTCATAATTATCCTTAGATATTATATTTAACCTAGCCATATTATGGAAATCTGGACTGAGAAATATCGGCCTCATAAACTGAAGGATGTTGTCGGACAGGAGCATGTAATTAAGCGTCTTGAGGCATTTGTCGAGAGCAAGTCGATTCCCAACCTTCTTTTTGCCGGAATGCAGGGAACTGGAAAGACTACTGCCGCCCTTTGCCTTGTTAATGAACTTTTTGGGAACAATGCCCAGAGCAATTTTATCGAATTGAATGCTTCTGACGAGAGAGGAATTGATACGGTCAGGGTTAAAATCAAGGACTTTGCCAGAACCCGCCCAATTGGAAACGCTGAGTTCAAAGTCATTCTTCTTGACGAGGCTGATTCTTTGACAAAAGATGCACAGCAGGCGTTAAGAAGGACTATGGAAACTTATTCCGCAATCTGCCGGTTTAGCATGGACTCCAATTATTCATCAACCCTTATTCAGCCAATCCAATCCAGATGCGTTGTTTTCAGGTCCAAGCCGCTAGCCGAAGCAGATGTCAAAAAGTATATCGAAAGGATTGCTAAAGGCGAGGGGCTTGATATTTCGCCGGAAGCAATCAAAGCAATCTTCGAGGAATGCATGGGTGACTTGAGGAGGTCAACAAATATTCTGCAGGCGTCAGCCGCCATAAGTAAGAAAATTTCTGAAGAAGTTATTTTGGAAGTCGTCGGCAAAGCTAAGAACAAGGATGTAGAAGAGCTTTTGAAGCTCGCCCTTGAAAAGAAATTCCTGAAAGCGCGCGAGAAATTATTCAAGCTCACTCTTGAGCAGGGTGTAAGCGCTGATTACCTTTTGAAGCAGATTTATCAGCAGGTTTTCAAATTGGAACTGACTGAGGACGAAAAGCTAAGAGTGATAAAGCTTCTTGCTGAGTATGAATTCAGGATTGTTGAAGGAAGCAACCCGACAATCCAGATGGAGGCTTTCTTGGCAGCGCTTGGGGGGAAATAACTAAATTCAATTTTCCAATACTTTCCGGATTTTAGTCAGTTTCAATGTTTTTATCTTTCTTTCGATTTCCCGTGAAAGAATAGTAAAAAACTTTATCTGATCCTCTACAAATTCTTTCGAAGATTTGGCGGTTGGATCATCTTTCAGCGCAGTCTTCTTGACAAGCTCATCCAGGGCTTCAAAATATTCTATCCATGCATCTGAAGCTTTCTTTGAAAGTTCCAGGTTTTCTGCATTTCCAGCTTTTTCAGCTTCATCCACGACCTTGAGCAGAACTGTAACTTCAGCGTCATATTTTCTCTCAGCATCGTTCATTAGTTGGGTAAACTTCTTCAGGAACTGCTCTTTATCGATTTGCTTTTCTCCCTTTCCAAATTCGGATTTTCTAGCCGTATTATTTTTCATTATCAGACGCCTTTTTTAATCTTTCATAAACTTCCTCAAGTTTTCCTGTAGCTTTTTTGATTCGCGCGCTTTCGATTTTAGGATAATTTCGATTTGCACCAATATTTAATGCAACCGACATGCCAAATAAAGTGACTAACATATTTGCAGGATCCTCTGGAGGCCTTCCAGTAACTAAAGAGCCAATTGTATTTGCCAAGTAACCCGCCACCATAGCATAGACCAAAGCAGAGGCAGGCCGAGTATTCATATAATCTACCAAATATCCTTTATCTGTAGGATTATACTCAATGGTCACTGTATCTCCCTCCCCCATCCTTTTTGAAAAACCACTTTGATACACAGTCCCTTGATCGGTACTAGATATTTCACTTGAACCCTGATAACTGCTATTGAGCCTATATATAATTCCCTTATATGTGTCTATAATCCATCCCTCATCTGTTTTCTTGGGCTTATCAGCAAACACTTCTTTTATATCAGATCCTAATTTTTTTACACGTGAATATACCATAAATAACTTGCAATATAAATATCTTCAGATGTCACACACAACAACCGCCCTAAACCCGTCCTTTGTCTTCTCAGCGCTAAGCTTGTAAAGCGTCACAGCTTTCACAACTGTCTCGCCTTTCTCTGGAGAAATCGGCTCACCCCAGGCAATGACCTTTCCCTTGTAGCCGCCATTTTCTTTCTTTATCTCGACCTCGAACTTTGACAAAAATATCTCGGCAATCTCTGCCTCTGCCAAGAGGTTATTCAGAAAATGGTAGATTGTGTTTCTCAAATCTTCGCCAACAAAATCAAACTCCAGCTTTTGCTTATGCGCGACTTTATCGATTTTTGCGACAACTCCGAACATTGCCTCAGCCGCGTTCTCGAATAGCTCGCTCTCAGTCTTGCCAAAAGCCTCAAACATGACGTCTGAGGTCAAATCCTTAAGATAACGATACTTTACCATAAAAACCATATTTATTTTAGAAAGAAAGGACTGGTATGTAAAATAGTAATCTTTTGGATGAGATTATGGAACTAAAGAAAACGGTCTTTGTGATTCTCCTAATAATCGGAGTAATATTTGCCCTTGGGCCTATACTCATCGACGCAGCCCAAACGGGCATGTTTTTTCTCGGCTTTAGCACAACTGATTGCCATGACAGCCTGGAATGTTTTACTCGAGCAGCAGAGCACTGCGGCGAAGCGAAAGCTAACTTCAGCTATTATCCCCAGTGGCCACTCCCCCAAGAATATCTAAATGATACCTTGATTTATCGAATCAGCAAAGGCTCATCAGCTTACCTGGAAGTGACAAACGCCAGTTCAGGCAACTGCGCCATGTATGTAGCGCTCACCGTAAAAGCGGTAGGAACCTTGAAAGCAGCAACTTACAATATGACCTGTTATGCTTCAGGAAGCGACATCACTGGCGAAGGATTTCCCTACATTGTTCCTGAAAAATGCAGCGGCACTTTGCTTGACTATATAGATTCAAAAAATCTGAAGCTTAACTATAAAATAGACAATATTTCAGGAAAGATTGATGCTGTGAAGAATCAAACCTCTAATATAGAAAAAAACCAGATGGATGAAAAGGAGGCTGTGAACTCGCATATTATCTCCTAGAGGTTCTTTTTCTAAAAAGAAACGAGTAGTATTATGCCAAACTTACTTGAAAACTACCGCCCAAATGACTTAAGAGAGTTTATCGGCAATAGCAAAGCTGTGCAGGAAACCCTGATAAATATCGGCAAAAAACCAATCCTTCTCTATGGGCACCCTGGCGTTGGAAAGACACTTCTGGCGCACCTTGTGGCCAAAAAGCTGAATTACGAGATTTATGAAGTTAATGCTTCTGACTACCGCGACCAGGACAGCATGAAAAGATTGGCTGAGGTTGCAAGGCAAGGCTCAGTTTTTGGCAAAAAACGTCTGATCTTGATTGATGAGGTTGACGGAGTTTCAGGGACTGACCGCGGAGGAATAACTGAGCTTATAAAAATCCTGAAAGAGAAGTGCTGCGCAGTAATTCTGACGGCTAATGACGCTTATGATAAAAAACTCCAGTCGCTAAGAAGCTATGTAATGCCAGTGCAGTTTACAAAAATCAATTACCTGTCTATTGCCAAGTTCATGAGGGATATTTGCGCAAAAGAGAAAATCGAGTGCAATGAAGATTTTGTCAAAGGAATAGCACAACGGTCAAATGGAGATATGCGTTCAGCCCTCCTTGATATGGAAAGCCTGGTTGTTGGAGGAAAACTTCTAACTCCCGACTTATTATCTGAAAGGGATATTGAGGATAATATTTTCAATGTTGTGAAGGTGATTTTAAAAACCAGAAAAATCGACACAGTCAAAGATGTGATGAGGGGCCTTGACAGGCAGCCGGAAGATCTATTCTGGTGGCTTGAGGAAAATGCCTGCAAGGAATATGCTGGCGAAGACCTAATGCGCGCCCTTGATAGCCTGGCACTGGCTGACAAATTCAGGAAAAGAATCATGAAGCGCCAGGACTGGGTTCTCCTGAGGTATTATATTGACATCATGACTATCGGCGTTGCGCTTGCCAAAAAAGAGATGTACCAGAAATATGTTCCATATGGCTTTCCAACTTATGTGACAAAAATGGGCGGGGCAAAACTCAGTGATGAAGAGAAGCAAGTCTTGCAGGACCTGGCAAAAACTATGCACACTTCGAAAAGCACTTTGAAGGAGGAGATGCCGTATTTGAAGCAGTTTATGAAGATTTAATTGTTAATTCAAGACATTTTATGGCAGACTTAGGCTATGTGTCCGGATGGGGTGTATATTCCATTACCGGTGAGTTTATTGGTCCGACCACAAAATGCATGAACCCACAATATTTTTTAGACAAGAAAGATGCGAACCACTATGCAATAAAGGAGTATCCCGGAAGTTCTGTAGATTTCATTTACAAAGAACCCTTCATAAGAACAATTTAGCCATCAAAAGTTGCTTTTGGAAAGTTCTCTAACCCACCACCTTTCTCTTGCCTCATCTACTTCAGGCGGGACAAATCTATATGGCCCATCTCCGAGATCAATATACATCTTAGGACCATTTTCGTAACCTCTGATAATTTCATTATCCCGAGTTTCATGGATTTTTTCCTTGAGCCATTCTTGAAAGCGGCCAAAGTATTCCTTCATACTCTATCTAATCAGGATTTTAACGGTAGGTTTTGGTATCCGCCCACACCACAAACTTCGATATACTATCTCATCTAATTCTAATCGTGGGAAAGATGAAAGGTTATGTTAACAGTTACGGGGCAAACAACGGAAAAGAGGTATATATCCTCTCTGGAGGGCCGGGCTGCGGAAAGACAACAATTATAAACGGCCTAAAGAGCCTTGGATATTACACGCTTCCTGAAACAGCAGAGCAGGTCATATATGGAGAGATTGAATACGGCGGGGAAATTCTACCATGGAACAAGCACAAATACGCAGACTTCCAAAAGGCGGTTTATTCTCTCCAGAAGATACAGGAAAGAAGAATTCCTGAATACACACGGGCAATCTCTGACAGGAGCCTTTGGGATGTTGTCGCCTATTCAAGATTCGGCGAGATTGAAACTCCACTAGGAATCGAAAAGGACTTGGAAAAGGCGCCTTATACAGCAGTCTTTATTCCAGACAGGCTTCCAACTCTTGAGAAAACCACTATAAGAAGGGAAGATGAAAGGAAGGCGCAGGATCTCCACAACCTCATTGGCGAAGTCTATGATGAGTCGGGTCTTGAAGTCATCAGAGTGCCAGTCTTTGGGACAAAGCAGGAGAGGGTGGATTTTGTGAGAAGCTATATTGAGAGAGAAAACCTAAGCAGGATTATTTCGCAAATCCCCACATTAAGTCAAAGTATCGCCTGAAATTGTCTGCGATTTCTTTGCTGGTTATGAGGATCGTCACCGGCTCATTTGACCAAAGGGCGATTCCTGTCTTATTTCCATAGACCGTGACACTTGCGGGGGAAATATGGTCTTCAGGCAAAAACTTCACCTCCATTAGCTCATACTTTTTAAGCATGCTTCTTGAATCCTCTGACGCAAGAATCTTCATCTTGATTTTTCTTTTGATTCTCTCTTTCGTGAACCTTGGAAGGAAATATTTCAAAAGCTCCTCAGTCATGCCAATTGTCGTGCAGATTACATAAATTGTCTGCCCAGATTCAAGTTCGTCCAGGTACATTGCCTTAAGGCCATCTTTTCCAAAAAGCACTTCAGCGCTCACACCTTCCTTTTTCCTTCCGGCAAGCTCCATGAGGTTAGGAAGCTGTTTAGTGAACTCCTGCCTGACTTTTATGAGCTTTTCCTCTTTCTCATCAAGAAGGTCCATTAATTTCAACGGCTGGAGCGGCAAATAGTAGGTTGCCTTGTCTCTCTCGATTGAGGAAATTAAACCTTTCTTCTTGAGCTTATCCACAATATCATAGGCATTTCTCCGCTCCATTTTCGCCTCTTTGCCAAGGTTGCTTGCGGTAGATTCGCCAAGAGTCAAAAGCTCCAGGTAGATTTTTATCTCGCCTTCGGTCAAGCCTAATTCACCAAGAATTTCTCTGAGTTCCATAATTGAAGCGGATTTATAGACTAGCTATCTGTAATGGGTGGCGCCCAACACCAATCAGGCTCAAGAGCCAGAAGGCAGAATAGGATTATGCTAACAGCCAGGAAATTTGTAGGCGAAAAACTTGGGGACGACAAAAGCAAAGAGACTTTCAAAAAACAGGACAAGATTGAAACAAAAGGATATTCTTTTCAGGTAGAAACTGAGGAGCATTATTGGTCGGGTTATGAACACGGAAAGATGGAAGATATGCCAGGATATTTCATGACAAACGCAGTCTCACTTACGGGATATCACAACTCAGCCACGGACTATGAAAAAATAGCCGCCAAAAATAAGCTGGTCCTCTATAAAAATAAAATAGAGACGACACATGAGCCGGCTGGCTATGCAGAGATTTACCACAAAGCATTGACTGATGAGGTACGAAGCAGCTGCGAAGAATATCTAAGCAGAGTCCCAAAAGAAGTAAAAATCCTTTTAGAAAAGGAATTAGAAAGGTGATAAAAATGGACACACTCAAAAACAAGAAACTGAACGATTATAGCGACCTAAGCCAGGAAGCTCAAGAAACCATCAAAAGCAGGGTGGAAAGAGTAATAACTGAAAAAGGTATCGACTGGCAGGCTTTCGAAGATATCCAACATAGCGAAGACAAATGTGGCCCGCCAAGATATGCGACAAACGAGATTTTTGACAAGCTGGAGGAAAGCAGAATTCTCAGCCTGAAAGAAGGTTATGGCGCTTATGCTCTTCAGGCGGGAAGCCTGATAAATCTTGGGCCAAAAAGGAATATTTTCTCAAAGTACAACTTCTCAGAAATGGAGGAATTGCAAAGATATGTTGAGGCCTGCTATGATGGCGCGCAGTATCAAATCGTAGCAGTTGCAATGGGTGATATCCTACCCACAAGAAACAGATAGAGTATTACTAAGTAGGATTAATGAATATATACTTTGGCAGTAAAGTAGGATATGGATAACTTCAATAATCTATATACCGGCCTTAATGAAGAAGTCATTGCTTGCCTTCCAAATCCAAACGGAGTTTTAGCAAAAATATACGCTCAGCAAGGCTATTCAATTACTGAAAATTATGGTATCTGCTTAGTAACTAAGCCCTACCCTAAATAATCAGGCTCTTCCCAGTCATTTCTTTTGGCTTTTTAATCCCCATTATCTCAAGGATTGTCGGCGCTACATCTGAAAGGCCGCCTCCAGCTTTCAGCTTGATTTTTCTTAGCGCTTCTTCTTCAGAAACCACAATAAACGGAACCTTATTCAGAGAATGGCTGGGCTTAGGCTTGCCATCAGGATATATCTTATCCTCAGCATTTCCATGGTCTGCGGTTATGATAATCGTGTAGCCATTCTTGAGACCTCTATCCACAACCTTTCCAACACAGTCGTCCACTACCTCAATGGCTCTGATGATTGCGCTCTTTACTGCAGAATGCCCGACAAGGTCGCAGTTTGCGTAGTTGACTAAGATAAAATCATAGCCGCCATTATCTATTCTTTCAAGTAGTTTTTGGTTTACTCTATAGGCAGACATTTCAGGAGCCTGGTCATAAGAAGGCACTTTTGGTGAAGAAACCATTATCCTTTCCTCACCTTTGTTTGGCTCTTCAATCTGGGAATTAAAAAAGAATGTCACATGGGGATATTTCTCGGTCTCCGCAATCCTTAGCTGCTTAAGATTATTCTTTGCAAGAACCTGGCCGAGATTATTATTAAGATTATCATCACCAAATGCAAACGGGCAATCAAAATTAGAGTCATACTGAGTCAATGTGGTGAATGCTGCCTTTGGCAGGCTTACTCGATTAAATCCACGAAAGTCTCTTCCAATAAAGCTTTCAGTAAGCTGCCTTGGCCGGTCTGTCCTGAAATTGAAGAATACCACAGAATCCTTGTCTTCGATCAATGCCAGCGGCCTATTATCTTTTCCCGCAATCACAGTCGGCTGGATATAGTAATCAGTTTTATCCCCTCTTTTGTATGCTTCGTCTATTGCTTCTTTTGTAGTCCTTGCCTTGAAGCCTTTTCCTGCAACCAATAAGTCATAAGCGGCTTTTGTCCGGTCCCAATTCTTGTCACGGTCCATAGCGTAGTATCTTCCAACAACCGATGCGATTTTCCCGATTCCAAGTTTATTCGCCTTAGCCTCGATAAGGTCAATATATTTTTGGGCGGATTTTTCGGGAACGTCCCTGCCATCTGCAATAAAGTGAATATAAACATCCTTAACTCCTTCTTTTTTTGCCATATCGAGAAGTGCCAAAAGATGGTCGGTATGCGCATGGATTGCTTCATCTGAACAAAGGCCCATCAAATGGAGCTTTGATTTATTCTTCTTCGCGTTCTGCATCGCCTTAAGCAGTGCCTTATTCTCAAAAAAGCTCTCGTCTCTAATCGCACGATTAATCTTCTCGTATTTCTGGAGAACTATTCTTCCAGCCCCAAGGTGAAGGTGGCCAACTTCAGAATTCCCCTGAGTGCCTTCAGGAAGCCCAACAGCATTTCC
>Ga0105092_10000437_pt1 | contig 21563 bp, 12 predicted proteins | sample PPLLak2March2015_FD_87021 | JGI IMG/M metagenome (GOLD analysis project Ga0105092, IMG submission 87021) | Freshwater sediment microbial communities from Prairie Pothole Lake near Jamestown, North Dakota, USA - PPLs Lake P7 Core (1) Depth... | ecosystem: Environmental > Aquatic > Freshwater >... | reverse complement strand
GATCAGGACCAGGCCGATTTTACCGAGGGCAACGATCCCTTGAAGCTCCGCAATGTAACCGGGAGCAAGCGAAACGGTTGGAACATCGCTGCGGACACCGTCTACACGATGAGCCCGACGACCACTTTCAACATCCGCGGCTCTTACTACATGGCCGAGGACAAGCGGGACTACCCGGACATGGCTGTCACGGAGAACGACTACGCGGACCTCTGGGGGGGCAACACCTGGTGGAAGAGCGGCAGTACGGACTATATGGCCGGCCGGCCGCTTGTCTACTTTCCGCACGTCGTCGTCGACAACAACAACTACGGGCGATTCGGTGTTCAGAACTTCTGGTATCAGCAACCCTCCGGCTACAGTGTGCACGGTCGCTACAGCAAGTACCTGACCAAACACTGGCTGAAAGCGGGGACCGAGGTGCGGTGGAAGCGCGGCAGCGCCGCTCGTTTCTATTTCGGAGATTTTCGGTTTTCGTCGCAGGAGACCGGGAAGGACATGGCTAAAGCCGAAGCGGCGACCGGCCATCCGTGGGCCAGCTTTTTGCTCGGTGCGATCAATCCTTCGGCGTCAAACGTCCGGTACAACGTCCTTCAGTATGCGAATACCGAAATGTACGGCTTCTACCTGCAGGACGACTTCAAGGTGAACCAGAAGCTGACCCTGAACCTGGGAATCAGGTATGAATATGAGGGAGGCCTGTGGGACCCGGAGAACCGTCTGCCTCAGCGCCTCGACCTGACCGACCCCATCCCCGGAATGCAGGCGGTCATTGACCCTCTCATTCCGGCGGACGTGAAGGCGAAGATGGGCGAATCGACGGGGCAAAAGAGCTACCTCTACAACGGTGCCTTTTACTTCACGGAAGAAGGGAACAATCGCAAGACGCAGATGGACAAGATGGGGCTGATGCCGCGCATCGGCCTGGCCTGGCGTGTCAACGACAAGATGGTCATTCGCTCGGGCTACGGTCGTTTCGTGGTCCCGGCCTCGCTGGCCAATTCCGAGAGAGACACTTTGGGAGAGATCGACCTTGGTGGATTTACCCCGACCTCGCCCGTGCCGTCGGTCCAACAGGGCGTTCCCCGGGCCTACCTGGCGAATCCTTTCCCGCTGGGTCTTAACCCGATCACCGGAAAATCCTACGGGCGTTACACCAACCTGGGCAGCGCGGTGACCATCGATGAGTACGAGCAGAGGCCGCCGATCAGCGACCGCGTCAACGTCTCGGTCCAGAGGGAACTGCCCGGTCGTTTCATCGCGGACGTCACCTACTTCACGAACTTCGTGAGCCGCGATCAGTTCAGCAAGAACCTCAACATGGCCGATCCACGGCTGAGTTACAAGTACAAGGCCGACCTGGAGAAGACCGTACCGAATCCCTTCTACAATTACGGGACTCCGGAGACTTTCCCTAACGCTTCTCTTCGCAACTCGAAGACGGTGAAGGTCTCGACCCTCCTCGTGCCCTATCCGCAGTATGGAGCAATCTCCCAGACGGGGACCGATTTGAGGAAAGCGCGCTACCAGTCTCTGCAGATCCGCATGCAGCGGCCATTCCACCGCGGGTTTTCGCTGCTGGCCAGTTACGCGTACGTCAGTTCAAGGTCGCAATGGTTCTTCGATGATCAGGACGAATACGACGGCGCTTTGACCTGGATGGATTTCAGTGTCAGCCAAAGCGGCGGTTCAGGCACGCCACAGGTTACCTCTGACCCCAAGCACCGGTTTGTTTCCGCGAGTGCCTGGGAGATACCGGTCGGACGGGGCCGTTGGTTGGGCTCCAATATGTCCGGAGCGCTTGATCAGATTGTCGGAGGCTGGCAGCTCTCGGCGATGTACGCTTTCACCTCGGGTGCGCCCCTGATCTTCACCCGTAACATGATCGCGCCTTCATCGGTCACCCAGATCGGGGAAATCGGTGCGGGTAGTTACTGGTTTGACACGGCTGGCTTTGCGAAGCAGGCGGCGTACACGCGCAGGACGAATCCCTGGTATTACGACGGCTTGAATGGCCCGGGCTATTCGAACCTCGACCTGTCGCTCTCGAAGAAGTTCGCGCTGACGGAGCGGTTCAAGCTGGAAGTGCGGCTGGACGCCTTCAATGCCCTTAACGGCATGAACTGGGTCACGCCGCAGCTGGATGAGACGAAGTCCGACTTAGGCAAGACAAACACACAGCTGACAGGCTACTACGGCCGCCAGGTGCAATACTCGGCGCGAGTGGAGTTCTAGGGCGAACGTAGAGGGACCTCAAGGACCTCAAGGACCTCAAGGACGGCAAGGACTGAAAGAAGCTAGCCCTTCTCCTTTTGGTCTTTGAGGTCTTTGAGGTCCTTGGGGTCCTTTCCCCAGATTTGAGGTTCAACCCGTCATGAGACACCAGTGGCACGCGTTGCTTCTACCGTTACTATCCGTCTCCCTGGCCTTCGCTGGCCCCGCTGACGGTGAAGTCGGCCGGCTCACCGCTAATCTCCCCTTCAAGATGGTCGCGCCCCAGCCTCCGGTGTTTCCTGATCGCAGCTTCCTCATCACCGAGCACGGGGCGATCGGCGATGGCCATACCTTGAATACTTCCGCCTTTGCGAAAGCTATCCAGACGTGCGCCCAGGCGGGTGGCGGCCGGGTCGTCGTTCCGCCCGGCGTCTGGCTGACGGGACCCGTCAAGCTGGCGAGCAACATCGATCTCCATCTGGAGTATGGGGCGTTGGTGCTCTTCACTCGACGGTTTGAAGACTACGTCGTGACGGACGCCGGCGGACAGCGAGTAGTCGTCTCACCAATCATGGCGGTCGGCCTCGAGAACATTGCGATAACGGGACACGGCATCATTGATGGCTCCGGCGATGCCTGGCGGCCGGTGAAGAAGTCGAAGATGACGGCCACCCAGTGGAAGAATCTGGTGGCCTCCGGCGGCGCCCTGAATCCGGCGGGCGACATCTGGTACCCGTCCAAAGAAGCGATGACCCCCGGCTCTCTCGAGTGGATGCGGCCCCACATGGTGCAACTGACGGAATGCAAGAGGGTATTGCTCGACGGTCCGACCTTCCAGAACTCCCCCATGTGGAACATCCACCCGCTGCTGTGCGAAGAGGTGATAGTCCGCAACATCACGGTGCTGAATCCCTGGTATTCGCAAAATGGGGACGGTCTGGACCTCGACGCGTGCCGGCGGGTCGTCGTCTACCGCGCTCATTTTGACGTGGGAGACGATGCCATTTGCCTGAAATCGGGCGCCGGCGAGGAGGCGCGCCAGCGAGGCCGGGCGTGCGAGGACATTGTTATTCGCGATTGTACCGTCTATCACGGGCATGGCGGAATTACCGTTGGCAGCGAAATGTCGGGCGGGGTTCGCAACGTCTACGCCGACAACTGTGTGTTTCTCGGAACTGACCTCGGGTTGCGCTTCAAGAGCACGCGCGGCCGGGGCGGTGTCGTTGAAAGCCTCTTTTTCAACAATATCTACATGAGAGGGATTCCGACCGATGCGATCGGTTTTACGATGAGCTACGGCGGTGAGGCCCCGGACGAGATGCCCGGAACCGACGAGCCTGAGGTCACAATTCCACCTGTGGACGAGGGCACCCCGCGGTTTCGAGATATCCATTTCCGCAACATCGTCTGCAACGGCGCGAGGCGAGCCGTGAGGCTCGTCGGTCTCCCGGAGATGCCCATCGATGGAATCGAATTCGCAGACATAACTCTTTCAGCCCTGATCGGTTTCGAGTGCCTGTACGCCAGGGGGGTCCGTATCACCAAGGCGACGATTCTCCCGCAGGCGGGAAGCGTCTTCAACATCGCGGACAGCGCCGACATTGTCATCGAGAAAGCAAAGTATCCGGCAGGAGTCGAGGTCTTCCTGAAACTCAGCGGCCGAAAGACGGGCCGGATCAGTCTGATCGACATCGATATGTCGCAGGCCGGCAAGGACGTTGTCTTCGAAAGGGGCGCCTCCCCGGACGCTCTGCTGCGCCGCTCCAGATCCAGGAAATAATCCCGGTCGCACGGACTGCTTCAGCTCCTTCCAGAAATTCGTAACCTCCAGCCCGATTCAGGCGTAAACTTCCCTCGACATGTTCGAGCTGGAGGGTTTGGAATGAAAGCAAGATTGTGCGTTCTCGGTGTCATGATCGCTTTGGCTGCTGTCCTGTTCGCTGGAGATTCATGGGAGGAAAAGCTATTCACGGCGTGGGACCAGAAGGAGTGCACTTCGGTCCTGACGAAGTCACCCTGGGCGTTTTCAAACAGCTTTGGAGCCGCGCAGAACCTCGGGATGATCGAGACCGGCGCACGCGGAGAACGGGAGCAAACGGTCACCTTTCGCTTTCGTTTCCTGTCCGCCAAACCGGTGCGCATGGCCTTCACGCGCCTCCAACTGCTTAAGAACCCGGCCGGGGCTCCCCCCGAGGCGAAAATTCGTGAGCAGGTCGACGCTCCCGCTGACGCTCAGAACCGAATCGCCGTTCAGATCGAGTTCACGGTCGACCCCCCATCGTCCATGGAGGTCAGGCGAATTCACAACTTTCTGCTCAACGCCACGTTGGCAACTTTCCGGGACAGCACGAAGCTCAGCTCTTCAAACAAGATTGTCCTTGCCCCGCTCGAATACCTGTCTCCAAATCCGACCCGCTCCAATGGCTGCCTGATCTTCCCGCGAACCAACGAGAAGGGCGAGAGTCTGTTCACGGGGGAAGAGAAGTGGATTTCCTTCCAGGCAGAAATCTCTGGATACAAGGTCTATTACCGGCTGAAGCCGGAGAAGATGAAGTTCGAGGAGAAGTTCGAGTTGTAGCCAAACGGTTCACCGTTCAGCGTTTTACCGTTCAGCGTTCAGCGTTCGCCGTTCAGCGTTCACCGTTCAGCGTTCAGCGGTTTGATAAATGATGACCGCCCAAAGACCCTGAACGGTAAACGCTGAACGCTGAACGGTGAACGCTGAACGGTGAACGCTGAACGCTGAACGCTCTAACCTTGTGAAACTACGGAGAACACAGCTATGCGACGTTTCCTTCTCGCTTTGATACTTCTTGGGCTGGCCGTCGGGACCTCCGCTCGGGCCGAAGAAACCAAGGATCAACGTGACGCGCGTATGCGGTGGTGGCGCGAAGCCAAGTTTGGGCTCTTCATCCACTGGGGAGTCTACGCGGTTCCGGCCGGGACCTACAAAGGAGAGCAGATCAAAGGCATTGGCGAGTGGATTATGCGCAATGCCCAGATCCCGGTGAGCGAGTACCGCGCCTACGCCAAACAATTGAACCCGGTCAAGTACGACCCGGAATCCTGGGCCAAACTGGCGAAGCAGGCCGGCATGAAGTACATCGTGATCACGTCTAAGCACCACGATGGTTTCGCCCTCTTTCCATCGGACGTCACCAATTGGGACGTCGCCGACGCAACTCCTTACGGCAAAGACCTGATCGGACCCCTGGCTGAGGCGGCCCGCCGGCAAGGCCTCAAGTTTGGGCTCTACTACTCGCAGGCGCAGGACTGGACCCATCCGGGCGGCGCCAAGTCACGCCTGAAGGAGGGCGAAGCCTGGGACGAGCTTCACAAGGGCAGTTTTGACGAGTACCTGACGAATATCGCGGCGCCCCAGACTCGTGAGATCCTGACCCGGTACAAGCCGGACATCCTCTGGTGGGATACACCGACCTGGATGAACGCCGAAAGAGCGGCTCCGCTCCACGCCCTGATCGAGCTGCGCCCGGGGCTGATCACCAACAACCGCCTGGGCGGCGGCTACCGCGGAGACACCGAGACTCCCGAGCAGTTTGTCCCGGCCACCGGTTTTCCTGGCCGTGACTGGGAAACGTGCATGACCATGAACGACACCTGGGGATTCAAGAGTTACGATCAGAATTGGAAATCGACGGAAGTCCTGATTCGCAACCTCGTGGACATCGTCAGCAAGGGAGGCAACTACCTGCTGAATGTCGGACCTACTGCGGAAGGCGAGATCCCGCAGCCAAGCATCGAGCGGCTCCAACAAATCGGCGCCTGGATGAAGGTCAATCAGGAGGCGATTTACGGGACAACCGCGAGTCCTTTCCACCGCCTGAATTGGGGACGCTGCACCAAGAAAGTCGGATCTGGCGGGGCGACCTTGTACCTGCACGTGTTCGACTGGCCGGCGGATGGCCGGCTCGAGGTCCCGGGCCTTCGCAACCAGGTCGCACAGGCACGTCTGCTGGCGACCGGCGCAGCGGTGAGGACCAAGGCCCAGAACGGCAGCGTTTTCCTGACCCTGCCGAAAGTCGCGCCCGATCCAATCGCCAGTGTGGTCATCCTGGAAGTCAGAGGCCCGCTGGATGTCCAGAGGATACTTCCGAAAGCGCTTTCCGACGGAAGGATCAATCTTGACGCCGAACAGGGCGATATCCATAACAGCCTGCGGGCGCATGCTCGGCTGGAAGGGAAAGGGGCATCGGCGCGTGTGGCCCGCTGGGATAACCCCGAAACCCGCGTCTCCTGGGACTTTGAAGCCCCGAAGGCGGGTCGCTACCTGGTGCGGGCGGATGTTTCGGGAAACGGCGGGGGCAAGCTGAAGCTCGAGTTGGGAAAGGAAGCCGTTGCGGCCGTTGTTCCGACTGGTTCAGGTGAGCGAACCGTCGATCTCGGAGTCGTCACGGTCCCTGCGGCCGGGCCGCAGAAGCTCGAGCTCCGCCCCGAAACCGAAGGCTGGCAGCCGGTGGAGTTGTACAAAGTGGTATTGGTGCCGGAGAGCTAGGCCTGAGGAGGCGTGGAATGTTTGACGAGGCTGAAAACTTGTTGCGGGAGTTCAAGAATAACCAGTACCTGCACGGGCTGGGCGTCCTGACCCAGCTCGGAGACGCCGCTGCCCGGCTCGGCAAGAAGGCCGTCTGGGTGCGTGACCGATTCCCGGGAGCCGAGCCTTTCATCGAAGAGATCCGTCGCTCGCTTGAAAAAGCGAACGTAACGATTGTCGCCGAGACCAGCGGTGCCGCGGCCAACGCACCCCGCGAAGACCTCCAACGCATTACCGATGACGTGAAGGCCGCAGAACCGGAAATTGTCATCAGTTTCGGAGGCGGTAGCACCATCGACGCGACCAAGGCCGCCGTAGTCCTTGCTGGTCTTGGTGGAGGAATCGACGACTACTTTGGAACCGGACTGGTCACCGAGGCGGCGAAACGGGCGGGAAGGACTCTCACCTCGCACGTGGCTATTCAGACCGCCGCCAGCTCTGGCGCGCATCTAACGAAATATTCGAACATTACCGACCTGCGAACCAGTCAGAAGAAGCTTATCGTGGATGAAGCGGTCGTTCCATCCCTCCCGGTTTTCGACTACCGCGTCACCTTGTCTTGTCCCTGGGATCTGACCGTCGACGGTGCGCTTGACGGCATTTCACACTGCCTCGAAGTACTCTACAGCGCCGTCGGCAAGCCGAACTATGAGCGAGCGGCAAAGATAGCCGAGACGGCGATCGAGCTGATCCTCGCGTTCCTGCCGAAGCTGGCGCGGGGCGAGGATGCGGAGCGGGCCCGTGAGGCGTTGGGCCTGGCGACCGACCTCGGAGGCTATGCGATCATGGTCGGCGGGACCAACGGAGCCCATTTGACCAGCTTCTCGCTCGTCGACATTCTCAGCCACGGCCGCGCCTGCGGCCTGATGAATCCCTACTATACGGTCCTGTTTGCATCCGCACTGGAGGCTCCTCTTCGAATGGTCGGCCGGATTTACCACCGGTACGGGTACACGTCCTGTGAGATCGACAGGCTCAGCGGGCGCGAGCTCGGTATTGCCGTGGCTGAAGCCATGATCGCTTTCGGCCGAAGCGTTGGGTTGCCAACGGCTCTCGGACAGGTCTCCGGTTTTAGTAATGCGCACATTGTCCGGGCCCTGAGCGCTGCCAAGACCCCTCAGCTGCGCATGAAGCTCGAGAACATGCCGGTGCCGATGCGGGCGGAGCAGGTCGACGAATACATGGGCTCGGTCCTTGAGGCCGCCAGGCAAGGGGATTTGGCCCTGGTGAAGAGCCTGGAGGGGTAAGTGCTGGGAGTGCAGGCGAGACGCCCAGAGGCGTTAACTTAAGGAAATTGCCCGGCTTGCACAATCGGCCGTGCGGGGAGCTTTTATCTTGGCCGGACTCTCGTTCAAGGGAGAGGCAGCCGGACCTCAAGTACGGCAAGAACGACGAGGAGCAGCCAAGCAACGTCGTTTTCGCCGGGCTTCCTAAGCCCGGCTGCCGGACTCAGGAGAGTCCGGCCACGATAAAAGCTCCCCGCACGGTCGACTGCGAAGCCCCGCGTCACGCTGATCGCCTGAAGGAGGGTCTATGCCGTCTGTTCCACGGGGGGTTCGCTTCGCGGTTGCCATAGTTCTTTGCTCGCCGCTCTTTGCCCAGGTCGAGCTCCGAGTCGGAAATGTCTCGGGTCAGCCGGGGAAAATGGTGATGGTCCCCGTCTTCGCGAGGAACGGCGGCAACCTGAGTGCCCTGGAGTTCGACCTTGCTTTCGATTCTCAGGTTCTGTCCTGTCCGACGAGCGTGCCTTCGCCTGCGATCCCGGGCGAGCTGGCCCGGGACCACGTGGCCGTCGGCGTTGCGGAAGCGGGGTCGGTTCACGTTACGGTCTTTTCTCCGTCGCTTGCCGCCTTACGACGTTCCGAAGGCCTGGCGGCGCAAGTCTTGCTCGAGATCTCGCCATCTGCGGCGCCCGGTTCTTCGTGCACTCTGACACTCGCAAACGCGAAAGCGTGCTCCGGCCTGGGCGAACGGTCTCAGCTGAGCTTGGACAATGGGACGTTGAGTGTGGGCGGGCCGGCCGTGGCACCCGAGGAAGGTCAGAATCGTCTCGTCTTTCCGCAGGTGGCCAATGGGAGCGCGGGTTCTGGAGGTTTCTACACCCTGCTGGCGTTACTAAACAAGACGAACGCTTCGGGGCGTGTCCGCGTCCGCTTGCGTGGCAACGGGGGATCGGATCTGGTCGTCAGGCTGCTCGATGGTTCGACGGGGGGTGATTTCGAGCGGGACATTCCAGCCGGCGGCAGCTGCCTGCTCCAGACCGATGGGCAGGGGACTCTAGCAGCCGGCTACGCGGTTGTCGATTCGACTGTTCCTGTCGGGGGAAGTGGAATGTTCGGGTGGACGGCTGCCGGCGGAAGAATGGTCACCGAGGCAGGCATTGGGCCTTCTGCGGCACAGTCCCGATTCCTGGTGCCCGTTCTGTACCGAAAGGGTGTGTCGAGCACGGGCTTGGCCCTTGCCAACAGCGGCAACGAGAACAAGGAGATTGCCTTCCGCCTGATTGATCCGGCCGGTGGAGAAACAGGATCGAACCGGGTGGCGCTCGCTCCGCAGGCCCACCTCGCCTGCTTCGTCCACGAAACAGCGATGTTTCCGGCGCTGGCCGCGCAGGAGAGTTTCATGGGTGTTCTGGAGATCACGGCCGACGCAAGCGTCAGGGTGACCGCTCTGAAGCAGTCCGTGCAGGAAGGCCTGATCACGACCCTGTCGCTGGTGGGCGTGGAATGAGACGGGATCGATTTGCAGTCTTGACCTTCGCACTTCTGTTCTTGAATTCAGCCGTCCTTGCCTCCGAGCCCCCTGCCGCCCAGGACTCTCCGGTTCGCTTGATCGTGCTCCTGAAATCGTCACCGCTCTCCGTTCGCTTGAAAGGCGCGAAGGCCGGGCGCAGCCTGATTCAGGCTCAAAGGCAGGCGGTTGACACGGGTCGACAGTCCTTCATTCAAGAGGTCAAGCGGCGGGGGCTGATTCAAGACGTTTACTGCGAGTACGGATACCTTCTCAACGGGTTTGCAGCTACCGCCCGCCCGGGTGATCGGGATGCGATTGCCGCACTTCCCGGCGTACAGGGTGTCTACACGGATCACCAGGTGCGGCTGGAACCTCTTTTCGGCGACGGGGCTTCGGGCCAGGCGCCAACCCGGCCGCTTGTTCAATACGAGGGTCAACCACTGACGGGTAAAGGCACGACGATCGCGATTATCGATAGCGGGATCGACTACACTCATCCGGCTCTCGGAGGATGTTTCGGGCCGGGGTGCAAGGTCAAAGGGGGCTTCGATTTCGCTTCGAACGATCCCGACCCGATGGAGGAGGACGAATACGGTCACGGGACTCGTGTCGCCGGTATTGCAGCAGCTAACGGAGAGTGGCTGAAGGGCGTGGCTCCCGAGGCTTCTCTCCTGGTCTACAAGTTGTTCAGCCCGAAATCGGGGATGAGTCTCAGCAACATGATAGCTGCGCTGGAGAGAGCCTCGGATCCAGACGGCGACCCCGTCACGGATGATCGGCCCGATGTCATAAACCTCAGCCTGGCATTTGATGGTGGGCCTGAGTCTCCTGGCGCCGCTGCGGTTGACCGGGCAGTTGAGTTGGGGATCGTGGTGGTAGCGGCAGCCGGGAACTCCGGGCCGGTTTACGGAAGTATTGTGGCGCCGGGGAGCGCGGTCAAGGGCATAACGGTGGGTGCTCCTCGGTTGACTTACGGCCTGCTTGACCTATACCCGAAGCTCATGTCAAGGCCGTCCAAAGGACCGGTGGGAGATTTCCTTCCAAAACCGGACCTGGCGGCTCCCGGTCAGGACGTCTGGTCAACCACACCGGGCGGCGGGTACGGAACCGGAGGAGGCACGAGCTACGCGAGCCCGTACGTCTCCGGGGCGGCCGCATTGGTGCGCCAGGCGCACAAGGAATGGCCCCCGGCAACCGTAAAAGCGAGTCTGATGAACACTGCTGTCTCTCCACGGCTGGATCCTCTCGCGCTTGGCTGCGGGATGGTTAATGTCGAGAAGGCAGCTTCCACTCGGTTCGTCGTGACTCCGGGCGTCCTCACTTTTGGACGGATCGCTCAAGCAACGGGAGAGTGGACCAGGTCGACCGAGTTATCGATAGCCAACCTCGCCGCAACGTCCCGGACTTACACCCTGACTGCCCAAGGTGTGTACCAACGTCGTGAGTCGGAGCCGCTTCCCGAGCTTATCCTGGACGTCTCCCCGGCGTCGCTCACCGTCGAGGCCGGCAAGACCGGTTCAGTAACAGTTCGCCTGACGGCCCGCTTGAACGAGGCGCCTTTCCCCACGGGATGTCCATTTGTCTATTACGGGCGTGTCGAAGTGAACGGCGGGGACCAGCAAGTCTCGGTGCCGCTCATCGCTGGCCGGGTCCCGCCGCCTCCGCCCCGGCAGTCGGAAATCCTCTTGGAGATCCTGTCCGGGTCGGACTGGATTGATGGATGGCGAATGTCCATGTGGGAAGGCCATTTGATGGGACTGAACCTCAGACAGCACGCTGTTCTAGGCGGGTTCTCCAGGGCATTCGGCCAACTTACCAGTCTTACCTTTCTTGACCTGGGCCGGGCCAGCCTGACTGGCCAAATTCCTCCCGAGATAGCCACTCTCCGAAGCCTCGAGTGGTTAGATCTTCAGGGCAATCAGCTGACCGGACAGATACCGGCCGAGCTCGGAAATATGACGAGCCTTGAAGGGATATCGATCGCACACAACCAGCTGACCGGTCCGATTCCCCCCGAGCTTGGCCGGCTGGCGCGTCTCGAATCGCTTGATCTTGCGCAGAACAAGCTTTCGGGTCAGATCCCTTCTTTTCTGGCTCAAATGCCCGACCTGGTGGATTTTGATGTGTCACGTAATCAGCTGAGCGGGTCTCTGCCGGCCAACCTTCTCGAATGCGGTCGCTTGGAGTCATTCAGGATCGCGCAAAATCAAATCGACGGGCGGCTTCCTGTCGCTCCCACAGCCATGGGCGCCCTCGTTGAGCTGGATCTCTCCGGGAACCTGCTGACGGGCGTTATACCGCCCCGATTCGGAGAGATTACCAAGCTCGGCGTGCTCAACCTCGGGGACAATCGGTTTGAAGGGGCGATTCCCAATGAGTTGGGGAAGCTGAAAGGCTTGCGAGAGCTGCGGCTAGGCGGCAACCTGTTAGTCGGCCGGTTGCCTTACTGGGTCACTCAGTTGGTCGGCCTTCAGGTCCTGGATCTCTCGTCCAACCGCCTGACCGGACCGATCCCGGCTGAGATTTCGAACCTGAAAGGCTTGACTACACTCGACCTCTCAGACAATTTCCTGACAGGCCTGATTCCCACTAGCCTGGGCGAGCTCACGATGCTGCAAGCGCTCGATCTGTCGGACAACCGGCTGGGCGGTTCCATTCCCCCCGAGATCGGGACGTTGTCTCAGTTGAAAGCTCTCGACCTGTCCTATAACCATTTGACAGGACAGGTGCCTGAGAGTCTGAAGGGGTTGAACCTGAACTGGTCCAGTTTGAACCTGAGCCGCAACCATCTGAGCTCGGACAACATGGAGTTGATTGCCTACCTGTCGCAATTCCACGTCGACGGAAGCGCGTGGCTCACTTCGCAATCGAACTGGCCGGGTGTGGCGGGGGATCTGAATGGCGACGGCGCAAAAGACCTGCTCGACTTCGTCGCTTTGTTGAGATTGGTCAGCCGGATGGATGCCTCGACCCCTGAAACGGTGAAAGCTGCCGATCAAAACGGGGACGCGGCGGTCGATGTGATGGACCTGCGGGGCTGGGTGCCGGAAAGGAAACCGTAAGGGTTCGCTTTACTGAGCCGCGCACGGCACCCGTTCCCTTTACTGAGCCGCGCACGGCGCCGTACGCGGCTCAGTAAAGGGAACGGGTGCCGTATTACAATCACTGCTTATCCAGCTGCGTCGGCGAATTTTCGTACTGCTCCAACTCGCGCACCCAGATATTGCGGTAGCGGACCGGGTTGCCGTGGTCCTGGAGCTGAAGCGAGCCTTTCTCGATCGGCACGTAGGGGCGGATGTTCTTGTGCGTCGTCGGGCCTAGAAACTCCCGCTTTTCGTGAAGCAGGACCCCGTTGTGAAAGACACTGGCAGTGGCGGGCTTCACCACTTTACCGTCCTGAAACCGCGGCATGTGATAAACGATGTCGTAGTACTGCCACTCGCCCGGTTTCCGGCTGGCGTTGACCAGCGGCGGATACTGCCCGTACATGGCCCCGCATTGGCCGTCGGCGTAGCTCTTATTGTCGTAGCTGTCCAGCACCTGGACCTCGAAACTGCCGTCGCTGAAGAAGACTCCGCTATTGCCGCGGCCCTGGCTGTTGCCGCTTGGCGGGGTGGGGGTGGCGAATTCGATGTGCAGCTGCACGTCGCCAAACTTCTGCTTCGTCCGGATGTAACCGGAGCGCGGGACGCACTCCATGGCTCCCTCAACAACCCGCCACTTGGTCGGCTGCCCTTTGGAGTCCTCCCATTGGGCGATGTCCGACTCTTTGCCGGAGAAGAGGACGATGGCGTCCGACGGCGGCTCCCCCGGATTGGCGGCGGGAGTAATCACCGCCGGACGCGGGCGGGTGTCGTCGTGAATATGCCATTTTGTGCCGGGGATCAGCGGTGTATCCATGTAGCCGGTCGGTGCCGGCCTGGCCTGAGCAGGCGCTGGCGTCTGAGCAGGCGCCTGGTTTTGCGTAGCATCGGTCGTCTGGACAAAGGCCGTGATGGCTAGCGCGGAGGCTAGCAAAACGGCGATCAACAGCTGCTTTCTCATCGCGTCGACTCCTTGGTTTCTGGTTGGGGCTACCCGAGGAGATTGTCCGATACAAGCGGAATGCTTTCAAGTGAGGCGAGCTGTACCGCGAGCGTAGCGAGCCGTGCGCAGTGCGCAAGCAGGGCTAAGCATGGCTTGCGCACTCCAAAGGCTCGCTTATGCTCGCGGTACGACGCTTCACCCCTGCACTTCTGCCGGGACATCGAGATTCGGGGCGGGACTCTTCTCTCTTTCCACCCACCGATACGTCGCCGGGAGGATCAGCAAGGTCAACAGTGTCGAACTGACCAATCCGCCAATGACGACTGTGGCCAGTGGCTTCTGGACCTCCGCACCCGCGCCGGTGGAAAGGGCCATTGGGACGAAGCCGAGGCTGGCAACCAGGGCAGTGATCAGGACCGGTCTGAGCCGGGTGATCGCCCCTTCCATTACGGAATCCTGAAGGCCCCGCCCCTGCTCCCGCATGTGGTTTATAAACGCGACCATGACGACTCCGTTCAAGACTGCGACGCCGGAAACAGCAATGAAACCGACCCCCGCGCTCATCGAAAAGTGCATGTCACGGACCCAAAGGGCGAGAATACCGCCCGTCATCGCAAAGGGAATTCCGGTGAAGATCAGGGCCGACTGCTTGATCGAGCCGAAGGTTGCGAACAGCAGCAGAAAGATCAACGCGAACGTCGCCGGAACGGCGATCATCAGCCGCAGGCGGCCTCTCTCCATGTTTTCAAAAGTCCCTCCCCAGGTCATGACGTACCCGGGCGGTAATCGGACTTCGGCTTCCACCTTGCCGCGCGCCTCCTGGACGAAACTCGCGATATCCCGTCCCCGCACGTTTGTCTCGAGCGAGATTCTCCGCGAACCATTCTCTCTCGAGATCTCGGCGGGACCTTCTTCGTTGACGATTTCGGTCAACTCACTCAACGGGATCTTCTGGCCGCTCGGCGAGCTGACCAGCAGGTTGCCGATCGCCTCCGCGTCTTTTCTTGCCCATTCAGGCAGGCGGACAACCAGGTCAAACCTCATGAAGCCTTCCAAAACCGTCGAGGCGTGCGTTCCCGCGATCGCACTCTGAACGAGCTGCTGGACATCAGAGACATTCAGGCCGTAACGGGCGATCTTCTCCCGGTCGATCCGTATTTCGAGGACCGGCAGGCCGGTTATGTCCTGTACTCGGGGATCGGCGGCGCCCGGAACGGTCGAGATGATTCGAGAAGCCTGCTCGGCCTTTTCTCTCATGACATCCAGGTTGTCACCGAAGATCTTGATGACGACGTCGGACCGGGCTCCGACTCCTTCCAGCAGCTCCATCATGCGGAACTTAATGGGCTGAGAGAAGGTGTAGCTCATCCCGGGAATTGCCCTGACACGCCTGGCCAGGCGCTCGACGATCTCCTCCTGGGTCTGCGCATTTTTCCACTCGGATCTGGGCTTCAGGAAGACATAGGTGTCCGAGTGTTCGGGGCCCATCGGGTCGGTGGCGATCTCCGGCCGGCCGATTCGGGTGGTAACGGTTTCGACCTCTGCTTCCTCCTTCAGACTTTGCTCCATCGCAGAGATCATCTTGACCGATTGATTGAGCGACACACTGGGCAGGCGGGCGGTATTGATCGCAATGGCCCCTTCGGACAGGTCCGGTATGAACTCCCCGCCCAGCCGGAAAAAGAGCAGCGCCGAAGAGGCGACGAACACAAGCGCAGCAAAGCAGAGAGCCGCAGGCTGCGCCAAAGCAATTTCGAGCGCCCTCTCGTAAAGGCGCATCAGACGCCGGACCACCGGGTTCTCTTCCACGTGTTTTTCACCCGGCCCCGGATCGTATACTTTTCTCGGCGCACGGAGAAAAAGCGCTGCCAGGGCAGGAATAACCGTCAGACTGAGAATCAGGGCGCCGGACAAAGCAAAAACGACCGTCAGTGCCATGGGTCGGAACATCTTTCCTTCTATTCCCACGAGCGTGAGGATCGGAAGGTAAGCGGCAATAATGATGATCTCTCCGAACTGGCTGGCCCGGCGGACTTCCAGAATTGCGGAACGAATCGTGGTGATTCGTTCGTTTTCGGTCAATCCGCGCCTTAGCTCGCGCTTCTTGGCGGCCAGCTGTCTGACGCAGTTTTCGATGATGATGACGGCCGCGTCCACGATCAGTCCGAAGTCGATTGCGCCCAGGCTCATCAGGTTCGCCGACACCCCGAAGTACCTCATGCCAATGATGGCGACGAGCATGGACAAGGGAATTGCCGAGGAGACAATCAGCCCGGCGCGCAGCTGCAGGAGGAAGAGCAGGAGTATGGCCACGACCACCAGGCCGCCTTCAATGAGATTCAGGGCGGCGGTTCTAACGGTCCGGTCAACGAGCTCGCTGCGATTGTAATAGGGGTTGACGCTGACTCCCGGCGGGAGGGCCTTGGCGATCTCCTTGAGCCTGGCGTCAACCAACTGGGCGACCGAGCGGCTGTTTTCGCCTTTAAGCATCATCGCCATACCCATGACCGTCTCGCCCTTGCCATCGCGTGTGGCCGCGCCTTGCCGGACCTCGGTACCCAGGCCCACTTCCCCGATGTCCCGAACAAAGATCGGCGTTCCCTCGTGGGATGCGACCACAATATTCTCGACATCTCGTTGATCCTGGATGAGCCCGACACTGCGCAGAAGCTGTTGTTCACCGCCATGCTCGATGTAAGCTCCGCCGGCGTTGGAATTGTTTTTGTCAAGAGCCTCTATGACGTTTGACAGACTCAGGCCGAAGCTGACCAGGCGGTTCGGGTCGACCAGGACCTGGTACTGCTTCTCGTGCCCGCCGAAGGAGTTGACCTCGATAACACCGGGCACGGTCCGAAGCTGCGGCTTGATAAACCAGTCAAGAAGCGTTCGCAACTCCATCAGCGAGTACTTGTGCGCCGCCTCGGGATCCGCTTCGACGGTGAACTGGTAGATCTCCCCCAGGCCGGTGCTGATCGGCCCTAGCTCGGGGCTGATGCCTGCCGGCAGTTCTTTTTCAGCAGAGATCAGCCTCTCCAAGACCAACTGACGAGCCCAATAGATGTCAACGCCCTCTTTGAAAGTCACCGTGATCTGCGAGAGGCCGAACTTGGAGAGAGAGCGGACATCCTCGGTCTCCGGCAGTCCGGTCATCGCCACCTCAATGGGAAAGGTGACGTATTTCTCCATCTCCAAAGGGGTGAAGGCCGGCGCGAGCGCGTTGATCTGAACTTGATTGGTCGTTATGTCGGGTACAGCGTCGATCGGCAGGTTTAGCGCCGAGTAGACTCCAAGTCCGACCAGGCCGATGGCGACGACTACCACGAGAAGCCGCCACTGAATACTGAAATTGATGATTCGTTCGATCATGATTGATTAGTGCTCGTGATGCCCCAGTTCGGACCTTTTGGCTTCGGATTTCAGCAGGAATGACCCGTCGGTAACAACTTCCTCCCCTTCGGAAAGCCCTTCTGTTATTTCCAGCCATTCGCCGACCCGCCGCCCGATCTCGACCGGCCGCTTCTCGAAACCGTCCTCTCTCTTCACGAATGCCACCATGTGGTCCTCAAAGCGGTGAACAGCTTCAGCGGGGACCATCAGCACAGGCTGAGTGGCGGGCGTCGGTATGCGGACATTGGCGAACATCTCGACCTTGAGGAGCCGCTCGGGGTTCACGACTTCCACGCGAACCTTGGCCGTGCGGGTCCCGGGATCGAGCACGTCGCCGACGTGCGTCACCTTGCCGGTAAAGACGCGGTCCGGCTGGGCCCCCACTCGGACCTCGGCCGTGCTGCCTTCCCGGACGAACCGGATGTCCTTTTCGTAGACATCGGCCTGGACCCAGACGACAGACAGGTCGGAAATCGTCATCAGGTCACTCTCGGTGTCAATGCTCTCGCCCGGGGCGGCAGCGAACCGTGTTACCACGCCGGCAAAAGGCGCCCGGAGGATGCTGTAGGACGATTCCCGGTGGTAGTCGGCGCCTTTGCTCGGGCTCAGCTTGCGGATCTCCGGGTCGGTCATGCCGAATCGGTGCAGTTTCTCTTCCACCTGGGCGGCCTCGACTTTTCGCCTTTCGGTCTCCGCGAGCGAGTTTCGGTATTCGGTCTCCCGACGCTGGAGCTCCGCCTTGGCTACCGCTCCCAGCTCGACCAGAGAGCGCGCCCGCTCGAGCCCGGCCCGAGCCAGTTCCGTTGCGGCGTCGCTCCTTTCGATCTCCGCGAGTGCGGCAAGGTACTGGCCAAGGACCTCTCCCAACTCGACGTTGTCATAACTGAGCAGGGGCTGCCCGGCCTGCACTCGATCGCCCAAGCGTACGTAGACCTCGTTTATCCGGCCCCGAGCGAGAGGACGGACGTGGGCCAACCTGGTCCCGTTTGCCTCGACGCTTCCGGTTGCCTCGATCATTCGTTGCCCGGTCCGGGTCTGAACCTGGGCGAACTTGATGTTGAACCTCGCCTGTCCCTCCGGATCCAGTTTCAGAAGCGAGCTGTCCGCCGCGTGTTGATCACCCGCGTGCCCCGGTTCCTCACCCTCGGCGCCGCTTTCCCCGGACATGGGCCGAGCGGTGCTCCGACCAAAGTAGAAGCCGAAGGCAAGTGCGGCGAGGACGAGCACAAACATCAGGGTCTGTCTGGTTTTTGTCATATTAACGGCCCCTACTTGACCGGCTGGGCGGTTGCACGTCCCAGTTCCACGGCGGCGATGTAAGCGTCGCGCAACAGGTCCGTGTAGGCGCGCTGCGTCTCGATCAGACGGCGCTGTTCGTTGATTACGTCGAGCAACCTCAGTTCGCCCAGTTCATAGGCTCCACGAACCACCCGGACGTTCTCCTGTGACTGTCCGATGACCCCGGCATCAAAGAGCTGAAGCGCGCGGTTTGAGGCCGCCAAACGGGCAACCGCCGACATCACTTCCTGACGTACGATTCGTTCGAGCGATTCTCGACGTAGTCGGGCAGCCCTCTGCCGGGCGATGACGGCCTCGATGTTCCCTTGATTCTGGTCCGACAGCGGAATTGCGATCGAAATACCGCCTGTTATAAGGTTGTCCTTGTCCCGCAGCGGGGTCAGGATGCCGCCAGGCTGCGAAAACCCGAACTGCTCGAAACTGGCCTGAACGTGGCTGTAGCCGCCTCGGGCTACCAGGTCGGGAGTCGCCGCAGATTTTGCCTGCCGGAGCTCCGCCTCAGCAAGTCGTTCTTCCGTTCGGGCGGCGGCGAGGTCCGGTCTTCGGGACAACGCTGCTTCCACCGCATTCTGGAAATCAAGTGCCCCGCCCCTTCTGTCCAGTGAGTCCGACAACTGCAACGGCATTTCAAGGGGCAGACCGGCCAAGAGCTTCACTTGAAGCAAGGCCTCCTCCGCTTGGGCGGAGAACAGCAGGCGGTCGGAGCCCATCCGATTCACCTCGACCTGGAGCAGGCCCTGCTCGAGCGGAGCGCCCTCTCCGGCTGCGGTTCGGGCCTTGGCGAGATCCAGGCTCTGACCAGTCAGACGAAACAGTTCCTCGGTGTTCTGGAGACTTCGCACCAATGCCAGCACTTGCGCGCATCGGATTTTCACGTCTGCAGACAAAAGCCGTTCCCGGTTGGCAATCTCGTCCCGCGCTAACTCGAGATTCTGCCGCGCGACCTCAAGGCGCTTTTCCCTCTTCCCACCGAGCTCCAGAGTGTGCGAGTAACCAAACGCAAATTCACGTTCCCCGGAGCTGCCCAGCAGGTCGCCATTGGAAACTGAGACGTCCAGGGCAGGATTCGGACGAAGGCCTGCTTGGCGCAAGAGCCCCTCGGCCTCGTGCAGCTTTTGCCGGGCCGCGAGAATGTCGGGGTTACGCGAAAGCGCGAACCATACCACCTGATCGACCGACACACTCATCTGGGGTTCAACGGTTACTTGTTGGTTCTGACCTGCCAGTTTCGACGTGGCTGCTCCGCAAAGCATCGCGCACAAGAGCGCGAACCGGACAAATCCCCGACTCGGAGTCTGCATTTTTGGCCTCCGGGAAAAGAGGGAACGGGTGCTGATTAACGAAATGAGCGAAACAAGAATCTTAACAACGAAGCGGACTCGATGAGGGTGGACTTGTGGCGGAGTCGAAGGTGGAGCCGGAGAAATGTTGTTCCAGGCATCGGACCGCCGCACTGATTCCCGCGTCGGCAGAGACCAAAAGCGGCTGATCGTTGTCGGGCCGAGTAAACTCAAACCCGGATACTCCCACGGCGAGGATCGGGGCGTCGATGCAGTACGCGCAGGTTCCGACCCCCGGCATTGCCAAAGTCGGGTCCGCACTCGTGCAAGGCGCAGGGAAGGGCGCGCAGCAGGGCGCAATCTGGCTTTCAAACGCAACGTGACCGGTTGACGACAGGCACAGAACAGTCGCCCCGGGGCACAGCAGGGCGCTCAACAGGACCGCAGCCATAATCCGGATGCCTTGTCGTTGCCGGAAAGACATAGCGGCAAGCTTAACATAGCGGGGCGCTTGCCGTCAGCGGGAAGGTGCCGTTGTCGAATCGATCAATCGAAATGGGTTCCCGGCTCACTCCACACCGGCAATTTAAACTCAAATCGGGTTCCACGGCCCGGCTGGGATTCGAAACTGATGGAACCACCCGCGTCTTCGACTATCTTCTTGACGATTGTCAATCCGAGACCGGTTCCCGGGATTTCAAGAGCTCTGGCGTTCCCCGCGCGGAAAAATTCACCGAAGATCTGCCCCTGGTCTTCCTCAGGAATCCCGATCCCCGTGTCGGTTACTTCGCCAACAATTCGACCATGATCCTCTCGCTGCGCCACCGTCACGCACCCGCCGTCGGGCGTGTACTTCACCGCGTTGCTGATCAGATTTGCCCAGACGCTTCTCAACCGAGCCGCCAGACCCCACACCGGCGGAACGGGCTGATTCGTTTCCACGTTGATTTTGACGCCCTTCAGGTTTGCCCGCGGGTAGACAGTCTCAAGCACGTCAGCCAAAATTCGGTCAAGTTGTACCGGCTCGCCCTTGGCCGGTGTCGTCAGAATTTGAATCTGGCCGAGCTCCAGAAGATCGGCAATCAGCTCCATCTGCTCCAGAGCTCGCGCCCTTGATTTTTCAATCACCGATCGGAGCTCGTCCGGCTCTACGTAGCCCTCGAGAAGGAGTTGCAGGTAGTTGTAGATGTCGGCGATCGGCCTCTGCAGCTCGTGCGTGACCAGCCGGATAAACTGCTTTTTCGCTTTGTCCAGTTCTTCCAGGCGGGCTTTCTCTTCGGCAAGACGACGGGCCTCGGCTTCCACCGCGTGTAACCGGTGCGCCTCCAGCGACAGCCGGCGCCGCTCCAAGCCCTGGTTGACCGCCAGCGCGAGGTCGTCGACCGTGAAGGGTTTGGTGAGGAAATCGTACGCCCCCTGTTTGATCGCTCGAACGGCCAGTTCCACAGTGGCATACCCCGTGATGATGATGCAGACGATCTCCGGGTCATGCTGGTGAATAGCGGCAATCAGGTCGATGCCACCGATGCCGGGCATCATCACGTCTATGAGTGCAAGTTCGTAGCTGCCGGCCCGTATCTTCGTCAGTCCTTGCGTGCCGTTGTCGGCAATGTCTACGTTGAATCCCATCGGGGTGAGCGCCCGGCGGATTGCTTCGCAGATTCCGATCTCATCGTCAACAACCAGGATTTCTGAAGCGGCTGTCATGGTCCTCCCTGGCGGATTAGCCAATCACCGTCGCGTCGTGCTTTTCAGCTTCGATCAACCCCTGCGGAGCAACGGGCGTTTTCAGACGAGGCGGTCGAACCGGGAGATTCAGGCTGAAAGAGGTTACCCAGCCAACCTGACTCTGGACGATGATCTGTCCCCGGTGCATTTTTATGATGCCGTACACGATCGCCAGCCCAAGCCCGGTGCCTTTACCGACTGGCTTCGTGGTGAAGAACGGCGTGAAAAGCCGGTGCATGTTTTCCGGCGTGATGCCCGTTCCGGTGTCCTCTACCTCAATTGCGACTGTGCTTTTGTCCGCTCCCTGGCGCGTCCTCAAGGTGAGCGTTCCACCGTTCGGCATG
>Ga0105092_10000436_pt1 | contig 21662 bp, 17 predicted proteins | sample PPLLak2March2015_FD_87021 | JGI IMG/M metagenome (GOLD analysis project Ga0105092, IMG submission 87021) | Freshwater sediment microbial communities from Prairie Pothole Lake near Jamestown, North Dakota, USA - PPLs Lake P7 Core (1) Depth... | ecosystem: Environmental > Aquatic > Freshwater >... | reverse complement strand
GTGCCGCTGATCGCATTGCAGCGATGAATATCGCTTTTAGGGCAGCCGTCAACCTGCCTATTGTAGCGGGGAAACATCTTAACCTCAGTTACAAGCCCACGACTTCAGTCGTGGGTAGTTGACCGATATGTTTGACGAGCTGTTGCAGGAAAACCTAAAGGCGGATCTCATAGCTCGGATAAAGCAAAACTGAAGCGGCATAATGGAGCGCGCTCATGACTGAAGCGAATACTGCAGATATCAATTCAGCAAGTTTAGAGAAATCCCCCACGGGAATCAATGGCTTAGATGAGATCACAGATGGTGGGCTCCCAAAAGGCCGTCCCACTCTTATAGCCGGCAGCGCAGGATCGGGCAAGACGCTGATATCCATGCAGTTCCTTGCGCAGGGTGCTCTCAAATACGACGAACCCGGAGTCTTTGTCGCATTCGAAGAGAATGCCAAGGAGCTGACCACGAACTTTGCCTCCCTGGGAATTGATCTGAATGACCTCACTGCCAGAAAAAAGATCCTCATCGATTACATCTACATCGACAGCTCCGAGATTGAGGAGACGGGCGAATATGATTTGGAGGGGCTCTTCATCCGCCTGGGCTCGGCTATCGACTCCATTGGAGCCAAGCGCGTTGTCCTCGATACCATTGAGGTGCTGTTTGCAGGATTCAAGAATTATGCTATTTTGCGTTCCGAGCTGCGTAGGCTTTTCAGATATCTGAAGAGCAAGGGAGTCACAGCCATAGTGACAGGCGAGCGTGGTGATAACACACTGACGCGCTTCGGCCTGGAGGAGTACGTCGCTGATTGCGTTATCCTCCTCGACAACCGCATGGAGCAGCAGATCGCTACCCGGAGAATGCGCATAGTCAAGTACCGGGGCTCAAAGCACGGCACAAACGAGTATCCCTTTCTCATAGAAGAAGACGGCATCTCTGTTCTGCCCATAACATCCCTCGGGCTGGAGCATATCGCTACCAAGGAGAGGATATCCTCTGGGATCAAGCGGCTTGACAACATGCTTGATGGAAAAGGGTACTTCCGTGGGAGCAGCATTCTGATCTCAGGAACGGCAGGCTCAGGCAAGACCAGCTTCGCGGCTAATTTTGTGGATGCTGCATGCCGCCGGAATGAGCGCTGCGTTTACTTCGCTTTCGAGGAGTCACCCAGCCAGATCAGCCGCAACATGAGTTCTATTGGCATCGACTTCAATTCGTGGATTAATGCAGGACTCTTGCAGATCCACTCTTCAAGGCCGATGGCCTATGGCCTGGAGATGCATCTGCTGGATATGCGAAAGATCATCGATAAGTTCCAGCCTGAAAATGTGATCATTGATCCCATCTCGAACCTGACGAACGTCGGAACCGAGAACGATGTGAAGTTCATGCTGACAAGGCTGATCGATTACCTAAAAATAAAGGGTATAACCACACTCTCCACCAGCCTGATGGACAACGAAGCGGATGGGCAGGCTGGACAGGGCATATCTTCTTTGATGGATACCTGGATCAGGCTGCGCATGTTTGAGGAGGGCGATGAACGCAATCGTGGCTTGTCGGTAGTGAAGTCTCGCGGCATGGCCCACTCCAACCAGATACGCGAGTACCTGATCACAGATCAGGGCATAAAGCTTAAAGACGTTTATCTGGGCCAGACAGGAGGACTTCTCATGGGCTCCATCAGAGCTGCAGAGGAGGCTCGGGAAAAAGCCGAAACCCTCGTTCAACAGCAGGAGAATGAACGCAGGAAGCGCGAGTTGGAGAAACGGCTGAGGTCATTGGATACCCAGATAGCTGCATTGCGCTCGGAGTTCGAAACGGATGAGAATGAGCTGAACAGGATAATCGGAGAAGAGGAACTCAGGCGTGAAGCCGCAGATAAAGGCCGCACAGACATGGCGCGCTTGAGAAAGGCTGATAGCCTCCTTAAAGGAAGCTGAAGGGATCGCATGGATGAAGGAGATGAGACAGTTCAGTCCGGCACAGAGCCGGGAGAGAATTCCTACATACTGAGACTCTATGTGGCGGGTCAGACTAGGAAGAGCCTTGCGGCTTTTGCCAACCTCAAGAAGATTTGCGAGGAGCACCTGCAGGGCAGATATAAAATAGAAGTAGTGGATCTGCTGGAGAAACCTCAGCTTGCCAAGGGGGACCAAATCCTGGCCATCCCCACCCTGGTAAGGCAGCTGCCGCCGCCCCTCAAAAAGATTATCGGCGATCTCTCCAATACCGAGAAGGTGCTGGTGGGCCTCGATCTACGACCGGCAAACCAGAATGATTGATCCGAAAACGAGGGTTGCCTATGGGCGAGCAGAAAGACACGACCCAGGAGTTCGAGGAAGCACTCAAGTGGCTGAGCCAGGAAAAGTATGTCCTGCGCCTTTTTGTTGCAGGCATGAACCCGAAGTCTCTTCAATCTATTGAAAACATCAAGCGCATATGCGAGACGTACCTGGCCGGCAGATATCAGCTCGAAGTGATCGATGTTTACCAGCAGCCCATCCTCGCCAAAGACGGTCAGATAGTGGCCGCACCTACGCTCGTAAAGGAGCTTCCACCACCTCTAAGAAAATTGGTTGGGAGCATGTCAGATACCGAAAGGGTTCTGGTTGGAATGGATCTGCACATTGTCATGGCAGGAACCGTCGATCACCCTGCGGAGACGAAAACCCAGAAGCAGAAGGATGATGGAGCTGTCCTATGACCAGGTCTAAGAAGGAACTCTTAGCCGAGAATGAGGAGTTGCGCAGATCTCTGGGCGAGTCCCAGGAGCTTTTGCGGGCCATAAGCAGTGGCGAAGTTGATGCCCTGGTTATCTCCCGACCAGAGGGAGTGCAGGTCTTTACGCTCGAAGGAGCGGATCGCGCTTACCGAGTCCTCATTGAGGCAATGAACGATGGCGCGGTCACTATAACCTCAGAGGGGACCATTCTTTTTTGCAATCGTCACTTCGCAGAGATGGTGAAGTCTCCTCTGGAAAAAGTGATAGGTTCATCCTTATACCGTTTCATCCAGCAAGCTGATCAGGCTGCATTCAATACCCTTCAGCAGAGTCTGGGCAGAGATGAGCTGAACATCAGGGCTGACGATGAAAGCATTTTGCCGGTTTATATTTCCTTTAATTCCCTACAACTTTCGGAATCCCAGGATGCATTTTGCGTTATCGTAACCGACCTGACAGAGCAGAAGCGCAAAGAAGAGATTGTTGCTGCCGAAAAGCTGGCGCGCTCAATCATCGAACAGGCGACAGAGGCAGTCGTTGTCTGCGATGAGTCGGGAAAGATCATCCGTTTCAGCCACGCTGTATCCAGGATATTGGGCTGTGACCCATCGCTACAGATTTTCGAGAACATATTCGACCTCAAGCTCCCGACTGGCAAGAAGCTACTTCCAGTCTCCGCCGCTCTTCAAGGTGAGGTTCTCTTGGAAGCCGAGGCAAGTTTAAAGCGAAGCGATGGCATTTTGTTTGACTTGCTCTTGAACGCCGGACCTCTGAAGAGTGCAGATGGCAATATTATAGGTTGCGTGGTTACAACCACAGATATTACCGAGCGCAAGCGAATGGAAAATGCGCTTAGGGTGAGCGAGGCCCGCTACCGAGATTTATTCAATGCGATGTCGAGCGGAGCTGCGATATACGACGTGCTGGATGATGGAAAGGATTTCATCTTTTCTGACATAAATCCAGCAGGCGAGAAGATTGATAAGGTCAACCGGGCTGAGATCGTAGGAAAGAGTCTCTATGAGCTATTCCCAAATGTTAGAGCGATGGGGCTCGATGAGGTTTTTCGAAGGGTGTGGAAGACAGGATCACCGGAATTCTTTCCTATTGCCGCTTATGCTGATGATAGAATCGCTCTGTGGTTGACCAATTATGTATATCGGCTGCCGTCTGGTGAGCTGGTGGCGATATGGGACGATATCACTGAGCGCAAGAAGGCTGATGAGGCTCTGAGGGATAGCGAGGAACGCTACCGATCCCTGTTCAATAGTATGACCGAGGGCTTCGCCCTCCATGAAATCATTTGCGATGAAAAAGGCGAGCCTGTCGACTATCGCTTCCTCGATACTAATCCGGCTTTCGAGCGACTTACCCGTCTGAAGCGAGAGGACGTGATAGGCAAAACTCTAAACGAGGTCTTGCCTGGCGAGGATCCACGATGGATCAAGGAATATGGTGCTGTTGCCCTCACCGGGGAGCCGAAACAGTTTGAAAACTATTCACCCGCACTGGGAAGGCACTATGAGGTGTTTTCCTACAGTCCAGCGCCGCGTCAATTTGCTGTCTTGTTAATGGATATCACAGAGCGCAAGCAGGCCGAGGAACTGCTACAGGAAGCTAAGGACGAACTGGAAGTCTCCGCCGAGGAATTGCGTGGGCAAAATGACGAACTCTTGCGAACTCAGTCGGCCCTGCAAAAGAGCAAGGAGCATGCGCAGGCTCGTTCAGAAGAGCTGGAAAAAGTGCTTGATTCTGTGCCTGCTGGCATATGGATAGCTCACGATCCCCAAGCACTTCACATAACTGGGAACAAGCTCTCCTACGAATGGCTCAATATTCCACCCTATGCCAACGCTTCCAAATCTGCTCCTGAGGGAAAACGGCCTGAGACATTCAGGGTGTTCAAGGACGGCAAGGAGTTACAGCCGGTAGACATGCCTGTACAGCGGTCTGCCATGGGCAAAGAGATACGTGATTATGAATTCACCTTTGTTTATCCTGATGGTACAGAGCGGCATATGCTAGGCAACGCCATGCCTCTTTTGAGTGATAACTGCAAACCTCGCGGGTCTGTTTCATCCTTCATTGACATCACGGAGCGCAAGCGGGCTGAGGAGGCGCTGCGGAAAAGCGAGAATCGGTTTAAAGTGCTCATTGACAACTTGAGTTCTGGTGTGGCACTGATCGATGAGAACGGCAAGTTCACGATATATAATCCAGCGTTTTTGCAGATGTTTGGCCTGCTTAAAGATTCATTTGATATTAAGAATGTCAACGATCAAAATTGGGACGATTGGAAGGTATTCGAAGGAGACGGCACGCTGATGCATGTTGATGAACATCCTGTTCGGAAGGCCGCATTAACAGGCAAACCTGTAAGGAACAAGCCTATATGTGTAAGATTGCCCGCAGGCGGGGGTCTTGTTTGGATGCTAGTCAGTGCCGAGCCGATACTCAAATCCGATGGCGAAATCGACCTATTGATATGCACTTACCACGATATAACAGCACTCAAGCAGGCCGAGGAAGGACTGAAAAAAGCCTATGATAAGATGGAGCTGAGGGTCCAAGAGAGGACTGCCGAGCTATCAGAGGCAAAAGAAGAACTGGAATGCATAAACGAAGAGCTGCGGGTGGAGATCGAAGACCATAGCCGCACAGAGGAGGCTCTTCTGGCGGCCAAAGATGCAGCCGAGGCTGCTGGCCAAGCCAAGTCCGATTTTATGGCCAATATGAGCCATGAGATCCGCACGCCCATGAACGCAGTCATAGGCATGACCAGCCTTCTTTTGGATGACGAAACGCTGAATCCCGAGCAGAAGGACTTCGTGGAGACCATCAGAATGAGCGGGGATGCGCTCATGGTCATTATCAACGACATCCTCGATTTCTCCAAGATGCAAGAGGACAAGGTTATTCTGGAAAACCAGCCATTCGATCTGGGATGCTGCGTTGAGGAGGCTCTAGACCTTGTGGCCAAAAAAGCGAGTGAGAAGAGACTGAACCTGGCTTATACCATCGATAAAAACGTTCCGGAGGTCATCATCGGCGACCCCAACCGGCTCAGACAGATTCTGAGCAACCTGCTGAATAATGCTGTCAATTTTACAGAGCATGGCGAGATCAAGCTCTCCGTCTCAGGCCAGATGCTTGAAGATTGTAACGAGATTCTTTTCGCAGTTCAGGATACGGGGATTGGCATCTCTCAAGATCAAATGGATTTTCTGTTCCAGCCTTTCAGTCAGATTAATAACACTACGACGCGTGATTATGGTGGAACCGGCCTGGGTCTGGTTATCAGCAAGAAGCTCGCAGAATTAATGGGAGGCAAGATCTGGGCTAAGTCAGAGCCGGGAAAAGGCTCGACCTTTAATTTCACCATCCAAGCAGAAACTGCGCCAGGCGATGCAAAGGAGCATCTTGTTGGATTTCAGCCTCAGTTGGTTGGCAAGCATGTGCTCATAGTTAACGACAACAGGACCAATCGCCGCATCTTGGGTGCCTATGCCTATTCCTGGGGTATGGTACCCCTGGTTGCAGCAAAGACCAAGGATGCGCTGGAATGGATTCGAAGAGGAGACACCTTCGATGTCGCTATCCTGGATACGGATATGCAAGATATGGATGGCCTGGCATTGGCCAATGAGATGCGCAGGTACAACAAGACTCTTCCACTTGTGATACTCGCTCCGATTGGACAGCATCTGCCACCCGATCATGCACACTTGACCAAACCCATCAAGCCATCTCAGCTATATAAGGTGCTGACAAACATCATTTCCATGCAGCTGGCCCAAAAGTCAGATCTAGCAAAAGTGGTCAATAAGGAAATCCCGACATGTTCTTTGCGGATACTTATAGCTGAGGACAATGTATCTAGCCAAAAAGTCACCAAACAAATGCTTAAGCGCCTCGGTTATCGGGCCGATGTGGCTGCCAATGGCATCGAGGCATTGCAGGCGTTAGAACGCCAGCCTTACGATGTCGTGCTCATGGATCTAAAGATGCCGGAAATGGATGGGCTGGAAGCCACACGAATCATCCGCCAACGATGGCCGGATAATGGACCGAAGATAATAGCTGTTACCGCCTATGCTCTGCAAGGCGATAAAGAGAAATGCATCGAGGCGGGTATGGACGATTATATCAGCAAGCCTATCAAGATGAACGAATTGGCCGAGGTGCTGAGGAGATACCAGTCTGCAGAAAAACTATAGGTTCGTTATGAAGCCGGTGAATTCTGTATTGCTTAGTGCGTATAACTTGTAATTCATTCCCTCTTTTTTCGATGCCTTTTAAACCGCAGAAGAATATTATAAGTATACTCTCCTGCTCAAACTCCCTGATGTTACGCGCCGGATTCTACAGGATATTTTAAGTTTTGCTGATGCTGCTTTTTCGATATCGGGCAATTGTCGATAAACTATTCCATAGTGTAGTAAAATGGTCAGATAGGTTGAAGCGATTTTTGGGCCATTTAGGACGGTTCGATATTCAAGTACATGCAACTTTCATACCTCAAAAAATCTATCATGCATGGCGAATCTTCGCCCCATCGCCCGCTATTTTATAATTCCGGTTATTTGATTAGGAAGTAGTAGTCCCTTTCAATTTTCCGAACATTTTATATAGTTTCACCATTAAAGTCGTTTGCAGCGCAAATAGTATCTGCATATTCAGAGGCGTTGTTGATGGCGTGCTCAGATCTCGCGGAGGTGAAGACGGTGATACCCATGAGTGGAGTAGTAGATGAAGAAAGAGATGACTTTGTCGAGGGTATAATTAAGGGTCTAAAGGATTTTGCCGAGGGCCGATGCACTGTCTTCAAGGACGACGATGAGCTTGAGGCCCATCTGATGAGCCTTTAGATTCCTGTTTTAGACCTACTATGGCCTTCAAGTCCGTTACCACAAGCTATTTTGATAAAAAATTTTCTAAATTAACCAACAAAAACGAGACTTTTAAGAGACAAGTGATAAACAAACTAAAAGAGATTCGCCAACATCCAGAGATTGGCGAACCAAAAAGTCATGCACTAAGAGGGCTTCGGGGCCTTCACATCTCGGAGCATTTCGTTGTTGTCTATCTGATTTTTAAAGATTATGTTATATTTATAAATTTAGACCATCACGACAAGGCATACGACCCCAACACTATGAAAAGGCTGATTAGACGTTTGTTAGAGGATGAAAGGCTTCTGGCGGCACTGGAGATATCTGATATTACCGTAGATGACTTTGCTCGCTTCGTGACAACCGTGGGCACATAAGTAAGCGCCCTTTTTGTTCTATGGCATTTTGTTTAATACTCGTGAAATGCCATAGAACCACATCCCGTGCATAAAACCGCCGCCGGTGAAAAACGAAAAGCCCTTCAAAAAACCGCCCGTGATCTCTCCCGCGATGCTCGTGCCCTGCAGAAGGCCGCCAAGCACCTGCCCGCCGCCCGCCAAGAGGCCCAGAGGCTGCATGGCGAGGCGGACGCGGCCCTGGCGGAGGCCGAGGCCCTCAAGCTCCAGGCCAGGGTGGAGGATCTGACCGTTTGGAGGATGGAGAAGGTCAAGCGGACCCGCAAGGGCACCAGGACCTACAGCTACTGGATGGCCTGCTGGCGCGAGGGCGACAGGACGCGCAATGTGCACCTGGGGAGCACCGGGAAGATGGATGCAGAGGGGGCCAGGCGGAAGGCGAGGGAGATGAAGGCGGAGGCGCTGGGCTCGTAATCGAGGCTTATGAAAATCTGGTTTCAGTCATTCAGAAGATGGTCTCTTCTTCTCGCATTCTCGCGCCCAGGCCCACCGCCTCCTCGACGGCTGCCAGGTCTTTCATGAGGAATATCCTCTCATTCGTCGTCTCCTTGAAGGCTACGGAGTTCTTCAGGATCTGTGCGTACTTGGCGGACTTGGGGAGCTGGACCACGTAGCCCAACAGGCTCTCCACCAAATCGTAGTCGAAGCCGTTGCGCTCCAGGATCTTGAGGGCATTGTCCCTTGCGCCGATGGATTTGAACTCGAAGCGGTATTGATCCTTGTTGTAGTAGTCCAGAAGCGCATCGAAGACCTCTCTTTTGTCGAAAAACTGTTTGAAGACCCAGAGCTTGCCGAGCTTGAAGATGGTGATGCGCACCCGTCGCTCGACGACATCGAAGGTATTGGCCTGCATGAGGAGATCTCCTGGCGGTATTCATGGCGGGTTTGCTATAAAAATTATGGTGTTTAATTGAGGGCTTCCTGCCCCTCTCATTCCGGTCTCGGCGCTGTGGCCTGCGCGACCCGGAAGATGTTTATGAGTCAGATCTGTTAAAATTTAACCGTCAAGTTGGACACAATCGTCTATATGATTCTCGCAGTGTTTAGATGTAGCTATGGCCTGGAAGGCAATTAGTGCAATAAGTCTGCTCTCGTTGGTGGTCCTGCTGGCTCTACCAACCGCAAGCGCATCGAGCGCGTCCCTCTCTGATCTGTTGTCCACAGTCTCATCCTTCGATGATCCTCGCATGGGTGCCAAGGACCTGGCTTTCTATCTGGCTTCTCATGGCTTCGACGCCACTCCCAAAGGCAGCTATGTAGTGGTAGATCTGGGCAGCGACGTCTACAAGCTCACTCCCAATGGCGCGGCTCCGGGGCTGGCCAGCATTGCGGGCTGAAAGCGCGGCATAAACGAGGGCGGTCTTCCAGGCCACTCCCTCCTACCTTTAATTCCTGATCAAATGGTGTCTGATTCTCTTTTCCATGCGTCTTCTCTTCTCGGCGGCGGGGAGTCCTTCAGAGGTGCAAGGTCTTGGGGTTCAGAGAGGATGCGGTTCGTGTGGGATCGGGGCTGGGTCGCTTAACCTATGCAATTCTGATAGCTCTCGGGTTCTGTCAAATTGTCGGTAGTTGAATTATTAAATCGGGACGTATAGCCAATTTTTTCTTCATTAGATACCATAGACTTGACAGAACCCCTTCTCTCAATATCTCCCAGCGACTTCCAAGCTCCCTCTACTTGGCCCCTGTTACAATGAAGTTGTCACCATAGCATCCGTATTTGATATACTCCATGAGCCCCTCCTCACTTCTTCTCATGGTTCTTGACTTGACATCTCTAAAGCCTGCTGATTGCAGCAGAGCTATATCATGACCGGGACGCTCTTTGCCATTCAGAGGCAGGCTCTTTTGCAGGCTGCGGCTGTAATGTCCCAATGCAGAAATCCTTCTTTCTGTGATCATAATCAACGGCAGAGAGACCATGCGCCAGGCCTTTCTCTTGATGCTGCCTCTTTCAGAGTTCCACGAACCATCAATGACTGCTACCATCCCGCCAGGTTTCAAGACCCTTTTCCATTCGGCAATTGCTTCCTCAGGCTGGGTCAGAGTCCACATGAGCGCCCTACAGATCACGACATCAAAATACCCGTCCTCGAACTTAAGGTCCTCGGCGTCTCCTCTGATGAAGTCTACATCCAGACCGAACCTTCTGGCATTCTCCCTCCCCCTGGAAAGCATCTCCTCAGAGAAGTCGAGCCCTGTGACATCGTGTCCCATCTCTGCAAGTATTAGTGCCAGAGTCCCGGGCCCCGTTCCCACGTCCAAGACCCTTTTCCCTGTCTCGCCTATCTCCTGTGCCAGGACGTCTCTGATAAATACTCTCCTCCTGGAGCGCATCCCACAGTTGACGAACCTGCTGTACCCGTCTGCATTTCCGTCCCAGTGAGCTTTGATCATCTCTTTCATAAATCCTCATAAAAAGGTGATGGATTAGGCAGTCAGGGCATGTACACGAACGCGCCCTGCTTCTTCACATCAAAGTCTATTTTCTGGAACCTGTCCAGGTAATCCTGGTGGATCTCCGCCGGGTCCATGTCTTTGAACAGGTCGGGGTAGAACCATTTTGCCAGGTAGGCTGCGCCTATCGGGTATCCTGGGTTGACATGGATTATATAGTGGGTTACAAAAACCTTGCCATCTTTTGCTGCCCTTAGATTGTCAAACCCGGTAGTGCCTGTGATCTCCTTGTAGCGCGTCACAAGGGGTGTTAAATTGCTGCTCTCGTACCCGCCTGCAAACGACAGTCCCAGCACAACATCCGGGTCCATGGATAGAATCCACTCAGGATCGACCACAGGATATGCCGTCAGGTTGAAAGCTATGTTCCTGCCCCCTGAAACGCTCAGAGTCCTCTGGTATGAGCTGTTGCCTCCGCATGTGGTATTCCCGGGCCTGTCCCAGAACACACTCGGGCGCTTATCCTCTGGGATGGACGAGATTTTATTCTCTATACCGTCTATGATTTCGTCGTGCCATTCCCTGTACTCCTCAGCGCTTTCAACCTCGTCTAGGAGGTAGCCTAGTATGAACACCTCTGAAAGGACCATATCAGAGTTGGCGAGCCACAGCCGCGCGACATCTATGCCAGTCCCATTGAGCTTCTTCTCAAGGTCGTGTCCATGATACTGACGCGGCCCGAGAATCACCAGGTCTGGCTGGAGCTCTATTATTTTCTCAACATCGGGCTCTGTGCGATCTCCAATTGAGGGAAGCTTCATCAGATCTCCAAGAAAGCTTGGGACATCCTTCCTCGTCTTCTCATCTATGGCCACTATCCTGTCCTTGGCATTCAGTATTCTGAGTGCTTCTACAGTGCTATCTACAATGACGGCGATCTTCTTGATCGGCTTTTTGACAGTCACGTTCGTGCCGTCGCAGTCGATTATAGTCATCTTCGACTCTTTTCCTTCTAGGATCTGCTCTATTAGAGATATGTCAGCCTCGTCCACCTTTCCATCCAGGTTGGCATCTGCAAGCATAGTCTTGCTCTCAGTCCCGTTTATTATGCCCTGGACATAACTGACATCCTTTTCGTTGATGGCATCATCCATATTTGCATTCCCGAAGATCTCGAGGGTAAAGCTCGAGGCTCCGGCAGGTGACAGGGTCTGCAGTACAGACAATGCTACAATTATTATCATAAGACAAATTCTATTCATATTACTTCCTCATACTCATACTAAACTAGTAAGATAAATATCTTTGTTAGAGGATTTTGAATAACGCTGCATTGTTCATCTCTGACAAATATTGCGCCAATATTTTCAATTCAAACGCTCATGATTTCATAGGTCCATCTTTATTTAGCTTCAATATGCTTTCTTTTTTCTATTTCAGTCATTTCACATGAAAAACTCACAAAGCATACTGATTTTCATCTTTTGGGCATGATCCCTGCCTGAAGATCATGGCTGTTTTTTGGCGATATATCAAGTAAGCAGGCCGGAATTTAGGCTAGATATTCCTGTATAAAGTACAGGATACATCTATATATAATATAATACTATTAGTAGTAAGCTTTTATTTATTAATATGCTCTTTATATTACGATATAGAAAGAGATTTATACTAAATTATACGAATTGGCATAATGCATCAAGATTCGGCCCAATCAGGAATAATCCAGAAATGGAACTTGATGTCGTGGACGTATGATACTTTTTATGGACATAGCATAAAATCAAATGAAGAAATGAATGCATGGATCGGATTATTTAACAATTTAATTCCCAAAATAAACTTAAATATTCTCGATATCGGCTGCGGCACAGGTGAAATGAGTCTGTTGTTAGCTCAACTGGGTCATAGCGTTACAGGGATCGATCTTTCAGAAAACATGCTTTGCGTTGCGGATGAAAAAGCCCGAAAAAAAGGATTAAATATAAAATTTTTAAAAGGAGATGCAGAAGATCCTCCCTTTGAATCAAACGAATTCGATGTCATTGTAGCAAGGCATCTCTTCTGGACTCTCCTTCGACCAGAAAAAGCAGTAAACAGGTGGAAACGAATTCTAAAAAAAGGTGGGATTATAATATTAATTGATGGTGTGTATTATGATCCCTCATTGAAGGGCAAGATATTACTTTTAATTTCTGATATTCTAATATATCTAAAGGATAAAAAGAGGCCTCAGAGGGGCTATGCTAGAGAAATAAACTCCCTTTTGCCTAATTTAGGGGGCATGCCGGTTGAAAAAGCCGAAAATTATCTCAATATCGAAAATTTTAGAAATATTAAAGTAATTGATCTGAAAAACATTGTCAATATTGAGAAACGAGACCTGCCATTAAGGAAGAAAATTGCCTTCAGAAAGGACTACTATGCAATATGTGGAATCAAATAAACTCATTTTTTTAAAATGTAAAGCAAAAAGTTGTGATACGCATGAATGAATACTGGAAAATTCTGCTTTGTGTACTGACTGCATTGATTGCATCCATCATTGCATGCAGTGCCGCGTCAGAAAATGAAGAGAACTTTACTCTGAACATTTTCGGCAATGCAAATTTGGATAATATAATTAATGAACAAGACGTAGCCTATGTGCGCGATGTGATAAATGGGACGAAACTTGCTACGAACTTATCCGATGCCAACTATGATGGAAAGACTGATGAAAATGATATAGCGCAGATTGAAGAGATTATGCGAGGAGATGAGAAGCAACTTACAATTATCGATGACGCAGGCGATATAATAACAGTCCCGCAGCCAATAAATCGTGTTGTACTCATTGAGGGCTACGCTGCGCTCTATGAAACTTGGCGAGCACTTGAAATCAATGATAAAGTTATTGGCATTAACGATCGGTATGTAGAACCCGGCGGCATTCGGTATAGCAAGAAGTATTACCCAGAGCTGACAACTAAGCGAAACGTCGGTTCAACTGAAGAGCCTGACCTGGAAGTCATAGCCAGCATAGCGCCGGATGTTTTTTTCATTGATTGGAGTCCAATGTATGATATCAAAAGCAAACTTGCGAAAGCATTCCCTCACCTCCCTGTTGTATGCATGGACATAACTTATGAAAATTTCACTCGAAATACCAGAATGACGGGATATATTTTCGGTAAAAGAGAAAACGCCGAGAAATATATCGACTGGCGCAATGGTCAGAAGGATGCAGTCGAGAAAAGAACAAAAGAACTGCTAGATGATAAGAGACCATCTGTATTCATGTCATCTTATGAACCAGGAATCAATGATTTCCCTGCAAGAGGCGGGTCTCGCTATGATCCACTGATTAATGGTGCTGGAGGAAAGAATATATGTGATGGCCTGGTCGGGCTGCCAACCTCCAATAAAGTATCGGCGGAATGGATAATCGATAAAAATCCAGATATCATTATATTTACGGCAGCGATTACCTATTCCGGATATGAGTTTAATGCTGACGATTCATCGAAACTGGCTGCATTGTACAAGGATTTCATGAACCGTTCTGAATTCGCCAAAACAAACGCTGTAAAGGATAAAAGGGTATATTTCATTTGCCTTCCCCATCTCTTATACGGTGGAGCAAGCGGAATCATAACTGAAGCATATTTCGCAAAATGGATGCAACCTAATCTTACAACAGACATCGACCCCATGGAAATTCATAAGGAATCTCTTAAGTTGCAAGGTGTAAATTTAGATCTAGCCAAATATGGCGTTTTCGTTTATCCGCCATTGGAGAAGTGAGAACGCAATGCAATGATGGCTTGTCGGATCTTGTAGCAGTGGCATGACAAAGTTGAGGCGGTGCCATTACCATGCCGCCATATAATGGGTCGAATTGTCGAAGGGGCACTGCAATAGCTAACCAGCTCTAAGATCCGAACAGCCTGCATTGAAAGCAAAAGCAGCATTGGTTTTCTTTGCATGGAAAGAGCCTTTCGCTGCTGCCTGGGGGCCATCAAGTTCGGCCTTCGAGCACATGGCCAAAAGTCTGGTTCTGTTGAATCAAGTGGTGGCCTAGCAAAAACAGCATCAAAACGATCATCCAAAATGTCGCACAATCGTAGGATGCAACAGAAAAGTTACTGCAAGTAAGCGGACTAATCCATGTTAGCTGTGTAGGCTACGAAATACTGTTATTCTAGTAGCGCTTTATAACAATTCATATCGTCAAAGGAGCAAGTATTATGAATGGAGATAGCAGGACCGGCAGAGGCAGGTCGAACCGGGACTGGTGGCCGAACCAGTTGCGGCTCGGTATCCTGCACCAGCAATCCTCCAAGTCCAATCCGATGGGCAAGGATTTCAACTATGCGGAAGAGTTCAAGAGTCTCGATCTGGCGGCTGTGAAGAAAGATCTTCTGGCACTGATGACCGACTCGCAGGACTGGTGGCCGGCGGACTTCGGACACTACGGACCTCTGTTCATTCGCATGGCATGGCACAGTGCAGGCACGTACCGCATCAGCGACGGTAGGGGCGGCGCAGGGGGCGGTAACCAGCGCTTTGCTCCTCTCAACAGTTGGCCCGACAATGTCAACCTCGACAAGGCACGCAGGCTGCTATGGCCGATCAAGCAGAAGTATGGCCGAAAAATTTCTTGGGCTGACCTGATGATCCTCACCGGCAACGTTGCTCTAGAATCGATGGGATTCAAGACATTCGGTTTTGCCGGCGGGCGTGAGGATATCTGGGAGCCGGAACAAGACGCCTACTGGGGCTCTGAAGACGAGTGGCTTGGTAACAAGCGTTACTCTGGCGACCGGGATCTCGAAAATCCGCTCGCTGCCGTGCAAATGGGTTTGATTTACGTCAATCCGGAAGGTCCGAACGGCAATCCGGATCCGATCGCGGCAGCGCGGGATATCCGCGAGACCTTCGCTCGCATGGCAATGAATGACGAAGAGACGGTTGCGCTCATCGCTGGCGGCCATTCCTTTGGCAAGACCCACGGCGCTGGCCCTGCGTCCCATGTCGGGCCCGAGCCAGAAGCTGCCGGTATCGAGGAGCAGGGCCTCGGCTGGAAGAACAGCTTTGGCACGGGCAAAGGTGCTGACACGATCACAAGTGGCCTGGAAGTCACCTGGACCAACACGCCAACGAAGTGGAGCAGAAACTTCTTCCGGATACTGTTCAGCTTTGAGTGGGAATTGACAAAGAGCCCAGCCGGTGCAAACCAGTGGAGGCCGAAGGGTGACGCAGGTGCCGGCACCGTGCCGGCTGCACACGACCCATCAAAGCGTATTGTGCCTTCCATGCTGACCACTGACCTCTCTTTGCGTTTTGATCCCATCTATGAAAAAATTTCGCGGCGCTTCATGGAGAACCCGGATCAGTTTGCTGACGCGTTCGCTCGAGCCTGGTTCAAGCTGACACACCGCGACATGGGGCCTCGTGTACGTTATCTCGGTCCGGAGGTTCCTGCAGAGGATCTCATCTGGCAAGACCCGATTCCCGCCGTCAATCACAAACTGATTGATGAAAAGGACATTGCCTCCCTCAAGGGCAAGATCCTGGCTTCGGGCTTGTCTGTGTCTGAACTGGTTTCAACGGCCTGGGCGTCGGCGTCCACGTTCCGTGGCTCCGACAAGCGCGGCGGTGCGAACGGTGCCCGCATTCGTCTGGCACCGCAAAAGGACTGGGTTGTCAGTCAGCCAGCTCAGTTGGCGAAGGTCCTCAAGACCTTGGAGGATATCCAGAGTGCGTTCAACCGTGCTCAGTATGGTGGGAAGAAAGTCTCCCTCGCTGACCTGATCGTTCTTGCCGGTTGCGCCGGCATCGAGCAGGCGGCGAAGAATGCCGGCCAGAATGTGACGGTTCCCTTCACGCCGGGACGCATGGACGCCTCACAGGAGCAAACCGATGTGGAGTCCTTCGCCGTACTCGAACCGGTCGCGGATGGGTTCCGCAACTACCTCAAAACCAAATTCTCGGTATCCGCCGAGGTGCTACTGGTCGATCGGGCGCAATTGCTGACGCTGACTGCACCTGAGATGACAGTTCTCGTGGGCGGCATGCGCGCCCTGAATACAAACTTCGGACAGACCCAAGCCGGTGTCTTCACGAAGCGGTCGGAGGCTCTGACCAACGACTTCTTCGTGAACCTGCTCGACATGGGAACGACATGGAAAGCGGCTTCGGCTGCCGGGGACGTGTTCGAAGGGCGTGATCGCAAGACGGGTGAACTGAAGTGGACCGCAACGCGTGTCGATCTGATCTTCGGTTCCAACTCCCAGCTCCGGGCCTTGGCGGAAGTCTACGGATGTGAGGACTCCCAGGAGTTGTTCCTGCATGACTTTGTAGCGGTGTGGAACAAAGTCATGAACCTTGACCGTTTCGACCTTGCCAGATCGTAGCATAACGTTTTCGAGGGCTTGCGATAGGGCGGCTAAAAAAACGGTCAGCTAACAATCGGTTCCAGCGGATGGCGTATCGCCGTCGCTGAACCCGAATGTTCAGGTTTTGGGTTATGTCGAGTCTATGGCATTTGATGAAGAAAAGTCGGCTATGCTTCTCGATTTAATAATTTGACTACCGACAACTTGACAGAATCCAGATGATTAACACTGCTCTCAAATATGCAGAATTCTATACATCACCAGGAAATTACTACTATTTTGCATCATGATCGAGACACTACCACCTTTGATCGTTACGCTATTGACACAAGTATGGAAAGATTTATAAATGAATCATATTAGTTCATAAATAAATCAAACTTTCGGTATATGGGCGGATGATAAAATGAAATTGCGCTATGTATTGCTGGCTCTAATATTGTGCTTTTCTTTTGCAGTTGTGCACGCAGAATCAAACGACTTTGTATTGAATTTATATGGGAACGCAAATTTGGACGGCACCATCGATAACCAGGATATAGAATACGTAAAAGCAGTCCTCGAAGGAAAAGAAACACCCACAAAGTTTTCGGATGCAAACAATGACGGAAAAGTCGATGAAAACGATGTCACACAAATAGAGCAAATAATTGACGGCAAAGAAAAAATACTAATCCTCATAGATTCCGCCAACAGGACCGTTGCGCTCAAGACTCCTATTGAAAGGGTTGTCATAGCACGAAAAGGTGCAGAAGAGTTCACGATACTGATGGCCAAAGATAAAATCGTAGGCATTGGTGATGATGCAAAGCAAAGTAATCCTGGTATTGTCCAAAAAACCGGAGTGGATAAGATCCAGGGTGTGGGGAACTTCAATTCAGGAAGCCTGGATTATGAGACAATAATCTCGCTCAAACCCGATCTGGTTATTGCCACTTCGCCCGCATTAAAAAAGGGATTGGCGGACAAGATTCCTGAAAACATCTCCGTAGTGGCGCTGGATAGCGAAGTTGATATAGATCTTGCTTCTCAAGATGAGATAATAAAAAAATTAGGATATATTGTGAATGAGCCAAAGAAGGCCGAAGAAATAATTAATTGGAGAGATAAATATACGAATATATTAAGCAACGGAATAAGTAAATTAGATCAAGATACTCTCCCCACATACTATGTAGAGACATACGATAAATATGTAACTTATTTCTCCGATCAATACGACTCAAAAGCAATAAGTGGCTGCGGGGGACGCAATGTTATCGACGGATCAAAATTTTCAAAGAACGAATTGAAGGACGGAGAAGTCACTATTGACCCAGAATGGCTGATCGATCAAGATCCGGACTATATATTCATAAGGGAGGATACAAATGCTGCAGGGTTTAACTGGACCGAAGAAGACGCCAAAAAGAGATTAGAGACGCTGATTGATAGACCGGGATGGGAAAACCTGAAGGCTGTTAAAAATGGCCATGTATATTTGTATAGCAAATGCTTTGTTAGAAGCAGATCAGAAATAGGAAAAGTCTATTTCGCAAAATGGATGCATCCAGATTTATTCAAGGACTTGAATCCAGATGCCATTCATGAGGAATATTGGAAAGAGTTTTTAGATGTGGATCTCAAAGGGCTTTGGGTTTATCCCGAGCCCAAGTAATTTTTTGGGGGAGGATGACTGGATTGAAAGATCAAATACGAACTCGCTGGAGTCTAGATGCCGCAAATTATAATCGCTCCACGCAATCCACATGGAACTCAAGAAGGGCTAAATCCGCATGGGAGAGCATTTTTAAGGACTTACTTGGAACCGACGTGCAACTCGTGCTTGATGTAGGGACAGGTCCCGGATTTATAGCATTTCTGCTGGCAGAGCTAGGAAAAAAAGTGGTCGGCATTGATCTGTCTGAAGATATGATAAAGATTGCCAACCGCAATGCCAAAGAATTGGGTTTTAATGTTGACTTTAAAGTGAGCGATGCTGAAAATCTGCCATTTGATGATGAATCATTTGATGCCGTTGTAAATAGACATGTGTTATGGACCTTACCCAATCCAGAAAGAGCCACACACGAATGGAAACGTGTTCTCAGGCCAGGAGGAACTCTGATAATCATCGATGGTAACTGGAATTATAATTATAAAAACTCTATTAATAAAAAAATTTGGCGATATCTTGCGGCACCAATTGTAATCGTTACGGAGAAAAGAATACCCCGCAAAACGAAACTAGATCAAGATATAAAGCAAAAACTCTGGTCGTCTGGCAACTCGCGCCCTGGCGATGATATAAAAATACTTAAAAAATTAGGTTTTAGGAATGTTGAAGTGGACCCAAATATAAACAAACGGACACAGTCACTATTGGATTATATAAAGCTGGGCTACTGGGGAGACACGTTCCTAGTGACAGGTGTAAAATAAAATGGTGCATCAAAATTTCAATTTAGTCTGCTATTTTGCTATAAGGTGTGATCAATTGCACAATATATAGCTTGATAAAAAATATAGTTTAATAAAAACTTTTTGCACAAAAAATTGCCATAGAATAGATATTGGAAACTTGAGTTACTGAAATGACGCTCATTAATGCAATCTACGCTACCGTCGAGATATCGAAGGAGATGGTTCCTCCCATTTTTATCGGCTTTTTTTTAGCCAGCTTTATTCACTCTTCAGGATACTTTAATCGCCTTTGTCTGCCAACCGCCTACCTTGCCTATTTTTCTAATCTTCCATCAAATTGCACTGGTGCCTTGACATTATTTCTTGTAAATAATTGGGCGTCATTGTCAATGCTCTCCGAAGAACACCGAGCGGGGAGACTTAGTGATAGGGAGCTAATCGTATCCATACTCGTGGGGTCAATTCCAAAAGGATTAAACAATGCTATTTTATATACCGTGCCGGTCGCAATTTCTGTGCTTGGCCTCCAAACAGGAGCAATTTATGTTTTTTTTGAAGCCGTTGCTAATTTTTTTGTTGCTTCTATCGGAATAGTGCTCGGAAAATTAATTCTCAAATCAGAACACTTAGAGTTATTCGTGGGAAATACTCACGAATCGCCACGCTGGTGGAAACGAATAGAACCTAGTCTTCGAGAATGTATTTCATCATCCAAAAAAATCATAAAAACTTTAATTCCCACTATTTTTCTTGCCCAACTGGCCATTAATTACATTCTACTTCTTCCTATTGTAGAGAAATATAATTCTCTTATCCAGCCGTTTGGCTTCCCCTCATCGAGCCTGATCGTTCTGCTGGCCAGCGTCGTGAGCCAAAGCGCCGCTTTGGTAGCGAGTGGAACGTTGCTCGACAATTCCTCCATTTCTCCTAAACACTGCCTGATCTTGATGTTTATGGCGAGGTGTTTACATCGAGGCATTGGATTTATGAGAATCGGTATTCCTGCGTATGTATCCTATTTCGGAGGCTCTCTAGGAATCAGGGTTGCGACAATCGAATATTTTTTGATTGAGGTCGCAAATGTCCTAGTAATACTGCTGATATGCCTATTATTATAGAAAGACAACAAAAGTTCTAACCAGAGGCTACAGCAAAATGACAGAGACACATGCCACCGTACCATAGCGAATAGGATAGCCCATCAAATATGTTGTTACATCTTATCCGCTAAAAGTTTACCATGTTTAAGAATTATTCGAATAATTCAAAATGTTGCTACATATTGCACATTCTACTTCTTGATACATGACTCTATCTCTGGAATTTCATAGAAGAAAACAATATATAGTAAAACTTGCATTAAGCCCACATTTCGCAGTAAAGCTATGCCAAATTTTATATTTTTTAATTGCTCATATGAGTGATAATTCTACTCAGTGTATTACATTCCAGTAAGAATAATTTAGATTGAATTTGTTAATTCAATGCTGCCGGTTATGTATTTTATACAATTATATCCATATATTTAATTGTCCGTCGTGGCGTGAGTCTTTTCTGAATTCGAAATACACATACAGTAGCACTTAAGCACATCGAACCTTAAGAAACCGATAGCAAGAAAATTAGTGAGCGTTCAAACCGTTAATGCGAAATGTGGGTTAAAAACCGGCACTGTCGCATTTTCAAGTGATGGCTGGTGTTTCTGAGATACGCCTCGGAATCACTTTTTCAAATTATTAATTAATATTCTGGATAAATGAGCGCATATTTATGTATCCCACAATCCGCATTAAAGATCAAATGACGAATAATTTTCATGCTATCGATTGTGATATATGAATATTATTATATAAAATTTGAATTATTTTTTAAATTTATGAATTTAACAATATGTGGAAAAGAAGAATCTCTACGCCAGAGTATTCAGTCGGGACTTATCAATATAACTGAAGCCTGTTTAATATATTAAATTATAAATGTTTTATATTTTATAATTAATCTATTAAATCGCTATCAAGAAAATTAGTGAGGTTTGGGAATTTACTGCGGATTGTGGGATGAATACTCCATAGCCCGACTCATCCTTGAAGACACCCATTGAGAGATCCCGAAGGGGCTGGCCGCAGCGGTTACACATTATCGACATTTTGCCACTCAATTATGATTTACGCATAGGTTGTTCTGGTTCATCTCTGACTTGATTTCTCGTGGTATTCATAGGCCAACAGGGATATTTTGTCGCCTATGGGAATAGTCAAGCCGTTATCCTCCAGCCGAGCTATGCCTTCCTCAATATAGGTGATCCAGATCTTCTGATTGCTTTGTTCAGAGTCTTTACGATACTGAGACTCGATCTCCTCATAGATCGCATCAAAATCGAGACCTACAGACACCAATGCCATGCAATCCGGAGCATCCCCTGGCCGGTTGGCGATCAGCTTCATGATGAATATGT
>Ga0105092_10000435_pt1 | contig 21680 bp, 29 predicted proteins | sample PPLLak2March2015_FD_87021 | JGI IMG/M metagenome (GOLD analysis project Ga0105092, IMG submission 87021) | Freshwater sediment microbial communities from Prairie Pothole Lake near Jamestown, North Dakota, USA - PPLs Lake P7 Core (1) Depth... | ecosystem: Environmental > Aquatic > Freshwater >... | reverse complement strand
TAGGGTGGGTCGATCCCTCCACCGGTATTCCTTATCCTCCGGGCGTGCGGGTTCACCCGACGCCGATCTATGAGTTTCTCGAGTCGGTGCTTATCTTTGGCGTTCTCTGGGCGCTTAGGAAAAAAGACTACGCGCCGGGCACGATGTTTTGGCTCTACCTTGCACTGGCGGGATTGGCGCGCTTGGTGGTGGAATTCTGGCGGTTAAATCCGGCTTTCGCCTTCGGTCTAACCGAAGCGCAATGGTTTGGTGTTTTGACGATCATCGTCGGCCTCTGGCAGCTGCTTAGAACAGGACGTGCCAAAACTGTTGCAGCAACTTAAATTATTAGCAGTTCATAAGTAGCTAGACAACTTCCGGTTCCTCAGAGACCAAAGGACAAGGCCTGCGGTTTCATTGAAGTTGTCTCATACATGAAGATTGCTGTTACGACACCGGAGAGAAAGGTGATGACCCCAATGACGGCAATGGCAAACTCCAGGCCTAATAGATCAGCCACAATACCAGAGAGTATGGCTCCCAATGCGTATCCACCGTCGCGCCAGAGGCGGTAAACCCCAACGGCAGAAGCGCGCCACTCGGGGTGAGCTACATCGCTGACGGCCGCCAGGAGTGTCGGGTAAACCAGAGCAGTCCCGAGGCCAAGCAAAAGAGATCCGAGGAGCCACGGGGCAAAAGCGTCCGCGAAAGCGATCAGCCATATTCCCAAAGCTTGAACCCACATGCCGACCACGATCATCCACTTGCGTCCCAGACGGTCGCTAAGTGTTCCAGTCCAGAGTTGCAGGAGACCCCATGTGGCCGGATAGACGGCGGCGAGAAATCCGATCTTACCGACCGTGAGGCCGCTGGACGCGAACAAGAGCGGAAACAAACCCCACGCCATACCGTCGTTAAGGTTGTTGATCATACCGGCTTGGCTGCAGCTAAAGAGTGCCCGGTCTTTCCAACTGGTCACAAGGAGAATTTGCGCAAAGGATGGACTGCCTGTCTTTCTATCCGAATCTTGTCGCCCGATCAGTTGCCCCTCTTGCAACGCGTATTCTCGGGTCTCCTTTACAAAAAAGGCTGAGAGCAGCAGCCCAAGCAGGACAAACGCGATGCCTAGATAGAACGGCTGTGGCCGGAGCCCGGAGACAGACGCTATATAGCCGGTTGCGAAGGCTGTGAGCGCGACGGCCAGATACCCTGCAAACTCGTTGAGACCCATGGCAAGGCCCCGGCGGCTGGGCCCGACTAAATCGATTTTCATGATTACGGTGGTCGACCAGCAGAGTCCTTGATTTATACCGAGCAGCACATTGGCCAGCACAATCCAGTTCCACGTCGGCGCCCAAATCACCATGAAAGGCACAGGGAGACCCGCCAGCCAGCCAACGACGAGAATCTTTTTGCGCCCGAGCCGATCCGACAGTCGCCCGGCTAATAAGTTGCTGAAGGCTTTAACAATGCCGAAGGTAGCTATAAACGACAGAATTGCTGTCTTTGAAGCTAGATCAAAGTCCTGCTCCGCGATGAGCGGTAAAACGGTGCGTTCCAGTCCCACCGTCGCTCCAACGAAGGCATTGACCAATACGAGCAACGAGAACTGTGCTAAATTCTCCCTTAACCCGAGGCGAATAGCGAAGTTGGGTTCGATGCTCGCTGAATCAGCCATTACTTACCGGGACTTTGTTCTTTTAAGTCTAGTTCGATTTAGCGCTCATGTCCGTCATTTGAGCCATGCAGGCCGCGGTACCCGCGTAGCGGGGAGCCACTAACCCGTGATAAAGGAAGTCATTGGAAATCACAACTCAGTAGGAACTTGTTGTGGCGTATTTATCGGCATGTTCATGATCACCGTTGTACTGAGTGAAATGAAGTGCTGCCAAGTCGAAAAACGGATTGTCCGTTGCATTTTTGGTTAGCTCTTTGAGAGAATTCTTTAGCCGAACGCCAGTCCGGACTTTTCTTCTATACCCGATTTTGAGCATCGGCTGGGAAATCTTGATTTCGAGAGGACGACTCGAGCTGCAGCCAGGTTACATCATTTTGATGGTCGCCGGGTATTTTCTTTATAAATTCTCAACCGCCTTTAGAGTCAAACATGGCGGCGGTGGCCCGGGTGAAAAGTGGGAAAAGCAACCGCAAAAATTGATCACGGGCGGTCCTTATGGCTTCACGCGAAATCCGGTTTATCTAGGGCATCTTATTTTCCTGATTGGCCTCGCCCTAACTCTACAGTCTTTATTCGCTGCAATCCTTGCGGTAGTCACGGCCGTTGCGTTCCAGAGGCGAATCTTGAGGGATGAAAACCGGCTGGCTGGAGTGTTCGGCCAGGAGTATTTTGAATATAAGTCCCGTGTGAAGCGCTGGATTCCGGGAGTGTATTAATCCCTCATTTGAATCAAACACGGTTCACAGGAGTCAACACGCGCCATTGTAGAATGCAAATGTCACGGTGGCGATAGATTTTAATATCAACTCTTGGTGATGTGAGGGTCAAAGTGGTAAATTATTGCTGTGGATGCTTGTTGCGAAGCAAAGGAAGAAGAACTGAGGACCCTCCGCGCTAAGCACAAAACCGTTCTCACTATTGTTTTAGTCGTTAATGCGATTCTCTTCTTTGTAGAGGCTGCTGCTGGTTTCCTGGCGCATTCGACCGCGCTGCTCGCCGACTCACTGGACATGTTCGGCGATGCGATGGTGTATGGATTCAGTTTATACGTACTCTGGCGTAGCGCCGAATGGAAAGCGATGGCGGCGATTCTAAAAGGCGCGATTATGACGGTCTTCGGTGTAGGCGTTTTGATTGAAGCGCTTCACAAGATGGCCACCAGCGTTATGCCGGTCGCCGAAACCATGGGCGTCATTGGTTTCGTCGTTTTATTGGGAAACGGACTCTGCTTTTTTCTCTTATTTCGTCATCGCTCCGACGATCTCAATATGCGCTCGACGTGGCTGTGTTCGCGTAATGACATCATCGCTAATCTATCGGTGTTGGTGGCTGCCGCCGGAGTTAGAGTCTTTCAGTCCAGCTGGCCAGATATTGTCATTGGAGCCGTGATTGCCGCGTTGTTCTTGAGAAGTGCGTTCACAGTGCTTTCCGAGTCAGTTACCGAACTACAGAAGTTAAAATCGAACTCTAAAGTCACCGCATGGATGTAAAAGAAACTATCACAAGAAAAGACGGGACTTTCTCACAAGAGGTTTAATGGCAATGGGTGCTGTGGCGCTTGCCGGATGCCGAGGCCTTGAAGCGGTGCTTCCGGATCTGCGCGACGGACATGGCTTTGAGGGAGGATTTCTCAATGAGCAAAGACTTGGCAGTTGATCCGGTCGTCCTCCGAGAGGAAGTCAAGAGCAAGTATAGGGACGTGGCGGTTAATCCAAGCGGGGAATATCACTTCCATACGGGAAGGCCCCTTGCGAGACGCCTCGGTTATGATTCGGCGATAGTTGACTCGATGCCGGATGCGGCAGTCGAGTCGTTCGCTGGGGTAGCAAACCCGTTCTCACTGCGATCCCTCGAGCAGGGCGAAAAGGTGTTGGACACCGGATCAGGTGGAGGGTTTGACTGTTTTGTCGCTGCGCATCAAGTTGGTCCGCAGGGCAAAGTCATCGGCGTGGACATGCTCCCGGAAATGCTTGAAAAGGCGCGCAAGACGGCGGAATCCATGAGGCTCAAAAACGTCGAGTTTCGCGAGGGACTTCTGGAAGAGATACCGGTAGAGGACGGATGGGCGGATGTCGTCATCAGTAACGGGGTCATCAACCTCTGTGCTGACAAGAAGCGAGTCTTCTCCGAACTATGGCGGGTTTTGCGTCCTGGTGGGAGATTGCAGTTCGGCGACATCGCCAATGGTAAGCCGGTGCCGGAGAGTGCGATACGCAATATCGATCTTTGGACTGCTTGAATCGCCGGCGGCCTTCCGTGCGAAGGCTGGCGGGCGATGCTGGTAGATACCGGGTTCGTAGACATTCAAATCAGTCAACCGTATGACACCTTCGGTGAAGCTAAAGGTGAAAAGAAGGCCAGGCTCTTCGATGTTTACGGCTACACGTTCCTCGCTCGTAAGCCCGGCTAGCATACTCACTGGATCTTCTGTTGCGTAACCAAACGGCTAGACTCCGAGCTTTGTTAGGGGGGCCAGGCTATGCACTGCGATGGGACCTCTCTTTGGAAAGGACTGCTCGAATCGTCATGAAAAGTTAGTGTCGTGGCCTGGTCTACGGATGCGCTACGGCAATATGGCCTTCGATAGGAAACGCCAATCCCTCATCGTTAACATAAGGCTGCATTGCTGTGCTGACCTCACGGATCATTTCGTCGCGATCCGCGTCACTGACTCCGGCTACATGGGTTGCGAGAGGTGAGCCAGCCACTTGATACTGGACGAACGCCCCAAGCGATGGAAACCGGACCATCCGGACATCTGCGCTTACGAGAATCCTACGGAAACCCGCTTGCGCTAGCAACGCGCGTAGCTCGTCGATGCTATCACCGAATATAAACGGCGCCCTCATGACAGCAGCAGCCGAGGAGCTAACATGCCGCTCTAGGGCGGTTGCCAGCGCGGCGAAGCCCGGGCTATGAGCGAGCCCTCGCCAGACCATTATGATCAGCCGTCCTTCGGGTTTGAGTACCCGGTACATTTCGCGAGCGGCCTGGTTGCGGTCGGGAAAGTATTGGAAGCCGAGCTGAGAGAAGACCACGTCGAACGTCGCTGTGCCAAACGGGAGCGCTCCTGCATCGCCTTCGCGCCACTCCACTGCAGGACCATCCGGAGGCGGCGACACACGTGCCCGGGCGAGCATTCCTGGGTTGAGGTCAAGGCCTATCACCTGGCCTGTGATGCCGACCTGTGGTGGGACCAGACGCGTAACGACGCCTGTCCCACATGCCACGTCTAGCACTCGCTCGCCCTCACGCAACGCCGCTTTGGCCACGAGCAGAGTCGCCCACGGCTCAAAGATCGCAGGCACCAGTTCTGTCTCATACACTTCGGGGGCGTTGCCGACGAGCTGCCATCGGTCGGATTGACTCATCGTCTTCTCCTCTCTCGCCCTAACGTGGCCGTCACCGGTGCGCTGCTTATCGGCGCACCCGTGCACCGCGCGGTTCGGCTTGGTTGCCTTACTTCCTCACAACAATATCGGCTTTGGTTTTTTCGACGATCTCGAACAATTCCTTCTGCTCGGCGGCAGGAACTTTGAACTTGTCCAGGGATTTCTTGAATTCCGCAGCCATGATACCCCACTCTTTCTCGATAATATTCAGGTGCGCGTGGGCCTCCTTCATCGCCTTTCCCGTGTACTTGCACGGTCCGCCACTGACCTCGCAAACTAACTGCGAGACCTGAAACTTGAGATAGGGCGGAGGAGAATTCTTTCGCCCTGCATCGATTGCAGGATTCTTGTTCAACGTCTTGTTCACGACCAGCCGATTGATGAAATCATCCGAGACCATTGTAATACCCTTCAGCCCGCCCAGCCGTTCGTAAAGCGATTTTTGAGCGCCCGTTTGCTGCGCCCACGCAGCCGTGCCAGCGGATGCGCTTAGCACAACCAGAACAAAAAGTACCGCCATCTGCAGGATTTTCATATCGCCTCCTTTGGGATCAATTAAAGCCACCGTCAGTTTTCAGCGTTGCCACGGGCCGTGAGGTTGGCAGCCGAACGGAACATACAGATCAGCTTTTCGCGATACTAATATCAGCAAAGGCCGCCTGCAAGGCGAACGCCGTCCGTTAAGCCTCTCGTCGTCGGCTGTGCTTGTTTTGTGCCTGAACCTGGGAGAACAAGGCTTGGTGGCCTAACGCGCAGGCTTGGGTGCCCCGCTTACAGCTTTGCCGCTTGCTTGCTGTCCTCGCGAGCGATTTCGGAAACTTTTGCTTTTTCGAGCTGTACCAGCTCGTTCAACGCCCATGAAGACAAGGAAGATCAACAGCCCGATGACAAGAAAAATCCACCAGAACCCCCACACGGGAATCATCCATGGTCCGGGTCCCTCTTTCTCGAAATCTAAGCAAAACTTGCGCCAGTAAAATATTGCGATTATTGTGCTCACAGGGTTTTTATTTCTCAAAACTGCAAAACTATCGATATAAGATTCTCAGTAATAAAAACCACCATGCTTTGCGTCTAAGATTCGTACCGTTGTGGAAAAGAGTGCTGATAGTACCCACCCGGATTTCTGGACAATCCGCTATGCTACTGGTAGGACGCCGTGGGACTTCGGCGGTGTTCCAGCGGCTCTGAAATCATTTCTCGCGGGCTCTTCTACGCCCGGCAGCGTACTGATCCCGGGTTGTGGCTCTGGATACGAAGTTCAAGCGTTCCATACGGCCGGGTACGATGTTACTGCAATTGATTTTTCACCTGCTGCCGTTGACCAAGCGAAAAGGATAGTGGGGGTTCTGGCAGAGAGGGTCCTTTTTGGCGACTTCTTTGCGCACGATTTCGGAGCGCGCTGCTTCGATTTTATCTACGAACGGACATTTCTTTGTTCCATGCCTCCATCCCGCTGGCCTGACTATGCGAACAGAGTGGCAGACCTATTGTCGGCGGGAGGGAGATTAATCGGTATCTTCTTGTATGCGGAACAGTCGGCGCCTGGGCCGCCCTATCCTCTAACGGAAAAGCAAGCCGAGCGGCTTTTCGCGAACCGATTCCGGCTAGTGCGGAGTGAATTGGTGACGGACTCCCTGCCCCTATTCCGTGGCATGGAGAGATGGCAGGAATGGCTAAAGACGATTTAGCACAACAACAGGCAGATTCTATAACTAACTACTGTCTCTTTCGACGGCACGAGTTAGAAAGAACGTTTTTGACCGTTGGACCATCCTGGAATCGCGTACTCAGACCGTCTCTGGGCCTAAAGAGCCGCAAGGATTTTGGATCATCATAGGGCAGAAACGAATTAGAAGATCTGAATATGCACTCCGCGGTTGTTGCTGCTGCAACGGGAGTAGCCGTTACTGTCCATGGGTTGAGGTTTTTGTAGGGCAGGTGCAATTGCTCTTTTCGTCGAACCGCATGGACGGTCCTGAATGAGTCGATCGGTTACGCATCTCAAAGTTTGGTTTGATTTCTCCTTATTGACTCCGCATAATAGGGTCTGATGTTTTCTGTATGAAGTCCTTTATCGCTCTTCTCGTCATCATTGGATTCCTGATTTCGCTCCACGGTCGAGTCGAAGCGGAATCCTCTTCCCATTCGCACTCCGATGCATTGGAAGCTGCGCATCATAAAGATAGCGATGATCCGACTCCTGTGGGTAAGGCTCCTCCTTGGGGCGCTCATACGGATCAGCACGGATGTTATCACAGTCACGCGCCGTTCAACGTGCCCGCCACCGTGTCGTTAGCGCTGATTTATTGTTCAAGCTACGTGATTGAAACAATTCAACTGTTCTTTCCGAACATCGCTTTCGTTATCACTCATCCTCCCCGGGCCTAACGCCCTTCGTTCTCTTCTTCGTTCCTGAATAGTCGTCGTTCGCTCTAAGTGTTGCGCGTGAGCGCAACTCAGAAAGAATCATTTTCCAACATGACGCGGAAACTTTTGTTTTTTTGTGTGTATTTCTATTGGTTCGCCGCGAATGCCGCGTTCTGCCAACAGGCGATTGATTTTTCCACTGCCCTAGAGGTGGCCCAAAAAAACAATCCGGACTGGAGAGCGGCAGAGCAGGAAGTCGAGATCGCACGTGGAAAATTAACGACGGCTCGCATCATTCCTTTTAATCCCGTGCTTGAGGGGGAAGGAGGTCCGCGAACTATCCCTGGCGGAGGGACACACACAGACTATGGCGCGGGTTTGTCCTTGGAACTGGAAGTTGCGGGGCAGAGAGGTCTGAGAATCGCGGAAGCTGAGCGAAACGTACAACGAGCCGAAGCTAGTTACAGGGATTTCGCAAGGACCTTTACAGCAAAACTGGCACGGGTCTTTTACCAGGCATTATTCGTGCGCGAGCGTTTAACGCTCTTAAGAAGCGTTGAAGAACTCAATCGACGACTCGTGGAAGTGACACAGGTCAGGTTTCAGGCCGGGGATGTCTCAGGCCTGGAAACAAACGTTGCCGCCGTGCGCTATGGGCGCGTGCGCAAAGAAACTTTGGATGGCCAGCGCGAGTTAACCCAGGCGCTCCTGGAATTGCGGCGACTTGCCGGCCTCGAAGAATTGATCACTCCGGCCGGCGAACTTCCGGTCGTATATTCTCCACCTTCCCCTGCAGAGCTATTGGCGCGTGCGCGCGCAAACCGGCCCGATCTCTCGGCAAAGCTACGGGAGTTGGAACGGGCGGAAGCGGAGATCGCCCTGAGAAAGCGAGAAATCTTTCCCAACCCTTCGGCGGGAATTTCTTTTCGTCGGGAGGGAACGGGAGACAGGATCGTGATGGGTAGCTTGGCGATTCCACTGCCGATTTTTAACCGGCGCCAGGGAGAATTGGAAGGTTTGGAAGCAAGAAGAATCCAGGCGCGCGCTGAACTGCTTGGCCTGGAGAAAGAAATTCGCAAAGAGGTGGACCAGGTGCTTAATCAATGGGCGATCGCTTCGGAATCGTTTCAGTTGTTTCAGAGAGAAATCATCGAGCGGACGGAAGAAAACTTCAAGCTCCTGGAAGCCGCTTATCGAGAGAGAAAAATCGACCTTTCGCAGGCGCTGATCATGGAGAACGATCTAATCGCCGCCAACTTGTCCTATCTGGACACGTCCTTGGCGCTGCGTGAGGCGGCGATCAAACTTCAGGAAGTTACCGGGGAGGTGCAGTGATGAGCTCGAACAATACAAAATATTTGACCGCGGTTGTGACGTTTGGCATGGCTCTGTCGCTGTATGCCTGCGGCGGCAAGGACGAGGTAACGCCGGAGAAGGAGACAGCGACAAAGGAAGAAGGGCATGAAAAGAAAGACGGACACAAGAAGGGTATTGTGCTGTCTCCGGAAGCATTAAACAACGCCGGGATTAAGGTCGAACCGGTAACTCTTCAATCGCTCCCCGCGACGATTCGGTTGACCGCTAATATCGCTCACAACCTGGACCGCATGTTCCATGTCACGCCGCGCGTGCGCGGCAGGGTGGTGGAAGTTTACGCCTCCATCGGCAGCGCCGTGGGCGCCGGTAGCCAGCTCGCACTCTTCGACAGCACTGAGATCGGTGAAGCCAGAGCGGAATACACGAAGGCGCTGGCTCTCCTGGATCTCGCAAAGGCCAACGTCGAGCGGGAGAAGCGGCTTTTTGAGCAGAAGATTTCGCCGCAAAAAGATTTGCTCGCAGCACAGGCCGACGAGCGTCGCGCTGAGGCCGAGGTCCGCATGCTCCATGAAAAGCTTCGTTTGTACGGGCTCCCGGACAGCGAAATCAACGGCGCCAACACGGCGCCGTCGCGTTACATGGCACGCGCCCCGGGTCCCGGCGTGGTCGTCGAAAAGGAAATCACCCCGGGGGAGGTGATCGAAGCGGGAAAGAAGGTGTTTACGATTTCCGACCTCTCCACCGTTTGGATTCTGGTCAACATCTTTGAGAAAGATCTGGCCCGAGTGAGCAAGAACAGCGCGGTAAAGATTCAAACCGATGCCTATCCCGGCGAGATTTTTGCGGGCAAGGTTGCGTACATCGGCGATGTCGTCGATCCGCAGAACCGCACGGTGCCGCTGCGTGTCGCGGTGGCCAATCCGAACCGGCGCCTAAAACCTGGCATGTTTGCCACGGCAGAGGTCGTGACGGGTGAGGCTTCGGTTCAAGCAATCGTGATTCCTTCTTCGGCGATTCAGCGGATCGAAGGAAGGCCGGCGGCCTTTGTTCAGCGTGAGAATGGCTCATTCGTCAAGCGCGACCTGGAGCTGGGGCGGGAACTCGGCGATCGCGTCGAGGTCAAGTCGGGACTCAAGGAAGGCGATCGTGTGGCGATCACCGGCACGTTCACGCTTAAATCGGAGCTTCTCAAAGAAGGCCTCGAAGAGCACGGCCACTAGGAGCGAAACATGCTGGAACGCTTACTGACTTTTTCCCTGAAGTACAGATTTCTGATTCTAATCTTTACCGCGCTCATCGTCGGCGCCGGCATCATGTCTCTGAAAGAATTGCCCATCGACGCAGTGCCCGACATCACGACAGTGCAAGTTCAGGTGCTCACGCGCACCGTGCCCATGGGGCCCGTGGAGGTCGAGCGCTATGTCACATTTCCGGTAGAAGCCGCCATGAGCGGTATTCCGGACATCGAAGAAATCCGGTCGATTTCCCGCTTCGGCCTCTCGGCTGTTACGGTGGTTTTTAAAGAGCATGTCAATATTTATTGGGCGCGCCAGCAAGTCGGCGAGCGGCTGGTGCAGGCCCGGGAAGAAATTCCCCGAGGTTTCGGCACACCGGAGCTCGGACCGGTCAGCACCGGACTGGGCGAGGTTTATCAGTTCGTGGTCCGCGGCAAAGGCTATTCTCCCATGGAACTCCGCACTATCCTCGACTGGCAGATCGGTTATCGGCTGCGCTCCGTTCCCGGCGTTGTCGAAGTTTCTCAAGAGGGCGGGTACGCCAAGCAGTACCAAGTCGTCGTCGATCCCGCGAAGCTGGTCGGCTATCGCATACCCATCGGTCATGTGTTCGAAGCGCTCGAAAAGAATAACGCCGTGGCCGGTGGCGGCTATATCGAGCACGCCGGCGAGGCCTACATTATCCGGGGTGAAGGGTTGGTGCAGAATCCCGACGACATCAGCCGCATTATCGTCGACAACCGTCAGGGCGTACCGGTTACCGTGGCGCAGCTCGGCGAAGTCAAAGTGGGCAGCGTCACGCGCATCGGAGCGGCGACCATGAACGGCGAGGGCGAGGCGGTCATCGCCATGACGCTCATGCTGGCGGGGGAGAACGGCCGCGTCGTCGCCGAGCGGGTGAAAGAAGCGGCAAGAAAATGCTGCCGAGCCTGCCTCCCGGCATCAGCATCGAACCGTTTTACGACCGCTCCGACCTGGTCAACAGAGTCATCAAGACCGTCGCTATTAATCTCACCGAAGGCGCGATCCTGGTCATCGCCGTGCTGTTTTTTCTGCTCGGCGATCTGCGCGGCGGGCTCATCGTCGCATCGGCGATTCCGCTCTCCATGCTCATTGCGTTTACCGGCATGGTCCACGCGGGTGTCTCCGGCAACCTGATGAGTCTCGGCGCCATCGACTTCGGCCTGATCGTCGACGGCACGGTGGTGATGATCGAGAACATCACGCGCCATCTGAGCGGCAAAAAGATATCACGCGAGCAAACGCCACATGTCATTCTGCAAGCGGGCCGCGAAGTGCTCCGGCCGATCTTTTTTGCCGTGGGCATCATCATTATCGTTTATCTGCCGATTCTGACCCTCGAAGGCGTCGAGGGCAAAATGTTTCGGCCCATGGCGATCACTGTGATTTTCGCCCTGGTTGGTTCCCTTGTGCTCACCTTCACGTTGATGCCGGTGCTCGCGTCATTCTTCATGCGGCCGCGGGAACATGAAAGAGAAACCTGGATGATTCGCAAGGTCGGCGGGTTTTACCGGCCGCTGCTCGCCAAAGCCGTCGCCCGCCCGCTCGCGACCGCCACCATCGCAGCCGCGGTCTTTGTTTCGAGCCTGGTGTTCGTGCCGTTTATGGGCAGCGAGTTCATTCCGCGGTTGGATGAAGGCGACATCACCGTGCAAGCCTGGCGTCTGCCGAGCATCGCCTTGGGTGAATCGCTGAAAAGCACGCTGCAAATCGAGAAGACCCTGCTCAAGTTTCCCGAAGTCACACAAGTCGTCTCGCGCACCGGCACGCCGGAGGTGGCCACCGACGTGATGGGCATGGAGCTCTCGGATATCTTCGTCAAGCTCAAGTCCAGCGACCAATGGACGACGGCGGAGAGCAAGGAAGAGCTGGTGGAAAAAATGTCGGAGCGGCTGGCGCGGGAGGTACCCGGCGTCGGCTTTGGTTTCACCCAGCCGATCGAAATGCGCTTCAACGAAATGATTGCCGGCGTCAGGGCCGATGTCGCGCTAAAAATCTTCGGCGACGATCTCGATCGCCTCAAGGAACTCGGCGACCAAGCGGTGCATGTTCTCTCGGCGGTGTCCGGGCCGCGGATGTGCGCGCCGATCAAGTCGCCGGTCTGCCCCTGCTCAGCGTGAAAGTGGACCGCGAGAAGATCGCGCGCTACGGCATCGCGGCGGAAAACGTACTTGCCGCCGTCGAAGCCGGCGGTGCGGGGAGAGTTGTCGGCACGGTGTTCGAAGGCCAGCGCCGCTTCGGCCTGGCCGTGCGTCTCAAGCAGGACGGCAATTTAAGCCCGGATGGCTTCGCGTCGCTGCCCGTAGCCGGTAAAGACGGAATGCTCATTCCGTTGGGACAGCTCGCCAGCGTTAAAGTGGAAGAAGGTCCGGCGCAGGTGAGCCGCGAAGATATTCAGCGCCGCATCGTCATTCAAACCAACGTACGCGGGCGTGACCTCGGCGGTTTTGTCGCCGACGCGCAGAGCGCCATCCAGAAGAATCTAAAATTGCCGGCGGGTTACTACGTACAGTGGGGCGGGCAGTTCGAAAACCTGGACCGCGCCAGCCGGCGCTTGATGATCGTCGTGCCGCTGGCGCTGGCTTTGATCTTCGTCATGCTTTACACCATGTTCAATTCGTTCCGGCCGGCGCTGCTCATTTATCTCAACATTCCGCTGGCTGCGACGGGCGGCATCGTCGCGCTGTTTCTTCGCGGCCTGCCCTTCAGCATCTCGGCGGGGGTGGGATTCATCGCGCTCTTCGGCGTGGCGGTTCTAAACGGCGTCGTCTTGATATCGTACATTCTTCAGATGCGTTCCGAAGGCGCGACGGCGCGAGAAGCCGCCGTCCGTGGCGCGGAAATCCGCTTGCGGCCCGTCCTGATGACGGCCTTGGTCGCGAGTCTAGGTTTTGTCCCTATGGCGCTCTCCCATGGCGCGGGTGCCGAAGTGCAGAGACCTCTTGCCACCGTAGTGATCGGCGGGCTCATCACTTCCACCCTGCTCACCTTGGTCGTGTTACCTGCCCTTTATGCTTGGGTGGAAGGGAGAAGAGAAAGTAGAGAAACCGGCTCCGGAACGCAAAACAAAATGGAGGAAACAGTATGAAGTTGATCAAAGCCTATATTCGCACCAACATGATCGACAAAGTAGTCCAGGCTCTGGAGTCGTCAGGCTTTACCGATATGACGGTAGTTGACGTAAAAGCCATCCGTAAGGGTATAAACCCGAAGGATCTCGATTACTCGCTTGAGCTTGCTGAGCGTTACATGAACGTGGCCAAGCTGGAAATCGTATTACAAGATGATCATGTCGAGTTGGCAAAAGAGATGATTCTCAAGACTGCAAGAACCGGCAAGAAGGGCGACGGCTTCGTCCACGTATCTCCGGTGGATGAGGCGATTCATATTCGAACAGGTAAAGCCGCTTCGTAAAAGTGATGGAAAACATTTCGACTACCGCCAAAAACCGTCGCGGGCTTCAGTTTACTTTTGCCCTTACATTTGCTTACTTCATAGGCGAAGTCATGGGCGGGATTCTTACGAACACCCTTGCGTTGCTGGCAGACGCGGCCCACATGTTGGCCGATGTATTTGGCTTGGACCTCTCGTTGTTTGCCACATGGATATCGCAAAAGCCTGCCACGCCAGCCTGTATTGTGGCGCCAATAGAGGAAGCAACCAACATGCAACTTAGCAGCACCTTAAAATGCCCAAACTGTGATTATACCGAACAAGTAATCATGCCATTGGATTACTGCCAGTTTTTCTACGAGTGCAAGGCGTGCCACGAAATAATGAAAGCCAAACAGGGGCATTGCTGCGTGTTTTGTTCTTACGGTGATGTGCCATGCCCATCGGTTCAGAAACCAAACTGAACCGCTATAGTTCCCGGCAACCGAGTTACCGTTAGGGGAATTACCTCGCGTACCGACCGCTTCGATTATTCACCAAGGAGGTGCAGGTGCGATGTAGCAGAAAAAACTCTTTCATCCGTTCTTCTTTTCCTGGTGGCAGGTCTATGTGAGATTGGCGGGGGCTGGTTGGTGTGGCAATGGCTCAGGGAAGGCCGGCAGTTTTCCTGGGGTCTTATCGGAGCCTTCGTGCTTATCCTTTACGGAATCATTCCGACGTTTCAGCCCGCTCACTTTGGGAGAGTTTACGCTGCCTATGGAGGATTCTTTATCGTCCTTTCTCTAGTGTGGGGGTGGATGCTGGATGGCGATGTCCCAGATTTTTTTGATATTGTAGGCGGCGCTGTTAGTCTTCTGGGGGTAGCGATAATAATGTACTGGCCGCGATGATGACACAGGCCGCTGCCGTGACGTCGGAACACATACTTAGCAAGAAATCTGTAGACTTCTTTGAAAACCAGTTCCAACGGCAAGTTCGGGAGCAAGATTATGCGCTGAACCCGTTCGAGATCCTTGCGCTTGATTACGTAAAAGGCTCGATCCTCGATGTTGGTTGTGGACTTGGCAACCTGAGCTTGGAGGCAGGACGGCGCGGCCATCGCGTCTTATCGGTAGATGCGATTCCGACCGCCGTCGTACCTCAACAGAGACGCTCAGCGCGAAGCGCTTACCGTGCGAAGCATTCAGGCTGACATCGAGCATTGGACCATCGACGAGTCTTACGACACCATTGTCGCCATCGGGTTGCTGATGTTTCTCCGTCACGAAACGGCGCTTAAACTCTTAACCGGCATCCAAGAACACGTCAAATTCGGAGGTCGGGCCATCGTTAACGTGTTGATTGAGGGCACGACCTATTTAGGGATGTTCGATCCGGATAACTACTGTCTCTTTCGACGGAACGAGTTAGAAGAACAGTTTGACGGTTGGACCATCCTGGAATCGCGCACCCAGACGTTCCCCGCCCCTGAGAGCACGCGCAAAGATTTTTCGACCATAATCGCAGAGAAGCCGAGTCAAAAGAACTGAAGAGTTTTTCAAACGACGACTTGAATCGAGTTTCATCGTCAGTTAAGCTCTGGAGATATCTGAACAGAACTCTATGCAGCGCTTCCTAATCTCTCTGTTTTGTCTTTTTTTCCTACTCAGCGGGCCAATTTCGGCTTGGGCGGAGTGTTTCCGACACAACCACGAGATAGTGGAGGACCATCACCATCAATTCGTAGGCCACCATTTCGATTCCGGAATGTCGGCCACTCACGATCATTCTCAGACCCCGTCCTGGCCCATTATTCACTGCACGACCACGGAACAACGACTCGGTCCTGCGCTCCAGGTCAACTCGCCCAATCTCAACCGTTTCGATCTGCTCACGCCCGTTCATCCGTCTTTCCTTTCGGAATCGGGCTCCCCGGTGTCTAGGAACAGCCTCTGGCTGGAGGCTCTGTTCAAGAGAATCCTCGCGTTTTCCTTACCGAACGACCTCGCACGCCATCTCTTTCTCTCGATTCTTCAGATCTGAAGATACGCCTCGCTCGGTCTAATTGTCGGCGGGTAGCGCTGCGATAACTTGCTGCCTGTACTCCGTTCGGGGCGTTCGCGCGTCACTTTAACAGCCCAACTTTTTTAGCACACGCTCAGACTGACAGCGGATCTGAGCCCGTGCAAGAAAAGAGTACCTACATGTCAAAAATCCAAACGGGTCTTTTGCTCTACAGTGTCTTCGCGTTCTCCATGGGCTCCGTTAACCTCGCAGCTGAGAAGCGCCAGGCAGGCGAGATAGAGATGCATCATCCTAAGGGATGGCAATTCACTATGCCCAAAGGGGATGCGGCCAAGGGCCGGGAGGTGTTCGAGAAATTCGCCTGCTACATATGCCATGAGATTCGCGGGGAGAAATTTCCCGCAGCCGCGCCCGGAAGTGCGCTGGGTCCGGAGCTGAGCCAGATGGGCCCTTTGCACCCGCTGGAGTTCTTCACGGAATCGGTGATCAATCCAACCGCCCACGCCGCGAAGAAGCACCGAGGCCCGGATGGTAAATCGACGATGCCGGCTTCCAACGACCGTATGACAGTTCAAGAGCTGATCGACCTATCCAGCTATATCGCATCGCTCAAGCCCAAAGGGGTGGCAAAGTCGGTCACGGGAGAGGGAAAGATCATTGCTCTGGTTTCCGGCAGCCTCCAGATCGTTGTTGACCACGAAGAGATCAAAGGCTTCATGGACGCGATGACAATGGGCTACAACGTAAATTCCCCTTCGCTTTTAAAAGGGCTCAAGCCTGGGGACAAGATTCGTTTCACCATCGATACCGAGAAACGTGCGATTACGAAAATTGAAAAACTCAAAAACTGATTTAACGGAAAGGAAACAGTTAGATGAAATCCAAGCGTAAGCATCTAATGGTTTTTGCTTTGATACTGTCGGCCGGATGTGCGGCCTACCAGTTAGAGCCGCTAGGCGCCAATCATCCGGCGTATCCGGACGCGGCGGTCGCGCCTGAACGCCCCGTGTCTAAGGCGCTTGCCTACACGCGAGAGGACATACCGTCGACACAGCCGATCTTGGCGGCAGTAGTGCAGCAAGGTGGTCGTGAAGCTCAGGAGGCAGCACAGAGTGAACAGAAAACTGTTGTAGGAGAAGGGAAAGTCGTCGCGACCGTCCCTAACGCCAGCCAAATTGTTGTCGACCACGAGGAAATCAAAGGTTTTATGGAGGCGATGACGATGGGCTATCGGGTCGACCCACCGTCCCTTCTTGAAGGACTGAAATTTGGCGACAAGGTCCGCTTCACCATCGATGTTCCAAAGAAGGCGATCGTTAAGATTGAGAAAATGAACTAGGTGTACGGCGCAGGTTAGGAAAGGGGGCATCGACGAATGTTATTGAGACAAGACTCTGGGTGGTTGTTCCTAATGCTCTTTCTTTTGAGTGGTTGTGCATCGGTAGCCTTGAATGCCGGGTTCGATGATATACGAAGCACGGTTGAAGAACGGAGCGCGAGCAAAATCTTTTGGAACAACGGCACCGAGCTGGATAAAGAAGCCGCAGAGAAAGTTGGTTCGTTGCTGAAGTCGAAACTGACTGCCGACGAGGCGGTTCAGATCGCTTTGCTGAACAATCGCGACCTCCAGGCCGTTTACTCGGACCTGGGCGTGGCGCAGGCAGACCTGGTGCAAGCGGGACTCTTCAACAATCCGATCTTCGAGGCGGCGTTTAAGTTCCCTACGTCCGGCGGCCAGGTGAATCTGGAACTTATCACGGTCATGAACTTTCTCGATGTCTTTTACATGCCGCTCCGGAAACGAGTAGCGGCCACCCGATTTGAGGAGGCGAAACTTCGAGTCACGGGCGCCGTGCTCGACTTTGCCGCGCGTGCCAGGACCGCCTTTTATGTACATCTGGCGAATGACCAAATGCTCGAGCTGCGCCAAACGATTGTCCAGGCACTGAACGCATCTCTGGACGTGGCGCGGCGGCTTAATGAAGCTGGAAATATCACCGACCTCGATCTGGCCAGGGAACGAGCCCTTGCGGAAGCCGGAAAGCTGGCGCTTAGGTCTGCGGAAATCGCGGTGCGCCAAAGTCGGGAACAGTTAAACAATCTAATGGGGCTCTGGGGAAAAAATACCGAGTGGCAAGTCGACGGGCGCTTGCCCGACATTCCTGGGCAGCCGATGCCAACGGAGGATATCGAGCGTGTTGCGCTCAGCCGGAGTATTGATTTGTCCCACGCCCGACAGCGTATTGTCGTTTCGGGCGAGCAGTTGGGTTTCAACAAGACAACGGCTTTGATCCCCGAGTTGCACTTCGGGCCGCTCGGGGAGCGCAACGAAGGCGCATGGGAGGCCGGGCCGGTATTGGAATTCGCCATTCCACTATTCGATCAGGGTCAAGCCCGGGTCGGGCGTTCGACGGCGGAGCTCAGGCGCACCCAGCAGGAATACTATGCTCTGGCGATTCGAATCCGCTCCACGGCTCGCGCCGTGCGTGATCGGATGGAAGGAACTAGGGATCGCGCCCTTTACTATCGCGACATCATGTTGCCTTTGCATGAGCGAATCGTTAACGAATCCCAGTTGCAATACAACGCGATGCAACTCGGACCGATTCAATTGTTGCGCGCGCGAGAGCAACAGATCGAAACGGCCGTAGCCTACATTGAAGCACTACGTGATTACTGGCTGGCCCGGGGAGACGCCGGGCAGATTTTGAGCGGCCGATTGCCGAGTTCCAATGGAATGCCGGCCGCCCAGACAGGTGGGACACCAAAGATGGCTGATCAAGCAGGGCATTAAAGTACGGAGGAGAAAATGGCTAACAAAATTTCGAGGCGGGAAATACTGGGTCTTGGCGCGGCAACAATCGCCGGCGTCGGTGTGTTGGGGAAAGCGGGTCATGCGCATAATCACGGCGGCGGCTCGGCGCAATATCAGCCGGCGACTGGACAACAGAAATCTCAGGGCGGCCGTCCATACTGGGAGAAGAGCTACAGCGGGGGACTGATCGATGTGAAGCCGTTAGCGCCGGTATCACCCGGAAAGGGTTACAAGCCGGTGGTGATCCCGAACGGAGGCGCGCTACCTTTCAAGATCGTGGACGGGGTGAAGGTCTTCCACCTCATCGCCGAAGAGGTCGATCACGCCTTTGACTCTGGATTGCGCGCGAAGTGCTGGGGTTACAATGGACGCGTGAACAGCACGGTGATCGAGGCGGTTGAGGGCGAACGCATACGGATCTACGTGTTCAACCGGCTGCCAGTCGCGACCTCAGTGCATTGGCATGGGGTTTATCTCCCTAATGGCATGGACGGTGTGGGCGGGCTCACGCAGCCCTACATCAAGGCTGGCGAGACCGCCAAATATGAGTGGACCCTGCGGCAATACGGGAGCTTTATGTTTCACTCCCACCATGACGAGATGACGCAGATGGGTATGGGGCTGATTGGCATGTTTATCATTCACCCGAGGAATCCATCCGCCGAATATCGCGTTGACCGTGACTTCTCGCTCATGATCAGCGAATGGGCAATCGAAGCGGGTACGGCGCGTCCGAATACCCTGGTAATGAACGACTTCAACATCTTAACTATCAATGGCAAGGTTTTCCCCTCGACCGCGCCTTTGGTTTGCAAGACCGGAGATAAAGTCCGGCTTCGCTTGGGTAATCTGGGCGCGATGGATCATCACCCGATGCATATCCACGGTTATCACTTCAGAATCACGGCGACTGATGGCGAAGACATTCCACTCTCGGCGCAGTGGCCGGAGACGACAGCTCTGGTTGCAGTCGGACAGACACGCAACGTCGAGTTCATCGCCGACGCTCCCGGCGACTGGGCTTTTCACTGCCACATGACCCATCACGTCATGAATCAGATGGGACATCAGTTCCCCAACATGGTTGGCATTAAGCCGGACGGACTGGAGGAGAAACTTCGGCCACTTCTGCCGGCGTATATGACCATGGGTCATACGGGAATGGATATGGGCCGGATGGCTGAAGTCATGCCTTACCCGCCGAATACCATTGCCATGAAGGGCGCTCCCGGACCCTTCGGCGACTACATTTCGATGGGCGGACTGTTTACGGTCGTTAAAGTCCGGGACCAGTTGAAGAGTTATGACGAAGATCCTGGCTGGTATCAGCATCCTCCGGGAACCGTCGCGATGAAAGCAAGCGATGCGGATCTTGCTCGCGATGGGATCGACGCGAGCGAAAAAAGTTAGGCGGACATGAATTTTTCAACTCTGCGAAGGAGAATCAAATCGCTTCTCAATTCTGGGAAAGAATTGAAGCCTCCATGAATGGTTGCGTTTTGTTGGTCGAGGCATAGCTCTTGCCTCAACAGGAATAGAGAGAAGGAGAGAAGAATGAATATGCTACGAAAGTGCGTAAGAGTATCTGGGCTTGGAGTGTTTCTTAGCAGTCTCTTATGGGTGGCACAAAGTTTGGCAGCGGCTCCGGCTTTGTCCCGAACTCATGTGGGAGGAGGTGTAACCGCAAAGGCAACTTACCTCAATCCCGGAGGCACAGAAGATACCCGCTTTGAGATCTCACTCGACACTCACTCGGTGGACTTGGACAGTTATGATCTCAAGGCGTTGAGCTCACTTCGCGACGATGCAGGAAAAGTTTATCAGCCGACTAAGGTTGAGAACAAGGGCAGCGGACATCACCGCCAACTTGTTTTGGTCTTCCGAAAGCCGGCTCCGGGGAACAAGCGGCTCGAGCTGGTGATCAAAGATATCGCAGGCGTTAAAGAACGATCTTTTGTCTGGGATTTACAATAGCGAAGTGTTGGAAACAAGAAACTAGCGTGAAATTTGAAGGACAAAAAGGAGGTTATCATGAAGAAGGTAGTTACAGCAGTTCTATTATCGGCGGCTCTTGCGTCTGCTCCTCTCCTGGCCCAGGAGCAAAAGGGAATGCCCATGAAAGAAGGGATGCCGATGAAGGGTGAAGGGATGCAAGGCGAAGGCATGATGATGGGAAAGATGAAAGACATGCAGGGGCGAATGGGGGAGATGCGCAAAGGGATGGGAGGGATGATGAAGGGGCAGGGGATGATGAAGAGCGATGATACGAAAGCCATGGGAAGCACCATGGGTAACATGTCGGGCATGATGGGCGACATGGCCCAGATGATGGGAAGCGGGAAAATGACGCCTGAAGAGATGGGTCAGATGTCCAAGATGATGGGCGACATGTCCGGCATGATGAAGCAGATGTCGGAGCGGATGGGGCGGGGAATGAAAAAGACGCAGTAGAAGCTTCGCGTAGTTTTTTTGCGTCCCCTGAAGGTTTTCTGATGAGACGGAGGTCATGACGTTCATCATGAGGGCGGCAGTGGCTTTTTTTCTCGCGGTCTGGCCTCGTAAGCGGAGTAAAGAGAGGTAAGAAATTGCTGTTACCGCTGCTAACGGAACAGATGATTGATATAACTCCCGGAGGAGCTATTTTAGTTTCAGTTAGGTCGGCTCACGTGAACGCCATTGCCGTTCTCCTTGCGACACAATCGTAGATGCGCAAGAGCACGGGAAACCTGGAGTGGCTTAAGGAATAAGATGGTGGCCAGACGATTTATCTTTTGCATTGCACTTGGGTTTTCGTGTTGCGGCCTTTCCGTTCCGGTCTTGCCTTTGGCCGCAGAAAAGACCACGGTGCTTTTCCAGGAATTGTGCGCGGTGTGCCATGGTGTTGGGGGAAAGGGAGATGGTCCGAGCGCTCGGGGGCTCGAGCCCAAGCCGGCGGATTTTACTAATTGCCAGGCGATGGCAAAGGATTCCGATGAGGTGCTTTTGAAGATTATCAAGGGAGGAGGTCAGAGCGTCGGGCGCTCTACCGTGATGCCGGCGTGGGGGGATGCCCTGAGCGAACAACAGATCCGCGAGCTGGTCAAATTTATCCGAGGTTTGTGTATGAAGTAGGATAAAAAATCGTTACCCAAGGAGGATTTCGTCATGATGTACGAAAAGCTTACTAGGGAAGAAGACTATTTGCGGGCTCGCGCCGACGAGTACGTCTGGCTGAGCACCAGGGAGCTTGGGGTATCACGGCGGCGGTTTTTCCAGATCCTAGCGGCAGGAGGTGCGGCAGCGGCGCTGAGTGGTCGGTCGATCCCGAAGGCTCGCGCTCAAACAGCCCCCACGCCAGTTATCAAGCCGACGCCCAAGGAGCTATTCAATGATTTTGGCAGCAACAAGGAGATGCGCTGGGAGAACATGTATGAGCGGGGCTTTGTTGTCCCCAATGAGCTGTTTTTTGTGCGTAACCACACGAGAACCCCCGTGGT
>Ga0105092_10000434_pt1 | contig 21718 bp, 22 predicted proteins | sample PPLLak2March2015_FD_87021 | JGI IMG/M metagenome (GOLD analysis project Ga0105092, IMG submission 87021) | Freshwater sediment microbial communities from Prairie Pothole Lake near Jamestown, North Dakota, USA - PPLs Lake P7 Core (1) Depth... | ecosystem: Environmental > Aquatic > Freshwater >... | reverse complement strand
CTTCCGGTGGCCTGGTATGTGCCCGGGACCAGCGGCTACCTTTCCGTGTTCGCCAGAGAGGAAAGCGGATGGACATCAAGCCCCTGATCACCGCCGAGGAGATCGACAACAAGCTCGCCGAGCTCGGCCGGCAGATCACGGCGGATTACGCGGGCAAGGACGTGCTGCTCGTGGGCGTCCTCCGTGGTGCCTTCATGGTGATGGCCGATCTCGCACGACACATCGACTTGCCGGTGGAGTTCGACTTCATGGCCGTGTCGTCCTACGGAGCGTCGACGCAGACCTCGGGCGTGGTCCGAATCCTCAAGGATCTCGACGAGGAGATCGACGGTCGCCACGTGCTGATCGTGGAAGACATCATCGACTCGGGTTTGACCCTGAACTATTTGATGAAGAGTCTCAATGTCCGAAAGCCTGCTTCCCTCGAGATCGCGGCCCTTCTCCTCAAAGAGGGAATCCAGCGGGTCCCACTCGAGGTCAAATATGTGGGATTCCCCATCGGCCCCGAGTTCGTGGTCGGGTATGGCCTCGACTACGCGGGGAAGTACCGCAACCTGCCCTACGTGGGCGTCATGGGTGCAGAAGCCTGAGACCGATTCGGCTTCTCAGCCCCACCAAGATGGGTTCGACTATCCAGGGGTTTCCCGTAGCATTGACGTCTCGGAGTCTTCCCCGGAGTCTGTCTTGAGGTCTCAGTGAACCGAACTATGCGCACGCTCGTCGTTTACGGGCTGTCCATCATCATGCTGGCCATCCTCGCTCAGTGGTGGTTCGACCAGGTCCAGGGTCCCGAGGTCATCGAGCTCTCCCAGTTCATCGACAACGTCGAGGCCGGAGACTACGAGCAGGTAGAGATGCTGGCGCGCTCCAACGAGCTCCAGGGCCGTCTCACCAGTTCGACGCTGCCGGCAGAGGCGTTCGACCAGGTGTCCAGCTACCCCGAAGGCGCCGAGGGCGATCTCGTCACCGTGATCCGCGAGTCGGGCACGCCGTTCAGTTCGGACCCCCAGCCACCCGGGTTCTGGGAGGTCTTGATCAGCTTCCTCCCGTGGCTGTTCCTGCTCGGCTTCATGGTGTTCATCTTCATGCAGATGCAGGGCGGCGGGAACCGGGTCATGCAGTTCGGCAAGTCCCGGGCCAAGCTCGTGGGCAAGGAACAGCCGAAGATCACCTTCGAGGATGTCGCCGGCCTCATCGAGGCCAAGGAAGAGCTCGAGGAGATCAAGGACTTCCTCCAGAACCCCGACAGGTACCGCCAGATGGGGGCAAAGATCCCCCGCGGCGTCCTCCTTTTCGGCCCTCCCGGTACCGGCAAGACCCTGCTTGCCAGGGCTGTGGCCGGCGAGGCCGGGGTCCCATTCATGTCCATCTCGGGCTCTGACTTCGTCGAGATGTTCGTCGGTGTCGGCGCCTCCCGAGTGCGCGACCTGTTCGACCAGGCCAAGCAGAGCGCCCCGGCCATCGTGTTCATCGATGAGATCGACGCCGTCGGCCGTCATCGTGGAGCCGGTCTCGGTGGCGGGCACGACGAGCGGGAGCAGACGCTGAACCAGCTCCTCGTCGAGCTCGATGGCTTCGAAGGGAACAGCGGCGTCATCGTGATGGCGGCCACCAACCGTCCCGACATTCTCGATCCCGCCCTGCTTCGCCCCGGGCGCTTCGACCGACAGATCGTGGTCGACGCTCCCGACGTCGAAGGGCGCAAGGCCATCCTCGAGGTCCATTCGAAGGGCAAGCCGCTCAACGACGAAATCGACCTTATGGTCCTGGCTCGGCGTACACCCGGATTCACTGGCGCCGATCTCGCCAACCTGATCAACGAGGCTGCCCTCCTCGCCACCAGGCGACGTCGCAAGGACATCGGGATGCTCGAGCTCGAGGAGGCCATCGATCGGGTGATTGCGGGCCCGGAGCGCAAGACGAAGGTCATGACCGACGAGGAGAAGCGTCTCATCGCCTATCACGAGACCGGTCACGCCCTCGTCGGCTTTGCCCTCCCCAACTCCGACCCGGTGCACAAGGTCACCATCGTGGCCCGGGGCCGCTCGTTGGGCCACACCCTCGCACTTCCCACCCACGACAAGTACCTGGTGCGCAGATCCGAGCTGGTCGATCAGCTCGCCATGTTGCTCGGGGGACGCACGGCCGAAGAGCTCATCTTCGCCGACCCCACCACCGGCGCCGCCAACGACATCGAAAAGGCCACAGCCATAGCCAGGCGCATGGTCATGGAGTACGGGATGAGCGACATCCTGGGCCCGATGCAGTATGGCAAGCCCAACGGCGAGGTGTTTCTCGGACGTGACTACTCACGCCAGCAGGACTATTCCGACGAGGTCGCCGCGAACATCGACAACGAAGTCCGCAAGATGATCAACGCCGCCCACGAGGAGGCGAGGCTCATCATCGAGCATCACCAGGACGCGATGGAGAGAATGGTTTCAGCCCTTCTCGAGAACGAGACGGTGGATCGGGCAGAGGTCGCCGAGCTATTCGCCGATGTCCCCAAGTGGGAGCACACTTCGGAGGGGGCGATGCGGCTCAAGTATCCGGACAACCCGGTCATCCCCCAGCCCCGCGAAGACCAGATCGCCGCAGCCGAGGAAGTGGAGGAAGAAGAGGAGCCGGTCACCGAGTCTCTCACTCTCAATCGAAAGATCCGCCGCTCCACCCGCCCCGCCACCGACGCTGGCTAGCGTTCCACGTCCTGCGTCTACGCAGTGCGTTCGATCTTGAGGTTCCCGGAGACGAGTCGAACTTTTACGCTCACCTCACGCTCGGGGGGCTCAGGGCTCGGGTTGGCGGTGGGCAAGGTCACCCTGCCGGACAGGGTGTTCGCGTCGAGCTCGAGGCGTGTTCTGGGAGGCAACCCCAGCCGGACCCCGCCTGACATCGACTTGATCCTGGCCGTGGGCCCGCTCAATTCCTCGATCCGGATGTTGCCCGACAACGTTGAGCATGAGACGGTCCCGGCGCAGCTACTGATCACGACCGATCCCGATCGTGTCGAGAAGTCGGCGCGATCGACGATCTCCGAAACCTTGATGTCCCCTGATGTCGTCACACAGGTCGCCTCGCCGTTCACACGCTTGCCGCGGATCCCACCGCTAGTGGTCCTCGCCTGGAGCCGCTCCACCGTCTCGAACTCGACTTCGCCGCTGACCGTGGTCACATCGAGCCGGCCGAGCCGGGGAGCTATGTCGACATCGCCGCTGGCCGTGCCGATCTCCATATCGGTCATCGGGGGCACGCTGACCGTAACGAATACCCGGCCGCCGCGGTCGCCAGAGGCGACGATGGCGTCGGCAGCCTGACGGATTTCGAACATCGGGTCATTGGCATCGACCTTGAACCGGACCAGCCCCGGCTTGCCCTGCTCTACGTTGACACGGCCCGACCTGATCGTGACCCTTATCGTGGGGGTGTCTTCGACCGTGAGCTCACGGTCGATCACAGATCGATCGTCCGTCTGACGCTACTGGATGGGCTCTTCTCGTAGGCCTTGGTGCGGAGGGCCTCGACGACGAACGTGTTGACCGAATCGCCCGCACCTTCGGCAGCCTCGGCGATCAGGTCCTTGAGATATCCGGGGAGTCGAAGCGTGATTCGGGCCTCGGCATCGATGGGCTCCCCGGAAGGCGGCGGAGGGGGAGGGACGGCAGACGCGTCGGGCCGGACCGTCAGCTCGGGGTCGCCGTCGACCAGCTGGATCTCAACGCGCTGACCGGCGAGCTGCCCGTTGACCTCCTGGGCGGCCATCTCGACAATCTCCATCAGGGTCAACCTGATCGCCGGACGCAGGACATCGAGCAGCTCGGATCCGAGGGCGGCGAGCTCGGGGCCCGCCAGTCTCAACTGGGCCTGCACCGCCGCCTCCATCACGTTGGCCGTTTGCGTCAACTGCATAGCCGAATCCTATGTCGGGTGGGTCCAGCGGGCTGCGTTGACGATGGTTCGGGTTGGGGGATCGATCGGACTCCGATCCTTCTTCCTCAGGAGTTGCCTGATTCTCTGGCCCAACGTCCGCTCCAGCTCATCGGGGGTTTGAATGAACATTTCTGACTCCTCTATTCGACGTCATATCGATGTCATTATGACATCACCATAATGCCAACTTGACATCTCTGTCAAGTCATTTCGGAGTTTGATGGAATAGGAGACGGCAGTCGGCCTATTTTCTTTGGGGATGAGCGAGATCGAGCCGAACATCGAGGAGAGCATCGACCGGGGACGCATCGAAAAGGCGGTGCGCGAGATCATCGAGGCCCTGGGTGAGAACCCGGATCGCGAGGGTCTCGTCGAGACTCCGGAGCGGGTGGCCGCCTTTTATGCCGAGGTGTTCGACGGCCTTCATCGTGACCCCGGGGATGTCGTAGATGCCTTCTTTGGCGAGGAGCACTATCAGGAGATCGTGATGGTGCGGGAGATTCCCTTCTACTCCATGTGTGAGCACCACTTCGTGCCGTTCCATGGTCAGGCCCACGTCGCTTACATACCCAAGGGACGGATCACCGGGCTCTCCAAGCTGGCTCGGCTGGTCGAGGGCTTCGCCCGTCGCCCCCAGATGCAGGAACGGCTGACAGCGCAGGTCGCGGACGCCCTGAGCGAGCGACTTCAGCCCCTCGGAGTCATGGTCGTCGTCGAGGCGGAGCACCTCTGTATGTCGATGCGGGGCGTGAAGAAGCCGGGGGCGACAACCGTCACGTCGGCGGTCCGCGGGATCATGGAGTCGCAGCCGGCCACGAGAGCCGAGGCGATGTCACTCCTCTTCGGCACCACGCGGTAGCTCGCTCCGTTCGCCGTTTTAGGTGGTAGGTCGTAGGTTCTGAGTGGTGAGTTTCTGGAAGCTCCGGACTAAGGAGATTGATGTCTCGCGTGGCTTGATCATGGGCGTGATCAACGTCACCCCCGACTCCTTTTCCGATGGTGGCCTCCATCTCGACGAGGCGGCGGCACTAGCCGCGGGACGTTTGATGATCGACCAGGGGGCCGATCTGCTCGACATCGGCGGTGAGTCGACCCGGCCCGGCGCCGAGGGGGTGCCGGCCGCCGAGGAACTTCGCCGGGTGATACCGGTCGTGGAGGCACTTGTCGCCGACGGCGCTGTGGTATCGATAGACACCTCGAAGCCGGATGTGGCTCGGGCGGCCCTCGATGCGGGGGCCGAGATCGTGAACGACGTGACCGCCGCCGCCACACCTGGCATGACAGATGTGGTCGGCGAGTCTGGCGCCGGGGTCGTTCTCATGCACATGAAAGGAACCCCAAGAACCATGCAGCGCGAGCCAGCGTATGACGACGTCGTGGGCGAGGTGGCGACATTCCTCGATACGAAGGCCCAACAGGTGATTGACGCCGGGGTGGCCGCGGCAGCGGTCGCCATCGATCCAGGGATCGGGTTCGGGAAGACGGTCACCCACAACCTGGAGTTGATCGACGGGTTGGAGAAGCTCGCCGGGTTGGGCTTCCCGGTGGTCCTGGGGACGTCGCGCAAGACGTTTCTGGGACGGGTGGCAGGCATCGAAGACCCAGCCGGGCGCGACGGGGTCACCGCCGTCACCACTGCCCTCGGTTTCGAGCGTGGGGCAAGGGTTTTTCGGGTTCACGACGTTGTTTCGTCAAGAGCAGCGCTGAGCCTTGCCGCCGCTATCGTGAGTCCCCAGCAATGGGACGAATGGTCGCAGGATTAAAGCCCCGGGGTTTCACCTGGGTCATCACCGATCGTCTCGCTGTCTCAGAGCGGGTGGGTGGTTCTGGCTTCCAGCATCGCCGGGTGCGACGTGAGGAAGAGATCACTTGGCTGGTGGAGGAAGCCGGGATCAACACTGTGGTTTCCATGCTTCCCAGCAACCAGAACTTGCTTGCCTATCGCGAGGCCGGGATCGCCACGTTCTCGGTACCGATCGGCCCTGACCTCACAACCCATGATGTCGACGAGTTCTTCGCCACCCTCGTGAAGGCCACCGCCAAGCGACGGTCGAGGGTCCTCGTGCACCGTGAGGCGATCGACGACACAGTCGGCGGGCTGCTCGGCGGGTTTCTCGTCGTCTCCGGGCTCGTCAACGACCCGATCCTCGCCTTGGCGGTGATTCAGCAGATTCTGGGACGTGCGCTGGGGCCAGAGGGCCGCTCGCTCATCCCGGCGTCCGCCGCCTCGTGACCGATCGGATCGAGCTCAAAGGAATCGAGGTGGTTGCCCGGCACGGAGTGCTCGAGCACGAGAAGCAGCAGCCTCAGGTTTTCCTGATCGATCTGACCCTGTATCTCGACCTTTCCACCCCCGGCACATCCGACGACCTCGCCGACACCGTCGACTACGGAAAGCTGGCTCAGGTCACCCATGATCTGGTTCAGGGTGAGAGCCACGATTTGATCGAGTCGGTGGCCCAGCAGATTGCGTTGGCCGTCCTCGATGAGCCCCTAGTCGACAGGGTGACGGTGACGGTGCACAAACCGGAGGCCCCCATCCCTCTGACCTTTTCGGATGTGGCCGTCACCATCGATCGATCCCGATGACCCGTTTCGCTATCGCGCTCGGCTCTAACGAGGGCGCCCGGCTCGACCATCTTCGTCGAGCCGTGGCCGAGCTCGAGGAACTCGGGTCGGTAGAGGCCGTGTCGGGTGTCTATGAGACAGATCCGGTCGGGGGCCCGGCTCAGAACCCCTTTCTGAACGCGGTGGCGGTCCTCGACACGATGTTTGAGCCGCACGAGCTCCTCGTGTCGCTCCATCAGATAGAAGCCGCCCACGGCAGAGGGCGGGAGGTGCACTGGGGGCCGCGCACCCTCGATCTGGACATCGTCACCAGCGATGGGAGCCCGATTCGGACGCCCGATCTCGAAATTCCCCATCCGAGGGCGGCGGAGCGCCTCTTCGTCCTCGAGCCATTGTGTGATGTCTGGCCGGAGGCAGTGGTGGGCGCGGGTTTGACGGCAGCTTCGGCCAGGGCACTCGTCTCCGACCAGGGAGTAGCTCTCTTGTCCGCAGAATGGCTGGAGGACGAGTCGGATCGTTGATCCGGGTTTCCTACGAACCTCACACAGACAGCCAGACCCGTGCTAGGTTCCACTCATGGGAAGCGGCCGCGGCCCTCCTCTTGGTTCGGACATTCAGCAGGGTCCAGGACAGGAGGAATGATCTAGATGGCAAAACGGTCGCGGGAGCATCGCCAGGACATCCCCGGATACAACGACGGCCGCCCGAAACGCGAAGAGCGCAAACAGCAGCATCGTGCCGTACGACATCACACCCACCAGGTGTTGCACATGACCGATGACCCCGACGATGTCGTCATGCCGGAGGTGAGGGGCACCGGGTCCAATCATGAGAATCATCTCGCCGACCCGCAAGATTTGGAACGTAGGAGATTCAAGGTCTGGAAGACCAAATTCTGGAAGCGCCGGACCGGCTACCACGACATGAAGTCCGAGATGGACTCGAACTGGCCGGTCATCACACCCAACCAGCTCGAGGACCAGGCCTGACCGGACGCGGTCTCTGACCCGATCGGGCTGCGCGGCCCGCTGGCTAGCCTCGCCGCCACGCCGGCCGAGGTAGACCTGTGAGACTGACAATCGCCGGCCCGGGAAGGGCTGGAGGCTCAATCGCACTCGCCGCTGCTCGCTCGGGTCACGAGATAACGGGCGTGCTCTCCCGATCAGAGCTCAGCGCCTACGGCCCCAACTTGAGCTGGGATGATCCCTTGCCCGAGTGTGATCTTCTCTTGATAGCGGTGCGGGACGACGCCATCGAGGAAGTGTCCAGTCGGCTCTCCCGCCACGCCGGGACCGTGCCGGTAGCGGCCCACATGTCGGGATTCACTCCGGTCGCCGCTCTCGATGAGCTCGCCCGCAAGGGAGTGGTCACCGGTGGATTCCACCCGCTGCAGACGCTTCCCGACCCGGAACGCGGGGCGGCAGCATTGGCGGGCGCCTTTGTCGGCATCGGCGGAGGTCCCCCGGCGATGGCCACACTGACGGAGTTGGCCACCTCCTTGGACATGAACCCTTTCCCTCTCGCCGACGAGTCGAGGCCGGCTTATCACGCCGGTGCGTCGGCGGCAGCCAATTTCGTCATCACCGCTCTCGCCACAGCCGGGGACCTGATGGTTTCCGCCAGGATCGACCCGTTGGTCACCCGCCCCCTCGTCGAGCAGGCGGTGGCCAATCTCTATGAGATCGTGGGGGAGTCGCCTTTGACCGGCCCGATCGCCCGCGGGGACATCTCGACCGTGATCGGCCAGCTCGAGGCGGCACGTCGGACGGCGGACTCGGTGGGGGAGCAGTACAGGCTGATGGCTGAGGCAACGGCGATTCGCGCCGGTCGGAAAGACGACATCGAACATTGGAGGTGACTGCCACCTTCGCCGACACGAGGGAGAAGTACGAGGGCACCGTTGGCCTCCTGCCAACGCTCGGGTTTCTCCACGAGGGCCATTTGGCGTTGATGGACCTGTTGCGCGAGCGATGCGACACTCTCGTTGTCTCCCTGTTCGTCAACCCGACCCAATTCGACGACAAGGACGACTTCGCCGCATACCCGAGGGACACCGAGCGTGACGCCGGGCTCGCCGAGGAACATGACGTCGATCTGCTCTTCGTGCCGGAATTGGACGAGGTATATCCCGTGGGCGAGACGACGATCGTCGAGGTAGGCGGGGTCTCTCAGGAGATGGAGGGCCGATACCGGGCCGGCCACTTCACGGGAGTTGCCACCGTGGTGGCCAAGCTATTCGCGGGTCTGCAACCCGACATCGCCATGTTCGGCCGGAAGGACGCCCAACAACTCGCCGTCCTGAAGTCGATGGTGCGCGACCTGAGATTTCCGGTATCAGTTATCGATGCCCCACTGGTGCGAGAGCCTGACGGCCTCGCCCTGTCCAGCCGGAACGTGAGGCTGTCCCGCATGGACCGGGAACGGGCCCTCGCCATCAGTCGTGGTCTCTTCCAGGCGGCCGAGCAGGTCGATGCCGGTGAGCGGCGTGGCGAGCGTCTCGAAGGAACGGTCCGCCGCTCCGTGAAAGGTTTGGAGGTGGACTATGCGACTCTCGCCTCGCAGGACACCATGGTTCCGATCGCTGAGCTCGATCGACCAGCGGTGCTGGCGGTCGCCGCCCACGTCGGTGGGGTGCGTCTCATCGACAACGTGACCTTCGATTGGGTGGACGGCAGGCCCGTCCCCGATCGAGGTTTGCTCCTCGGCGAGCCGAGCCGGCTCACGTAGCGGCGAGCACCCGACCGACCACTACCCTGCCTTGACCCGGCCACCCGAGCGACATGAGCGAGACATCCGACCAGGGCATGGACCCACTCGTCGCCGGGCGACGAGATCGTCATCAGGAGATCCTCGAGTCGGGCGGCTACCCCCATCGGTACGAGCGCTCCCACCTGGCTGCCGAGCTCCATGAGACCTTCGCCAACCTCCCCGCGGGGTCCGAGACCGACGACAGAGTGACAGTTGCCGGCCGCCTGATGCTGCACCGCTCCTTCGGCAAGCTGCAGTTCGGAACGCTCCAGGACGACACCGGCACGATCCAGCTCTTCGTGGACCGGGCCACCATCGGAGATGAGAAAGCCGACGGATTCGCCCAGGTCGACCTGGGCGATTGGCTCGGAGCCACCGGCACGGTCATGACCACCCGAAAAGGCGAGCTGAGCGTTCGGACTGACGACTACGTCATCCTCCAAAAGAGCCTTCGCCCCTTGCCGGAAAAGTGGCACGGTCTGCAGGACATCGAGCTACGCAGCCGTCGGCGGTATCTCGACCTCATGGTCAACGACGAGGCCAGACGGGTAGCGCGGGCACGAGCCGTCGTGGTCGGTGAGCTACGCCGGCAGTTCGAGGCACGGGGATTCGTCGAGGTCGAGACACCGATCCTTCTCCATCAGGCGACCGGTGCCACCGCCCGGCCGTTCTCCACACATCATCACGCGCTGAACATGGATATGTACTTGCGCATCGCGACCGAGCTATATCTGAAGCGCCTCGTGGTGGGTGGGATGGAGAAAGTCTTCGAGATTGGCCGCATCTTTCGAAACGAGGGGATCGACTCGACCCACAACCCCGAGTTCACGATGCTCGAGGCCTATCAAGCTTTGGCCGACTACACGGACATGATGGATCTCACGGAGGAGGTCGTTTTCGACCTCTCCCGGGAGGTGACAGGAGGCACGAGCCTGACCTATCAGGGGCGAGAACTCGACCTGTCACGACCATTTCGGCGGGCGTCGATGATCGAACTCGTCTCAGAAAAGGTGGGTAGCGGCGTGGATCTCGACACCCCTCTCGCCGATCTGGCTTCACTGGCCGGCGAGCGAGGGATCGAGATCGATGAGGGGTGGAGCGGGGCCAGGATCATCTCCGAGCTATATGAGGAGATTGTCGAGGCCGAGATCTGGGACCCGACTTTCGTCACCCATCAGCCGGTCGAGATCTCACCCTTGGCTCGCCGCAGCGCCACCGATCCACGTCTGGCCGACCGGTTCGAACTGGTGATCGCCGGATCGGAATATGCCAACGCTTTCAGTGAGCTCAATGACGCCGATGACCAGAGACTGAGGTTCGAGGAGCAGGCCGCAGCCCGCGCCGCCGGGGACGAGGAGGCACACCCCGTCGATCACGACTACCTGCTGGCGCTGGAATACGGGCTACCACCCACTGGCGGGTTGGGTATCGGCGTCGACCGTCTGGTGATGCTTTTCACCGACCAGGCGCACATCCGTGAGGTCATTCTCTTCCCGACCTTGCGGCCCGAGGCCTGATCAACTGGCCCGGGCGGCCTCGACCCGACCCAGCAGGTAATCACCCAGTCCCTCGAGGATCCCCCTGGCGTCGCTATCGGGGACACGGCTCAATGCCCCCGATGCCAGCTCGAGGTGGCGCGATGCCTCGGCCAGCGACGAGTCGACATGCCCGCCGGCTCGGACGATCTCGATCACATCGTTGACGACGTCGTCCGCGTAGGGGTGAGAGCTCTCGAGGAGGGTCCGAACCCGATCTCCGCTCGGGCCTGACAACGCCTCAAGCACCGGCATCGTGAATTTGCCCTCCCGGATATCCGACCCCGCTGGTTTACCGATGGCCTCTTCGTCGGCGACTAGATCGAGGGCGTCGTCGGCGATCTGAAACACCAGCCCGACCTCCCACGCCCAGTCGGATAGTGCCTCGACGATGTCATCGTCCGCCTCAGCGGCCAGGGCTCCCAGCCGGGCGGAGGTTCGGATCAATGACGCCGTCTTACCGGCAATGACCTGTTCGTATTCGGCGACGCCATGGCCAAGGTTGAAATCGAGCTGGAGCTCGCGGGTCTGCCCCTCGACGAGCTCGGCGTAGGTGGCAGCGAGAAGCCGCACCGATTCCTGGCTGAGATGGGTGGCCGCAACTTCCGAGGCGCGAGCCATCAGAAAGTCACCGGCCAGGATGGCGACGGTGTTGCTCCAGTTGGCGTTCACCGATACTGCTCCACGTCTGACGTCCGCCTCGTCGATGACATCGTCGTGATAGAGGGACCCGACGTGGATGAGCTCGACGGAGACCCCGGCCTCCACCGGACGATGGTCGCGGGCCTCCCCGAACTCGGCAGCAAGCAGGGCAAGCAATGGGCGAAACCGCTTGCCACCGGCCAGCAAAAGGTGCTGGGCGATCTTGGTCAGGTATGCATCGTCTGCGGTCGCGGCCTCGAGCAGACGTTCCTCCACAAGGGTGAGCGAGTCCCACACACGGGGTATACGAATGAGACTTTGGAGGTCGTCCATCCGTGACGATGGTATTACGTGCACATCGTTCGGAAAGCATGCTCGAAGGTCAACGATCACCCGGTGGTAAAGTTGCTCATGTCAGGCTTGGGAGTCAAGAGTGTTTGAGCGCTTCACAGACCGTGCCCGCCGGGTCGTCGTTCTGGCCCAGGAAGAAGCGCGCCTGCTCAACCACAATTACATCGGCACCGAGCACATCCTCCTCGGCCTCCTGAACGAAGGGGAGGGCATCGCCGCCCAGGCGCTGGAGAGCCTCGACATCGACCTCGCCTCGGTCCGTGAAGAGGTGGTGAAGATCATCGGCCAGGGCCAGCAATCTCCGTCCGGCCACATCCCGTTCACCCCGCGGGCGAAGAAAGTCCTAGAGCTCAGTCTTCGTGAGGCGCTCCAGCTCGGCCACAACTACATCGGCACCGAGCACATCCTCCTCGGCCTCATCCGGGAGGGAGAGGGTGTAGCTGCACAGGTCCTCCAACAGCTCGGGGCCGAGCTGCAGAAGGTGCGCCAGACCGTCATCCAGCTGCTCTCCGGGCCGGCTGGGAGCGAACAGCAGTCATCCGAGCCCGCCGGGAGCGGGGGACGCGAGTCGGCCGCGGGCGGTTCCACCGTCCTCGATCAGTTCGGGAGGAACTACACCCAACTGGCACGGGAACGGAAGCTGGACCCGGTCATCGGCAGGATCCGCGAGATCGAGCGAGTGATGCAGATCCTCTCTCGCCGGACCAAGAACAACCCGGTGCTGATTGGCGAGCCCGGTGTGGGGAAAACCGCAATCGTCGAGGGTCTCGCCCAGCGGATCATCGCCAAGGAAGTCCCCGACAATCTCCAGGGGAAGAACCTCTATTCGCTCGACCTCGGCGCCCTCGTCGCAGGCTCCCGCTATCGGGGCGACTTCGAGGAGCGTCTGAAGAAGGTGCTCAAAGAGATCAAGAGCAGGGGCGACATCATCCTCTTCATCGATGAGATCCACACCCTGGTGGGCGCCGGAGCGGCCGAAGGCGCCATCGACGCCGCCTCCATCCTCAAGCCCATGCTCGCCAGAGGTGAGCTGCAGACGGTCGGAGCCACGACCCTCGAGGAGTACCGCAAGTACCTGGAGAAGGACTCCGCCCTCGAGCGCCGGTTCCAGCCGATCCAGGTCGACGAGCCGTCGGTCAGCGAGACCATCCAGATCCTGATGGGTCTCAAGGACCGCTACGAGGCCCACCACTCGGTGCGCTTCACAGACCAAGCCATCGTCTCTGCGGCCAACCTGGCCGATCGTTACCTATCCGACCGCTTCCTTCCCGACAAGGCGATCGACCTCATCGATGAGGCGGGTAGCCGTCAACGCATCCATCGCACCAGCGATGTGCCCGAGATAACCGCCATCGACGAGAAGCTCTCCACCCTGCGCGAGGACAAGCACGACGCGGTCTCCCGGGAGAACTACGAGCGGGCCGCCAACCTCCGAGACGAGGAGCGCGGGCTGCTGAGCGATCGTGCCGTCAAGGAGGCCAGCGAAGGCGAAACCGGCTGGGTGATCGATGAGGAGGAGATCGCGGAGGTCCTGGCTCAGTGGACCGGGATCCCCGTTCACAGACTCACCGAAGAAGAGACGGCACGGCTTGTCCACATGGAGGACGAGCTTCACAAGCGGATCATCGGTCAGCACGACGCCATCACGGCGGTGTCGAAGGCCATCCGGCGTACCCGCGCCGGGCTCAAGGATCCCCGCCGGCCGTCGGGCTCGTTCATCTTCCTCGGCCCCTCCGGTGTCGGCAAGACCGAGACCGCCAAGGCCCTCGCCCAATTCCTCTTCGGGCAGGAGGATGCCCTCATCCAGCTCGACATGTCCGAGTACATGGAGAAGCACACTGTGAGCCGACTCGTGGGATCACCCCCTGGCTACGTGGGCTACGACGAGGGTGGCCAGCTGACCGAGGCTGTGCGACGCAAGCCGTTCTCAGTCGTGCTCTTCGACGAGATCGAGAAGGCACACCCCGACGTGTTCAACACCCTTCTCCAGATCCTCGAGGAAGGGCGTCTGACCGATGCCCAGGGCCGGACCGTCGACTTCAAGAATACCGTCATCATCATGACCTCGAACCTGGGCACGCGCGACCTGCACAAGAAGGCGGTCGGTTTCCATGCGGGTGACTCGGAGATGGACTACGAACACATGAAGGAGCGGGTCACCGAGGAATTGAAGAAGAGCTTCCGCCCCGAGTTCATCAACCGGCTCGACGAGATAATCGTGTTCCACGAGCTGACCATGGATGAGCTCAAGCTGATCGTCGATCTGATGTTGGATCGGGTTCGAGAGCAGCTCGAGTCGCAGCATCTCGATCTGGTTCTCACCGATGATGCCAAGGTGTTCCTGGGCACCCGCGGCTATGACCCCGAGCTCGGCGCCCGGCCCTTACGTCGGGCGATCCAACGCCTGCTCGAAGACCCGCTCAGCGAGCGCGTCCTGCTCGGGGAGTTCAAGGCGGGCAGCACGATTCTCGTCGGCCTCGACGACGAGAACGAGGAGCTCACGTTCGAGGCAGTCGCTCCACCGGATCCGACCGATGCGACACCACAACCGGAGATGGCCGGCCAGGATTGACCGTTAAAGCCTGAAGCCTTTTCGGCCGATGATTCTCGGGCAAACGAACCCTCGGTCGCATGCCCATACTCGCACTCATCTTCACCATCTCCACAGCCCTGGCCCCCCTGCCCACGGCCGAGTACGTCCCGGCGAACGATGAGGCCTACACCCTCGATCTCGAAGTCGATGGCTACGTGAACGGATCGATGCCCGATGACCGGTTGATGTCGTTTGACGGTTGCACCCTGGAGCGCGATGCGGCCTACATGTACGCACTCCTGATGGAGGCTGCCGAAGAGGACGGCATCTCGCTCAGCTACGAAGACTGCTACCGCTCCTTCAGTACCCAAGCCGCCTCGTACAACCGACGGTGCCCGGTGGTCGAGACCCCGGTATTCGGTGTCGACCCGGCTACTGGCTCCAAGGTGCAGACAGGCGTCAAATCGGGCCGTGCGTGCTCAGGGCCACCGACGGCGAGACCCGGCCACTCCAACCATGGATGGGGCCGGGCCGTCGACTACACCGACGGCAATGGCGTATTGGGGTGCTCGGATGAGACCTTCCGGTGGATGCAGGGAAATGCTCACCGGTTCGGCTGGGTCCACCCGGACTGGGCCCATTGCGGCATGAGCACCCAGGAGCCCTGGCACTGGGAGTTCGCCGGCGTTACCGACTCCATCTTCCCCGGATACGGCCAGCTCGACCCGAAACTGCTCGACGTCGTCCAGTAGGGGAAGTTCCGCCTAACTTGCGCCGGTGAACCGCGGAGTTCGGTCGTTGTTGGTGGTGGGCGGGGCGTATGTGGCGGCGCAGATGATGGCCGACATCGCCAGTCTCCGCATCATCGAAATCGGGGGGCAGGCCGTTGACGCCGGCACCCTCATCTACCCCTTCACCTTCACGCTGCGCGACCTCGTGCACAAGATCGCCGGGAAGTCGGCGGCGAGGACCGTGATCTTCCTCGCTGCCGGGATCAACGTGTTCATGGCGGCCTTCTTCTGGTTGGTGTCTCGTCTCCCCCCTGACCAGGTCACCGGGCCGCAGCTCGAGTTCGGGGTGGTCCTTGCTCCGGTCTGGGGCATCGTCGTGGCGTCGATCATGGCCGAGATCGCCTCCGAGTTGATCGACACCGAGGCCTACTCACGCTGGGTGGCGCGGTTCGGCGAGGACAAGCAGTGGGGCCGGGTCCTTTTCAGCAACGCCATAGCCATACCGGTCGACTCGGCTGTCTTCGTCGGGCTGGCGACCTTGTTCGGGGTCTTCCCACCGGAGGTGGCTTGGTCGATCTTGTGGGTGAATGTGGTTCTCAAGGCCGTGATCACGGTGATCTCGATCCCCTGGATCTACTGGGTCCGCCCCGAGCCGCTGGCGGCGACTTACCCCCAAAATGGTCGTTAATGTGACACGTCGGGCAGGGGGTTCCCTGCCGTCTCACATACATGGAGGATTATCAGCGTGAAACGCTATCTGCGGTATCTCGCCCTGATCTCCGCCCTCGCATTGGTGCTCGCGGCCTGTGGGGACGGCGAAGGCGGCGATACCACCACTACGGCGGGCGAGGCCACCACAACCGCCGGAGACACCACAACCACGGCCGGAGCGGAGCCGACTACCTCCGCTGGCGGTGACACGACGACCACAGCAGGGGAAGCCCCGGACGGCACCGGCCGCACCGTGGGCATGGCCTTCGATGTCGGCGGACGCGGCGACCTGTCGTTCAACGACCTGGCCGCTGCTGCCTGGGACAATGCCATCGCGACGTACGGGATCACCGGCGAGGAGCTGGCGCCCGACGCTGGTGGCGAGAACCGTGAGGAGAACCTGCGTCTCCTGGCGGAGTCCGGCATGGAGTTGATCGTCGCCAACGGCTTCGCATTCGCTCAGAACGTGTGGCGGGTCGGCACCGAGTTCCCCGACACCCTGTTTGCCATCACCGACGATTGCCCTCAGGACGACACCTTCACAGTGGTGGAGATGCCAAACGTCCGATGCATGCTCTTCTCCGAAGAGCAGGGCGCGTTCCTGATGGGTGTCGCCGCGGCGCTGAAGAGCACAACAGGCACCGTCGGGTTCATCGGTGGCGTCGAGGTTCCGCTCATCCTGAAGTTCCAGGCCGGTTTCGAGGCCGGAGCTGCGGCCGCCAACCCTGACATCACGATCCTGCCTGCCGTGTACCTGACTCAGGTGCCCGACTTCACCGGTTTCAACGACCCGGTCAAGGGCAAGGAAGCCGCTCTGGCCCTTTATGGCCAAGGCGCGGATGTCATCTTCCATGCCGCAGGTGGTTCCGGTCTCGGTCTGTTCGAGGCCGCCAATGAGCTGTCGACTGATGACAGCCACCTCTGGGCCATCGGCGTCGACTCGGACCAGTACGAGTCCGTCCCCGATGCAGCCCTGCAGGAGCACATCCTGACCTCGATGCTGAAGCGAGTCGATGTCGCTGTGGACAAAGCCATCGTCGACTTCATAAACGACGAGTTCACGCCGGGTGGCGTTCGCCTCGGCCTGGCCGAAGGCGGTATCGGCTACTCGACCTCCGGTGGCTTCGTCGACGACATCGCTGCCGACCTCGACGGCTATGCCGAGCAGATCATCGCCGGGGACATCACGGTTCCCACAGAGCCAGGGGCCTGACAGAAGGCAGTCCTGCTAACTTGCGCCGGGCCCAGATTCCTGGGCCCGGCGTTCTATTTGGACAGGGGAGATGGCTCAGGCACCCGCAATACAGCTCGAGGGCGTCACGAAGAGGTATCCGGGGGTAGTTGCCAACAAGGACGTCGAGCTGACGGTGGCCTCGGGTGAGGTGCATGCCGTTGTCGGGGAGAACGGGGCCGGCAAGTCCACCCTGATGAAGATCATCTATGGGATGGTCCGCCCCGACGAGGGCACCATCACCATCGACGGCGCACCGGCCAACTTCCGCACCCCCAAAGACGCTATCGACGCCGGAATCGGGATGGTGCACCAGCATTTCATGCTGGCCGACAACCTCACCGTCCTCGAGAACGTCATCCTGGGTTCCGAGCCCAGGTCCGGCGTGAAGATCGATTTCGAAGGTGCCTCCGACCGAATTCGCATTCTCGGTGATACCTACGGGCTCAGACTCCAGCCGAACCAGAAGGTGGAGAGGCTGTCGGTCGGAGAGCGGCAGCGGGTGGAGATCATCAAGGTGCTCTACCGCGGCGCCCAGATCCTCATCCTCGACGAGCCCACGGCCGTGCTCGTCCCTCAGGAGGTGAATGAGCTATTCGACTCGATCAGGGACCTCAGGGAAGAGGGTCACACCATCATCTTCATCTCCCACAAGCTCGACGAGGTGCTCTCGATTGCAGATCGGATAACGGTCATGCGAGACGGGCAGACGGTTGGGACCACCACACCGTCTGAGGTCGACGCGCGGCAGCTGGCAGAGATGATGATCGGCTCCGAGCTGCCCTCACCGGAGACCAAGGAGTCGACAGTCCAGGACGAGGTGCTTCTCGATGTCTCGGACCTGGAACTTGTCTCCGACGACGGGCGTGCGGTGCTCGCGGACATCACCTTCGTCGTGCGGAAAGGTGAGATCGTCGGGATTGCCGGTGTCGAGGGCAACGGACAGGCCCAGCTGGTCGATTCCCTGCTCGGTCTGGCGCCGACGTCGACCGGGAGCATCACCTTGGCCGGAAAGTCGATGGACGATCTGGAGACGAGAGAGCGAAGGGCAGCCGGAATCGGTCTGATCCCCGAGGATCGTCATCGCCAGGGTCTGCTCCTTCCCTCCCCCCTCTGGGAGAACGCCGCATTGGGCCATCAATACAAGGAGCCCTATGCCAACGGCATCTGGATCGACAAGAAAGGGACTCGGGAGCACACCGCCGAGATCGTGCGGCGCTTCGACGTGGCCGCCCCCAACGTCGATGTCCCAGCCGCCGCCCTGTCCGGGGGAAACCAGCAGAAACTGGTTGTTGGCCGCGAGTTAATGGCCAACCCGACTGTCCTGTTGGCAGCGCAGCCCACCCGTGGCATCGACATCGGGGCGCAGGCCGAGGTCTGGGAGGAGCTCAAGTCTGCCCGTGCGGCTGGAATGGGGATCCTGCTGATCTCGGCCGATCTCGACGAGCTCATCGGTCTATCCGACACGATCCACGTCCTGTTCGAGGGCAAGCTGGTGGCCAAGCTGGATCCGTCTGAGATCACCCCGGAGATCCTCGGTTCCTACATGACCGGCGCAGGAGAGAAGAAGGCATCGTGAAGTCCGGGAGGCTCCTGACCTCGGTGGTGGCGCCGGCAATCGCCCTAATCATCGCCTTCGGCTTCGCCGCCATCGCCCTGCTGCTGGTCGGTATCGATCCCCTCACTGCGTACAAGGAGATGTGGGTCTTCGGCACCACCGCCGAGTCGCTCATCATCACCGTCAACAACGCGATCCCTCTGTACGTTTCTGCTCTCGCCGTGGCGGTCGGCTTCAAGATGGGGCTCTTCAACATCGGGGTCGAGGGCACCTACCTGCTCGCCTCCCTGTTCGCCGCGTATATCGGGGCACAGATTTCCACCACACCAGTCCTTCATGTGACCGCGATCCTCCTCGTCGCGGTCCTCGTTGGCGCCGGTTGGGCCTGGATCCCGGCCTATCTCAAGGTGAAGCGAGGTGTCCACGAGGTGATCGCGACGATCATGCTCAACTACATCGCCTTTGCCCTCAGCGCATATCTGTTCCTCAACGTGTTCCGGGCGGAGACGGCCGGTCTCACCATCGCGACCGATCTGATCCCCGAGTCGGGCTGGATGCCTTCTCTCACCCCGCTGCTGGCAGCGATAGGGATAGAGGTCAGGGCGGGGGCAAACTTGCAGGGGTTCCTCATCATCGCAATCGCCCTCGGGGTGGGGTATCACTATCTGGTCAACAAGAGCCGCTTCGGGTACGACCTCCGGGCGAGCGGGATCAATCCGACGGCGGCCAATGCAAGCGGGGTCGACCCCAAGAAGATGATCATCAGGACGATGCTCATCTCGGGAGGGTTGGCCGGCCTGGTCGGGATCGCGCCGCTCCTCGGGTTCTACCACCAATATCCGCAGGACTTCCCCCGCAATTACGGGTTCAACGGCATCGCCGTGGCCTTGCTGGGAAGGAACAATGCGGTGGGCATGGCCTTCGGCGCCCTCCTGTTCGGGTTCATGCAGAGATCGGCGTTGATCCTGGACCTCAGGGATGTGCCGAAGGAGATCGTCACGATCATTCAGGGGATCGTCGTGCTCGCAGTGGTCATCGTCTACGAGGTCATCTCGAAATATGTCCAGCGCCGCGTCATCTCGTCGGCGGCGGCGGCAACCGATTTCGACCCGGTCACCTCGGCGGAGGCGGCATGAGCACTCTGGTCGACCGCTATCGCAAGGCTGACCGGGGCGTGCGGGTCGTGATCATCGCCGTAGCCGCGGTCCTGGTCATGACTCTCGCCGAGTTGGTTACCGGCACATCCGACCTGACCTCACGGAGCACCGCCAGCGCCGCCCTCCGGCTGGCGATACCAATCCTTCTCGCCGGACTGGGTGGTCTCTATTCGGAGCGTTCCGGGGTGGTCAACATCGGTCTCGAGGGCATGATGATCAGCGGAACCTGGTTCGCGGCATGGGGTGCGTGGATGTTCGGCCCATGGGAGGGAGTAATCCTCGGCGTGTTGGGTGGCGCCGTCTTCGGCCTGCTCCACGCCCTTGCGACCGTGACCTTCAATGTGGACCACATTGTCTCCGGCGTCGCCATCAACATCCTCGGGCTCGGTGCCATGCGGTTTCTCTCCTCGATCGTCTACACGCCCGAGACTGGAGGCTCGGTCATCCAGTCGCCTCCAATCGACGGTCTCCCCAACATCGATCTGCCCGTCCTCGCCGGCGGTCAACTCTTTGGCTGGAATAGCCCGGATTTCTTCGGTTGGCTGGAGAACCTGGAGCTGTTCTTCCTTTCGGATGTTGCCGGAATACTCCGAGGATTTACCGGTGGGATCAACTGGCTCACCCTGTTGGGACTCGCCCTGGTGCCGATCACCGCCTGGCTGTTGTGGAAGACACCTTGGGGTCTTCGTCTTCGGTCCTGCGGCGAGGACCCGTGGGCCGCGGAGTCCCTTGGTGTGCGAGTGCTGCGGATGAAGTACTACGGAGTGATCATCTCTGGCATGCTTTCCGGCCTGGCCGGCGCCTTCCTGGTCCTGGTTCAGGCCGGGATTTACCGGGAGGGGATGACCGGGGGCCGGGGCTTCATAGGTCTTGGTGCCTTGATCTTCGGCAATTGGATGCCAGTTGGGGTCCTTGGCGGGTCCCTCGTCTTCGGCTTCGGTGACTCCCTTCGCTTCCGTGGCCCCGAGGTGGTTCGCTCGTTCATCCTCGCCGTTGCTATCGGGCTGATCGCCTTTGGGGTCTATTCCGCCGTTCGATCGAGATTGCGCGCCGCCATCATCCAGATCGTGATCGGCGCAGCTTTCCTCGTCTACTACCTGCAAGTGGTCGAGGTCTCCAACCAGCTCCTCGCTGCTCTGCCCTATGTGATCACGCTCCTCGTTCTGGCCGCCGCCTCCCAGCATCTTCGAATGCCGGCGGCCGATGGGGCTCGATACGCCAAGGGCGAGGCCCGATAGGGTCTCGCCCGGAGGCAGATGTTCGACCCATACTCACCAGAGTTCCTCGACGATCCCTACCCGACATATGCCCGGCTCCGTCAGGAATCACCGGCGTTCTATGACGGGAAGTGGGAGCTCATCTTCTTCACCCGCCACGACGACGTCACGGCCATCCTGAAGGATCGGGATCGCTTCGGACGTGATTTCCGTCACCGGCTCGAGCCCGATGAGGTCGACCAGGATCTTTACCGCCGTACCTACCCGCCACAGTGGCCGACGTGGGCTCGATACATCCGGGAATCCTTCATCGACCTCGAACCACCCCGGCACACCCGTCTCCGCCGTCTCGTCTCCAAGGCGTTCACACGGCGATCGTCAGAGGCGTTCCGACCCAGACTGGAAGAGGCCGCCGCCAGAATCGTCGACAGTGCCCTGGAGTTGGGCACCCTCGACGTCATCGATGACTTTGCGACGCCGATTCCGGTGGCGATGATCGCCGAGTTGATGGGGCTGCCGGCGAGGGACCATCAGCAGGTCCTGGATTGGAGCCATGCCATTGTCAAGGTGTTCGACCAGAACGTCTCGGCCGACGACGGGGACGCTGCCGAGTCGGCCACCAGGGATTTCGTCTCCTATCTCGAGGAGGTCGTGGATATGAGGCGAAGGAACAGGGGGGAAGACCTGATCTCGTCCATGATCGACGTGGAGGACGCGGGGGACACCCTGACCGACGAGGAGATCGTCGGGACGTCGATCCTCACGCTCAACGCGGGTCACGAAGCGACCGTGCACGCGATCGGCAACGG
>Ga0105092_10000433_pt1 | contig 21741 bp, 12 predicted proteins | sample PPLLak2March2015_FD_87021 | JGI IMG/M metagenome (GOLD analysis project Ga0105092, IMG submission 87021) | Freshwater sediment microbial communities from Prairie Pothole Lake near Jamestown, North Dakota, USA - PPLs Lake P7 Core (1) Depth... | ecosystem: Environmental > Aquatic > Freshwater >... | reverse complement strand
GGCAGCCGTTGCAGACACCCAGCGAAAAGGTGTCCGGTCTGGCATAGAACCGGTCGAACATATCACGCAAGCGCGGGTGGAAACGAATGATCCCCGCCCAGCCTTTCGCGCTGTCGAGCACGTCCGCGTAAGAGAATCCGCCCACAAAGGTAACGCCGCGGAAATCGTCAAGCCGTGCCGCGCCACTCAGCAGGTCGGTCATCGTTACGTCCCAAGTGTCGAACCCAGCCATGTAAAAGGCCGACGTCATCTCGCGATCGCCATTGCTTCCTTCTTCCCGGATAACGGCTATCTTCGGCTTGTGCGGGCGATCAAGCAGCGCCTTGGAGGTATCTGCGGGCGTGAAGCTCAGATGGTAATTGCGACCCCGTCGATTGTGCCCGGACGCCTGCTCACGCACGCAGTCCGGGTTGGTTTGAAGCTGTTCGAGCCGGTCGCTGATCGCCTCCCACCACTCGAGAAGTTGCACCGTCGACTCGTCGAGCAAAATCGAATCGCGGTCGGTGACCTGCAGGCGTTTCTGGATAGACGTTTCGCCGAGCACATTGCAGGGTACCGAGGCGGTCTCGAGAATCTGCCCGATTTCTGCCTCATGTTCGGGCAGGTATTCAATAACCAACCCCGCCTCTTCGGCGAACAGCGTGGCAAAGCGATCGGTCTCGACGTGGATACTGATCTTCGCGCCACAATTGCCCGCCATCACCATTTCGGCGATCGTCGTAATAAGCCCTCCATCGCTGCAGTCATGGCCTGCCTGGATGAGTCCCCGGTCTATCATTGACTGGACAGCCCCGAAAGCCCGCTTGAGCAGGGCCGGATCGTCAAGATCCGGACAGTCATCGCCGACTTGGTCAAACGCCTGCGCCAGCGCCGAGCCACCGAGCCGACGGCGGCCTGGTGCAAGGTCAATCAGCATGAGACGGCTGTCGCCCGGGCGTTTGATGTCGGGCGTGATCACCCGGGATACATCCTCGACCGACGCGTAAGCGGAAACCACGACTTGCCCGGGGGCCTTCACGACTTCCTCTTTGACTCTCGCGGCCATCGACAGGCTGTCCTTACCGCCGTCTGCGGCGATACCCAGTTGGACCATCGTGTCGCGTAGGGCAACGGCCGCGTCGTAGAGTGCCGCGCCTTCACCAGGCAGCTTGGCAGCCCACATCCAGTTGACCGAACACTTGATGTGGGACAAATCGGTGATGCGGGCCCACACCATGTTGGTAACAGACTCGGCCACCGCCATTCGCGCGCCGGCAGCTGGATTTACGATTCCTTTGATCGGCTGCTCTCCGATGCTGATAGCCGCCCCGCTCTTCCCGAAGTGACTCTGCGCCGTCAGGGAAACGTCCGAGACGGGCAGCTGAAGCGAACCGCAGCATTGCTGCCGGGCAACGAGCCCCGTCACGCACCGATCCACCTTGTGCACCAGGTAGCCTTTCGAACCGACCGACGGCAGGCGAAACACCTGGCGGAGTGCTTCTGCGACGGTGAAGTCCCGGGGAAGGACAAGAGATGCCCGCTTCTCGGCAACTCGTTTCAAATCGAAAGATTTTTGCGGGATGTTGCTGAGTATCGGTGCAAGGTCCAGATTCACCGGGGTGGTGTCATCCTGAGCGTCGTGGACGACTATCCGGCCGTCACCCGTGACTTCCCCGAGAACTTCGCAAGTGACCTTCTCGCGTGAGCAGATCGATTGCAGCCCTGCCAACCGGTCAGGTCTTATGAGCAGAGCCGAGCGTTCCTGGTACTCCGCCCCCCAAATCTCGAGGACCGACATGGTCTTGTCGCCGATCGTGATATTGCGAATTTCGATCCGCCCCCCGACCGGCTCCACGAGTTCAGTGAGCACGTTGCACGGTCCACCGGCCCCCTGGTCGTGGATGCTGATGATCGGGTTGTTCTCGCCCATCTCCACGCACGCGCGGATGACGCGGTTCATCTTCTGTTCCATCTCCGCGTCACCACGCTGGACTGCGCTGAAGTCCAGATCTTCCCGGTTTTCGCCCTGGATCATGCTCGATGCCGCGCCTCCGCCGATCCCGATCCGGTAAGCAGGGCCACCAATCTGTACAACGCACATTCCCTTTTCAGGCTTACCTTTTTCGACGTGGCGGCGATCGATCTGGCCGACACCTCCGGTGAACATGATCGGCTTGATCCACTCCCGTCGATCGCCGCCGGGCAACCGCTGGCCGAAGGACCGGACGAAACCCTGGATCAGAGGCTCCCCGAACTTGTTCCCATAGTCGGATGCACCGTTGCTTTCTTCAATCAGGATCTGGAGGGGTGACGCCAGATTGCCGGGGTACTCGAACTCACGATTCTCGCCGGGTATCGCGAAATCGCCGATGTGCAGATTCCCAACCCCGTACCCGGCGGTTCCGGCTACGACAAGTGATCCCCGGCCGGTCGCATGAACGTCTCGAATGCGCCCGCCCGTCCCCGTTTCGGCGCCCGGAAAGGGAGCCACACCGCTCGGGAAATTGTGCGTCTCGGCGGTGAAGATCAGATCGTACGGGACCCGGCGGAACGCGAAGGCGCAGCACCGTCCGGGCTGGGCCGGGAGAATCGTGTCGATTTCGAACCCGCGGATGGCACTCGAGTTGTCCCGAAAGGCGATCAGGCTGTTGGACGGATTGGCCGCAAGCGTGGAGCGAATGATCCCGAGCAGGTTCTCCGGCGCGGGCTTCCCGTCGATCGTCAACGCTCCTTTGAAAAACCAGTGGCGCGAGTGCTCACTGTTGGCCTGGGCAAGTTGAAAGCACTCGACGTTGGTGGGATCACGACCGATCCGTTCGGTAAAAAGGTTGAAATAGAAGTCGAGATCCCAGCGGTCCATTCCCAAGCCCATGTCCCGATTGATTCGTTCGAGGGCCTCGATGCCTTCCTCAACCAGCGGGACAACATAAACGGGCTCGGGCGTGATCCCGGTATCGAAGCTCTCCAGAGGAGCCGGGTAGACGCATTCAGTCATCCTGTCGTGGTGCTCGCGTATGAAGCGATCGCGGTCCGTGCTTTCGTCGATATGATAGCGGCGCGACCGCTCGAGACGAGTCACCTTGCTGATTCCGCAAGCGCGGCAAATGCCGACGGCGTTGGTTGAAAAAGCCGTTTCGAAATTCAGCCGGGGCCCCAGTTCGACCGATCGCGCCCCGTTGGTCAGTGGCCGGTCCGCAAACTTTTCCGGCTCGAAGGTCTCAGCCAGCAGCCAACGGAGAATAGTCAACTCCCCGGGTGTCAACGGGGCGTTGGTGTCCACGTAGAAACACCTCTCAAGGGTCGGTTTCTCCAGGCGATAGAAGCGTTGCATTTTGTCTCCCAGGCGGCTTAAGTGCACAGCATACCATGGAGGGGCGAACGCAATAACGGCGAGGACCTCGACCACAACAGGGACATCAATGTCACAAGGGACTTAAGGCACGTTTCCGATGTCCTTGAGGTCCTTGTTGTCCTTGGGGTCTATTGAGTGGGAAAAGCCGGGGGGGAAGTCAGAAGCACCTTGTGGTGTTTCCTGCGCTTCTGACTTCGGTGTTAACGGGTCTTTACGCGGTAATCGTCCTTTTGGCAAACCCAGTACATACCACCGGGCTGACCTGCCGAACGGACTACCTTCGTCGCAACCAAGGACTGGCCGCAGCTGGGGCAGAGCCTGGAAGCTCCTGCGGACCCCTTCTGGCCGAGGCTGGCGCGAGCGGTCTTACTGATTTTTTCTGCCATGACGCGGTCTCCTCTATTTCAAGATACAAAAAGCCGTGCCCCAGAGCCGGCACGGCTCAAAAGAGGCAAATAATACAGTCTTGTTTCTGGAAGTCAAGAAAAAAGAACTGCGGCTCCCTATATGATGCTGGAGAAGCGGACAGGTTTCAAGACAAGAGGGAAAATTCCACGTCCGTGACGTTCTTGAACGCTTCCTTCATGTGACTCTTGATCTTCGCGATCAGCGTCTTCTCGTTCAAACGAATCGCCTCGCGTGTAACCCCAAAGCGCTCGGCTAGTTCCTGCAGGGTCTTCGGCTCTTCGGCGATTAGCCGTTCCTCAAGGATCGCGCGCTCGCGTTCACTCAGGGACTCGGAGAACTCCCGCACATGCTGTTCGAACAGCTCACGCAACTCTCCGCGCGCCAGCCTCTCGTCGATCAACTCTTCGGTCGCCTGCAAATTGTCGATATGCCGGGTGGACTCGTCGTCATCACTAACGTAGCTGTCCAGGCTCAAATCGGTTGCTTCGATCGTTCCCTGCACCGCTTCGACTTCCTCAGGACTGACGTTCAACCTTTCGGCGATGAGTGCCGGAGTCGGCTCAACACCTTGTAGACGCAGCTTCTCCTTTTCTTTCTTGAGATTAAAGAGGAGCCTGCGCCTCTCGTTGGTCGTCCCTACCCGGACGATCCTGAAATTGTCGAGAATGAACTTTATGATGTACGCCTTGATCCACCACGTGGCATAAGTGGGGAGCCGGGTCCCCATGTAAGGATCGAAACGCTTGACCGCCTCCATGAGCCCGATGTTCCCTTCCTGGATGAGATCCATGATGTTCTGGTAGATCCGGCTGTAAAGGTAGGCAATGCGCACGACAAGCTTCAAGTTGGAGGTAACGAGGCGGTAAGCAGCCTGCTGGTTGCCCTCCTCTCGGTAGAGGATCGCCAGCTTGTGCTCTTCTTCGCTGGTGAGCGGCTCGAACTCGCTGATTTCCAGCAGGTATTTGCGGACCGGGTCGAGGCGTGCGAGCTGGGACCTGTCCTGGACGGCGGGTTCATCGTCCTTGCGCTCCAGCACCGACTCGAGCAGCTCTTGCTCCGCCTCGGTCGGATCGACGTCCAAGTCCTCGATTTGGGGGTCTTCGGGATCCATCTAGAAATAATACAGGAAGACGAAAAGCGTTATCCACGAAGGACACGAACGGACACGAATAGGAAGGGACAAAGGGACAAAGGGACAAAGGGACAAAGGGGTGTAGGGATAGTTACCCTATGCCCCTCTGCCCCTACCCTATGCCCCTCTGCCCCTATGCCCCTCTACCCCTTCCCTATTCGTGTCCGTTCGTGTCCTTCGTGGATAACGCTTTTCGCCTCAGTGAACCGTCTTTGTCTTCCGCGTCATGAAGTCCATGAGCAGGTAACTGGCCAGGTTGAGAGTCGTGGTGAAATAGGCCTTGCCCCGGCAGATCTCCGACACCTTCTTGACGAAGTCAACGAGGTAGTAGTCCCGCGCCAACATGAATGTGTTGATCAGGATGCCTGCCTTACGGCAATTCGTCACCTCGCGGTACGTCTCCTTCAGGATCAGCGGATCGAGCCCGAACGGGTTCTTGTAAATCCGCTTGTCCTCCAGCGTGATGGCGGACGGCTTTCCGTCGGTAATCATCACGATCTGGCGCATGTCCTTCTTCTGATTCAGGAGGATTCTCCGGGCCAGACGAAGGCCTTCGCAGGTGTTCGTATGGTAGGGACCGACTTTCACGCTGGCCAGGCGCGAAAGCGGAATCTGCTCGGCGAAATCGTGGAACAGGACCACCTCGAGCGAGTCGCCCGGGAACTGCGTGCGGATCAGATGGGCGAGCGCCAGGGCGACCTTCTTCGCGGGCGTGAAACGATCCTCACCGTAGAGGATCATGCTGTGGCTGCAATCGAGCATCAGAACCGTCGCACAGGAACTCTGGTAATCCGTCTGGTAAACGGTGAGGTCGCTGTAATTCAGGTGGATCGGACCGCCGACTCCCTCGCGGCGCACGGCGTTCAGGAGCGTTTCGGTCACGTCGAGGTTCATCACGTCGCCGAATTCGTAGGGCCGGCTCGGCGCGTCCGTTGACACTCCCGTAGCCAGCTCCTGCGTGTCGTGATGTCCGAAGCTGCTGCGTCCGAACGATGACATCAACTCGCGAAGCGTCTTGTAACCAAGGAAGTCGATGCTTTTGTCGGTCAGCTCGAATCGGACGTTCTTGACCGGATCGCCTTCGACGCCGGCACCCTTCGGCGGAGGCTGCCCGAACTCCCCTTCGGAGGTACGCAGATAGCCTTCCTGAAGCAGACGCTCGATGATTTCATCGAGCATTTCGTCTATTTCCTGGGGCAGCTGTCCGTCCGGGAAGTTCTGTGCGAATTCGCCAAGCGCCTCTCGCCAATCTTCCGGCAGGCTCTCGTTCTTCGCGAGGATCTCCGCCAGCGCCTTCTTCAGGTTCTTGAGGCTCTGAGAAGTGTCGGCGGAGTTCTTGGAATAGAAACCACTATCGAGGAGGAAGTCTTTCAGCTGGTTCATGAGTTCTTCGAGATCGACATCCCCAGCCGGGTTTTCCGTGTACCTCGAGTATTTGAATCTCGACATCAGAAACCAACTTTCTATCGTCACGCGTTTCTGAAGGCCCGCTGCAACCGGGCCCAGCCGCTAGTTATATGACCTGCGGCGATTCGGAAGATCCTTGAAGTACTCGTCGTCCGGCTTCTCGGCTTCCTTGAAATACCCGCGGTCTTCGCTGCGACTTAGCTTCTTCTGCGCGTAGAGGCCCTCGAGCACGAACTCAACAGCTGCCACTGCGAGCTCAGGGTTCTTCTCCTTGGAAATCCTCAGGTACTGAAGCGTCTCGTTGACCCCCTGGATCGCCTCGACCTTCTCCAGGTACTTCCAGGTGGGGGTCTCGTCGGAAACCTTTACTTCGCCGCCAAGGTTGAACCACTGGACGATCTGTTCGAAATCGCGGTTCGGAAAGCGCTTCTCGAACGAGCGGAGCACGGCCATTTGGATCAGCTCGCGGGCGATGTGATCGGACCCCTTGAGCTCGCCTTCATATTCGAGCTCCAGTTTTCCGGTGATAGCCGGCACGGCAGCATAGACGTCGGCCACTCGCACGACGACTCGTGCCTCACCCGCTGTCAGGGCTCGGCGCTCGGCATTGCTGATCGCGTTCTCCAGGCAGGTGATGGGAAGGCGCTGACTGACGCCTGAACGCTTGTCGATCCGCGCGTCCTGGCGTCCCAGGAACGCGATCCCTTCGATCGCCTCGTGGACGAATTCGGGGACTTCGCTCGGCACGTCGCCGTCCCGCCGTGTCCACGATTCCTGCGAGGTAATGCGCATGCCGTCGCGGATATCAATCGGGTAGTGAGTCTTGATCTCGGACCCAATCCTGTCCTTGAGCGGGGTGATGATCTTGCCTCGTGCCGTGTAATCCTCCGGATTGGCCGAAAAAACCATCAGGAGATCGAGCGGAAGCCGAATCGGGAAACCCTTAATCTGGACGTCTCCCTCCTGCATGATGTTGAACAAGCCAACCTGGATCTTGGGTGCCAGATCGGGCAACTCGTTGATGGCAAAAACGCCCCGGTGTGCTCTCGGCAACAATCCGAAATGGATGTTCTCGTGCGCCGACAGTTCACGGCCTTTTGACGCCGCCTTAATCGGGTCCAGATCGCCGATTATGTCGGCGATAGTGACATCCGGAGTCGCCAGTTTCTCGACATAGCGTTGGTCGCGCCCCAGGGGGACGATCGGCAGGTCGTCGCCCTCCTCGACAACTCGCTTGCGGCACACTGAACAGATCGGGAAAAAAGGATCGTCGTTGATTTCACATCCCTGGATAACGGGGATTTCATCGTCCAGAAGTGTCGTCAGCGACCTCAGGATCCGACTCTTCGCCTGGCCGCGCAGGCCAAGCAGAATCAAGTTGTGCTTTGAAAGGAGTGCGTTGACCACTGAAGGAACAACCGACTCCTCATACCCGATGATCGCGGGAAAAAGCGTCTCCCGGCATCTGAGTTTTTCGATCAGGTTGTGCCGGATTTCATCCTTTACCGAACGGAACTTAGCCGGGGTGCCGCTTTCCCGCTTGAGTTGACCAAGCGTACCAGACTTCATACGTGTTTCCTTCCTCGGTGCTTCCCTCGTCGCCTAGCTTAGCCAGGTGCCTGTCGTCTCGCCGGACTTTACTTTTGTGTAAATCGGATGGCGTCTATATTCCAAGAATAGCACAGGCAGATTCGTCGTCGAGATCGCGATGTAGGCGGAACCACGACAAGAACCGGGGAAATTCAACTGCCCACTGCGCACTACTCACTGCGCAAAAGGCCAGTGGGCAGTGGTCAGCGGGCAGTCGGCAGTTGGAAGGTTGCGACGACGGGTGCGTGATCGCTTGTTCCGACCTCGCGGAAGACCGGGCAGGACACAGCGCCGGCGGCGAGAGTCCGGCTGGCGAGCACGTAATCAAGCCGCCAGCCGATGTTGCGCTGCCGAAGGTTTCTCCAGGGCGCCCACCAGGTGAACAGCTGGTCGTTGTCCGGGTCCAGCTCGCGGCCCACATCCGCGAGTCCCTGGCTGATGATCCGCTCCAGCAGAGCCCGTTCCTCGGGAAGCTGGCCGATGGCGCGCGGCTTGCGCTCCTTGGGGTGGACGTCCATCTCGGTCCGTGCCACGTTCAGATCCCCGCAGATGACAACGGTTCGGCCTGCCTGCGCGGATTCCCGGGCAAACGCCTCCATCGCCTCGAGAAACCGCATTTTCGCCTCGAAATCCTTTCCTCCGTTGGGCACGTAGACAGACGCCACCGTCAAGGGGCCAAGATCCGCCGTGACAATGCGGTTCTCGTAATCGAAGGCCGGGTGGACAAAGGCCGGTTTCTCGGGAAATCTCTCTCGCTTCAAGTGCAACCCGACACCCGAGTATCCCTTTTCACCGTGCCAGTAGCACCAGTAGCCTTGGAGCTCGCACAGCTCTGGGGGCAGCTGCGACGGAGAAGCCTTCAACTCCTGCAGGCAGACGACGTCAGGGGTCTCCTGTGAGATCCAGTCGACGACCTGCTCCTGCCGGGCGCGAATGCCGTTCACATTCCAGGTTGCGATTGTCAGTTCGGACATGATTTTCTTGAGCCAGGCGGAAGAGATCTACCTCCAGCAAGAAGTAGCGTGCGTCGGATGCCTGCTTCGCGACCCGAAAGACTCCCGGATGGGCCCTTGACGCCTCATCGATCAAAGAAAGGAAGCGAGGTCGCTCCAAGTACCAAGCCATCGGACTGACGTGGATATACGATACCCGGTTGGTCAGCAAGTGCAACCGGAACTCCTCCACGTTGCCCAAAGGGTAGGTCCCGACCACTTGATCATAGCAGAGCGCGAAAGGACGTACTCGAAAAGGCCGAATCGCCTTTCGGTCGGAATACAAGTTGACTACCGGATCGAGGCAGGATCCCACAACTGCATCTTCCGGCGTCTCGGTCTGCAGCCAGGCCATCAGCTCCATGGTCGCTGGCCAGTTGTCCGGTTCTTGGCCGAAACAGGTCGGCGAATCCTCCCGAACAGCGAGGGAGGTGTCCCAGACTAGCTGGGAAACGGAAGTAGCAAACGAGACGACCAGGAGAGTCCAGACGAGCGCCTGGCCGGCGGGCGTCGGCTTCCTGCGCCGCTGCAGGTATTTCACGCCAGCGATCAGGAAGTAAAGGTACAGCGGCATGAGGGGAACCAGAAACCGATCCGGCGGGAAGACCCAGCAGACGATCATACCCAGGTAAAGGACGGTCCAAAAGTGAACCGCACGGAGGTCCCTCCAGGCGGTAACAACGAATCCTATCAACGCGCAAAGGGTCAAGCTCCAAGCCACGATCTGGAGCACGACCGGATGAACAGCAGTCGACGAGATTCCCCACAGTAGCTGGGGCCAGGCTGCGCAGTCGATTGAATTATCGAAGACGACCCGTGCCGCTTCTGCGGTTGAGAAGTCACCGAACACATGCCATGTCTGGTAGTTGAGCTTGGAATAGTACCAGTATGCCGGGTTGGTGGGTGCCGCATTGAGTGATTGCCAGACGATCCACGGAGCGGCGAGGATGCCGAATGCCGCGGATGCCACAAGGGCCGAGCGCCACTGTCTCCGGGCTAGAAACAGGGCTACCGCCGCCGCCCAAACCGTAATCCCACGGGCGGCCGTAAGGAATGAAAGGCCCGCCAGAAGGCCGACGAAAACGGGGCGTGACCACTTTGAGGCACGGGCTATGACTGGATCGCGTTCGAGCAGGTAGAGGCTCCCCAAGGCAACTGCGGCGAAAGGGAGATCCGAAAGCAAGTTTGTGGCAAGATATAGCGTCCACGGCGAGGCGGCGGCAAAACTGGCGCTAATGATTGCCTCGTTCCTGCTAGCGCCCAGGCGACGGAGCAACAGGCCGCTAAGCACGAGCCAGAGGATGGTGCATGCAAAAGGAACAAGTTTCGGGAACAAAACATTGTCCGGGAAAGAAGGACCAAGCCACCAGACACCCGCAAGCATCGCCCGTCTACCGACACACGAGAGCTCAAGGGGGTTCTATCCCGGCCACCAGAAGTGGGACTTCGGGTACTCTGTTGGAGAACTGAAGCCGGATGTTGTTGCTCATCTTTGCTCGCACAACGAAGCCCCGGAAGGACTCCGGGCAAAGGACGCAGCTCCGTTCCTCACTAACTACGCCTATCTTCGGTCGGTGCCGCTGCGCTCACCCGAATGGTTGAAGTTTCGACTGCATGTTCGCTGCGATTCATCGAACATCAAGTGGGAGGACTTGCCGCGACTGGGACTGATTCCCGATTCGGCTTGCCAGGCATTTCCGCTGAACGAATCCAGCCAGCGCCGACCCATCCAGAAGCCGTTCGTTTGCCGGCTTCCTCAGACAGGGTTCCGCTAGCGCTGCTTTCGCTCGTAGTTCCCGCTGATGGGAACGGGAAAGTAGCCGGACGTTGAGTACGGGCGGTAACCACGCAAACGGAGCGCTAGTCGGTCAACCACTTTCCTATCCAGCCAGATCGCCCCGTCCTTGGCCGGACGAGAGTCTTGAAGCAGCAAGTTCCATTCGCTCGCATCAACGTTGACGTACTGCACAACCGGGTCAGCCGGCTGCGGGCGATGCGGGTCTGGCAGGCCGATCAGCGCGGGAATATCGACGAGAGAGATGGGAGAGCTCGGATCACGCTTTTCTGTGTTGAATCCGATCAGAACAACCCGGTGGTACTTTTCTTCTCCGAAATTGTGTGCCAGAACTCCCGTCCGCGAGCCATGATCCGAGAACACGATCAGCTTGTTCCGTTTCCCTTGCTCGAGGAACCTCGTCTGTCGGATGCAGGCGGCCACAGTTTCCTGCAGGTGGCGCAGCTTCCATCGGTAGAGTCCCAGCGGTTCGCCCCACTCCACCGGGTACTGCCAATCCAGGCTGCGATCGACCAGCGCCCCGGCCGGAGCCCCAAACACCTTGTTTCGTTCCTCGGCAGTCAGGTCAGAATAAGCCGGGTAGCGCGGCTGGTGAAGGTAATCGGAATGAGCCGCTACCAGGCTTTTGCCCGATCGATCGCCACCTGCGCACAACACTTCCGTTAACTCGTCACGAAAGCTGTAAGTAAACGTCCCCGATTGATTGGCCGGTGTCGCGCTCCCGGGGAGCCGCGGAAGACGCGGCAGAAGCACCGCGAGGAAGATATGCCCGTTCTTCAGAAAAACGGTCGCCTCCTGCTTCCAACCGATCGGCCCGCTGCGGTCGTGCTGGAATCCGGCCATGCTGCCAACGTGGGTCGTGAATTGGTCGGAGAGGTAGCTGAAGGTCGTGTAACCTTGAGAATGCGCGCGCTTCACCAGGTTGTCGGGCATTCGAGACCAGTCGGGCAACTGGTAAACGAAGAAGATCCCGGTCTCGCCGACCGTCCGGCCCGCCAGAATCGACGTCCAGACGGGATTAGTAAGCAGCCCGGGTGTCACCGGTCGCTCGTACCACGTGCCGCCATGTCTGACCGCGAGATCGCGCAGTTGGCCGACTTCATCTACCTGGGAGATCGAATCCAAGCCGAGTATTACTGTCGTATCTGTGCCAGCCTCTGCAGCGCTGGGCTGGACGGGGAGCGCAGTGATCCAGCCAAACAGGAGTGCTGTGACGAGCACGGCGGGGTACCTCCAAACCAGACAGCGCACCCCGGTCCAGCGCCCGAAGAGCGCAGCCGCCGTGATTCCGGCGCCGATCGCCAGCAGCGAGGCCCAGACCACCGTGTTCCATTTGAAGGCGCCAAACATGGGATGGGCCAGCAGTCCGGGATACTCCAAGGCGATGCCGCACGAAAAGCCCCAGGCGATCAACGCGGGCTCAATGAATACGACGAGTCGGCGCCGCCCAGGCGAGCGAACAGAGCTCACGGGACCCCCCAGAGCCGAAGCCGGAAGGAGGGAAACGATGGCCATCAGCACCCCGCAAAATGCCATTTCAAAGGCCATGTCCAGTGTCCCGACGGCAAGCGCGAGACCGACCACCCAGAGAGGTATCCCGAGAAACAACGGCTCAGCCTTGAGTGCGAGAAACGCGAAGAGGTTGGCGAGAAGAGGCCAAATGAGGCAGAAGAAGACGAGGAACGCGATGATGCGCGCCTTGAGAAGACGGAGGAAGCTCGACGGTCTTGAAGGGCTCCCTAAGTCCTCCGTCGATTTCCCAGTGGGAACCACCTCGACACCCGTCGCCGACATCGCGGCGGAGAGTACCACAAGCGGCGCGTCACTTCCAAGACGATGCGGTCGCTCGCTCCTTACTTTCGAACGCATTCGCGCAGCCGATCAGTTGTATTAAACTGGTACGGTTCTCGCGCCGCGATTCCCGCGGCACGTGGGCGGTGCGATTCACGGACCCGCCCAGGAGGACTTATCCGGATGGCGCCGGGTTGCAGTGATTCCGGCCACGCCCCGATAGCGTCTCGACAGGGCACATCCGGGGGAAGGAGGCGAACCTGATGCAAGCGTTTGTTGGGGTTCTTACAGTCTTCGTGCTCGCGATGTTCGTGGGCTGGATGGTCATCACGAAGGTGCCCGCGTTGCTGCACACGCCGCTCATGTCGGGGTCGAACGCCGTATCGGGGATCACGATCATCGGCGCGATGCTGTCCATTGCCACGCCCAGCCGATTCTCCACGGCCTTGGGATTCGTCGCAATCGTGTTTGCTACCATCAACGTAGTGGGCGGCTTCATGGTCACCAACCGGATGCTGCACATGTTCAAGAAGAAGAAGAAGGACTGAAGCGATGAATCCCTCAATCATCAACCTCGCCTACCTCCTCGCATCGGTCCTGTTTGTTCTGTGCTTTATCCAGCTGTCGCACCCTCGAACGGCCGAGCGGGGCAATCTCACGGGTGCGCTCGCGATGCTCCTGGCCATCGTGGTGACACTGTTCGACCGGGGCATACTCGGGGCCGGCCGGCAGGCATTCCTGATGATCTTCGCCGGCATGCTCGTCGGCGGCGCGATTGGCGCAGTGCTCGCCCTGAAAGTCAAAATGACCGCGATGCCGCAGATGGTGGCGCTGCTCAACGGTTTCGGCGGCGGTGCTTCGGTGCTAGTCGCCGGCGCGGCGCTGCATGATGCGGTGGACCCATCAATGCCCGTTCCGTCCCTCCAACTTACTGTCGCCACGGTCGCCTCGGGGTTGATTGGGGGCGTGACATTCTGGGGCAGTCTCGTCGCATTCGACAAGCTGCAGGAGTTGCTGCTCCCGGGCAAGCCGATCCTTTTTAGGGGCCAACAGCCGCTGAACATCTTGCTGGCGCTGGCCGTGGTCGCGCTCGGTGTCATGATCGTGCTGGAACCCTCGAACCTGTGGGCCTACTGGACGCTCGTGGCCATCGCCTCGGTGCTCGGCCTCCTCCTCACGATCCCAATTGGCGGGGCCGACATGCCTGTTGCCATCGCGCTTCTCAACTCGTACTCTGGGCTGGCGGGCGCCGCGACCGGCTTCGTCCTCAACAACAACGTCCTCATCATCGCCGGTTCACTGGTGGGCGCGTCGGGGATTATCCTCACCCAAATAATGTGCAAGGCGATGAACCGGTCGCTGGCCAACGTACTCCTGGGTCGTATCGAGCAGGCCGCCGCCGGGGCCGCAAGTGCCGACGACGTGTATGCAGGCAAGGTGAAGTCGGCCAGTGCCGACGAGATCGCAATGCTGCTCGACAATGCCAGCCGGGTCGTGATTGTGCCGGGATATGGCATGGCGGTATCACAGGCGCAGCACGCGGTGCGGGACCTGATGAACCTGCTGGAATCCAAGGGCATTGACGTCGAGTTCGCGATCCACCCGGTGGCCGGCCGTATGCCCGGCCATATGAACGTCCTGCTTGCGGAAGCGGACATACCCTACGACAAGCTCAAGGGGATGGACGAGATCAACCCGAGCTTTGAGCAGACCGACGTGGCCATCGTCATCGGAGCCAACGACGTCGTGAATCCGCTAGCGCGCACCGACCCGAATTCCCCCATCGCGGGCATGCCAATCCTCGACGTGGATAAAGCCCGAACCGTGGTCATCATCAAGCGCAGCCTGAGCCCGGGGTTCGCGGGCATCCCGAACCCGCTGTTCGCGAAGGACAACGCGTTGATGTTCTTTTCAGACGGTAAGAAGGCCATCACCGCGCTGATCACCGCTGTGAAGGAGGCGGCATAGCGGGGGGCGATAGCGCCGCCCGGTGAGCGTCACCTGTCGGGCGCCCAATCGTGCCCGTGACGCGTGGAGCTCGCGTTTTTTGGAGCGCGGCGCAGAGGGCTGCAGAGGCTACACTTTATACGTATTTCGGCGACGGCCTTCTGGAGCGCGGACGTCCCGTCCGCACTGGGTTCGCGGGCATCTTGCCCGGCGTTCTCGGAGATCGCAGCAGATCGAACAACCTCAACGGCGGGCAAGATGCCCGCCGCGCGGACGGGACGTCCGCGATCCCAGTGCGGACAAGATGTCCGCGCTCCAGAAGGCCGGATGTCCGTGCTCGACGCGCGACGAGCATTACTGGTTCTTCTCCATGGCCTCCCGGGTGAATTTGTTCCGCACTTCACCGGCATGGGTGATGACTGCCTGGCTCAAGATCTCGTCGGTCCAGTCCAGGTTAAAGGCCTTGTCTTTCCAGAAAGCCAGGACGAAGGCCGTCAGGTTGCGTGAATACAGCAGGCTGGCATGCAAAGGCATTGTCGACGGGAGGTTCAGAGGAGCGACGACCTTGACCGAATTCTCGGTGGTGATCGTCTGGCCCGGCTTGCTCAGCTCGCAGTTGCCTCCTCCCTCAGCCGCCAGATCCACGATGACTGAGCCCGGCCGCATCCTGGCGACCATCTCGCGCGTGATCAGTTTTGGAGCGAACACGCCCCGGATCAGGGCAGTCGTTACGATAACGTCCGAAAGCGCGACCTGTTCGGCCAGCAACTCCTTCTGCCTCTGCTTGTCCTCATCGGACAGCTCCTTTGCGTAGCCTCCACCGCCTGCAGCGCTCTCCTTCAACTCGATCCCGACATATTTCCCGCCCACGCTCTCAATCTGTTCCTTCACTTCGGGGCGGACATCGGTCGCGGTCACCGAGGCGCCCAGGCGCTTGGCCGTGGCGATTGCCTGCAGCCCGGCCACGCCCGCTCCGATGACGAAGAGTTTCGCGGGAAATACAGTTCCCGCGGCCGTCATGAACATTGGGAAGTACTTCCCGAGCTCCAGAGCCCCGATGATCACTCCCTTGTAACCGGCGATGTTCGCCATCGACGACAAAGTGTCCATCGTCTGAGCGCGGGTCGTCCTTGGGATCGCCTCGGTCCCGAAGGCGGTGATCTTTTGAGCGGCAAGCGCGCGAACGATGTCGAGGTTTCGCGTGGACATCAGGGTGGCCAGAAGCATCGAGCCCGGCCGCATGAGCTCGATTTCCGGGCGTCCCTGCTCCGGCTTGGTCGCCGGCGGCTGGACTTTCAGAACGAAGTCTGCGCCGCTGAGCAGTTCCCTGACGTCGGACACCAGCTGAACACCCGCCTCGCGATAGGCCGCGTCCGGGTAGAATGCCCTCTTGCCGGCGTCGCTTTCAACGGCCACTTCGATTCCGGCCTGGATGAGCTTTTTGCACGACTCGGGGACGAGCGCAACCCGGTTTTCCCCGGGCCAGGTCTCCGTTGGAACGGCGATTTTCATAGTCTCCTCGACTCGGACCGATCCGGATCGATCCCGCCTAAACTCAGCCCGACTTTTAAGATAGAGCTTTTTCGAGAAGAATATCGAGCGCCGACGAAGGAGTCAAATGACTGGGCGCGGCAAGCATCTCGCCAACCGGGCCGAAAAGCGGCGGATTCTGAAAAGGCGAATCCGCCCTACGACCAAGTGCTTCCGCGCGGCGAGCAGTCGTAGGGCGGATTCGCCTTTTCAGAATCCGCCGCTTTTCGGCCCGGTTGGCGAGATTGGGGGCGTCCATCCGCCCGTGACCAGACCACGTTAGAACTCCGCAATCGCTTCCACGTAAGCCGCGGAGCCGTCGCGCACCCAAGCATCCAGTTGCGCCTGATCCTTCAGTTGCTGTCCTCGCATGCGCGGCACAAGGATGAAGCCGGACTTCACCTCCGGAAGCGCGGTCATGTCTCCCCACAACTTCTCGAACTGGGTGACCGGGTAGATGTCTTCCTGGCCGTGTCCCCATCTTTTCTTGACGTCCTTGAGGGTCACGTAAGAGGGCATACGAACCGAAAGCGCCCGGACAGCGGCCCCCACTTTTCCGGAGTCCGCGAGATCTGACTTCGCCAGACCGAAGACGCGAAGCAGCCGGTCAACATCCACCCAGGAAGTGTTCGAATTGTAGAAGGACAACTTGAATTCATCCTCCTCTCGAGGCAATGCAAGCCCCTCGACGAGACGCACACGGCCCGCAATCCTCGCCAGCCCTCCTCCACGGTCCTCGATTCGCCGCCGAACAACCTCGAACGTGAGGCAGTTGCGCTGGAGAATGTGCAGCCCCAGCAAGACCGGATCGACATCGGCGCCAAGTGTATCGATGTTGTGGACCATCAGGTATTTGAGATTGGGCCGCAAATCGAGCAACTCAGCGAGGATACCGTTCTTCAGGAGATTCGGGATCTCGTACCAGTGGCCAACCGGATGCAGACACTGGAGGGGGGTATTGTCGGTGTAATCCGAGGCCTCTCCGGCCGCGAGCGCCCAAGCCACAAGCGCGCTGTTCAAGCTGTCCCTCACCTTCTGTGCCTGCTCGTCAAGCAACTGGTGGGGCATTTCCTCCCAGAAAAACCTCAGGTCGCGCACCATCGGGACAAGTCGTAACCCAATCGAGAGGCCGGGGGAGAGCCGCAACGGGCTGTCGTAGCCGTAATTGCGCTCTCTGCCGAGGTATTCCTCGATCGGCCGGTGAGTCAAATAGCTGGTCGTCACAATGTGGGGCAAAGCGGCACCGTACGCCCGGTTGAGCCGGCGGCTCTTGGCGAGGTGAACCTCTATGAAGCTTCTATGCCGGCCGGCCAGCCGGCAGAAAGGGTGGAGCGCCTTGACGACACCGGCGCCTGCGGTCCAGCGGCTTCCGACTCCAGCAGCCATCGTCACGACGGCCACCTGGCCCGAGGCTAGGGCCTGTTCTCCCGCCTGCTGGAATTCCTGGGGGAGGTCCGATGTCGCATCGACCACGTCATGGTCCTCGACATCCAGGATCTCGAAATTGGGAGGCATCCGATTCTGTGCCAGACCTATCCGTCCGCTGCGAAGATCTGCGCGGATCTGCTCATGATGAGTGCGATCGAACCCGTAGTCATCCAGCAGCACCGAGAGCGACCTCCTGCCGGCCGTCTGTGAGTCGACCTCGGGAAGCAGTCGGTCAAACACCGCGGCCATTGTTGAGCTCATCTGTGGGTTGTCCCGGAAGCGTGTTCCCAGTCGACCCAGTTCTTCGCGTTGCCAGCGGGTCAGGCTCTGCGGATCTGCCCGCATCAGGCTGGGAAGCATCTGCGAATAGTAGGCGGGTGGCATCAACGCCGCTTCGCCTTGCAGTAGTTCCGCGAAAGTCCCGTGTTCATTGATGCTGAATTCGTAGACGACGGGTTCCATTGCGAACGGCAGGGCGCTCGACAGCCGCCTTTTCGCCTCCGACATGATCTCGCACAGCCGTGACTGCGCTTCGACTTTTCGCTCGGGCGCGAAGATGAAACCCATGCCTCCGCCCGACATTCCACCGAGCATCCAGAATCCCCAGAAATCTTCGCGGAACTCTGAGCGCACGGTCTCGATGACCGTATCGGTGTAATAGTTGCCGGCCCATGGAATGATCGCCTGGATGGGCCCGAAGAAATTGCGAGTGGTCGATCGCCCTATCGCCTGAACGTCGCCGACCCCAAGCGCGGCGACGATGTCGTCCAGAATACGAATCGCTTCCTGGCGACCCAGCCACTCGGCCTCGGACCGCAGCAGATACTTCTCGGTGACCATCTCGAGAATCGGGCCGACGTTTTGAGCCATACCCCCATGGACCAGGACCAGGCTGTTCTGCAGCCGGTCGCGAACATCCCCGGACAACTGGTCCTCTGCCAGGATGGTGTGCTGAGGCAGAAGTCGGCCGCGACTGATTCCGAATTCCGGGTCCCCTTCTTGGGCGAGCGCCCCCTGGATCAGCTTGATACCCGGCCACAGGCCTCCCGAGTCTTGCCATCCGCCGCCCGACCCGGCGAGCCACTCGCCGAGAATGGCGCGAGCGGCCACCAGGCGGCGTTCCTCCTCGGAGAGGGGACCGGCCAGACAGGCCGCCTGGCCCGTGGCCCGCATGCAGCACGAAATCAGGCAGGCCAGCAAGTTCGTTGAGACGGCAAGCCTGGAGCCTTTGGGGATATCGTTCACCTGGCTGACCACTTCCAATCCACGGCCTGGCCCCACGACACGGGCCAGCAGATCGGCAAGCGATTGGCCGGCGCCCTCCATGCCCGGGGGAACGATCCCCGCCGCTATGACCGCGGCCTTCAGGAGACCGAGGTAGTCCTTTGCAAAATCGAAGACCTCGGGAAGCTCCGAGATCGAGGCCGAGGCTCCCAGATCGACGCTCACGAGCCGCAATATCGGTTGATCGATCACGCGCAAAAATGCCTGCACTGGAGGGAGCGGCCTCGGGTCTCTTCCCCTGACACACAGGTCAATCGAGACGTTAAGCACCCGTGCGCCTTCGGGAAAATCCATCCCAAGGAAGAAGATGTCGCTCCAGCCGCTGTGCGACAGGTCCATCCGCACCGGCGTCTGCTCGCGGATGATTGTCTGCCCGTCGATCAACTCGCGCCGTATGCGCAGCGGATGATCGGCCGGGTGCCCGACTCTGAACATCCACTGATTGCCCCGAACCGAACGAACGCTTCGTCGGACCTGATCGGCGAGTGTCTGGAAACCAAGATCCCGGTAGGCGGCTGCCAGCCCGCTCGACAGCGCCTCGCTGGGCCCCGCTGACTTCTGCTCCGCCAGAAAAACCTGGATCGCTTCCTCGAACCTTCGCTTCAGCAGGCGGGCGTAGCCCTCAAACGGGAGCAGTGTGCGCGATCGCGCATCCAGCTTTTCGGGCAGGTGGAAGCGGTGGATCGCGTAGAGGAAGAACAACGCACGAACACGCTGATACAGGTTGTCGGAGGTCCTCCGGAACTCCTCGAGGCTGTCGCACTCGCCCAGCAGCCTTTGGAAATCCGCCTCGCGCGCATAAGCGTCCAGCGAGAGGTTTCGTACGGCCTGATCAGAAGAGGTGATGATTTCCACCAGTCGTCCCGGCACGGTCTGCTCCAGTCCAGGTCAGCGGGCGGTATCAGCCCGGTTCAGTTTTCGGGTGGCAAGAAGCTCTACCAGCGACGCGAGCACCTCGTCCTGGTCCCGACCGGAAAGAGCCAGGGCCAGTTGGGCCGTCAGAAGCCCGTACTTCACACCTATGTCGTATCGCAGGCCTTCAATTTCGATTGCCAGGTAGCGCTCTTTTTGAGCCAGCAGCGCGAGTGCCGCCGAGAAGCCGGGAGCCGTCTCGAGAATCTGCATAATCGTCGGACTGAGGACGTGCATCCCGAAGAAACAAAGGTAGTGACCGGCCCGAAGCCCGGGGACCAGAAGCCTCTGCTCAGCCTCGGTCGGAGTCGGTTTCTCGATAACCGTCTCGACCAGGTAGAGGCTCTTCTTCCCACCCACTCGCCGGCCTCCGATTGTCCCGTAATATGGCAGCATGCTCTCTCGAGTTGCCTGAACGGCTGACATCGAACAGGACTCCACAGCCGCCGCCTCGACCAGCTGTTGCGCACAACGTGCGTCGCGCCTGCTCCAGTAAAGGTGATCGCCGACGAGGTGAAGGAACGGCTCGTCTCCGACGAATTCCCTACCGGCGAGCACCGCGTTTCCGTACCCTCGGGGCTCGGTCTGCTCGATAAAATGGAGCCAGTCGCCCAATTCCCCGGCGGCCTCCCGGTACGCTGGCTGATCTCCAGGCGAAACAACGACGCAAATCGACTCAACTCCGGCACAGAGGGCTTCCTCGACGATGATTCTGAGTGCAGATTTCTGCAACCCGTCGCTATCGATCAAGGTCTGGAGGGGCAGGCTGCGCTGGGTCTTTCCAGCAGCCGTGATCAGCGCCTTACGTACTTTCATGGGCTAAAGATAGCGTAGTTCCGAGGACCGATAAAGTTCCGTCTCCTCCGAGGGGCGGTGCCAGGCGCCGGCGAGCGGCACAGGCAGGCAACGCCTGACGTGTTTGCGGCTTGCTCGCGGTTTCAATCCGCGCCACTTCGCAAAAGACGCTCCGTTTGCGGTTCTGTGTCGATTGGTGAGGCGCCTCGGACAACTTCTAGAACCTGTGACTATCGGCGGTCGTATAACGAATGTCAACACTTCCAAAGGAGGTCCTATGAATCCGATCCTCGCATCGTTGCTGCTGGTCGTTAGTCTCCCTGCCGTGACGCAAACTCCGGGTGCCGGGCAGCAGGCCGTCGAGAATCTCCAGACGCGCCTGGTGAAAGACTACCTCGAAGCTTTCAATTCACCGGGGAAGGACCAGATCAGGAACTTCTTCACGAAGTACGTCACGAAGCAGGACCTTGAGCGGGTTCCTATCCAGGACCGGCTCAACCGGTTCGCGCAGATGAAGCAACGACTGGGGAAACTCGAACTCGTCAAGATCATTGAAACTTCTCCCGCTTCGGTCGTCACCCACCTCAGGTCGGCCGAACGAGAACTGCTCGAAGTGACTTTCGAGCTCGCAGGAGGAGAACCTCCCAAGTTGCGGGGTATCCGTGTGGAGGACCTTGGACAAGACGAGGCGTCTGGGCAAGTGAGCACACCCAAGGCGAGCGAAGCGGAGCTTCTGACGGCGGTCGAGAAGCATCTGGAAACGGCGGCCGCGGATGGGGAGTTTTCTGGCGCGGTTCTGATTGCCCAGGCTGAGCGCATTTTGTTCGAGAGGGCATATGGGTTCGCGGATCAAGCCGCCAAGACAGCGAACCGTCCCGACACGAGATTTAACCTTGGATCGATCAACAAGATCTTCACCAACATCGCGATTCACCAACTGGCAAGCCAAGGGAAACTATACCTGGACGACACGATTTCAAAATTCCTGCCGAACTATCCCAACAAGGACGCCGCTGGCAAAGTGACGATCCGGCATATGCTCTCAATGTCCTCCGGAATCGGTGACTTCTTCGGAGAGCGGTTCGATCGGACACCGAAAGACAAGATAGTGACTATAAGCGAGTACCTGCCGCTCTTTGCCGATTTGCCTTTGGACTTCCAGCCGGGCTCACAACGCAGATACTCGAATGGCGGGTACATCGTACTCGGGGCAATTATCGAAAAGGTCACCGGGACCGACTACTACTCGTATGTGAAGCAAAACATCTACGGGCCGGCCGGGATGAAAGAATCAGACTGGTTTGAGAGGGGGAAGCTGCCGCCGAATACGGCAACCGGATACACTCGACACGGGCCTTCGGGCAGTGAGACCCCGGGCAATCGACTGCCTAACCTGGAT
>Ga0105092_10000432_pt1 | contig 21748 bp, 14 predicted proteins | sample PPLLak2March2015_FD_87021 | JGI IMG/M metagenome (GOLD analysis project Ga0105092, IMG submission 87021) | Freshwater sediment microbial communities from Prairie Pothole Lake near Jamestown, North Dakota, USA - PPLs Lake P7 Core (1) Depth... | ecosystem: Environmental > Aquatic > Freshwater >... | reverse complement strand
CTCCGTTAGGAGCCGGATGTTTATAGTCTGACAGAATGCCGGCGAGGCGCCCTGTAGGGGCGCGATGTGCTGAAGAACCAAGAACATCGCGCCCCTACAGGGCGCCCTTCCTCCTGCCGTGCCAATCTATAAACATCCGGCTCCTGACGGAGCCAAGACGGCTTTTTCAACACCCTCGGAGCGTGTGGCGCGGCTCTGTAAACTTACAGCGGTTCCGAGATACGTATAAAGATCAGCCTCTGCCGCCGCGCTCCAAATCTACCGGGCGGACGGTCACGCACCGGGATTACATCCTCTTCTCCGCAGGAGTTGGAACCGGTAGCGACTTCAGCGTTCGGATTGTCGAGATGACCCTCTCCATGGGCTCATCCTTGGTCAGATAGGCGCAGGCGCCGGCTTCGGTCATGGAGTCGATGATGGCGGTGTCGACATGCATGGACAGACCGATTACCTTAATGTGCGGCAGGTGGCGACAGATGACTCGGGTTGCCTCGAGACCTCCCATGCGCGGCATCGTGATATCCATAAGAATGACATCGGGCTGAAGCTGGCGGGCCAGCTCGACCGCCTGTTCGCCACCTCGGCTTCTCCCACGATGAGAATGTCAGGCTCCAGTTGGAGCATGCTGCGCAAGCCTTCGCGCATGACTTTGTGATCGTTGACCACAATCACCCGGATGCGGCCGCCTTCGCGCATGCGTTCTTTTGTCGCAGGCGTCTGTCCGGCGAAGGCGTCCTTGACCGCGGCCAGGGTATCGTCCGCGCGCACCTGGCCCAGAGGTGCAAAGGAGGGTTACGCGGGTTCCCTTGCCAGGCGCGCTGTCAATTTCCATTTTCCCGCCAATGTAGGCGAGGCGCTGCTGGATGGGGAAGAGTCCAAAGCCGCCTGAAGTGGGCCGATTTTCCTTCTTAATCGCCTCGGGGTTGAAGCCTTGCCCCTGATCCTCTACCACGATCTTCACTCGCCGGTCGGACGCGCGGGTCATCTTGACCCGGGCGAAGGTGACGCCCGAGTATTTGCACGCATTGAAAAGCAACTCCCGCGCGGCGCCGAAAAGGAAGAGTCGAACATCCTCGGATTCCGGTTCGGCGGCCGGGTCGGCAACCACGTCGACAGTCCATTGATGCTGCTCGCGTGCTTGTTCTGCAAGTCAATCAAGTGCGGCCGCCAAACCTGCTTCATGGAGGATCGGCGGACTGAGCTCGGCTGTGAGGGATCGTGAGGCGCTGATAGCCTCGGCGACGTGCCGATCGGCGCGCAGGAACATATCCAGGCCCCCCGGCTCTTTTAAGGACCGGCGTCCGATAGCGATCTGCATTCGCGCCGCAACCAGTAATTGCTGAATGTGGTCGTGCAGGATGGTCGCCACGCGCTTGCGCTCGCGCTGTTCCGCCTGAGTCAACTCGGTGGTCAAGGCCCTTAGGTGCTCGGCCAGGCGACGTACCTCCTCCGTTCTCTCTGCGACCCGTTGTTCCAGCGTGGCATTGAAATCGATAAGGTGCTGCTCGAATTCCTTGCGCGCGGTGATATCCACCGCCACGCCGATATTGGCGGTCAATCGGCCTGTTTCGTCCGCGACGCTGCGGCAACGGACCATTACCCAGCGAACACTGCCGTCAGGCCGGATCAGGCGATAATCCGTATGGACTTCATCGGTCGTACTGAGTGTGTGAGCGGTTGCCTGTTCGAGCTTTAACCGGTCGTCCGGGTGGACGAGCGCCGTCAGACTCTCCAGGTTGACTCTGGCCCCCGGTTGCAAGCCGAAAATCGCCCGGCAACGGTCCGAGAATTCGGTCTGGTCCTCCTTCAGATCCAGATACCAGGTGCCGATTCCACCGATGTCGGTTGCCAGTCGCAGCCGCTCTTCACTCTGACGAAGCGCCTCTTCAATCTCTCTGCGCTCGGTGACGTCTACACTGCTGCCTACATGGCCGAGGAACTCACCCGAAGAAGAGAACCGGGGGCGGGCAAACGACTCGATCCATCGCCACTGCCCGTCCTTCTGCATAACCCGTGCCTCGGCGTGAAAGGGGCGTTGCTCACGGACCGAGGCAAGGAACTCAGTGACATAGGCATCGGCGTCGTTGGGATGCATGAGAGGCTGCCAGTTGTCGCCGCGCATCTGCTCGAGACTTACTCCAAAGAACTCACCGAAAGTGCGGTTGACGAACAGTTGTTTCCCTTCAGCGTCGTGGACCCAGATCATCAAGGGCAGCCCATCGGCCATAGTGCGGAAGCGCTCTTCACTCTCGCGCAGCGCCCGGTCGGCCTCCCGCCGGGAGCGGGCGAGTTGCAGGTGGGTGCGAACTCTTGCGACCAGTTCGCGGGCGGAAAAGGGCTTGACCAAATAGTCGTCCGCACCTGCCTCGATGCCTTCCAGCCGGGCCCCTTCGCCGGCCCGTGCAGAAAGCATGATGACCGGGACTTCTAGCTCTCCGTGCGTTTGTTCCGGAAGCTCCTTGCCGAGCAGGGCTTCCAACGGGCCAAGCATGAGGGTCAGAGGAGTACGAAATTCGTGGCTCACGTTACCGAAAAATGCTGTCTTGGCCCGGTCCAGCTCCTGGAGCGCCTCTGCTCGTTGCCGTTCTTCCTCGTAAGCAGTGGCATTGGCGATGGCGGCCGAGATATGTCCTGCTGCGAGATCGAAGAAGCTGCGATGGTCCTGATCCCAGGCTCGGCAAGGGTTAAGCCCAGCGACCAGGATGGCGCCTGGCTCCTCGGAGCCAGGCTCACGGAGCGGAAGAACCACCGCCCGCTCGGCCGGTATGTCCCATCCGGTAGACGGGGGAGACGACATGCGGGTACCGAGATCCTCGATAACGAGCGTTTCCCGGCTCTTCAGAATTTCCGCAAAATCCCAGGGATCACAGGCCTGGGAGTCGTTCAAATCAACCTCGTTCGGGCAGTCCTCTGAGCCCGCCTCGAGTCCAAAAGCGTCACAAAGGCGCGCAACTTTGCTCGGAGGGTCCAGGATATAGAAGGCGGCAAATGGCGTGTCTATCCGGCTGCCGGCCAACGCCCGAATGGCCGTTTGGCAAGCCTGCTCCTTGGTCTTCGCCTGGGTGGCCTGGTATGCCAGATCGCGCAAGACCAGCAACCTGCGTTCTCCCAGCACGCGTCCTGTCGTTTCCTGTACCGCGCAAAAGACGCCGCCCACCTGCCCGTCTTCCTGCCGAATTTCGTTGCCGAAACGGTCAAGACCGTCGGGGAGGGAACCAGCAGAGCCGTGCACGCAGGGAAGGGCGGCGAACTGCGCTGCAGCCCTTCGCTGCGGCGGCTTGTAACGCGATATCAGCACGACATGAGCCGGCATCCCATCTCGAAAGTCTGTACGCTGCAATATTTACCTGAACCCCTTGCCCCGGTTCTACGTACTGCACGTTTGAAAGGAAGGAAATTCATGTACGGGCTGGCGGGTGATATGCGCTGCGCGATTCGCTCTCTTCTTCGAACGCCGGGTTTTACGGCCATTGCGCTGGGAATGCTTTCGTGCGGCATCGCGTTGAATACGGCGGCTTTCACTGTCGTCAATACTCTAGTCAAAAGCCCAGTTCCTTTTCCCCGTCCGGAAGAACTGGTGTGGGTAGGCGGTGTGGACACCGAGAAGCATGAGCCTACGGGCCTGTCATACGCTGACGTGGAGCGCCTTACTTTGGGTGTCACGTCATTTCGATCGATCGGCGGGCTGCGGCCGAGCGACTTCAGTTTGAAGGGCGAGGCCGTGACTGGCGCCATGGTCACTTCCGGGTTTATCCCGGCCCTCGGCCTCTCCCCGCTGCATGGCCGCTTTTTTTTCGAAAGCGAGTATCGGGGTGAGGGGCCCCGGGTCGTGGTTATTGGCGAAAAGCTCTGGGAGACGGCCCTGGGACGGGACCGCGCTGTTGTCGGCAAGGAGATCGAGCTGGACGGCCAAGCCTTTACTGTCGTGGGCGTTCTTCCCAGGATTTTCCGCTCTTATTACGCAAGATACGACGCCTGGACACCTCTGATCCCAGCCGCCCAGGAACGGGAGCTCCGGTCCTTGGACGTTCTCGCGAGGCTTAAGCCCGGCGTGAGTGAGGACGAGTGCCGGGCCGAAGTCCAAATGATCTCTGAACGTCTGGGACGCGAGTATCCGCAGACGAATCAGCAATGGAAAGCCAGGGTATCAAGCGTCGCCGGAGCGATGAGCCATGTCCTCGGTGGGTATCTGGTCCTTCTGGTTATCGTCGGACTGGTTCTCCTGGTAGTCTGCGCCAATCTGGCCGGCCTGCAGTTGGCCCGTGCCGCAGCACGGCAAAAGGACGTCGTCGTCCGCCTGGCCCTGGGTGCCTCCCGCTGGCGGGTCATCAGGCACCTGTTGTCTGAAGGAATAGTGCTGAGCCTGATCAGCGGCGTCTTGGGTGTTTTAATAACGATTTGGGTCCGCAACGTGCTCATTGCCACGGTTCCGCACCTTCGTGAATTGGTTATCGATGAGCGGGCTCTCGGTTTCACTCTTATCGTGACCATCGTTACCGGCCTGGTCTTCGGCCTGCTGCCGGCCCTTACCGTATCCAGGGCTGATCTGCAACAGGCACTCAAGGCTGCTTCTCCCGGCGCTCTGGCTTCACAGAAGCGCGTGCGCGGAATCCTGGTCATAGCCGAAATTACGGTAGCGGTCGCCTTCCTGGCTTGTGCGGGCGTGCTTGTCAGAAGCTTCACCAGTCTGCGTGCCGTCAACGCCGGTTTCAATTACGAGAACTTGTTGACCGCCCGGGTCTCTCTCCCGGAGGCACGATACACCGAGCCCGACGCCAGGCTTCGTTTCATAAGGGACTTCATTGAACGGGCCGATCGCACCGCCGGCGTCGTCTCCTCAGCCGCCACTGCCGATCTCCCGCTTTCAGGCGGGGTCAAGACTCTCAAGCTAAGGGCCGAGGGAGAGCCGGGCTTTCGAGCAATGGGCGGCCGTTCCACTGTCATTTCCTCGAGCTACCTGAAAGTTCTTCCCGTCCCGTTGGTTGAAGGACGAGGTTTCACGGACGCGGACACGCCTGATTCCGCGCCCGTTGCGCTGGTTAACCGCAAGCTGGCCCAGATCCTTTGGCCCGCCCGATCTGCGGTCGGGCGCCGGCTGGAAGTCGAGGGGCAGAAACCGGTGACGATAGTCGGGGTGATCGAAAACGTGAATCAGGATCTGACGACCCCGGTTTTCCCTGAGGTCCTCCTCCCCTACAGCCAGAATGCCCGGGCGTCGATGCAGTTTCTGTTCAGGACCAGGGGTGAAGCTGCGAGCGTCATTCCTGCCCTTAAGCAGGAATTGAGCAAGGTTGACCCAGCGCTCGGGCTGGCGGGCCTTCAATCAATGGAGGAAATTATCGACGGTTACTTCCCGCCGCTGCTCATCGCAGGAATGGGCGCTTTTGCCGCTATAACCCTGCTTCTGGCGTCGCTCGGGCTCTACGGAGTGGTATCGCACCTGGTCACGCAGCGCACGCAGGAGATCGGCATTCGGATGGCGCTGGGCGCTGGCAAGTCTGATGTCGTCCGGTTGATTCTTAATGACGGCGTCCGGTTGATCGCGCTTGGGACGGGGATTGGCCTGGTACTGGCTGCAGCGATCGGGCGCCTTCTGTCGAGCGTACTTTTCGGGGTACGTCCTTACGATGTTCCATTGTTTGGCGCAGTTGCTTTGCTCGTGATCGCGGTTACGATTGCGGCCGCCTTCGTGCCCACATGGCGGGCAACCAAGCTGGAACCCGTCCGCGTGCTGCGGGCGGAGTGAGGTGAAGGACCAAAACGGCACAGAGCCGTGAGCGCAGGCTAGGAGCGCAGGCTGTCGGAGCGCAGGCTGGGAGCGCAGGCATCTTGCCTGCACTGGGGCCGCAGGCATCCTGCCTGCTTGTGCCGCATCACCTCTCTTTCGGAGTGAAAGAGATGGTGCCTTTATTGGCAGGTGTTCGAGCGCTACTCCGCAGTCCGGGCAACCCGAAATCCCGAGTTGTTGCACCGATCGTTCGACAGGAAGGGAGCGCGAGAAAACACACGCGCCTCAGAGGCGTCTCCGCCCCAACGTCCTCCCCGTAACGCCTTCTGCGGATGTTCGTCCTGGCTCACGGCATGGGGATTGCGCTGGGCGGCCGAACTGTACGGCGCGTAATCGTCACTGGTCCACTCCCACGCATTTCCGCTCATATCGAACAGGCCCAGCCCATTGGCGAGGAGGCTTCCGGCCGGCAGCGTCTTCTTTCGGTTCAAGCCCGGTTCAAGATAGGAGTAGCTACCAGCGTCCGCACGAAAGACGATTTCAGAGGATTTCGCGACGTTGCTGCCGGTCCCAAAACGGACGTCGCGCCCTTTTTCTCTCGCTGCATATTCCCATTCTGCTTCCGTTGGCAGGCGATATCCTTTGACCTTCCTGGTGTCGGTTGTCGGTTTCCCGTCTCGGTCAAGAAGCTTGCCGCTCTTCAAATCATAGGCAACCGGCAAGCCTTTTTTCTGACTCAGCCAGTTACAGTAGTTCATCGCGTCGTCGCACGACACCGCAACGACAGGGTCCTGATCGCCCTGCTCGAATCCGGGGGACTTCCAGTTGGTATGAGGACGATAGCCGACCCACCGGCTGCGCTCGACGTCCCAGACGGCGGTGCCGTCCGAAGTGGCGAGCACCTGGTAGTGGAGCCGGAGTCTCTCAGCCATAGTTTTGGGCCGTTCCGCTGCAAACTCCTTCTGAAAGCCGTCCGGGTTGTCGGGATGTTCGGCCGAAGTGCGGTAGCTGGTCGCTTCAACGAAGGCGCGGAACTGCGAGACGGTTACCTCCGTCTTCGACAGAAAGAACGAGTCAAGCTGAACTTCGTGCACCGGTTTCTCATTCTCGGCCCCGTCGCCGAAGACGTCTCCCATCTGAAAAGTGCCTCCCGGGATGAGGACGAGTCCTTCATCGGGTGTCCCGCCTGCGCCAATTGCAGCTGCAAAAGCCAGCAGGAAGATAGGAACGAGAGCAGGGCGGATACTGAGCAAGTGCCGGGCGCCGGGTGTCATAGATTCCTCCAGTCAAGTCTATTAGACGTCTATTGAAGCGATTTATTACACGGGGCGGCTCGCTCTGTTCTGATGGTATATTGACGCCGGTTGATTCCGCAGTCTCTGAATGATGTTTCTTCTGCGAGGATCTCCAAATTTCACCGGCTTTCTCTGCTCAACATAGACAACGGAGACGAGGATGAGGAAACTGAAGGGCGTCTGCATCGGAGCGGGCTATTTCAGCCACTTTCAGTACGAGGCGTGGCAACGAATACCTGAGGTGGAGATCACGGCCTTCAGCAATCGGGACGAGACGCGCGCACAGGCCGTCAAGGACCGATTCTCACTCCCTTGCTATGCCGATTACCGGGAGATGTTCGAGCAGGAGCGGCCTGATTTCGTGGATGTCATTACGCCGCCGCCTTCCCACCGGGAGATCTGCGCCGAGGCCGCCGGGCGCGGCATTCACATCATTTGCCAGAAACCCCTCGCTCCAAGCTTCGAAGAAGCCTCTGCCATTGTTGCGAACGCCGGAGACGCGGGCGTCCGATTCATGGTTCACGAAAATTTCCGGTTCCAGCCGTGGCACCGGGAAATCAAACGGCAACTGGAGGCGGGGGCGATCGGAGACCGCCTCTATTCTCTGGCTTTCCGCTGCCGGATGGGCGACGGTTGGGGAGAAAATGCTTACATTCCGCGCCAGCCTTACTTTCGTGACTACCCCAGGCTGCTGGTTTACGAAAACGGAGTACATTTCATCGACACCTTTCGCTTCCTGGTGGGCGAGATTATCCGAGTCACAGCCTGGTTGCGCCGCCTTAACCCCGTGATCAAGGGAGAAGACGCCGGCTTGCTAGTGTTCGAGTTCGCAAACGGCGCTGTCGGCCAATGGGACGCCAATCGCTACAATGAGACCAATTTCGCCGACCCGCGTTACACGTTCGGCGATTTTCTTTTAGAGGGAAACCGCGGTTCCATCCGGCTTTATCCTAACGGGAGGCTGACTCTGCAGCCATTGGGGCGGTCGGAAAGCGAAATTCCTTACCGGCACGAGGCGCGCGGTTTCTGTGCCGATTGTTGTTACCTGACCCAGCGCCACTTTGTCGACAGGATGCTCGACGGCCAGCCGTTTGAGACGAACGGACAGGACTACCTTAAAACACTCGCAGTACAGGAGGCCGTGTATCAGTCGGCCGTGAAACGGGCGCCGGTGGCGGTGCGAGAGGACTAGTGGGCTGCTGCTCCGCCGCTACCTCTCACCCTCCTCCACCACGGCCACGCTGTTGTCCTCCGGGTGGCGGTCGATTAACTTGAGGCAGGGGTCGATTCCCGCGCGGACCGGCTTCTCCCTCACGTCGATGGTAAACCGCAACTTCTCCTGCTCGATTTTTCGACGCTCGAGATGCACCCACTCGCCGCTAGCCGCCTGGGCTCCAATGTCAATCCAATCCGAGAGCACGGCCTTACTTTCCTGGCCGCGACCGTTCGCGTATGACTTGCGGCTCACCACGTCCAGAACGACCCGGTATTTGCCGCCTTGGCGCTTCTGACAAGTCGCGCGCACGGCCCTGTTATCGTAAAGTGTGACCGAATCGAAGAAATCCGAGATCAGATAACGGAATTCAGGAGGGGTAACCTCGCGCAGACGACTAACGAGATCCGCGGCAACGGGGTAGGGAGGCCCTTTGTACCGGTATGCGGCCAGGTAATCGGCCAGCACCCGGTTCACTGTTTCTTCGCCGATGTAGTCTTGGAGCGCGCACATCGCCAGTCTCCCCTTCTGATAGGCGATGTAGTAGTCATCAGAAGCCTGTGACAAAGACACCTCCTCATCGCCGTCATTGGCCCGTCCCCACAAGTAGCCGCCCAGCTCATAGCTAAGCATCTTGCGGATCACGCTTTCCGGAAATTCGCGCTTCAAGACCATGGTTGCCGAGTAGTTCGCCAGTGTTTCGGTCAACATCTGCTCTCCAGCGACGTTCGCGCCGCGAACCTGCTGCCCCCACCATTCATGAGCCAGCTCGTGAGCCGTCACCGCAAATGGAACGTCGACGTTATCGTCGGATGGACGCACCCAGGCGATGAATCCGGCTGATTCGGAGAAGGGGATGAGTCCCGGCTCCGACCTTCCCCGGCGGGGTAGATCGGGAGGACTGCCGCAAAAAGACCGCCCAATCCCGCAGCCGAGAAAACGTAGAGCACGAAAACGACACTCCCTGTGAAGCGCGCGGCCAGGTACGCCCTCGGAGAGATCGGCTTGGTGAAGTAGAGCGGGTGTAGCAAGAGGAATTTGTTCCGTGGGGAATGTGATTCTAGGCCCCCTTGGGGTCGAAAACCCCTGGGAGCGCAGCCATCCTGCCTGCCCTTAAGCAGTCGGACGGGTCAGCCGGTCATTTTGTCAGTCGGTCAGTTGGTCAGTCCGTCAGCTGGCTTTAGCGACCGACCAGAGGATGACAGACGCGCGGTTCTTGTCCCGCTGGATCATCTCGGTCAGCTGACGAGACGCATTTGCAAAGGTCGCCTGGTCCTCCCACAGGATTACCCAGTAGACGGGTATTTCCGACCGAGCCGGGGTGTGACTCCCCACCTTGACTTGCCGATTGCGCCTCGGATACGCTCTCGCGCCAGTATGGAGCCGGCCGGTTCTTGGGGGAGGTGTGCATGAGGCTTGCGCTGCTCGCGTTGTCCTGCTTCCTGGCGTTTCTTGTCTTTCCTCACCGCATTTCCGGAGACCCGGGATCCAATAATAAATGGGCAGCGGTTAAGCGGTGGAATCTATGGACGAAGGTCACGTACGAGCATCTCTGGATCAACAAGTCGGAGTGTGGAGGCCACAGCCGAGACGAGGATCACGAAGAGACAATCACGACGGGGCCTCTGGAGTTTTTGGAGCACATATCCGATGACTCAATTGACGTTATCAGCTGGACCTCCAATCTTGGGCGCGCGTCAGGCTCTGAAAGCCAGCACGATGAGAGCGTGGACTGCGACGGGCGAACGATCACGTCGACGCTCAACGGAAGCGGCAGCAACCCGGAGCCATTCTTCATCGGATTGCATATCGACCTGAAGAAGGGGACTTACAGCCTCGGCGCCCACAACGGCGCGAATTACACGCTGCACCGGCGCGTCGTAACACCCGAGGGAACTCAAAGCAGCTCCTGGGATAGCGGCGGCGGGTATGACATAGAAATCGAAGAGCCTCTCCCCGGAGGTTCGACGACGGTATTGTCGGGCATGCGGGTGCTCGACAAACCGCCCCATGCCGGGCACGGCCAGAAGTTGACCGTCAACTGGCGACTGACTCCCGGCGACCGGGAAGACGTCGAGCTGCTTGTCGATCCCGACCAATACGACAAGTGGCTGCCGGAGGGCGGAAAGGACGAGAAGCAGATAGGCAACCAGCTGGCCATCTTCGTGAAGTTGCGGGCGAAGGATGGAAAGGAACCGCAGCAGAAGGCGAAAAGAATTGTCTTTGAGCTGACGGACACGTCCCAGATCCCGGGTGTTTGCGACAATTACCCGCGGGACGCCAAGTCCGACCATGACTTTCAGTTTGGCGAGGAGACTAATCCGGAACTGAAAGTCACAGGCAAAGGACAGCAGGCCGAAACCAAGCCGGGAGAGTATACGGAGGCTTATGCCATCCTCGACAGCTACGACTTCGGCGGCTACTCCACTTTGAAAGTCACTGCCTACCTGACAGATGGACAGGAAGTGACTGGCCACCTGAAGAGCGACAAGTCTCAGACCGAAATCCGGATCCCGAAACGAACGCCGGACTCGAAGATCGGTGAGGCTTGGAAAAAGCGTGAGAACGTTGAGTCTCTCTCAGACGGGGACGACGGTGAAGAGACGCCGAAGCTCGACGGGCACAACGGTGACGGACTGACCCTGTACGAGGAGTATCGGGGGTTCATGGAGGACGGCGAGCACTTCCGTGCGAAACCCAAGCGGAAGGAGTTGTTCATCGTTGACAAGGTCGGGGGGCGGAGCAAGGATGGAATTGCCCTCCTGAGAACAGCCACCGATCTCCTGATCTACGACAAGCTCCTCCAGACCGAGGCCGACGAGAACGGGGTGGTCAATGCCAATCACGGCGGCAAGATTCCCCGCCGGGGTAGTAACTGGGCCGTCCGTCTGGAAAACAATCCCGACCCGAAGATCCGGTATGCGGAGGGAGTTGGGAAGACAGGCGGACCGAAAAAGGTCCTGATGGGCTCGGGCTTTGACCCCGGTCCCGGAGGGTGGAATACCGCGTGGGGGAAGCGGATCATCACCGACGACTATGCGGCCACCGTGGCACATGAAATCCTGCACTGCCTACGCGTGTCGCACCACGGGAACACCGATCCCGGCAGGAAGTGGTGGATTAAGGACATGGGCGACCGCGGCCAGTTGGTGGTCAGGGAATACGACATGCTCGGCGACAACCAGGACGAGGTTGCCAAGGCCGGGCATGTGATTCGGGTTCTAACCGAGAACGGCCGCGAGCTGAGGCCTGATAGCCCGGAGCTTTCGCTGCCCACTTACCATTATGTCGGGGCGGCAAACGGGCAGCACAGCGGCCATGAGGACTGCCTGATGCGCTACAAGTGCGCGGACGTCTACGTTTCACCTTCTGATGGCGATATGAGGTATTTGGCGGGTGACGAAATGACCGGAATCGGTCTGTGCAAGGACGCCCACGGGACCGGAGTCAATGACCCGGGCCGGAAGCCGCGTTCCCGGTACGGGGATGCGTCGGCCGGGAATTGTTTTGAACAGCCATGCGTCAACGATTCGGCTCATTGATGAGGTGCACCCAATGAAGAAATCTTGCTTGATTGTTGCCGGGCTGGTCGTGGTCGTAGTGTTCGCCTGCATCCTGGGAGTCGGCGCATGGTGGGTCTGGAGCAGATACTTGAAGCCTGCCATCACTCCGGTCGCCGAGCGGACGGGATCCACGATGCGCGAAACGGGCACAAGACCGGAACTGCCAAGCGTGGAGATGCAGGTCCATTCGGCCGGGGAAGGCCAGGCGTTTACCGGTTGGCCTCTGCTGGTGCGAGTCTCCGTGCGCTGCCCGCTTTCTTCCGACTCCCAGAAACCGAAGCCGGTCCTGATTGCCGGCCCGGGTGGATCCTGGCAGGAATCCCTGCGGCTGGCCGTTCAAGACACGAGCGGCGCGAAGGTTGATTGGCCCTGGCGGCAGCCGAAGGCGGACGGGGGGACGGTCACGCTCGACGGGCGCATGGGAATAGAGTGGGTCTGGTGGCTGACCGGCGATGAAACCCAGGCGATCCGGGCAGGGAAGTATCGGCTGACGGCAGTCCTCGACACCGCTAAGGTCACCGCCCCGGGGGCATGGAAAGGTACCGTCAGCAGTCGATCCGCCGATCTGGACCTGAAGGCGCCGGGGCAGCTTTCCGCCGAACAGGAGGCGCTGAAAGAGATCCAAACGGCACAAGCGGAGGCCCTGGGTGGCAACAGCGCGGCTGCTGTTGCCCGCCTTCAGACGATGCTAGGCCGCTCTCCCAAGGATATCGAGGCGCTGTCTTTCTGCGGGGGATTGCTCGCGGACAGCGGCCGGCTTGAGGAGGCGCTCGGAATGTACAATCGGGCGATCGATGCCTGGTACGAATCGAATCCCGACGCCGAGATCGAGCCGGTTCTGCTGTTGACGGAGCGCCGCCGCCTGCGCACTCGCATGCTCGAGCAGGAGCAGCCGAGCAGCTAGGTGGTACTGAAAGAATCGCGTGTTCCACCCAAACAGCCTGGAGTCGCGTGACAGATCCGCGCACGCAGGGGCTGTTGAATAAGGGTCCCCACCACCCAAGGGGGGCACAAGCGCTCAAATAGGAGCTTTGCCCCCGTAGGGGGCGGATGTTTATAGTAAACCGGGGTGGAAAGTAGGGCGCCCCAGCGGGGCGCGATGTTCCGAGCCGTCACGGAACATCGCGCCCCGCTGGGGCGCCCTACTTTCCACCCCGGTTTACCATAAACATCCGCCCCCTATGGGGGCAAAGCTCCTATTTGAGCGCTCATACCCCAAGGGGGTCCCGTAGTATACCTCAGGGTTGGCCGCGTTTTAAGCGGCCTACCTCTGGGTTACGGGACGCCGCACGTACCCCACCCTGAAAGGTTGCGTATCGGGCATAATACGCAACTCTTTCAGCATGGGCTAAACCCGGGACGGTCGGCCAGTCGGACCAGGGAAGTAGCCATCTGGGCGGCTGTGTTTTCAGGTCGGTAGGGCCGGCACGTCTATAGAAACCGGGCATCAGGCGATCCAGGTTCGTAGGACCGACACGTGCTGAGGATCTTGGCTATAGACGTGCCGGTCCTACGGACCTGAAAACACAGCCGCCCAGATGGCTACTTCCTTGGGAGGGTAGGTTGTCTAGCAGCTGGGCTTTGCTACGCAACGCCTTCGTACAGCCTGCTTGGGTGGAACCGTGCTCTCCCGCCGCCGTCAAAGGCGTAAAATCATCCAATCGACGAACCGTGTAAGGGAACACCTATGCCAGACAAGTCTCAGTCGAACCAAGCGGTCGACAAGGACATCCTGCGGGCAGTTCTGAAGAGCCAGTACTACGCGGCAGCGACCATGCTCCGGGAGGCCGTCGAGCGCTGCCCGGATGACCTGTGGACCACTAGAGCCCACCCTAACCAGTTCTGGCATGTCGCTTACCACACGCTCTTCTACATGCATCTCTATCTGCAACCCTCCGAAGCCGGTTTCAAGCCGTGGGAAAAACACCGTCCCGAGTATCAGTACCTGGGACGCCAGGCGCCGCAGATCGGCGATCCGTATTCAAAGGAAGACCTGGTGGAATACGCAGCGTTATGCATCTCGATGATTGATCCGGCTGTCGACCGGCTGGACCTCGATCAGCCGGAATGTGGCTTCTGGTGGTACAAGATGTCCAAGCTCGAGCACCAGATCGTTAATATCCGGCACATTCAGCATCACGCTGCCCAACTCATCGATCGCCTGGGCGCTGTCGGCAAAGGAGGCTTCGACTGGGCTGACGGCCGCACGGCCGACTGACCTGCATGCAAATCAGCCCGGACATGCAACAAAGTACGGCGGTCGAAAGGCGGAGCGCGGCCACGAAATCTGTTCGGGGTCAATCATTGGAAGTCTCCGAGCACGCAAATCCGCGTTAGTCCCTCGTTTGTTTGACCCCGACCGGATTCCGGGGCCACTTCCTTTGTCCCCAGTTCTTTCGGCACGCGCATTGCCCTGTGACTGCTGCAGGAGGCGGATATGAGTCACACAGGCTATCGTCGGTGCTGCCGAATTTTGGTCCTGATCATTTGGGTGATCGCTGTTATAGCAGCTGTTTACGGTCAGGAACAGAAGACCTGGAACTACAAGGGAGAAGTGATGGGCCAGGTCGGTTGGGGAGGCTTTTACCACGGTGACAGCAAAATCGGCGACGGGACAGAGTGGGGCGGCAGTTTTGGGCTGAAACCTTTCTCGGGCAAGCTCCAGCGACTCGGATTCGAGATCCAAGCCAATCGCCTGGATGTTGCCTATGAGCGGGGTTCGAACATCAACGACGGACAGGTGACCTCCGTCGTCGGCAACGTTCTGTACCACTTCAGCAATTCACCGATCCAGCCTTACGTGGCGGGCGGACTCGGGGTTCTCAAAGCGAGCTACACAGAGAGGATCATCGGGGGCGCCGTCCTTGGGTCCAACGAGGACTACGTCTCGACGGTCGACGCTCAGAAAATGCTGCTCAACATCGGCGCCGGGGTTAAAGCGCGTCTGGTTCGCGGCCTGGCGATTCGTCCCGAAATCCGGTTTTACAACACGACCATCGGCTCCGGTTACAACTTCGGGTCCATTCGGCTGTCGGTCGGGCTCGGTTATTATTGGTGAGCCCCATTCCTCGGCTTATCGCCTACAATAGGCGATGAGCGGCTGGGAGCCGTTGACCCAAGACAGGAAAGGACGTTGCAGCTGATGCCGCCAGCCTCCCGGAGTTTTCAGATCTTCGTTAAACCCGTCGGATCGGCGTGCAACCTGAATTGCCGGTACTGTTACTATCTCTCGAAGGCCGGCGCTCGCGGCGGGCCCTCCCGCATGCCCGACGGTCTTCTCGAGCGGTACATCGAGCAGCAGATTGCGGCGTCACCCGATGAAGTCATCCGGTTCTCCTGGCATGGTGGGGAACCCACTCTCCTCGGCGTCGACTACTTTCGCCTGATCGTCGAGATCCAGCGCCGTTACTGCCCGCCGGGACGGAGGATTGCCAATGGCATCCAGACGAACGGGACGCTGATTGACGAAGAGTGGGCGAGTTTTCTGGCGGCAGAGTCTTTCGCGGTCGGACTCAGCCTGGATGGTCCTCGCGATATGCACGACCGTCATCGAAGCAGCCGAGACGGCAAATCCTCTTTTGATGAGGCGATTCGAGGCTACGAGGCGCTGAGCCGGCATCGCGTGCTGACCGACATTCTTTGCGTTATCAGCTCGCACAACGCCGGTCATCCGGCAGAGGTTTACGGTTTTTTCAAGCGGATTCGTGCCTCTTACGTCAGTTTTCTTCCGCTTGTGGAGCGCCGGCCCGATGAGCCGGACGGAGTCAGTCCGGAGAGCGTGGCTCCGCGGGCTTGGGGCGACTTTCTCTGCGCGGTCTTCGATGAATGGGCGTCTGGAGATATCGGGCGGATCAAAGTCCAGATCATCGAGGAAGCGGCTCGGACCGCGTTCGGGCAGGATCACTCACTTTGTATTTTTCGCCCGACCTGCGGCGACATCCCGGTCGTCGAACGAAATGGCGACTTTTACTCCTGCGATCATTTCGTGGATGCGGAGCATCTGGGCGGCAACATCCTCGACACCCCGCTCGTCGACTTGTTGGAAAGCCCTGCGCAGCGCGCTTTCGGCTCGGCCAAAATTGAATGCCTGCCTCGGGTATGTCATGCCTGCCAAGTGCGCGCAATGTGTCACGGGGAATGCCCAAAGAACCGGTTCGTGCAGGCCGCGGATGGCGGCCCACCCCTCAACTACCTCTGTCCCGGCTACAAGCGGTTCTTCACCCACGTCGCGCCGTTCGTTGAAGCGGTGTCGCAGCAGTGGCGCGCGGCAAACTGATCGGCCTCCGGAGCGATGGTAGTTGCGTCCAGCCCTATCGTGGCCGGACTCTCCAGAGTCCGGTGCCAGGCTCGCCGAGAGCCCGGCCATACAGACGAAGGGGCGGACGAGGACGAAGGGAGACGCGGTTGACGGACAAACACCGCGGCTCCGGGGCGCGCTATTGACTAACCTTACTCCAGATTTGGCCGGGCTCTCAGCGAGCCCGGCGCCGGACTCTGGAGAGTCCGGCCACCATAGGGCCGGACGCAACTACCATCGCTCCGGAGGCCCAACCCTTGCGGGGGCCGATTTACACGCAAGTCAGCACCCTGGCTCCGGGCGCGGCCCTCACTTCAGCTTTGCTTTGAGAAAATCCACGGTGCGCTTCCAGGCGAGGTCGGCGGCTTCTTTGTTGTACCGCTGGCCGGTGTCATTCATGAACGCGTGTCCTGCGCCCTCGTACATGTGAATTGTGTGCTCGACCCCGGCTTTCTTGAGCGCCTCCTCGAACGCCGGAATCCCGGCGTTAATCCGTTGATCGTCACCCGCATAGTGGATCAGCATCGCGGCCTTGATTTTGGGCACGTCTTCGGCTGCCGGCTGAGCGCCGTAGAACGGTACGGCGGCCGTCAGATCCGGCGCATTCACCGCGACCTGGTTCGTTACCGCGCCTCCCCAGCAGAAGCCCATAGCTGCCACTTTCCCCGTGGCCTGCGGCTGGGTCTTCAGGTACTGGACTGCAGCCGCGAAATTCTTGGTATTGGCATCCCGGTCGAGTTTCTGGAAGAGCGGCCGCGCTTCGTCGGGGTTCTCCGGGGTCCCGCCAAGTGGGGAAAGCGCGTCCGGCGCGATTGCCATGAAACCTTCGAGAGCAACCCGCCGGGCGACATCCTCGATATGAGGATTGAGGCCCCGATTTTCGTGGATCACGATCACGCCCGCGAGCTTTGTGGCGCCTTTCGGCCGGGCGGAATAGGCCCGGATCTCACCATTGGCGCCCGGATATTTGATGTAGCCTGTCTCCAGGCGGGGATCGTCTTTTGGCACGACTTCGCCCCGGGCCTGGTCCCCTTCGAGCCCCCGCACGATAGTGGTTGCCGCTACCGTCCCACCCGTGAACAGTGCGAGGCGTCGCAGCAGCTCACGACGGTCAATCGTCCCGCGCTCATACTCTTCGTACAGCTTGTTGATCTCTTTCGACATGGTTCCCTCCCTCTGGGTGATTTGCTTCCTCACGTGCAGTGGCAACGCTCTCTTTCGGAGTGCGGTGGCACTGCCCTTCACTTTATACGCATCTTGGGACCGCCGTAAGCTTACAGAGCCGCGCACGGAGCGAACGGGCTGCAGCCCGGAGCGCAGTAAGCGGGCAACCCTACGAACCTAAACGGCACGATGGGTTGCCCGCTTACTGCGCTCCGGGCTGCAGCCCGTTCGCTCCGTGCGCGGCTCTCTGTGAATCGGCGACGGTCCCGAGATGTGTATAAAGTGTAGGGCCATGCCACCGCACTCCGAAAGAAACCGTTACTCCGCGTCCTGGAGGCAAGCAGCCGTTACTTCCTCGCGACTTCGTACATCATCCTCGCGCCGGCAGCCGGATTACCGGCAACGTCGGCGGTAAAAGACAGCGCCTCCCCTTCGACTCGCGCCGGCACCTGGGCCAGGCGCTTACCGCCGGTCCCCAGGGCCCAAACCCTATACTTTGAAGGCGAATGCAACCGGATGTTGATGACAGATCTCCCGGCCCGAACGAGATACGGTAGCCGCCCCCAATCCTGGAGGGTCTTCCTGGTCGGCTCGGCGTACTGGATGCCGGTATTCTGCAGATCCGTGAGATGCGTGACCAGGAGCCGACGGCTTTCTCGAATGGACTTTTTATCGAGGGAGCTCACCCAGACGGTTGCATCGGTGCCTTCCATCGAAATCTTCACGCCTCCCTTGGCGGCATCGACAGTCTGTCCTGCCGGCGCGTAGCCGCCCGCCGTGCGCTCGGTGTCGAGCACCAGCGTGTCAGCCGGGCCGTCAATCGTCACTTCGCCGGTCTCGCTCCTGAAGGATCTCTGGGCGGGCTCCAGAACGGCGTCGGCGGGGAGAAACTTCCGTTGCTGCAGTGCCGAGATCAGGCTGGAGTCATCGACGGAATAGGGATCGACCTCAAGAACCGGCTTTCCCGCGTAGGCTGACCGAGGCGTCTGCCACCCCAGGGGCAGAACAGCGCCCTGCGCGGGCGCCTTTTCCGGAGCTGCCAGGACCTGCGTTCCCAAACGGGTCACCCAGGCCAGCCAGTGCCAGCTCGGTGCAAGGGTTGGGATCCGGCTTGTCGGATGGCTCAGATCCGCGTCCGTCATGACAAGGACGACGTTGTGCGGGGCGGTCTGCATATCGCCACGCAGGAACAGGCACAGCGAAGCACGCTCGGCCGCCTGGCTGAGCGGATCCGATGCCATATCGAAGTATCCCATGCGGGCAGGCGTGAACATCGCTTCCCGGCTGTGGCTGTACGAAAACCGCCAGATTCCCGACCACCCTTGCAGGGCTCCGAGAGCGCCGGTCAGGATCCCGCCGACTCCGCGAAACCGGCCGGGCGCGGAGTAGTTGTATTCGGTTACCGTGAATGGTTTATCCAAGAGACGGGTAAATGTGATCCCGCGGCCGCCCGCTGCTCCGCCCGCAATCGGGCTCGTGTTTGGACACCGGCTGGGCAGCCGCCAGGCGCCCTGCAAGAACTGCGGGTGATCGACATAAAAATGCTCGTCGACGTAATCGTAGATCGCCCGCGCCCCCTGGTCGGTTGTGAAGCGAGTCCAGGAGCTGGCATTCGTCAAGAGGGCCTGACAGCCCAAATCCTCGCGCAAGAACGAACGCATGCGTGTCACCATGTCGCGTTCGGTGTCTGCGAAAAACAGGAGACAGTCACGAGCGCGCAGGCTCGGCTCCTGCAGTCTGCGCGGAAACTCAACCGACTGGCCGCCCGGATCCTCACCCTCGTTCAACTCCTCTCCCCAGGCTGCTGCGAGCGCGTTCCGGGCGTTGTAGCGTTTGGTCAACCATTGGTTCCAGGCCTGCCTCCAATCCGGAATCTTCACGATGTCGCTAAAGAAATTTCCGAAGTTGCCCTCGTTGATCAGCGCGAGCCAGGCAAGCGCGGGTTCGTCCGCGTACCGGTGCCCGGTGTATGGGTTCTTGTGACCGAGGAAGGCGCGGGCAAAGGCCTTCCAGTTCTCGAACGCGCCCTGGTGGACCGGCACCATGATCTTGAAGGTGTCCATCGGTATCGCGCCGTCGCGGTCGATTCCGACCTCCCGATAAGGGACAGGGCGGGAGACGTAGAGATCGGTCGTGAGATAGATGCCGCGGCGTATCAGGCATGCGAGGAGGTAGTCGAGCTGGTCCAGCTTCTCGGGATTGAGCGACGTTGTCGCCGGCTGCCCTTGGACCAGGTCGCGCTCGTAGTGATGGATCCGCAGCGTGTTGTAGCCCAGGCGCACCAGCCTTTCTGCGAGCTGAATGGACTCCTGTTTGGAGAGGTAGTGAGCGCCAAAGCAAAGGTTCACGCCGTAGAAGCGGCGCGGCTGGTTGGGCGAATCGGCAAAAGCGAACTGGCCGTCCGGTCGTGCGATGACCCGTCCGTGCTTGCCTGCCGGCCGGTCCACAAAACCGAGGCGAGAGAAGTCGAGCGCCGAACCGGGCTCGATCTCGAGCTCGGGAACGAGCGGAACCCATTCGTGCCCGGCGGAAAGCACGACGGGGGAGTCAGGTGGAGGGACTTGAGGCGCCTGCGCCCAGCCGGTGCCGGCAACGCAAAAAGTAAGCAGGCAGAGGACATTCAGCTTCATATGTCGCTTCTCTCCTAAAACAGAACAACCGTTTCTTGGAGGTGAGAGTACATCAACCGGAGGCGAGGATCTAGCCGTGCCTCTAACGGAATAAAGCCAAGCTATTACGGCATCTGCAAGATATAATCCGCAACGTTTGAAGGGGGTCCTAAAAAGAGGGAGGATTTCATGCGACGTCGCCTCGTTCGAATCTCGCTTCTCCTGACGATTCTTGTCCTTTCTGCCAGCTTGATTTCCGCCGCTGGGGCTAAACGATATGTGCTACCCCAGGTGGTCGCGGGGCAAGGCTATGTCTGCTACATCGACATTGTGAACAACGGGGAGTCTCAGGATACCGGGACAATCAATTTCTTCCAGTCGAACGGTACCCAAGCGTTTTTGCTTCTGAACACGGACGTCGGCACCGCCTTTCCTTATAACGTGGTGCGAGCAGCGAGCTATTCGGGCCGGGCGACCGTTCCATCCGGGATAATGATCGGGTACGCGATTGTCGAAAGCAGCAATCCGAACTCGAATCTGTCCATCTCATTGCGCTATCACTACTCGGGTTCCGGTTCGGCCACCATGTTGTCTGTCCCCGGGTCCGTCCCCGCGAATGCGGTCGTCTTTCCGGCTGTCTCCGAGGGTGATCAGCAGACGGCGATCGCTTTTGTAAACCCGAACGCATCCTCGGTGAAGGTACTGCTCGAATTGCGCGACATGGCCGGCGCCACCCATCGCACTGCGAACTTCACGCTGTTTTCCAAGGAGCATCGGCCCAAGTACTTGAAAGAGCTGATCTATCGCCTCGGAACGTTCCACGGGTCGGTCGTCGTGCGCTTCGTCGATCCCGTGACGTCGGCCAATCTGGAAGGAAGCGTCCTTCCGATTCTGGATCAGAACCAGCTGTTGGCCTCGGTCCCTGTTGCCCCGGCGACTCCGCCCGTGGACCAGATGCTCGCCCGTTGTCCTTCTTCAGCGGAGGTTGCGTCAATTAAGGCCGATTTCAACCCGTCTTTTGAGGCTGACCCGACATCGGGCAAATATGTGTGCACTCCTGCCCAGGGTTCGGTGAACCTGACGGAAATGCAGCGACGGGTTTACCAGACGCTTCTGACCGTCAAAAGCCTTCAGTTTGCCCAACCGCTGCCGTGGACCAGTAAGAGCCTCTATTCCTGGCTTAATGACAGCCTGGTAGGGATTCGCTTCAGAGACAACATCACTTACAGCTACTGCTGTGACCCGGCGAACACGATCAACGTGAAGGTTGCGAGCAACAGCTACTTGATGATGACAAGTCGATGGGTCGAGCCGGAGCTCTCCGGCGGATTGATGGACCTGGCGGTGCTCTTTGCCCACGAAGCGCGGCACGCGAATGGGTATCCCCACACTTGCGGGAGCAATGACAACACCATCGCGGAGATGGGTGCCTGGGCGATTCAGTACTATCTGACCCTCTGGTTGTCTCAGGAAGTCGACAAGATCTTTGTTTCGGATCCGTCTTACCTAACGGCCGCCAAAAACCACTCCGACATGATCAAGAACGCGTCGTTTTGCGTGAAGTAGAGAGGCACAGGTTTTTAGATATTAAGCCCAGTGCCGCGATCTCTTTCGGAGTGCCGCGGCCAGGCCCTGCCCTTTATGCGTATCTCGCGTCGAGCGGGATCTAATTTGGAGTGCGGCGGCAGAAGGCCTCCGATGCTTTATCAGGAGGCCTGGCGACGCCGCTTTGGCTCCCCCGCGGAGCGGGAGGATGGGCTGAGATCAAGGTTCGAGCGGTGATCGGTTGGCGATCAACTGAGCACTTTCGATTTTCGCCAATCCTCCCGCTCCGCGGGGGAGCCAAAGCGGCGTCGCCAGGCCTCCTGATAAAGCATCG